>Ga0209454_1000088_pt1 | contig 63362 bp, 47 predicted proteins | sample WorMetHERISLAND1_2_FD_187400 | JGI IMG/M metagenome (GOLD analysis project Ga0209454, IMG submission 187400) | Marine gutless worms symbiont microbial communities from Max Planck institute for Marine Microbiology, Germany - Olavius geniculatus... | ecosystem: Host-associated > Annelida >... | reverse complement strand
GGTTTTTTCGTCGTTTTACCATCTGGGTACCTCCTGTTTTTGGGGTTAATGGTTCCGAAACCCAATTGTTACAGGAGTCCCAGATGGTTTTTCAATTATTATTTTCTATTCCATGCAAGATCGAGGAAAAACGTCTACATTCCCGATCTTCTGGCTGTGGCTTCGTTTTACAAGGATTGGGGCGCCATCGGCGGTACCAGCAATTTCCTGGCCTGGGGTGAATTTCCCGAGACCGACCAGGAACCTGAAAGCCTGTATATGCCCCGGGGCGTGATTATGAAGCGTAATCTTGCCGGTTTGAAAATGGCCCATCAGGACAAGGTTACCGAGGACGTCACCCGCGCCTGGTATAATGACGGTGCTGCGAAACATCCCTACGAAGGCGAGACAAAACCGCTGCAGGAAAACCCGAAGTATACGCCCGGCGACGGAAAATACTCCTGGTTCAAGGCGCCGCGCTACGAGGGTGAGCCTTGTGAGGTGGGCCCGCTGACCCGGGTGCTGGTGGCTTACGCCAAGGGTCACAAAGACATCAAGCCCATTGTGGATAACGTACTAAAGACTCTCAACGTGCCGGCTGCCGCATTGTTCTCAACCCTCGGCAGAACGGCTGCCCGAGGCATTGAATCCCTGGCTATCGGTGAGCGGGTTCAGGTTTGGATTACGGAGCTGGTCGAAAACCTTAAAAGCGGCGATACCGAGACCTACCAACCCTATGAGATGCCTGACAGCGCCATGGGTGTGGGACTCAACGATGTTCCCAGAGGGTCGCTGGGTCACTGGATCCAGATCGAAGACAAGAAGATCAAAAATTACCAGTATGTGGTTCCTTCAACCTGGAACCTGGGTCCGCGGGACACGGCCGGGAAATTAGGTCCGGTCGAAGAAGCCCTGATCGGCACTCCGGTTGCGGATCCCAAGAAACCGCTGGAAGTTTTGCGAACGGTTCATTCCTTTGATCCGTGTATTGCCTGCGGCGTACATGTTATCGACCCGGATTCCAACGAGGTTTACAAGATCAAAGCATTATAATTGGCGATTGAAATCCCGCAGCCTCCTGATTTTATGGGAGGCTGTGGTGTTTTCGGGAATTGAATATTGAATATTGAAGATTGAATATTTTTAGGGCGCCTACGGCGCATCTATCTAATATATTAAAGGCCATAAGATAAGACGGAGCGAAGCGACATCCGGAAATTATCAATTTTCAATTATCAATATTCAATTATTTGTCCATCCGTCTGCTATTGACTCGATAGCTCGACATATTGTAGACTGCTACATTGTGACTTATTCCAAATAATTATTATGGGAAATTAATTGGTCTATGAATCCAGATAATGAAAGTCCGTTTGATGCGCTGTATGCCGCGGAGGTAATGGTGCTGGGCATCGGCTGCATCCTTTATTCCGATGAGGGGTTTGGGGTGCGGGTTGTCGAAAAAATGGAAAAGCAGTACGAATTTTCGGATAATGTCCTGCTGGTCGACGGTGGGGTGTTGGGCGTTAACCTTTTGGGGGTGATATCAAAACCGGAGCATCTGATCGTGGTGGATGCAATCCGCAACAAAGGCAATCCCGGCGATCTCTACCGGCTGGAAGGTGATGCCATTCCAGATCGAATCCGGGCCAAAAATTCTCTGCACCAGGTCGACTTTCTGGAGGCCTTAACGCTATGCCGGGCGCTGGATAAAGTACCCAAGACGGTAATTGTCGGTGTTGAGCCCCAAGATATAGATACCCAGAGCCTCGAATTAACGCCACCCATCCAGGCCCAGGTCGATCCGGTAATTCAAATGGTATTGGTGGAGCTTGATCGTCTGGGAGTGTCTTATAAGAAAGGAATTACGGAAAATGTGTCTTGCAATCCCCTCCAAAATAACCCGCATTGAAAATAATATGGCCACCATCGACGTGGACGGTGTCCAAAGGCAAGCCAGCATGCTGCTGTTGGAAGATGCCGCCGTCGGCGATTATGTCATCGTCCATGCCGGTTTTGCCATCCATAAGATTGATGAAGCTACGGCCATGGAAACCTTGAAATTTTTAAAAGAGGCCGCTGCATTTGTTGAGTCGGGAGGGGGAGAATCAAACGAGATAGAATAAATCCGAAACAAGAATTTCGAAATACGAAACAATAACAAAATTCAAATTTCCCAAATTCGAAACAATAGCCTGTCCGTTTTAAGAGATTATTTTTTTCTTTTCTGCATTTTATGATCCGCGTGCGAATTGATCGCGAAAACACGGAAGCTGGAAAACATGAAAAATTTATTGGCCTATTTTCGTGTTTTCGTCATTTCGTGCTTTCGTGATTTATGTTTTTGAGATTCGACATGTCCGGACCTGGTTTTTGTCATTGAAAATTCGGTCATTGGAGTTTGTTTCGAATTTCGAATTTCGAACTTCGAATTTGCCCATCGGTAGTCCCGCGGCTGAATAATTGGTTAGCTGAGTTCTTTTTGCTGTTTCGATGAGTCGCTCAAATAAAGAGATGGGCAGCTTTTTTTATCATGACAGATAATATTGTTGCCAAACGCTTGAGAGTTAACGGAATTGTTCAAGGCGTCGGCTTTCGGCCATTTGTTTTTCAGCTGGCTCAAAAATATGGACTTAACGGGGAGGTGGCCAATACTTCTTCCGGTGTATCCATACACGTCGAAGGCCCGGCCCGGCAACTCGCTTCCTTTGAGTCTGATTTAAGCACTCAAGCCCCACCCCTGGCTTACATTGTCGATATAGCCGGACAAACCGCCCCCGTTGGCCAATATCCTGATTTTGCAATTGTTAAAAGCCAGGGCAACTCCCAAATGTCCACCCTGATTTCACCGGATGTCTCTGTGTGCGACGATTGCCTGGCCGAGCTTTTGGATCCTGCCGACCGGCGTTTTCATTATCCCTTTATCAATTGCACCAACTGTGGACCCCGCTACACCATCATCGACGATATCCCTTATGACCGGCCCAAAACCTCTATGCGACATTTCAGGATGTGCCGCGCCTGCCAGGCCGAGTATGATAAACCCACCAATCGGCGTTTTCATGCCCAGCCCAATGCCTGTGACGACTGCGGACCCCATGTCGCTCTTTTTGACAACCGAAAAAATGAGATCGGTCATCCCGGTCCAATCGGCAAAGCGGTCGAGCTGTTGAAGCAGGGCCATATCCTGGCCATCAAAGGGCTTGGCGGATATCACCTGGCAGCCGATGCCGGCGACAGTGACGCGGTAAGGCGTTTGCGCCGCCGGAAAAATCGCGAAGAAAAGCCATTTGCCCTGATGTCGGCCGATCTTGCGACCATTCGCGGCTACGCGGCCATCAGCCGGCAGGAGGAACAGCTGTTGACCTCCATGCGGCGACCGATTGTGCTTTTAAGAAAAAAGGTGCCCAATTCAATTTCGGATCAAGTCGCTCCGCGCAATAACTATTTTGGGGTCATGCTGCCGTACACCCCGCTGCATTATCTGCTGCTGCAGCACGATTTTACCGCCCTGGTGATGACCAGCGGCAATCTGAGCGAGGAGCCGATTTCGATTGATAACGAGGATGCATTTAGCCGCCTGGGTGGGATTGCGGACTATTTTTTAATCCACGATCGCGATATCTATCTGCGCAGTGATGACTCGATCGTCAGGCAAGTCGCCGGGGCCCAGCGGTTTATCCGACGTTCAAGGGGGTTTGTGCCGATCCCGATTTTTCTGAAAAATGAGGTGCCTCCCATCCTGGCCTGCGGCGCCGAACTCAAGAATACCATCTGCGTTACCAAACAGGATAAAGCTTTTTTAAGCCAGCATATCGGAGACCTCGAGAATATTGCCACATTTGATTTCTTTCAATTGACCGTCGACCATTTGAAACGAATTCTTGACATTGATCCCGAAATCCTGGCTTGCGACATGCATCCGGACTACATGAGCAGTCAGTTTGCCGCGGAACAGCCGGAAACCACGAAAATTCAGGTTCAGCACCACCATGCCCATGTGGTCAGCTGCATGGCTGAGCACAAACTTGAGGGAGACGTGATCGGTCTGGCCTTCGACGGTACCGGTTATGGGCCGGACGGCACCATATGGGGCGGGGAAATTTTGATTGCCAGCAGCCATGAATTTAAGCGGGCCGGGCACTTGGCCACCGTTGCCATGCCGGGCGGCACTGCGGCCATCAAACAACCGTGGCGGATGGCGGTCAGCTATCTCCGGGATACCTTCGGAGATGATTTCCAAAACCTGGATCTGCCCGTGCTGAAGAATATCGAAGTTGAGAAGGTGGCGATCCTCGGGCAGATTATGTCCAAGAAAGTCAATTCTCCGCTCACTTCGAGCCTGGGCCGCCTGTTTGATGGTGTGGCGGCAATCTGCGGGGTTCGCACACAGGTCAATTTTGAAGGGCAGGCCGCCATGGAATTTGAAATGCTGGCGACGGATTCGACCCGGCAGGTGTATGACTTTCAATGGGAGCCGGGAGGTAATTGTCGGATCCTGACGGCGCCGATCATCGAAGGCGTGGTGGCAGATCTGCAACGCCGGGTTACGGTTGCTGAAATCAGCGCCAAATTCCATCGTACCTTGATCCGTCTGTTTGCCGAATTTTCCGATTCCATTCGGCGGGATACGGGCCTAAACCGGGTTGTGTTGAGCGGAGGCTGTTTTCAAAATGCCACTCTGTTGAGCGGTTTGACTCAAGCCCTGCGTGACAAAAAATTTGAAGTGTTTACCCATCAGCAGGTGCCGGCCAATGACGGCGGTATCAGCCTGGGGCAGGCGGTGGTGGCGGCGGCGGTGGCAAAAAGATGATCATTTGAATAGAACATTCTGCGAGAAGAGCCACAGCCTGCTGGGTGAGCGCCGCCACGCGTTAGGAGCGCTTCGCTAGATGAGCGCTGCGCTTTAGGAGCGTTTCACTTGAGGAGCGGCCCTACCGGCCTTGAGATGAGAGAGTTTCTTTTTTAATGTAAAAATGACATAATCTTTAAACTATCAGGTATATGCAGTAAAGTATATAACAACTGTTTTGCCTCAAGCGAAGCGCTCATCCAGCGAAGCGCTCATCCAGCGCAGCGCTCATCCAGCGAAGCGCTCATCCAGCGAAGCGCTCATCCAGCGTAGCGCTCTTACGGAGTAACATCATGCCACTCAAACATATCGAAGAATATCGGGACTCAAAAATATCAAAAAATCTCATCGAAAAAATTAAAAATCTTAGCCGGCACCCCGTCAGGTTGATGGAAGTTTGCGGAACTCATACGGTGTCGATATTTCGCAGTGGCATTCGTTCGGTGCTGCCGGAAACCATTTCCCTGCTTTCCGGTCCGGGATGTCCGGTATGCGTCACCGACCAATATGAAATCGATGCATTTATCGAGCTGGCCCGGATCGATGATGTTATCGTGACGACCTTCGGTGACCTGATGCGAGTTCCCGGATCCGTCTCTTCACTTCAACAAGAACGGGCGGCAGGCCGTGATATCCGGGTGGTTTACTCGACTTTTGACGCCCTGGAGGTTGCCCAAAAAAATCCGGACCGGAAAGTAGTCTTCTTGGGAGTCGGATTTGAGACAACGGCACCAACCATCGCGGCATCCATTCTGCAGGCGTCTCAATTGCAGATCGAAAATTATTCGGTGATATCGGCCCACAAACTGGTGCCGCCGGCTTTGGAAACGCTGATGAGCCTGCCCGATGTGAAAATAGACGGCTTCATTTTACCCGGCCATGTGTCGGTTATCATCGGTTTGGATGCCTATCGGCCGTTTTTTGAAAATTGTAAAACGCCCTGTGTGGTCGCCGGTTTTGAGCCGGCAGATATCCTGCAGGCCATCAGGATGCTGACCGAGATGATTGAGTCCGGCAATCCGGGCCTCGATAATGCTTATCCCCGGGCCGTTACCGCCGAGGGCAATGCCAAAGCCCGGCAGATTCTAACCGACATCTTCGAACCGGTCGACGCTTGCTGGCGGGCGATTGGCCCGATTCCACGCAGTGGTTTGAAAATTAAAGACGAATTCGCTGCGCATGATGCGCTGAAGCAGTTTGACATCCAGGTTCCGGATCCCCAAATTCCATCCGGCTGTGCCTGCGGTGAAATTTTGATCGGAAAAAAAACTCCACCCGAATGCAAGCTATTTCGCAAGGTGTGCACCCCCATGGATCCGGTGGGGCCGTGCATGGTGTCGACCGAGGGGACCTGTGCCGCGTACTATAAATACCATGTTTGAAGGGGGAAACTCCCGATTGCGTATTTTGGATTTCGGATTGCGGATTGAATTGGCAAAGGGCGGAGAGCATGGGGCGTGGGGCAAAGAGCCAAGGGCACAGCGAGTGGGGCTGAGGGCAGATGACAGAGGACTGAGGGCAGAGGGCAGAGAACCGAGATAAAAATAAGAAGTTATTCGTTATTTGTTATTGGTTATTGGCCGTTGTTCCGGCATATCTGGCTTTGATTAAGGTGTTAGCGCGTTGCCCAAATATTTCTCTGACGGCTACGCTGGGCCCTTGCGTTGGAAAGATCTTGAAATATAAATTTCGCCGATGATGAATTGTGGGAGCGGCTTTTAGCCGCGATTGAAATTGAAAATATATCAAATTTATAATTACAACATACAACTGACTACGGACCACGGACCACGGACCACTGACAACTGACAACTAACGACGAACAACTGACCATAATTATGAAAACGGACAAAATACTATTGGACCATGGCAGCGGCGGCAAGATTTCGCATAGTTTGACCACCGACTTGCTGTTGCCGGTATTCGACAGTCCCATACTTGCGGAATTAAACGATGGGGCCATCTTTGACCTCAATGGACAGCGCATGGCATTCTCCACGGACTCCTACACCGTGGATCCCATCTTTTTTCCGGGCGGAAATATCGGTGATCTGGCGATAAACGGCACCGTGAACGATCTTGCTATGTGCGGGGCAACTCCTCTGTATCTTAGTGTCGGGTTGATTATAGAAGAGGGATTTGTCCTGGCTGATCTTGGCAAAATCGTCGACGATATGGGTGCGGCTGCCCGCACGGCTGAAGTCAGCGTGGTTACCGGCGATACCAAGGTCGTACCCAAAGGGGCGGTGGACCGAATTTTTATCAATACCTCCGGGATCGGTTTGATACCATCGTCCATCCATGTTGCCGGCCGCAACGCGGCTATCGGCGATCGGATAATTCTAAGCGGCACTATCGCAGATCATGGCATCACTGTTTTGACCCAGCGTGAGGGGCTGTCATTTGAGACCGGATTGAAAAGTGATACCGCGCCGCTGAATCACATGGTCCGGCAAATATTTGAGGTGAGCGACAAGGTTCATGTGTTGCGGGATCCGACCCGCGGCGGTGTAGGCACAGCTTTAAATGAAATTGCCGATCAATCCGGGGTGGGCATCAAAATTTATGAAGACAGAATCCCTCTTAAAAAGGAAGTCGGCGGCGCATGTGAACTGCTGGGCTTCGATCCCCTGTACCTGGCCAATGAAGGTAAGCTGCTGGCCTTCGTGTCCGCGGAGGATACAGAGGCGGTATTGGCGGCCGTAACTGCGACGCCCTTTGGCAAGAACGCCGCCGTCATCGGAGAAGTGGTCGACGACCACACCGGTAAAGTCGTCATGGAGACGCGGATCGGTGGACAACGCATCGTGGATATGCTGGCCGGGGAGCAGCTGCCGCGCATTTGCTGAAAAAGCATGGGGCAGAGGACGTGGCGCATGGGGCATAGCGCAGAGGGCGTGGCGCATGGCGCAAGGCGCATAGCGCAAAGCGCAGAGGGCAGAGGGCGCGGCGCATAGGACATGGCGCAGAGAGCGGTGCTTGGAGAACAAAATATATAGCAAGGGGCATGGACGCAGAGGGCAGAGAGCAAGGCGCGACGGGTTCAACGTAGACGTGGCGATTATCCAGAGCGTAATGGGAACCACGATTAGTGGGAGGAGGGATGATGGTAAAATTTAGGTTTCAAGAAAAATGATAAAATATACTCAATCTCTTATTATAAGTATCGCGTTATTGTTGACACCGACCTTTGGCGAAGCGAAGGGCGAACATCTTATTGCGGGTCGCACGATGGGCACGACTTATCATGTCAACGTGGTGACCGACCATGATACGGGTATTGCAGGCCTGAAAGAAAGGATCGACGCTCGTCTGACAGCCATCAACAACAGCATGTCCACCTATCAAAAGGACAGCGAAATCAGCCGTTTTAATGCGATGAAACAAGCCGGCCGGACCTTTGAAATATCGGCTGATTTTCTGCGGGTCATGTCGACGGCCCAAACTATTTTTGAGCTTTCCGAAGGGGCCTGGGATGCAACCGTCAACCCGCTGGTGGATTTATGGGGCTTTGGTCGCACCGGTCGGCAACGCACTGCGCCCGGTCAGCGTAAGATCGCAGCACTGCTGCCGAAAATCGGGTTCGATAATATCCGCATCCGGCCGGACAGCGCCCTGGTGAAAAAGAATAAATTCGTTACCCTTGATTTGTCGTCGATTGCCAAGGGCTACGGCGTTGATCAAATCGCAGCCCTGGTCCGCCAGACAGGGCATTTAAACTATCTGGTGGAAATCGGGGGTGAGATATTTGCATCCGGCAAACGGCGGGACGGTAATGCATGGCGGATCGGGATAAATCGCCCGCGCAAAGATGCGGCGTTCAACGACGTTTACAAAGTTGTCGAACTGAGCAACCAGGGATTTGCCACCAGCGGAGATTATCGTAATTTTTTTGAAGTCGATGGAATCCGCTACTCCCATGTTATCGATCCGCGAACCGGATATCCGGTTTCCAACGGCGTGGTCAGCGTTTCGATCCTGGCCGCCAACTGCACCTTGGCCGATGGACTGGCCACCGCGGTTATGGTAATGGGTGTTAAAAAGGGAATTGATCTAATCAATCATCTCGAGGGGGTCGAAGGGCTGATTATCGCTGAGAGACCCAACGGCAGCCTTGGCACTTTTTACTCGAAACGGTTCAAAGTCGTGCAGTGATCATCTCGGAACTTCTAACACCTATTGGAAATAAGACTGTTTCTCATATTCAGGCCTTGTCCAAGCGGCATGGAAAGCTGGAATACTGGAATATTGGTTAGAATCGCATGACTTCTGTACAAAGGCAACAACGTCCTGCCAGACGCGAATCTTTTGAAGCCTTTATTTATGTTTTTGCGATCAATGGCGTTATTTAGCCCATGAAGCGTCGTATTTTGCAAGGTGGTGGCGTGAGCCGTACCCATTATTCCAGTATTCCACCGTTCCATCATTCCAATTGTGAGCGAAGCGAACTGAGTTCAGTTTTCGTTTGACATAAATCGACACACTCAATAAGAAGTACTCCAAAATAAGAATCCAGTTTTTCGGGCCAGTCGAAGATCCCGCCGTCCGGGGCCGGAGATGATGGGATCCGCCGCCATCGGTCGACCACGACCCAAGTAAAGAAGGGATTTCCATGGGGTTATCGATTAGGAAAAAGTTCGAAAGTTTACTTCAGCGACCTTTTTTTGTCATCGTTGCAACAGCACTCATCACCGGGTTATTTGCCTGGCATCTGCCGAATCTTTCCTTTAAAACATCCGTCTATGACCTGCAAATTGAGAACTTGCCCGAAACCGCTCGCTACAATGATTTTAAGGGAATTTTTGGTTCCGATGAGATCATTAGGGTTGTCATAAAAAGTGACAATGTATTCGACCCGATTACCTTCCGCAAGATCGAGCTGCTCAGTGAAACGGCGGCCAAAATCGAAGGTGTTCGGCGCGTCATCAGCCTGCCTGAAATCAAGAAGGCGATTGATGTTTCCGGTAATTGGGAATTAGAAAAATTTCACGCCGTGGTGTCAAAGGCGGAATTATTCCTTAAAAACCTAATTTCAACCGACGGCAAAACCACCGCACTGACCCTGGTCCTTAAAGACGGGGCCGAACCCCAGGCCGTGATCCGGCAGGTTAGACAGATGCTGGAGGCGGCGACCGCTGAACTTAAGCTTTATCAGACCGGGATGCCGCTTGTTTCAGAAGCCCTGGCCCGCTATACCGAGATGGATTTTTTCCGGCTACCCCCGATTACTTTTTTAGTCATTGCCGTCATTTTATTGGGGCTGTTCCGCAAAATCCAGTACATTCTCATACCACTTATCTGTGTGGGATTGGCTCTGGTTTGGACATTCGGACTCATGGCCTATCTCAAAATACCGCTGTCAATGCTGACGATGATCGTTCCGGTTTTTCTAGTGGCTGTCGGGACGGCCTATTGTCTGCATATCGTGTCCGAGTATCTGGCAAATATCAAAGCCGCCAATTCACCGTTTGAGGCAACCTATAGTACTTTTGCCAATATCTCCCTGCCGACGCTGCTGGCGGTTTTGACCACGGTTATCGGACTTGGATCGCTTCTGGCCAATCGTATCACGGCAATCCAGGAGTTTGCGATTTTCGCATGCTTCGGTATGGTCAGCATTCTGGTCATTGTGTTGACGTTCCTGCCGGCGGTCCTGTCATTTCTGCCGCTGCCCGCTAAAAGTGCCGGCCGGCAGATCGTTGCTAAACCCATCTTTACCGGCTTTATCGACAAGATCGTCGACTTGAACTTAAGGCACCAGAAAATCGTTCTGCCGGTTATCGGGGCGGTGGTTCTGGTGTGCATCATCGGAATATTCCGGATTGAGGTCGAGACCAATCCGGTCGGATATCTAAAAGATGATGCGCCGGTCAGGCGCAATTTTAACGACATTTACCAGGATTTATCCGGCAGTTTCCCCATAAATATCGCCATGGGGGGCGGGGCAGCGGATTTTTTCGAAAATCCACGGAGTTTGAGCGACATAGAACGTCTCCAGGAGTTTCTCACCACCCTGGAGGGTGTCGACAAAACATTGTCCTTTGCAGATTACCTGAAGCTGGTCAATTATGTTCTGAACCAATTCCAACCGGAATACTACCGGCTGCCCCAAGAGGGTTTTGAAGTCAGGATGGTGTTGAATAATTTCAAGACGGTGCTGGGTGAAGACATATTCAATCGGTTTATGAAAGCCGACCTCTCCCAAACCAATATACTCCTGCTGACCCATCTGTCGAGTTCGAGCAAGTTTATTCAGCTGCGGGAAAAAGTACTGGCTTTCGTGGAACAAAATTTTTCCAAAGACCTGCAGTGGTCGGTAACCGGGCTGGGGATGGTCATCGCCGCCAGCAGCCATCAGCTTACCATCGGGCAAATCAAAAGCCTATGCATCACCATGATTCTTGTTTTTGCCATCATGTTCATCCTGTTTATGTCCAGCAAAGTGGGATTGATCGCCATATTGCCCAATCTGTTTCCCATCATCATTAATTTCGGAATCATGGGATGGTTTGGAATTGAACTTTCAATGGTAACCAGCCTGATTGCCAGCATCGCCATTGGTCTGGCGGTGGACGATACGATCCACTACCTGGTCCGGTATAACCGGGAATTCAAAAAGGATTTGGATGAAAAACGGGCCATTCGCGACACCCTTCATCAAGTCGGAAGGCCAATAATCTTTACGACGATTACCCTGTGTGCGGCTTTTTCAATATTGCTGTTTTCAAGCTTCAAGCCAACGGCAATTTTTGGGGTGATGATGATCATCACCTCCCTGTCGGCGTTGATAGGCGATTTGATCCTGCTTCCTTCTCTGATACAGCATATCGAGTTGGTAACCTTGTGGGATTTGATTCAATTGAAGCTTGGCAGGGAGCCGCGCCGGGGAATTCCGCTTTTCAACGGATTATCACGCACCCAGGTTCACTATATACTTATGGCCGGATCGCTTAAAAATATCGAAGCCGGGGACGTTTTATTCCACAAAGGAGATGTCAGCGAAAGCATGTACGCCATAATATCGGGGACCATGGACGTTTATGATCCCGTCAGCCAGGACGATTCAGATCCGATACCCAATGGCCGGGTACTGATCAATCAGCTGAAATCCGGTGATGCCCTGGGTGAAATGGGGTTTCTGCGGTCTGCACCCCGATCGGCTACCGTAGTGGCCACCAGTTCCGTTGAACTATTGCAGATCGATTGGAAAATGATTAAACGTCTGCAGTGGCTATATCCTCCCACGGCCCAAAAATTTTTTATTAACCTGATGGGTATTACCTGTGACCGCCTGGAAAACCTAACCGAATGCTTCAGCGAGATAAAAACACACAGTGACTCGAACGTACTATATAACCGAAGCGATTTCTTAAGAATCGTTGATACCGAAATTCAACGCGCGCGACACTGCTGCGCAAGCCTATCTTTCTGTTTCCTGAAGATAGGTTTTGAACAAGTAAAAAGCGATTTGGATGGCGCAACCAAGGATCGTATTATTCGCGCTGTGGGAAATATTTTCAACGCGGAGATTCGGGACTGGGACACCCTGCATCGATACGACGGGCAATCTTATACCCTGCTCATGCCACAAACTTCGATCGATGAGGCGCAGCATTTATGCAATCATATGAAACGCATATCAGAAGAAAATCTGCTGAAAACCGATGGTATCAGTCCCAAAATTGAATTCGGCTGGGCGGAATTTTCACCTGAAAACGAAGATACCGGCGTGGATCTGCTGGCCAGGGCATCGGCAGAGATGCAGCGTGTAACCTAATCTCGGATTTAGGGATTTAGAGAATTAGGGAATTAGGGAATTAGGGAATTAGGGATTCAGGGATTTGGGGATTCAGGGATTTAGGCCCTTAGCTGGTTTTTCTGACAACATGTTGTAAGAAGCTGATGGTTTCAGGTGTCAGTGTTCAGGTGTCAGGACTTAGAACCTCCTATCCCTGACACCCGAAACCTGACACCTGAAACCAAATTCTGATGAACTTCGTATTGGCTGCCCCGATGGGGCCATTTTTTCTGAGCTTAGTCTTAGAAAAAACTTAGTGTCTATTTATTGAAATCACATCATGTTTGCACAGGATTTATGTCGCAGCCAGATTGAAAATTTTAGATTTTGGAATGCGGATTTTGGATTTAAGGTATTCTGTCGATCTCAAAACGACTGATCGCAGCAATTCCACTCCGCCTTCGGCGGATCTATCGTCATTCGACATTCGTTATTCCCTGAAGTTTCACACGAGCGGCAGCCTCGATTCGGCTGAGCTCGTCGCAGGCCGGCTAAAGGACAGCCGGTCTGATCAATAAAAGAAACCATTGAACGTCGAACATCGAAACTCCAACATCGAACATCGAATAATGTATTCTGTCTATTTTAAAACGACTGAGCGACGTGTGGGGTCGTAGCTCGAAGAGCGAAGCCCCAAGCGATTCCACTTGGAACTCCCGCTTTTCTAAAGGGGGCTGGGGGGATTTTTAAAATTCTGCAGGTCGATTTTTATGAAGTTTCACACGAGCGCTGCCTCTGGCCAAAAATCGGCCAGTCTGATCGATGATAGAAACATTGCTCATATGACAACATAGGGTCGGCCACGACACGACTGAGTTCGTCGCAGGCCGTGCCGACCGTTTATGGCGGGCACGGTGGCCCGCCCTACGTTTCTAAAATAAGCGGTTTCCCTTGAGACTCCTGGTGTCAGAGAATTAGGTCATTATATCCTGACACCTGAACACTGACACCTGAAACCTTGACTGTAGTTTCATAAGAGGTGGTACGGGATTTGAATCTTATACTACGTGGGTAGATCGGTTCAGTCTGCGACAAGCGCGGGCGAACCGGCTTCGACCGTCGGGATTGAAAAAGCCCCAACGGGCTATTTGATGTTGCGGATTATATTTTTTATCTGTTGATCAAATAGGGGGCCTTTTGCAGTAAACTCGACACCAATCCCCCAGCGCGTCGCATGCGCAATCTCACCCCTCAATTTCGCAGGCGCTGCATTGTTATTCACTTTAAAAGCCATCAAGACCTCTTCACCAATTATGACTGGCGCCTGGGATTCAATAAACACCCCTGTCATGCTTACATTCTTGATGACACCCCGGTGGGCGCGGTCCGCAGTTGCGAAGTGAACCCGCAGGTCACATGATTTGCGCTCACTGATCCTCCTTTCACCTTTAACCAAATCCTCAGCCTGCTGTAATATTATTTTCTGCTGGCTTTCATTCATGGTCAATATGACATCCAGAAGCCTTGCAATGGTGATGTTATACTTTTTTAAGGTTACCGAATCTTGCATGGTTATTTCCCAATGAGTTGGATTTGGTCTGTCATTATTATCGGGTGTTTCTATAATAACATTAATTTAGCGCAAAAAAAATACGTTTTTCTTTATTCCTCCCCGGTTCCCGGGCCCCGTCAAAGATCCTTTTTTTATCTAAATAAACAATATCCACCACCCGGGATGCGGCTGAGCCCCTGTCTCAATATGCATTGACAACAAGGGATGCATACCTATTTTTGCTAGATGAAAAAATTGTACCTGGAAAGTTTGGGTTGTGCCAGAAATCAGGTTGATAGCGAAATTATGAACGGCCGACTTAAAAACGCCGGCTGGTCTTTGACCGATGATCCCGCAGATGCCGAGACTATCGTCGTCAACACCTGCAGCTTTATTGAATCAGCTGCACAGGAGTCCATTGATGTAATTCTGGAACTGGCGGAATATAAAAAAGAAGGCATCTGCACCCGCCTGGTGGTCACCGGATGTCTGCCGGAGCGCTACCGTGAAGATATTGTAACCTCTCTGCCGGAGGTGGATGTTTTTTTGGGTACCGGGGCATATGACCAAATTATCAGTGCGGTACAAGATCCGAAATTCACCAATCAGTGTGTCCTGCCGGACCCCGATCTAGTATCTATACAAAGCAAAGATTCACCGCGGGATTTAAGCCAGCCGCATTTGGCATATCTGAAAATCGCTGAAGGCTGCAGCAAGGCCTGCACTTATTGTATAATTCCCAAATTGCGTGGCAAGCAACACAGCCGGCAGCCTGAAGATATCGTTTCCGAGGCCGAGAAGCTTGTTGCCGGCGGTGCCAAGGAATTGGTGCTGGTTGCCCAGGATACCACTGCCTACGGCAGGGATCTGGTGCAACCTGTCAACCTGGGTCAACTCGTGGAAAAACTTGCCGGGATCAAATTTGTTCGTAAGCAAAATGTCGACCGACCCTGGTTCCGGGTGCTTTATGGACATCCGGAAAGTATCGAAGATTCTTTTATTAGTACGGTTGCCTCATTTCACAATATCTGTTCTTATTTTGACATTCCCATTCAACATGCCAGCACCGGCGTTTTAAAGCGAATGGGGCGCCGCTATACCCGCAGCAGCCTCGTTCGTCTATTCGATAGAATCCGCACCCAGGTTCCCGATGCCGTGCTCAGAACCACCATCATCGTTGGATTCCCCGGCGAAACCGATAAGGACTTTGAGGAACTCCTGGACTTCGCCGAAGATGTGCGATTTGATAATCTAGGCGTGTTTATCTATTCTGACTCTGAAGATCTATCATCTCACAGCTTACCCGGGCATGTTCCCAAAAAGGTGGCCCGGGAGCGGTACCATCAGATCATGTCCGCTCAATCCGGCATTTCCTCTGAAAATAATCAGAAATATATCGGGAAAATCGTAAAGGTACTGGTGGAAGAATCCCTGGAGAATAATCTCTTTGCCGGCCGCACCAATTTCCAGGCCCCGGAGGTGGATGGAATCTCCTACATAAATACCAGCCCCAGACCTTTTGGTTTGAAAATCGGAAGCTTTACTGATATGCGTGTAACCGATGCCATGGAGTATGATCTTATGGGAGAGGCGGTATGATTGACCTGAAGCAGAAGATCCTGACAGTGGTTGAAGATGACCTGAACGACATTGAAAAAGCCTTGGCCGATAATTTAAATCCTTACCTGGACCTGGTTTCAGAGGTCGCCGGGCATCTTCTGTTCAGCGGGGGCAAACGGCTGCGTCCCCTTTTAATGGTCCTTTCAGCCCGTCTGTGCGGTTACACCGGCAACTATCAGAAGACTTTTTCGACATCCCTGGAATACCTGCACACAGCAACCCTGCTGCATGACGATTTGGTGGATGGCGCCACCTTACGACGCGGCAAAGAAGTGGCACACGCCAATTGGGGCAATTCCATTACCGTTCTGGTCGGGGACTATTTGTTGGCGCGGGCCTTGTCCATTGCGGCCGGCACGGGTCGACTCAGGGTCATCGAAATATTGGCAAAGCTCACTGAAAGCATGTCCCAGGGTGAAGTGCACCAACTGATGCGAAAAGGCGACGTCAACCTGTCAGAAGATGAATATTTGGAGGTCATTCGACGCAAAACGGCCATGCTGTTTGAAGCTGCCTGCCGGGTAAGCGCGATTGTCGCAGATGCTCCGCCGGAAACCGAAAAAGCCCTGGCGGACTATGGTTATAATTTAGGAATCGCTTTTCAAATGGCAGACGATCTTTTTGACTACACGTTGACGACAACCGATTTCGGCAAAATTGTCGGTGCCGACCTTAGAGAAGGCAAAATGACGCTGCCCGTCATTTCGGCGCTGAGAAACGCGACTACCGCCGACAAAGAGTTGATGGTCCAAATCATCAAGAATCCCGACTTTACGGATAAAGATTTCCGAATCTTGATCGAGGCCCTGGATAAACATGGCGGACTTGCCTATACTCGACAGGCCGCCGCCTCGCATATTGATCAAGCCAAACAGGCGCTTGCCATATTCGAGTCCTCCCAGACCCGAGATATCATGCTGGATATTGCGGATTACGCTCTCGCCAGACGCGTTTGAATTAGTAGATTTTGGATTTTGGAATGCGGATTTTGGATTTAAGGTATTCTGCCCAATTTGATTTTAGATTTTGGATTTAAGGTATTCTGCCTATTTTATTAATGGATAGAGCGCAGCGATACCACCAATCCAAAATCCAAAATCCAAAATCCAAAATTTTCCCCCAGCCCCTGCGCCATGCCTCCTTGCGCCAAGCGCTCTGCCCTCTGCCCTTAGCCCTTTGCGTCCTGCGTGATGCTCATTTTTGCTTTCTCTCTTGAAAAGATAAGCGTTTTCATTTATTAGATACACTCAAGCCCAAAAATTAACCCGACCGGGAGCCAGATGATATGAGTAAAGTATTTGCCAATTATACCGTACTAATGCTGTTGGCGTTTTTATTGGCCTGGGGCGTGGTGGTGCCAGTCACTTTAATGGCACAAGAGAGCGCTGAATCCAAAACATTCGTGGTGGTTGGAACCGCAACCGTGCAAGGCGAAGATGTATCGGATGCCAGAGAAAAGGCCATCGCCGATGGTCTTGAGACGGCTGTGGCCTTGATGACAGCCGAGCTTTTGGAAGTTGAGGCTTTCGTGGAGCATTTTTCCAATCTCAACGAATTGTTGTTTGATCAGACGAATGTATATGTCAGCAGTTACAAAGTGTTGACTGAGACCGCCCGGGAGAAGTCATATCACGTCATCGTGGAGGCCTCCGTATCGGATAGTAAAATATCCCAGTATCTAACCGAAGCCGGAATTTTAAAGGTTAAAACAGCGCTGCCCAGTGTTTTATTGCTGATTGCCGAACAAAATTTAACGGATCTGTACCCCGGATTCTGGTGGGGAGTTGAAGGCGCCGACTTCGAGTCTGTGTCCCAGGCGGTTATGGTCGATCGTCTTAACGAAGCCGGGTTTAGCGTTATCGACCATCGGCTAGCCCGCAGTGGGGAGCAAATAAATTGGGAGGCTTACGACAAACCGGATTTGCTGGACCAGGAAGCCGCCGAGTTAGGCGCGCTGCTAAAAGCCGATGTGGTCATCATCGGTGAATCATCCGTTGCACCTTCCACCAATATAATGGGCTCGGCCATGCGATCATTTAACGGCACCGTTGCGGCGCGGGTGATTCGGACGGCGTCGGCCGAGCCGGTAATTGACCTGGCCCGGACGGCGGTGGCAGTCAGTGAAGATGATGTCAGCGGCACCCAAACTGCCCTGGAGGATGTCGGAAACCTGGCGGGACAAGCTCTGGCCGAGGCATTGACCACAGCATGGCAGGAACAGGCCGCCAAACCATCAGAGGTTTTGATGGTGATACGCGGCACGGGACATCTGGCTTCCTATGTTAAGTTTCGCAAGGCGATGAACACCATTTCAGGTGTTGAAGGGATCCAAGTCAAGGGAATCAAACCCAATGAAGCAACGCTGCTGGTCGAATACAAGGGCAAAACCAAGGATTTGGCCGCCGCTTTATTGCAGCAAAATTTTGTCTCTTTCGGAATCAACATTTTTGAAGTAACCGAGGATATGGTAAGAGTTGAATTGATTCCCCAATAATATTGCACGATGCACAGCGATGAAGTTTGTACAGCTGTACTAATTGAATATTATTAATTGCAAAACCACTGCAACGGTTCTTACGGCTCACCGCTGTGCATGTATTAAAGATTTTATAGGTTGATCACCCTATATGGCCTTTCATTGATTGTGGCCTGAATTTTCCTTGACAGTTGGCTTTACCGATGTTACTTGAAGAAAAATTTAAAGGCACGTAGCTCAGGGGGAGAGCGCTACCCTGACACGGTAGAAGTCGGGAGTTCAAATCTCCCCGTGCCTACCAGTGAAATTAAGGGTTCACAGACGTTTACGTTTGTGAACCCTTTAATTTTTTTAATCGCAAATAATAACCCTGGAAAATAAAGGTTTGCAACTTGAATCTCCGAGGGCGTAAGGCTTAAATATTTTGAAGATAGGGATTCTGGTATTGGACCAATAATATCCTCCAAATTAGATTTGATGATATTGACATATATTTGAGTGTCCCCATCAAGCCTTTTCTTCTGCAGTTTTTCAATGTATGGAAAGATCAATTTTTGTATACTCGCCAGCAGATTTTCCATATGGTCTGCTTTTTCTTTATCCCGCTGTTCCAAAAGTATATTTAATGCAACGTTCATCTCTTCGAGAGTTTTGGCCTGACTTTCTAATTTTTTATCCTTTTCGCGCAATATTATTTCCGCGCGCATCCGCTCGGTGATATCCGTAACAATGCCAAGAATAGCGCTTTGGCCTCCGTAATTTATCAGCTTTGTGATGAATGCCTGAAGTCTACGCAAAAAAAGGCGCATGCCGGTAACTCACCGACATGACCCATCCTGGTATATCAAAATTATCTCGATTTCATTCCCTATAGCTATTAAATTAGATTCAGAATCTTAAGGAAACCGGAACCGGCAAGAAGCTTGCCGCCAGGGCAATCCACCATATTTAACGGTTTCCGTTAATTGTAACAAAATCTAGCCTGCCTCCCACCGTCCTATTCCACTAAACCAAACAGCATAAAATCAGTTATACTATATAGTTGCGTTTGCAGGTGGTTTTTGATTAAGTCCCGGCATGCATGTTGCTATGGTGTGTAGTGTCGCCGTCACATCCACAATCCCGCATCGCCGGAGCTCATTACGGCGGGCATTTTGTCGTAGATGTAAATGGTCATAATTCAAAATTAGCAATAAACCTATACGCATTATCGCCAGTCCGCCGGAGGCGGACCAAAATTGTGAAATTCTCCCTCTTCTAAACAGGGTGATGGCGGCGTCATAAATAGTTAGACCAGCACCCCGCCTCCGACGGATCAGTCTTACATTCTCCGCCTCTGGTGGATCAGGATTGAGTATGATGGGTCACAAACCATGAAAGAGCAATCCAACAATCACGATAAGGGCTTTTCATCCAGCAAAAAAATAGACTTGATGTTCAGAATTTTCAATTCCTATCCGCCTTCCTGATCTTGGGGACGTGCTTAAAGCTAAACCCTCCTGGCTTTGGTCATGTCCTCAAGATTTCTAAATGCATTTATGCAACATATCGTTATAGCTGATCATCTAAATCAAACAGTCCGAAAAAGCCGGATTGGAAGCGCTGCCAGAATGATCGGGCCGGTTCCCTGCGCAGGATTTTGTCGCCCGATTTCCAGAATAGGTGATCCTTGTCATCCAGCAGAACCTGCCAGGAGTTTTCCGGGCGCAGTTCCTCTTCAAATTCTGCGACAACTCCGGCGGCCAGATTCGTACTGTCGATAATCAACCCCATTTCGGTATTGATGTAAATGGAGCGGGGGTCGAGATTCAGTGATCCGACAAAGGTAAATTGGCGGTCGATGACGATATATTTGGCGTGCAGACCGAATGCCTTGGATTTCACCGGCGGGGTATCGAACTTTCCCCTGGCGCTGGCGTCATGGCGCAATTCGAACAGTTCAACACCAATTTCAATTATCTTTTTGCGGTGTTTTTTATAGCCGCTGTGCACGATGGGGTGATTGGTGGATGCCAGCGAATTGGTGAGCACCACGACCCGGACGCCATCTGAAACCAGCTCCGCCACCGGATCGTAAAAATCATCATCGGGAATGAAATAAGGCGTTGAGATCAGCAATTCCTGCCGGGTGTCGTCGGTCAGCTCATCTAAGGATTCGACCAACTGGGCCGGCGGGATTTTCTCCCCAATCAGGGGCTCATCGTAGATCACCCGGGCCGTGCCGCCCTTCTTGTAGCCCGCAAGTAATCGCAGCATTTTACCCCGGTCTAGATATTGTTCCTTAAATTCCTCCAGCAGGTCCTCATTCTTCATCAGCTGCTTTTGAAGCTCTTCCAGCAGCAGCGGCAAGAGATCCTGGCCTTTGTAATTTTGCAATAAAGCCTCGCCGGGATAGGCCCATTGGTTGTTCCAGTAAATGTCAAATGAGGCGGAAACTTTCCCGGCAACCGGGCCGATGGCCAGAACATCGAAATCAGTGAAGTTCTGTTTCGGATTCAAACCGAAATATTCGTTGCCGATATTGCGGCCGCCGACGATGGCAAAGCGGTTGTCGGCGACAATCAGCTTGTTGTGCATGCGATGATTCAACTGTTCGACGTTGCCCAACATTTCCAGGCCGCGCAGGATAATCGAACTGGTCCGCCGCTGTGCCGGGTTGAACATGCGCATCTCAATTTGCGGATGTTGGCTCAGGGCGGCAATGGTGCGATCGGCACCGAGCAGATAGATGTCATCCACCAGAATACGGACGCGCACCCCGCGGTCGGCGGCTTTTATGACCCGGTCTAAAAGCAGGTCGCCGCATGCATCGCCTTTCCAGATAAAATACTGCATATCTAAAGTCTCTTCAGCCGTATCGGCCAGCCAAAGGCGCCAGTGCATGGCATCGTCATTGCGGAACAGTTTAAAAAAACCTGATTTTCCTTCTTCCATGCCTGCCGTCAAATCGCGTGCAGCGATTGCCAGGCGACTGTCCGGATGGGGTTCATAAGCCAGGGTCAATGTTTTCATTCCGGGATCCGGCAAGGTCGTGCAGGCGGCAAGCAGCCAAGCGATCAGCAACAGGCTGAAGATCCCTAGGTTTCGGGCGGATCCAACTCTTGATCGATGCCGGACCACGCGCTTATCGGTAGGATAAAATATGAATCCTAACATTTAAGGGTAACCTCCAGGAGGGACTTTATGCGCTTTATTCACCATTTTGGGTTGCATAATGGATACTGCAAGTTTGCAGCAATTTGCAAGTGCCAAAATAAATGACGAATGATAAATTTCAGATTACGGGATTTTCTTTTCACTGCTAGATATACGCACCCATGACGATCTGCTCTCCCACCCGGTCGTGGGTGTCTCTTTCGAAAAATTTGCGAATGAAAACATTTTAGCCGCTGCAAAGGGTTATGAACCGACTTTCTATTGAACTGGCTCAGGCGCTGAAATGGTCCTTTATAATGGTGTCCGTTTTTCACCCCATTTCATAACTGGTCTTTAATGGGCAAAAGTGAGAAGAATCCATCCCCAATCCGCCGCCAGAAAGTTCTGGCCGGCTGGCTGGTAACCCTGACATCGCCGGATACCCAATAAAGTTTCCCCTGCTCATCCAGCTTGACTTGCCAGGCATTTTCGGGCCTCATATCCCGTTCCGCTATCCGCGCCAGCTCCTCACCCAGCACCGGATCTTCAATCACTAATCCCATCTCGGTATTGATCTTTAAAGACCTCGGATCCAGATTGAGTGATCCCACATAAGCGGTTTTGCGATCGACCACAATAAATTTTGAATGCAGTCCCAGCCACTTTGCTTGAACCCGAGGATCTTCGGATAGAATGCGATCCTTGGCGTCATAGCGGGTTTCATAGAGTTCGGCGCCGGTCTCGAGAACCGGGATGCGTTTATATTTGTAGGCGCTGTTGGTAATAATTTCATCGTTTGAACCCAGCGAATTGGTCAGGATCCGGACGGTTATGCCTTTCTCGGTTAATCGTCGGATATATTCGATGTCCTCTTCATCAGGAATGAAATAGGCTGAAACAATAAGCATCTCCTTTTGGATCGTGACATCCAATTCATCCAGTCTCTCAATTTTTCTGACCTGTTTGCCGCCGGCAACGCTGACCGGCGGATCGTCGTAAACCACCCACATGGGGCCGGTGCTCGATTTGCTGACAAGTACATCGAGTTGTTCGCTCCAAGGCTGCGGCTCGATTGTAAACTGTTCCAGCAATTCCCTGGATTTTTCGATGTTATCCTGTATATCTCTTTTCACCTGCTCAAATTGATCCGCAGTGGCCGCTTCGTCTGCAAAGGCATCCCCCGCATAGGCCCAATCATGATTCCAGTATATGTCAAATGACCGGGAGACTTCCCGGGCTATGGGACCGATGGTGATGACATCCATGTCACGGAAATTGAACTTGGAACTGATGCCAAAATATTCATCCCCGATGTTGCGTCCCCCGACAATGGTCACATGATTGTCGGCTACCATCAGCTTGTTATGCATACGCTGGTTGAGTCGATCCATTTTTGATACAAATTCAAAGCCTTTGCCCACAGTGGTCTCCCGGCCGTGCCAGGGATTGAAAATGCGAACCTGAATGTTGGGATGATAGTCCAGGGCGGCAAGGCCCTCGTCTGTGGTTGACAACAAATCGTCGACCAGCAAGCTACCCGCACCCCCCGCTCGGCAGCGGCAATCAGTCGATTCAGGAGCAAATTCCCCGTGGCGTCGTCATGCCAGATAAAGACCTGTAAATCGATCGATTTTTCGGCCAGGTCAGCCAGCATCAATCGCCAGTGCAATGCCTCATCGTTGCGGTCCATGGGAAAAACCGAAGAGACCTCCTTGCCGAATTTCGCGGCGATTTTATCTGCAAGATCGGCCAACTCCCCCTCGCCGGCAGGTTCAAGGGCTTGACTGGAAATTTTAGGGGGAGCTTCTTCAGGCAATTTGCGACCGGCACAGGCACCCACTAAAAACAGCACCATGAGCGCCAGAACCAGTTTTAAATCAAGGGATTTAAAAAAACACGAAGGGCATGATTTGACTTTTGGCATTGGCTTTTTCCTTTTAAATGTTGAAAATTTTCCGGCTTGAAATCAGGTGATGAGATTTCTGTGGCGCTAAAATCCCCCCTGAAATGAATCCCTTTTAATAAATGATGCTACACCATACTCTTCGTCAAGCATCTTTTCTATTCGGAGCTTGACTGCAAAAGCATTCAAAACAGGCGCAGCTGTGATGATCGCCGAAACAAACAAAGTGACAATAATTACCGCAGCAATCGCGACTATCTTCAGCGTGCGTTTCACTATCCCTAGTTTAGCCGTTTCGATGCGATTCAGAATATCTTACCCGGATTAAAGCAATGGTGCAGCTCATCCAAATTATAAATGAGGTCCAGAATAGTACTCTGTGGCCGTACACGAGATAGGTAAATAGCTGCCGTCCGACAACATCCCTGCTGGTTCCAATGCCGATTATACCAACGAACACCGCTCCACCAATCAGGAGCTTTTTAAGTTTTTGGGGTAATTGCACCGGTAAGTTAAAACCGGAGCTTAATGAGGCCAAAACGGGTATCAGCAAAACAACATAATGCGCTTTCCGGCTTAATGGTGAAATCGTGACCATTAAGGCTGCCACCGAACCAATTTCCAGGGCCAGAAGTAATGGCCCCCAGTCAATTGGAATTTGATCTACCAGATGGCGCTGCCATGCAAAAAGAGAAAATCCCACAAGGACAATGGTTATGGTCAGGTACATCAACCAAATGGTCTGGGGTGATAGATTCGCAACGTTAACATGATCTTTTTTTCGTTCTGAATCAAATTTCGTTGTATCGCTAAAATAATGGATGAGAACCGACTTTAAGGAGTAGCCTGACTGCCAGTATTTTGCGGGATGGCCCGAAATTCTTGCGTATGGCTTGACCATGGAAACATAAAAGTCACGATGAAGCTGACGGTTTGTTTCCCATCCCAAAAACAGCGAAGGCACCACAGCGGTGAACAGGATCAGTGAAGCAATCATACCGGCAAGGGCCCGGCTCCAGAATTTAAAGGGATCGTATTGCCGAGCGGCCATATCGGTTGAGAGCGATTGCCTGCTCCGATTCCAGCTGGTTAAAACCTTCCAGCTTAAGTACCCAATATAGATTATCGGCGTTACTTTGGTTAGCGCCGCAAGACCAAATGAGAAACCGCCCCAGAAGCTGCGATTTTTTGCCAGGCACCATAATCCCAGCGAGAGGAAGAAGAGGACATGCAGGTTGACATTTCCGTTTCCCAGATCACTGTCGATGAACCGACCGGTGATAATAATTCCCAGAATTGCCAGTTTCATCCGGATGTACCGATCCTTGGTAAGCAATTGGGTCGTTAGAAAAACACTTATTATTAGCATGGTCGCATTGCTCAAAAACCAATAGATCGCTCCACCGCGGAGGCCTAACTTGACGACCATGCTCATATAAATGGCGTATACCGGTGGGTACAGAAAATACCGCCCCTCGGGTGAAGTCGGCTGAAAATAAATGTCTTCTCCCGCCAGGAGTTTTTCGCCGGCACCAAAGTCGACATTGAAATCATTATAGTCATTGAGGCTTTTGGGATCGCCGGGCTCCGGACCGTTCATGTCGTCCACCTTTTCAATGCCATAAACGGTGATTCCTGCAATCAGCATCAGCACAGCCAATATTTTAAGTATTAGGCCAGTATTTTTTGCTCTGAAAAATCTCACTTTTACCATTCTCCGATTCCTTACAAAGCTATTGTCGTTGTAGCTGTTGACATCAATATGTTTGAACTGCTTGAAGATATTTACAGAAATAGATGGTATTCATAGCTGATACATTTATACGAGCCGCTCAAGCATACCAGAATTAATTCAAAAACGCCACTCGTCGTCACTTACCCCGTCGTGCTGGTCCTGCAGCAGATTTCGCGGCTGCTGGGAACACCTCCGGAGAGCAGAACGACCCGCGAGGAGGTCGCCGGATTCGCGATGGTCGGACACACCGATGGAGCCCTCGATGCCGACGAAGCGGGAGCGATCTCCAGGATCGTGGACGCGATCCATACACCACTCTCTGAGATCATGATTCCCTGGGTTGCTGTTGTGAAGTTCCCGGACGACCTAACCGTCAAAGAGTTGGTCAAGAAGCACGAGCCTTTCGACCATGAGAGGATGCCGATTTTTAAGGTAGAAACCGGCGAACCTGTTGCAAATGTGCACCGCAAAGACATCTACCAGGAGCTGCGTTACGGAGACCCGAATAGATCGCTCACCGAGATTGCAAGACCGTTGCTTCGATATCCCAAGACTCAAACCATGAACGTAAACATCGGATCTTCTGGGCTGGTAGCCCTGGAGGATAAGGACGGACAAGTTGTGGGCATCGCGACCCTCCGAGATGCGTACGACTGGGTATTCACCGAACCTTGACTAAAATTGGGCGCTCTCCTCCTTTTAATTTAATTTTCATCTGTAAACGTCACTCGCCCGGTCTTTATGTCATACAGGCAGCCTGTTATTAGAATTTTTTGCTTCTTTTCCAATTCACGCAGCACCGGGCTAATGCGGCGTATATTGTCGATCGTCAGTTTCACGTTTACCAAGGCCGCAGCATCCACGAACTTGTTGTTTTTGGATGTTCGATTTGCGGCTGAGTGGCTGAGCGTTTTTATGGCGGGCTTGAGTTTGGCAAGAAGGCCCGTTAAATTACCTAGTTTCAGATCATCGACAGCCCCTTTAATGGCACCGCATCCGGTGTGGCCCATGACCAGTACGAGTTTGGATCCTGCCATTTTTGTCGCATATTCCATGGATCCCGCAATGTCTTCGTTGACAATATTGCCGGCCACACGAACGTCGAAGACATCACCGATACCCAGATCGAATATGATTTCCGGTGCGACGCGGGAGTCGATACAGCTTAGAACAATGGCAGGCGGGTACTGGGCCTCGGCAGTCTCGCTCATCTCCCGACGGTAGTTATGACCAATTGTCTTGCCGCTCATAAATCTCCGGTTGCCCTGCTTTAGAAGTTCGATAATTTTTTGGGGCGACAGAGATTGCTGAACCTGCTTGGTAATTGTTTGCTTTCCCGGCTCTACTATATTCTCCGGCCCATCCATCCCCAATAGGGGTGAGCCAGACAATGTTAGAATAATCAATATCGTCAAAAAGGCTTTGCTTTTCATCGTCGATCTCCATTCTCCCTGATCATTATTGCGCCCCTTTCCGCCGACCACTTTGACCAATATCCGTTTGCTGTCGATGTGACAGGGCTTCAATAGATACTTTCTTTTTTGGCGAAAACCTCAAATAGGTGGTGCAATAACAGTTATCTATCGCTTTGAAGCTCCTTGAATCGGTGCAGCCTCTCTTCCCCGATGTCACCGATTATCTTGTAAGTGATGTAATACTTAAAGATATTTCTGACGTAGCGGTATGTTTCCCGACCGACAATGGCCAGGGCGGCGTACTCGACGTTTCCGAACCAACGCATGGGGTCCAGACCCATTTGCTCGGCCCGCCGGCGTATGCTGCGCACTCGGGCTGGCCCCGCATTGTAGGCGGCCCACGAGAAGGCAAAGCGATTCTCGTCATCGAATTCAGAACCGCTGTAATATCGGTCTCTCAAAAACGCCAGATACTTGGTGCCGGCGTGGATATTCTGCTCCAGATCTCTAATGTCGGCAATCCCGACGTTGGGATCGGCTGCTGTTGTCGGCAGAAGTTGCATGATCCCGACTGCTCCGGCCGGGCTGACAACGCTGTGGTCGAGACCCGATTCCTGGTAGGCTTGAGCCAAAACCGCAAGCCAATCGAAATCGTACTGCCGGCCATATTTGACAAACAGATCGCTCAACTGCGCCAGTTTCTCACGTTCATTTTCGGCCAGAGGATTCTTGATCCAGCGGGTATTTTCATAGTAGCGCCTGAACAGAATGTTGCCGAGTCTCGTTCCGCCTTGAACCGTCTTCGCGAACGCTCTGAGATTTTGCAGAAGTTCCGAATTTTCTTTGCGCACACCCCAGCCAAGGCGTCCACCCTCATTGATTTTCACATCATCCCGGACGACAATATTCTCCAGAACCTTCTCCCAGAGCCGCGCCCTGAAATCGTCGGCGACGGTCAGTTCTATGACGCCCGCGTTCACAAGCTCAATTAGATCTTCCGTGACCAGATGGGGGTCGGCCGGGCGGATGTCAATCGGCTGCCGGCCGACGCTTGCGAAATGAGCGTTCAGCCCTCGCAGGTGCTCGGCATAGCTGCTGGCTCGCTTGACATAAACGGTTCGCCCTGAAAGATCCTCCAGCGATTGGATCCCGGCAACGCGCTTATGCATCACGAGCAGTTCGTCAACCTTCACGCGTTCGTCCCTCGCGAAATCGATGTGCCGCTGCCGGGCTGGCGTGACCGTCAGGTGGCCAACCGCTATGTCGCCCTCTCCCGCTAAGAGCGCCGGGATGAGGCGGTCGAAGGTCACCGGTACGTATTTGATGGAAATCTTGGGCGTATTGCGCTTGCGTCCCTTGTTAAGAAAGTTTTCGTACTGGTGCAGAAGCTCCACAAAGAGACCTCGGGGGCGAGCACCCTGGAGAAAGAAGTCGGTCCTGCTAAAGCTCACCAGGGCACGCAGGATTCCTCGCTGGCGGATGCTGGGTAAATCGTCCGTAAAGGTATTACCGACAATGCCGGGGATAATCACTTCGCTCGAAATCACGTCTGCCTGCTCTTCTGCTTGTGCTATTTTATCGTGAGCTTGAAGATCCAGCGTTATGGCGAGCAAATAGCCAGCCACTAGCCATACAAAAATGGATTTATTTATCACGATATAATTTTCCTTTCAGCTCAGCATTGGTGAAGAATCATCATGCCGTTGAAATATGACCTTCTCATTCCCCAGTGGCACATTTTGTAATTCGTTTCTTCAAGAAATGAAACGATTGCATCACGCTGCCTTTCTTCCCTGCGGATATGCCGGGAATTCATCCAGCCAATGCAAGAATAACCAAAATCGTCAAAAAGGACTTGCTTTTCATCGTCGATCTCCATAATTCCAACATTCGGTGAAAAAGTTAAAAATCTATATCAAATCTGAAATTGCCCGTTAAAATGCCGACTGGAAGTATGCCTAGATCGAAGCCCAACCGTTTCCAGGTAATTCCAAATGTGGCAATCGCAAAGACGCTCATTCCGCCAACATTAATCAGGTCGTCCCCATAACCATAAAGAAGGCCAAATTTGTAGCCGGCATCAAATCTCAGGTCGTGGTCAAATTTATGGGAATAAACCTCCCGCGCCGGACCGAAGTACCAGGCGCGATCATCCTGGCTATTGATGAAGGTACCTGCAGTCAAACCATAGTATTGAATACCAATCAATTCTCCCTGATCATTATTGCGCCCATCACCGAAATACTCTCCGGTGCCGTCTAAATGAATATTCCACATTCCCAGCAGCATGGCATCTCTTGCTTTTTTCCCCCAAACCATAGGCCAATAATTCGAACCGGATGTTTTTGTTATTTCATCATGTGTAGGTGCGTCATCAGTACTATGTTGAGTTGAATAATTAAAAGTTTTCTTTTCGCTATATGCGGGATTACTGATAAGCAAGCAAATTGTGAAAAATACTAAAAAAAGAGACTTCGTCATAGTTTAAATTGTTTTATTGTTACCTGATCGGATGCGGCACCGCGCCGTCATAGAAAAAAATGCATTTGGTTTGGAAGAATTTCTTCAAGGGCCGAACGATGATTCTTTCTACGACACCGACGTCTTTAACCTCAGGATTCTCAAAAGGCCCGTCGACGGTCTCGGCATTTACAATACACCCGTCAGGATCAACAACCGCGATGGTCACATTGTTAAATTTCTGATTCGGCAAATCGAGACTGCCTTTGACGGCAACTCTGTTCCGCTGAGTACTGAAGGCGACATCTTTGGCGGTCACAACACCGGCGACAACATTCCAATCAGAGACAACCCGATGTATGGTGCTGTCACCTGTTGCCGCCATCATTTTTTCGAGGGCCTCCAGCTGGTCATACCCATGCGAGACGACAGTCCCCAAAGGCCCAAGCAAAAGAAGGGCGGAAAAATCATTAAAACCATAACGGCTAATTTTTTTAAATTCATCCAGGGCCTTATCGAGGTCAACACCTTTCAGTACGAGATCCTGGCCTTGAATTGAAAAAAATCCGTTCACATTTTTAAACATATCGCGGATCAAGGCTGCGCGCGCTTCAAATTCTGCTATAATGTTTATCTCGCCCTTTGCAAAGTCCGCCTCCCAGGATTCCTGATAAGACTTTGCCAAATCAAACCCGGCAATTTCGATTCTGGCCCTCAGATAGTTAAGATTATCTTGCGTGTTGAAAAAACCTGCGATTTTTGTTCGTCCACCAAAATAATCCAATTCAATCGAATCACTTTTAAAAGATCCACGATCTCCATTTATGGCAGACTTAATGTCGCGAAACTTTTCACTGCCAACTGAAAGGCTGCGAATGTGAACGTCGGCGTCGAATCGCGCACTCCGCCACAGGGTGTCAAAATCTTTTATTAGCAGTTGGTTTTTCTCAATAACCGACAATCGGTTGCCGGAGAGATTTAAGCGGGGAATGTCAATCGTTGTGCTGCCATCTGCAAAGGCGACATCGGTTGCTGCAACTTCGAAGTCTTCAACATTAAAAGACTTGACAGGATAACTGCCGTTTGAGGCTGTTGAGCCCTTTTGATCTTTCCCGGAAGCACTTTCAAAGATGCGACCAATATCGATCGGGCCCGCCGAAATATTCGCAGTAGCACTTACATTGCCAGCAAGCTTGGGGCTTAAGCGAACTGTTTGCGCCAAAGTCTCCAGCTTCAATCCCGAGATGCTGATTTGTGACTCCAGCAAATGGCTTTTATTTGAAAGATCCAACGTGGCTCGCAGTTTTGCTACTGACTGCAGATATTGCAGCTCAATCGGATCGAATGTCAGGATGTTCTTTTCATTTTTTACGAGAGACTTTAGGTTGGTTACTTTAAAATCCTGCGAACGGATTTCCCGAGCGGCAACTTCACCCTTGAATTCAATGGCCTGGAAAAAAGATACCACATCATCGAAGAGGACTTTGCGGTCTCCTATGACAGCCAGGCGTCCCCCCTCGAAATTCATCTCATTCATGTCCACTACGGTTTGGGTGTCGGAGTAGAAGAACTTGGCTTTCGAAATCGAAAAAGAATCGATCACCAGTGATTTAACAGGCAGCGGTTCAGCGGGACCGCCATCGGCTAATGCTAGAATTTTGTCAATAGCGTGTGGATCGAAAGTCAGCTGGGGAGAATAGATCTGGACCTCGTCAAGATGGACTTTTAAATAAATTAAATCCAGCAAGCTGGGATCGATTTCAATTCTATCGGCGGAGGCGATTTTACCCTGTGATGTGCTGACTTCAGGTTTGTTTGCAACCACGGAAAGAAACGGCCAAAAGCCCAGTTCTATTCTTCCCTCGATCTTGAAACTCATGTCGAGGGTTTCACCAACAATATTTTCGATCTGAGACCTGATTTGACTGGAATTCAAAACAGGCTCAGCGGCTGTGATCGCTATGCCAATTAAGGCGACTGCAATAACCACCGCAATTACTGCTATCTTCAGCGAGCGATTCATGATCCGTGGTTTAGCCATCCTTTAAAATCTGAACCAGGCAAGTATTGCATGTGAATGCCCCTGCCGGCGACTTACCGTCCCGGGTGAGGACGTTGACGCATCCAGCCGTATCCACCCCGCTGTCATCGGGGCGATACCATATCCCCTGGTCTAAACTGACAACTCCGGGCATTATGTTCTCCGTCACCCGGGCAGTTGCCACCAAGCTGCCCCTGTCGTTGTAAACCTTTACGGCATCACCATTTTCAATTTCCCTTTTTTCGGCATCATGGGGACTGATCCACAGTGTGTCATCCGCCAGTTTTTTTATTTTGGGGATATTGTCAAACTGGGAGTTGACTCTGGCCCTCGAGTGGGGGCTCACCAGCTGAAGGGGAAATTTTCGCGACCGGCTGTCTTCCGGGCCTTCCCAAGTTTTCAGGTAGGTAGGGATTGATGGCACGTCGGGATTGCCCAGGTCCGCAAACATCCGGCTGTCGATCTCGATTTTTCCGGACGACGTGGGAAAGGGGTGCTGCTGCAAGTCCTCCATCTGTTCCCGGAAGGCCACGTAAGGACGCTGCAGTTTTATAAGATGAACGCCCTTGCGCTTCAGCTCATCCCGGTCAGGCAGATCCGGCTCGGCCGCTACAATGGCCTCGAGCCACTCGGTTTCGGTTTTCTCCAGGTAATTATTGATCCCCAGGTGTTTGGCCAGCTCGGTAAAGATCTGCAAGTCGGATTTAGTACCCGGCGGCCCATCCACAACTTTGCGCATGTACAGGTTATAGGGTCCGCCGCCATAGGGCTGGCCGATATCTTCCCGTTCAAAAAAATGGGACACCGGCAGAACCATATCCGCAAACCGGGCGGTGGGGGTTAAAAACAGATCCTGTACCACGATGAGTTCCGGTTTTTCCAGCGCGGCCCGGCCCTTGTTCAGGTTCAAAAACTGGTTCAGCAGGTTGCAGCCTGTAATGTACAAAAGTCTGCAATCGCCGGGATATCCGCCGGCCTTACCTTTCAGGATCGCGTCGTAGAGTTCGGTGACATGCACCTGCGAGTGCTCGGTGTCGGGCACCGGAATATGGCTCGACATCAGCCCGAGCGGCATGAAATTGACCCCGCCGGCGGCGTAGCCTCCCTCGATACCCACATTGCCGGTTATAGCGGAAAGGGCGGCAGCCGTTCGGTGGAATTGTTCGCCGGCCGCGGTCCGCCCGGGCGCCCAGCCGGTGATCAGGGCCGCGGGTTTCAGGTTGGCATAGTCCCGGGCAAGGGCGGTAATTTTGTCCACCGGCACACCGGTGATATCCTGCGCCCATGCGGGTGTTTTCACGGTGCCGTCAGTTCGTCCCATCAAATAATCGGTAAACTTGTCGAAGCCTACGGTGTAGGCGGACAGAAAAGCATCATCACACAACCTTTCTGTGACCATCACCTGCGCCATGGCGATGAGCATGGCGGCGTCCGTGCCGGGCCGGATCGGAATCCACCGGGTCTCAAGGGCTATGGCCGTCTGGTTGCGGCGGGGATCTACGCTTACGATCTCCGCGCCTGCCTTTTTTGCCCGGGAGAGGGCCGGGGCCGTATCGGGTCCAAAACGTGTAACAACCGGATTCCAGCCCCACAAAATGATTAAACGGGAGTCCGGCAAGGTATCACGGCTGCTGCCGGTAAACGGAGTGCCGTAGGTGGCCAACGAGGATTGGAGAGCCCCTTCAAAGGAGGTGACGCCCCAGGTGGTGGTGCATTCGCCGAGCAGGCCGAAGAACCGGTGGGTCGCATGGGCCGTGTTGTGCAGGGTGGCCAGCGACCCGGTGTTGGCCAGGAAATAGATGGCTTCCGTCCCGTATTGGTTCCTTACCCGCTGAATTTCGGACGCCACCGTTGCCAGGGCCTCATCCCAGGATACGGGTTCGAATTCGCCGGTGCCCCGGGGCCCGATCCTTTTCAGCGGTCTGGTTAAACGGTTCGGCTCCTCCGCCACTGCATTCTGGGCCAGTCCCCGCGGGCAGGCCCGGAGGTCCATGCCGTCATGCTTCCCGGTGCTGATTTTTTTGATCCGGCCATCGCGGACATGCACCTTAAGCAGGCAGCGTCCCCCGCAGTCGTAGCTGCAGGTGGTGGTATATATGGTTTCGGTTGCTGCGTTGTTATCGGCTGCCATCGTGGTCTCCTTTAAAATTCGATAACGCTCACTGTTTTCGTGATTCCTCCTCATCATGCTCACGGGCGGCGTCGGCGATTTTTTGGAAATCAGCCTGGGTGACCCGGCTCTCAGCGCGGTGGCGGTCGCTCGGGAAGGCGAACACGTCCTGGTACTCGGGATCGAGCGTTATCTGCACGGTTACCAGATCCGCCATCTCAAATCCGTAAAGGCTGGTCGCGATGGACAGCTGAACGGGCTGTTCGGTAGCATCACACGGCATTAGCGCGGGATTTTCAGCTGCCGCCACGTTCTTTTCAGGCACCAGCAACGGACGCTGCTCCAGACCAACATCGTAGACCCGTTTAATAACCAAATATTTTTCCGGAAGGCGCTTGCTCGAGTCCCACCAAAGCTTATCCACCGCGCCAATGTAAGCCTTCGTGGATTCCTGCGGCACCGCTCCCAGGAAATCCACTGTATTTTTAATCCAGATATCGAAGTTGCGGGCGTACAACTGATCGCTGCTCGTCGCGAGACTGTAAATCAGGGCAGCAGCAATCTTGGTCCCCAGCATATTGGAGAACAGGTCTTCGAGGGAATAGGCCGACGGATATTCGGGAAACGTGCCGGCAAAGCCGGCGTCATAGACATGCGGTCCAAGATCTTCGCTGCCGACGACATTTGCCACTTTATATACGGGAATCGGTAATTTACCCATCTTCACCTTCAGATCTTTACCAAAGGCACAGCAGGGTCGCAGATGCACCGGCGGGTCGAAGACCGGTGTCATCTCCCGGTGTATATCCCAGATGTAGGGGTAACTGGAGTCGGAGGCAAGCGCGGCCTGAACGGCGGAATCGCTGGCCTCCATCGTGAAAACCCACCTCGAACGCTGAGCGGTGCAGGCTCCGAGCAAAACGATCGTTAACAGCAGAATGACGTTCCTCAGCATCGTTAACCTCTTTTTCCATGATTGAGCTGATACCGTAGCTAATTCGGATAGAATATCGACATTCTTATTCTTGTTGTTTTGAATGTGGTGGCGAAATAAAATAGATAAAATACCACAAATATTCATTCTTCAATCTTCAATCTTCAATTCCGGTTTATCCGGATCAGCGCTGGCAGGAAATACCTTTCGCCCGACGATCTTGCCGAACATCCATTAATACTTTGTCCGTCTCTATACTTGCCTGCTGTACCGTATCGATATCGCTATCCGCAGATACAATCTGTTGGTATAGCTGCGCGGTGCGATCTTTTTGTTTGAGATCACTGGCGATCAAAGCTTCTAGCCATATAGATGACAGCTTATGATCGGGGTTGCTGGAGGTAGCTCCGGCCTTTGCCAGTGCCCCCGCTCGCTGGTGGTCGCAGTCAACCAAAGCAACCAGGCCCCTGTAATTGTCCTCGCCAATAGCCTTGATTAATGCCTGCTCGTCATATTGAGGACCTTTTGCCGCTTGTTGTGATTTCGCTTCCTGCTGCTGTTCCTGCTTGCGTTGCTGTTTGGCTTTTTTTTCAGCTTCTTTTTTCTTCATTGAACCGGAAACGGCACCGCCGATGGCACCGGCGCCGGCGCCGACAGCGGCACCCTCAACCACATCGCCCAGGTCACCACCGAATATCAATCCCAGAAAACCGCCAACGACTGCTCCCGACGCAGCGCCGCGGCCAGCATCGGCTTTAGCGTCGATGCCGGCGCTGAAAACGAGAATACAAGCGATAAGACAAATCATCGTTTTAAAAAGACCACCGCGCCGCTTGTGGGCATTTTGTCTTTGAACGTGACCTTTATTTATTGAATTTAAATGTATTAGATTCATTTTTACCCTCCTTTCAGAAAATTAATGCTCTACTGGTTCATCGAGTGACCTACAGGTTGAGGTCGATACCATTGTTTTACTCTTTTTCATCTTTATTGATTACTACATTGACTTTTTCCAAGGTAACCAACCCTTGTTTGATCATGACTTCCAAAACCGGCAGAAATACCGCGATGCGGTCATGCTCGCCGGCGATTTCAATCGATATGGGAAGATCTTCACTTAATCGCAAAATTTTCAAGGTGCTTATGGGGCCATATTTCCAGAAACCCATCATTCCGCGCGACACCATTGCGCCAACAAGCCCGTGTTCGCGGGCCTCCTGGACAATCGCTTCATACAGCGGACGCCCCTTATGTTTTTGAGTTTCACCGATGAAAATCCGTAGTATTTCCAACTCGGTATTTGCACCCATGGCGGCCTCCCATATTGTTTTGTCATATATAGAATTACCGATTGATACCGGAATGATACACTAATATGAAACTACACGAATTCAAAAGCGAACCGCAGTATTTCAAAAATCCCCCCGGCCCCCTTTAGGAAAGGGGGAGTTACAGGTGGAATCGCTTCAGGCATGGGGCTTCGCTCTTTGGGCTTCGTCCCGCGGTATCGCGGGACTACGACCCAACACTTCGCTTAATCGTTTTTAAAATGGACAGAATACCTTAAATCCGCAATCCAAAATCCAAAATCCAAAATGCGGAAATACCTTAAATCCAAAGTCCGCATTCCAAAATCTAAAATTTACTCATTGAAGTTTCTTTCTCGATCAGACTGGACGCTCGCGGTCAGCGGCCCCCGCTCTTTTGCCCCTACTCCCGAGTCAACAACCGTGGCCCGGCCACCTTGATCCCGATCGCACCCAGGGGCGCCGTCACCACGATGCTCAGCACCGCCATGGCCAGGATCACCTGGCCGCTCTCCGCCGTCATCGAGGTCATTCTCCCCTCCATGACCATGGCTAAGGGTACCGCTCCCATGGCCGCCTGGACCGTGGCCTTGGGCAAGTATGCGATAATGCAGAAGAGGCGTTCTGCCGACGAGAGGTCCGATCCCGTCAAAGCCAGCCACACCCCCAGGCTGCGGGCAGAAAGACCAATGGCCAGGATTAAAAGCCCCAGGCCGATCAGGTTTGCATCCAGCACCTCCATCCGCACCTCGGTCCCGATGTAGACGAAGAGCATGATCTCTGAAAGCACCCAGATCTTGCCGAACTTGGATGCCAGACGGTTGGCCAGCTCGTTGTTCTTTTCGAGGATCACAAAGCCGATGGCCATGATCCCCAAAAGCGCGGCAATCGGAACAATGGCTTTGACCGCGGGCTCCTCGGCCAGGTCGTAGAACACCACGGCGATGATCATGAACAGGATGACCTTGTGGGTGTCGCGTAAATGGTAGCGCTTGAAGAACCACACGAGAGCCAATCCGATCCCCCCGCCGATGGCGGCCCCCAGCACGATCCCGCCGGGAACGCCCAGGAGCAGGTGGCCCCAGTCAGTGGATGCGCCGCCGGCCAAACCGGCAAAGACCCCGAAGATGGTGATGGCGATCACGTCGTCCACGGACGCCCCCGCCAGGACCAGGGTGGGCACCTCCTTTTTCCTTCCGAAACCGCCTTCCTTCAATTCCAGCATCGTGGGAACCACTACGGCCGGCGAAACTGCGGCGATGATGAATCCCAGCATGCCGGATTCGAAAAAGGGCAGTCCCAGCAGGTAGTAGGCCCCGGCGGTGACCGCCGCCCCCTCCACCAGACCCGGCACGAAACCCATGCGGATCGCCGGCCCGCCGATGCGGTGCAGCGTCTCCTGGCTGATTCCCAGACCGGCCCTGATAAGAATGACGATCAGGGCGACCGTCTTGGCCTCCTTGAGCAACCCGAGCACCGCCGGTTCGATCAGGTCGAGGCCGCTGGGGCCCAGGAGAACTCCTGCGGCGACCATGCCCAGAATGCCCGGCAATCCCACTTTGTTGAAAATGAGGTTGCCGAGAAGCGCGGCCAGGACGATGATAGCAATATCGGTCAGCATACCTTGTTCATTTCATCGAAAGATGGGGTCAGGATTTGACATTTGACAAAGGCCTGCAACCGATTGCCGATGCAAAATCGTTATGTATTTATCAAATGTCGAGACCTGTCCCCTGTTTATTGTTTGCCCCCCGTTTATTGTTCCTGCGCCCGATGGCGACCAGCGACCCTATCACAAGGACCAGGTCCCAGGCGTAGGTGTAGAAGTAACCGGCAGCGAGCCCGATGACGCCCAAAGCTGGTAGCATCAAGGCTTCCCGGGACCTCATCGACCTTGTTGGTTGGTCGACGATACCTGATTTTGTAAGCCGATCGTTACGAGTCGCGTAGCGCCAGGACAAACAGAGCATCAGGCCAACCAGGGTCATGTCTATTGTGATAACCACTCTGGGCAGGAATTTATCCGGATGGGCCGAAAGGAACTGATTGCCGAATGGGATAATCACCAGAAACATAAGATAGATCAACTCCAGCATGGTATGCGTCTTGTCGGTTTTCCGGTAGTGGCTGAAGTACTGCTGTTGCGTTATCCAGTAGAAGGCTATGATGAGAAAACTGATCACGTAGCCGACATAACTCCCCCCCTCGGTGAGTAAGTACCTGAACACTTCCTCCGAAGTGAGATCCTTGGGCGCAAACCGTAAGGTTGCCAGCAGTAGTATCAGCGTCACCGCATAAACCACGTCCGAAAGACGCTCCAGCCGCCCGAGGGACAGCTGGCCTGGCTCCAGTTGTTCGTGACTGCTAATCATTCCATTTGAACCTAAAACGAATTTTGTTTTCTGATTTTATTCCTTCATCCCCATAACTCAACATCAGCCTATCGCGAAATGTTGAGGGAGGACATGGTTTTCCTCTTGTATGTCTGGCGCGGTCTCGAGGGGGCTTCTGCCCCTCGTAGATCGCGATCCTAAATAGACAAATCCAGATCAGACAACCCTTAAAATTCCCGCCACAACTGCAACGTTGAGCAGTGAATGCCGCTGCCGGACATGTCCCAGTTTACCTCAAAATCGATCTCGATGACCTCGAAGTTGCGTTTTTCCAGTTCCTTAACGACCTTGGGGACGCCCTTGCGGATCAGGACTTTTTTGTTCCCGAGCGCCACTGCGTTGCAGGCACCTTTTGCCACTTCATCGGCATCAACCTTGAGGATTTCCCAATCCTTCAGTTCTGCGGGAAGCCCATGCCATAAGCCCTCTTCGCCCGGCCCGAGCATCAACCCCCTCTCTATCGGCTTGAACACGACATCGATGTGGTAGCCGAAACGGCTATCGAAGTAGAGTGGTTTGACATCCCAGCCAAAGGGTTTCAGCATTCGGCGAAATATCTCGGTCGTATATTCATCGTTTGCCGAACGGGGTACGGTGAGGTCGTTTACAGCAGCAGCGTTGTCAACGCCGATGCCCACAAAGACAATCCCTTCAAACACCAGAAAGTCGGCGCAAGTGAAAGGTCCGACAGGACGTCGATCCACCGTCGGCCACATGGGCGGGCTGGTCAGCCACACGGCATTGGGATCGTTGTGCATGATGCAGTTCATCGCGTCACGGATAATGAGTTCGGCGCACTGGTTGGGAGTGACCTCCCATACGCCGAGAAAACAGTTACCGATAACGTCACCCGCTCCGTGCGCCTGCAGGCTGTATTGCTTCTGCTTAGACCAGCTGAAGTTGTAATTGAGGATGGCCTCAGGATACTCATCACCGTCGAAACGGACCACTTTGACCCCGTTATCCCGATAGGCCTGCGCCAACTGATCGCTTTCGTCGACCAGCTTTTCGTAAAGATCCGGGCGCACTTCCTTCATGCTCTGTCCCGGATACTTCGAGGTGAGTTCCTTGAGGATGCCGGTGCCGTGTTTGAAAAGATTCTTCAACTCCCAGGTGTTGGGATTGGGAATGTACGGGGCAGCCGCGGCATTCCCCACTGCGCAGGCTTTCAGGGGCGCATATTCCGCGTCAACTTGGAGTTTGATGCCCTCACCCTGCTTGTACATGCCGGGGATGATTTCTTCGTACCCGTCTTTTAGATTTACCATTTTTAGCTCCTTTTCTTAGACGTCGTGCCGGACTTGATCCGGCATCCAGTTCCTCGCGATGATTTTCTGGATTCCGGCTTTCGCCGGAGTGACGATGTTGCGCTTCGAGTCTCAAGGCTATATTTGGAAACCCTCTAAACAAAAGTCTACTCATATCCGGTCCCGCCCCGTGGGCGGGACCGGAATTGAGTATTCATACTATTTGCTAGCTCAGCGGTGGAGGGCCATCGGGAATCGGCTTCACCGGATCGTTCTCGCGGTGGATATCGGCATCAGAGCAGTCCGGGCCGCTGTGGTAGTATTCCCAGATCTTGTCGTACTTCACCGGTATAGGTTCTACACCCGCCGCCTTCATGCGTTTCATCGTTTCTTTAGCGGTGCGCACAACAATCGACCGGCCATCGCCCAGGCTGATCTGGTTTGCCGCGCCCAGTGCAACCTCTTCGATTGGCATTTTCACTATCTCATAGTCCTTCACGCACTCAGGCAGTCCGTCGCTGAGGATGCCATAGTTAGGCAGGTCCGGAAGCATGACGATGCCGTCGGCGGGGAAGGCCATGACGCAGTCGGAATGGTAGGAGATATTGGAATCGAAGAACCAAATCTCATGGGTGAAGCCCTCCCGCTTCAGCATGCGCATCATAAATTCGGCAGCTTGTGGAATACCACAGGAGGTCAGTTGCCCGGCGACCTCATAATCTTTCATTATCATTGGGATATCACTCGATTTTTTCACGCCAAAACCGAAGAGTAGGTGTTTGCCCGGCAATTGCCGGTAGGCTGCGACATCCAGCATCAGGGAACCGAATCCCGGGGTAGTGATGTTCATTTCGGGGTAGGGCATGCTGTAGTAGATTAGGTCCGGGTTGTCAGCGAACAGCTGCAGGGTACCTTGCCGGCTCATAAACTCCATCGTTCCGTTGAGCGAATTGTCCCAGGTGTGAAAGAAGATGTTTTGAATGATGCGCAAATAGTTTGTGCCGTATGTCGACAGAAACCTCGGGCCTCCCCAGCCGGCATGCTGATTCAGCAGACCATCGGGCAGAACGCCATCGCTTTCGTTGCGGATAACCTTCACACCGGCCTGGCGCAGGGTTTCCGCGAGCCCGTCTGCTTCATCGGCCATCTCGTCCCAGAGCTTCGGATTGATATTCTTTAGATCGTTGGCGGCAGCACTGCGCATCACGTCCACAAGGTCGTCCGAATTGCCTGCAAGCATCGCTTTAAACTCAGGCGTATCCGGGTCAGGGGCGCTGGCCGCATGCAAACTGCCGGTTGCTGTAACCCGTAGCTTGGCGGTAGCATGTTCGTTAAAGGCTCTCACACCCTTGAACTGCGGTGTCATGTGGGCGTTGAGTGCGTCCCATTTCTGTTTTTCTAATTCCATCCAGGCAATCTTTTCGGGTGTGCCCGGTGGGGGGGGCATTTGTGGGAATATTGATGAATTCGTCATGATTTTTTCTCCTTTTCTCGTTTATTACGCCCGCACCGTTAGGGGATATGGACGACACTTTATTTGGTGGCCACCGGCCCCGCCCAAGTGGGCGGGGCCGATGACAGTAATATTTACATTCATTTCGAAATCGGCGGTGGTGCATCCGGTATCGGTTTAACCGGATCGTTCTCGCGCCAGATTTCGGCATCGGAGCAATCCGGGCCGCTGTGGTAATACGCCCAGATCTTGTCGTATTTCAGCGGAATCGGCTCGACGCCCGCTGCCTTCATGCGTTTCATGGTCTCCTTCGCGGTACGCACGACGATCGACCGGCCGTCGCCGAGGCAGATCTGGTTCGCGGCGCCCAGCGCGATCTCTTCCACCGGCATCTTCACGATCTCGTAGTCCTTGAAGCACTCGGGCACTCCGCCGCCGAGGATGCCGTAGTTGGGCAGATCCGGAAGCGCGATGACGCCCTCTTTCAGGTTCGCCATGACGCAGTCCGAATGGTAGGAGAGCTTGGAATCGTAGAACCAGATGTCGTGCGTGAACCCTTCCCGCTTCAGCATGCGCATCATGAACTCAGCGGCTTGTGGAATCCCACAGGCCGTGAGGTGTGGAGCCTTCCTCCAATCGCTCAACACCGTCGGGATATCGCTCTCGTCCTTTACGCCGAAACCGAACAACAGGTGCTTGCCCGGCAAATGGCGCCAGGCAGCGACATCCATAGTCAGGGAACCGTACCCCGGGACACTGACGTTCGGCTCGGGGAACGGAATGCTGTAATAGACCAGGTCCGGATTGTCCACGAACAGCTGGTAGGTGCCCTCTCGGGAGGCGAATTCCATCGCTCCGTTGAGCGAGTTGTCCCAGGTGTGAAAGAAGATGTTGCGAATGATGCGGCAGTAGGACGGGCCGGCGTAGGTCGTCAGGAACCTCGGGCCTCCCCAGCCGGCATTGAGATTTAGAAGACCTTGGGGAAGAGGGCTCTTGCTCTCGTTCCGGATGACCTTCACACCGGCCTGGCGCAGGGTTTCCGCCAGCCCGTCCGATTCCTCGGCCATCTCGTCCCAGAGCTTCGGATTCGTTTCCCTGATCTCGTGGGCGGCATCCTTGCGCATCTGGTCCATGAGATTGTCCGAGTTTCCCGAAAGCATGGACTTAAACTCGGGCGTGTCCGGGTCAGGCGCGCTGGCGGCATGCAGACTGCCGATCACCGCGACCCGGTACTTCGCAAAACAGTGTTCGTGATAGGCGCGTACGCCCTCAAACTGAGGTGTCATGTGGGCGTTGAGCGCGTCCCACTTCTCTTTCTCCGAGGCGTCCCATGCCCGCTTTTCAGGTGTGCCCGGTGGAGGGGGTACGGCTGGGTATTTTGCTGAATCGGTCATCGGGCGGTTTGCTGAATTCGTCATGATGTTTTCTCCCTTTTATTGGTTAGTTTAAACTGTTTTTTATCAACTATTCGTTTGCCGAGGATTCCGATTGGTTATCCGGTAACGTATTGAAGACTAAAAATTACCCTCGCTGATCTTGCCGACCACCATGCCGGGGCGGCCTGCCTTGATGTAATCGATTGGCTCCATTGACTTCAACTCAGGGTCGGGCGTGGTCTCAAGGGGACCGTCTTCACCTTCGTAAATCGCATACGTTAAGGGGTAGTTGCACAGGTCCTTCATGGTCTCCGCCTCATCCCAGTGCTGATCACCGCTGGGGCACATGGAGACGGAAACGTAAAGATCCTGGTGAGCCAACAGCTCGACATAGTCTCCTTTCTTAAACTTGCCACGGTTGGAGTAATAGGTCATGTTGGTCGGCACCTTGTCGTAGGCGATGACCTGGAAATGCATGAAGACCCCGGGGGGTTGCTGCAGCGCTCTGGCCACATCTTCACCGGCCACCTCGTAGATCCCTTTGAGGAGGTTACCATTGCAGCTGTTGGCGTTGACGATGCCGGCCATGGTCTCGTAGATTCCCTCCGAGCACCTTCCGTTGTGGTACATAAAACTGTGACCCGCGAGCTTTCCACACAGCTTGTGCATGTTCTCGTAGTCTACCGTGTCCTTGATGAGGGTCAGCAGCGGTCGCACATAAGGGGTGTTGGACAGGTAGTGATGACCTTCGCGGAGAACTGTCGCTCCAAATGTTGCTGTCTTGTAACAATCCGCCCATTCTTTGCTCGGCCGGCTCCGGACCAGGTAGGTCGTGTCGATGATCTGCGGCCCGTGGGTCAGCTCGTAGCGGATGACCTGTCCTTTGTCGAGTTCAAACCCATAACCGTCAAAGGGCTGCATGGTATACTTCCTAACCAGTTTCAACTTACCGGCGTCGGAGAGCTTGCGAGCTTTCCTGCCGGCCTCGGCAAACTTCTCGGTGATCTTTTCCTTAACCTCGGTTGCGATGTCGCGTTTTTGTTCTGCCATTTTTTTATCTCCTTTTGTTTAGTGGCTTGGTTTATAATTTTGATTTTTGGATACTGGATCTTCCTATTGCGGATTTCGGATTGCGGAATGCGGAATGAAAAATTCAAAATCCGAATAGTGAGATCCTAAAAAGTTACAAATTCCCAAATCTAAGTTCCTTTTTTGAAGGTCCCAAAGTCCAGCATCCAGCATCCAGCATCCAGCATCCAGAATCCAGCATCCAGTATCCAGAATTCAGAGACCACAGCATCCAGCCTCTAAAACTCCCGCCAAAGCTGCATAACCGAGCAGTGGATGCCACTGCCTGTCAGGGTCCAGATGGTCTCATAGTCGATTTCAATCACGTCAAAGTTGCGCTTCTCCATCTCCTTGACAATCTTGGGAACGCCTTTACGGATCACTACTTTCTTGCGATCAAGGACCAGGCAGTTCCCGACAACATCGCCGCCACCATGCCCGAGCATGCTCATCTGCTTCTGCTTGGACCAGGAATAGTTATAGTCCCGGAGATTGTCGGGTAACGAGTCCTGATTGTAGCGAACGACTTTGACCCCGTTCTGACGTAAGGTGTCGGCCAGCCCGCTACTCTCGGCCACGACCTTGTCATACATTGCGGGGTCGGCGTCCTTCAGGTTTTTGCCGGCATGTTCCGAGACCAGTTTCTTCAGGGTATCGCTGCTGTGTTTAAAAAGGTTTTCCATCTCCCACGTATCCGGATTCGCCACCACGGCCGAGGCGGTATTCCCCACCACGGCAGCTTTGAGCGGCGCATACTCGGCGTCCACATGGAGTTTGATACCTTCTCCTTGCTTCTGCATGCCGGCGATAGCTTCTTCGTAATGGTAATTGAGTCTTGCCATTTTTTGTACCTCCTGTTCCGGTTGTTCGTGCTGCAAAACAACTAAGGCGCCAGCCAGCTAATGCCCCACTTGAGGATCCAGTCCGCCGCACCATCGGGCCGAGCGGCGTTGTAGTAGCCGCCGAGCGTAAACTCGAGGCCGTGGCCGCCTTTCAGTGCAAGCATTTTACCCACCCCCAGACCCAGCGGGACCGTCCACGCATCGTCCGAATCTGCATCCCAGTTGTAGGTAATCATGTTGTTGTAGTGGATGTTCCAGCCGTCGGGCAGGTTGTAGTAGAGCATCGGTTGCAGCATGCTGGTACTGAACCCATCCTCATCGCCCCACACGTTTCCGGCGATGAAGGCGGTGGAAATGTGCTCACCGATGTCGCCCACCAGCACCCCTACGGGCCCACCGCCCCAGCCGGGGCCGGCGAGGTCGCTGTCGGTTCGGGTTTTGAGTGACACCATCGGACCGAGGCCCCATTTCCAGGGGGAATCGGTTTTTGGTGAGAAGAAGAACTGCAGCAGCGAGTCGCTCAATCCCCACGTGTACGAGTCACCGCCGCTGGGTTCATCACCCAGGATGGGCCTCTGCCCTCCCTCGGCCATACCGAGGATGGGAATGACCGCGCGATTGACCAGATTGAACCCCAGGTCATCGAAGGGGATGGCATAGACCGGCTGGAGCTGGAATCCATAGCTGGTCTTGTCTTCGTCCTCCCCTGTATTGAAACTGACGTCGTTGTCGGTCACCAATGCCTTGATATTGGCCAGCGGGTCCTGCATCTTTCGCGCCATCTCGGCCGCCTCGTCGGCCAATGCCGGGGCTGACACCGCTGTCATGAACATCAATACGATAAATGCCCATATCTTTTTCATTGTCCTCCTCTTTTGTCAGGTCATTAGCGCCTGTCCCCATTTGATTATCAGGGGACAGGCGTAATGCTTGTGGTCAACATACCAGGCTTTAACCAAGCGGCGGCGGTGCATCGGGGACCGTCTTGACCGGATCGTTTTCGCGGTGGATATCCGCATCATTGCAGTCCGGGCCGCTGTGCCAGTGTCCCCAGATCTTGTCGAACTTCACGGGGATCGGCTCAAGGCCCGCCGCCTTCATGCGTTTCATCGTCTCTTTTGCAGTACGCACGATGACCACCCGGCCGTCGCCCAGGCAAATCGAGTTCGCCGAGCCATTGTGGACGTCATCAACCGGCATCTTCACGATCTTATAGTCCTTGAGGCACTCGGGTAGTCCGCCACCGAGGATGCCGTAATCGGGCAGGTCCGGAAGCCCGACGACACCTTCGGCAAAGTTCGCCATGAAGCAGTCGAAGTGGTAGGTGAGATTGGAATCGAAGAACATCACCTCGTGCGTGAAACCCTCCCGCTTCAGCATGCGCATCATGAACTCTGCTGTTTGTGGTATTCCTGCAGAAGTAAGCTCCCCGGCCTTCCGGTAATCACTCAGTACCTTCGGAACTAAACTCTCATCCTTTATACCGAAACCGAAGAGGAGGTGCTTGTCGGGCATATGCCGCCAGCCGGCGACATCCATCATCAAGGAACCGTATCCCGGGATACTGACGTTCGGCTCGGGGAACGGGATGCTGTAATAGATGAGGTCAGGGTTCTGCTCGAATAGCTTCAGCGTGCCCGCTCGATGGTAGGTCTCCATAGCTCCGTTGAGCGAGGTGTCCCAGGTTTGAAAAAAGATGTTGCGCACAATGCGTCCGTAGGATGGGCCGCCGTAGGTCGACATGTACCTCGGACCTCCCCAGCCCGCATGCCAGTGTACAAGACCATCCGGTAGATCGCCGTCGCTCTCGTTACGGATGACCTTCACACCGGCCTGGCGCAGGATTTCGGCAAGCTCGTCCAATTCCTCGACCATCTCGTCCCAGAGCTTCGGATTCATTTCCCTTAGATCGTAGGCAGCCTGCTCGCGCATAGCGTCAACGAGGTCGTCCGAGTTCCCTTTGAGAAGCGCCTGGTACTCGGGTATATCCGGATCAGGCACGCTGGCGGCATGCAGACTGCCGATCATCGCGACCCGATACTTGGCGAATGCGTGCTCATGGTAGGCTCGCACGCCCTCGAACTGAGGGGTCATGTGAGCGTCGAGTGCGTCCCACTTCTCTTTCTCCGAGGCGATCCAGGCCGCCTTTTCTGGTGTGCCCGGTGGGGGGGCCACTGCTGGGTATGCTGTTGAATTAGTCATGATTAATTTCCTGTTCTTCAGATGCTAATAATTGTTCAGCTGACTTCTTGGAACTCGAAATGCAGAATGAAAAATCAAAAATCAAAAATCCGCAATCCAAAATCTAGAACTGCTCCTCTCCAACCACGCCGGTCACCAGGCCGGGCCGGCCGGCCTTAATAAAGTCGATCGCATCCATGGATTTCCGCTTGGGATCCGGTATTGTTTCCAGTGGGCCGTCCACACCTTCATAGATGGCATATCTAAGCGGGAAATTTACCTGCTTTCTATAGTCGGCATAGCTGTTCTGGTCGCCCGCAGGGCACATCGAGAAGGCACAGTAGAGGTCATCGTGTGCCAACAGCTCAACGAAGTCGTGCTTCTTGAAGATGTCACCGAACCGCAGGCCCGGTAGATAAGTGATGTTAGGGGGTATAGCCTCGAAGTCGATAAACTGAAAATGCATGAATATATCCGGGTTGCCCCCGAGCGAACGGGCAATTTCTTCACCCGCAACTTCAAACATGCCCTTTTTCACTTGGTCATCGCAGGTGCTGGCGAAGGGTATGCCGTCCTTCATTTCGATCAGTGCCGCATTACAGCGCCCTGACGGGTAGACGAAGCTGTGACCCGAGCGCGGACCGTACTTCTCTTGGAGCTTTTCGTAATCGATGGTATCTTTGATGATGGTAAGCAGAGGCCGCACAAAAGGGGTGTTGGACCAGTAGTGCATGCCTTCTCTTAGGATCAATGACCCAAAAGTGGCCGTATGAAAGGTGCATGCCCACTCTTCTTTGGGACGTGACTTTACGTTATAAATGGTGTCGATGATCTGAGGGCCGTGTGTCAGTTCATAGCGGAGCACCTGCCCTTTCTTGATCTCGAACCCGTAGCCGTCAAAAGGCTGCACAATACGCTCTTCAACCAGTTTCAACTTACCGCCTTCTGAGGCCGCTTTGGCTTGTTTGTAATACTTCTCGTAAGGCTTGTTGAATTTCTCCTGCACCTTAGCTACAATATTCGAGGTTTCATCTTTAGACATTTTTAGTCTCCTTTTCTTTAGGTATTATTAAGTTGGTAGGATTGCTTCCTTGCTTCAATGCATTGTTTAAGCAGAAACCTCTTTTATACATTTTGGATTTTAGAATTTAGATTTTGGATCTAATGATTCGCTTCGCTCTGGCATTTAAAAAAACAGAATTGACAACCTATTGGCAAACATCCTTCAATCCAAAATCCGCATTCCAAAATCTAAAATCTTAGCCCTCCTGAGCTTCCCATACAAAAATTCGTCTGAACTTATCCCACCAGTCAGCGCCCAAAATATAGATGCCTACCAGGAAAGAGATTTCGCCGATGAAAAATATCCAGAATGCCAGGGTTTTTTGCTGGGTGAGGTCGAGACCCCAGAACTCGAACTCCAGGTTGCCTGCAATGAGAAAATCGAAGGACGCCCAGCCGTAAACCATTAAGATGTAAGCCGCCACCATATTGGCCCATAACAGCGCGATGCCGATGTAGTGGCGCCCGTTGCCGACGGGCTGGGTATAACTGGCCTTGATGGCTCCGACGAATTTGGATTTGATTGCCTTGAATCCCGCCTTGCCAAGGAAGATGATGCTGGCCAGGCTGAGCAGCTCGCCGCCAAGGACCATGGCGCCCGCAGTGCCGGCACCCACCCCCAGGGCCGGCATGACCAGGGCCAAAAGCATTCCCAGGTGGCCCACAATGATCATGGAAAGCCCGATTTTGTAACGCCAGGTTTTGGTAAAGCCAGTGTCCAGTGACGCTGTCGATTGATTGTCTGGTGATGTCATCGATATTCCCCCTTAATGTATTTTAGATTTTGGATTTTAGATTTTAGATTGGCGGAATTCTGTCGTTTTCTATTCAGGACAACCCATCAAAGAGTTGTAAATTGACTGAGCGAAGCGAATCATCAAATCTAAAATCCGAATTCCAAAATCTAAAATCCTTGGTCCTTCAGCACCTGAAGAATTTCAACTTCCAACTCCTGAATCAGCTGCCGGGCATGATCGTATTCTTCAGATGGTCGACCTTGGGAGCGACAATTATCATCCAGCCAGGTGCAGATCTCTGCATAATCAGCACAAATCTCTCTGAAGGTGGTGTCCTTCTGCAGAATAGCTTGTATGGCCTCGATATGATTTGGAAATTTTCTGTAAACATGATCGCTCATCATCCGGCCTGCTGCGGGTGGAGGTAAATGCTGCGCTGATAGGGAAAAGAGTCTAGAAATACTTGAAATGGCACTAATCAGAAATTAGCTTGACTATAAGGTCCTAAATTTTTAATAAAAGTAGGTTACGGTAGTTTACGGTAAATTACCTAGTTATTGGTGCTGATTCGGGTAAAGAATCCGGATTCGAGTGGCAGGGTGTTGATTTAAGTCAGGAGTGCGTAATTTAAGCAAATGCGTTCGACATTCTCTCGGATTTCGTGTTTTGGATTTGACGGCCTTTTATTCCCTGAATTTTGCATGCAAAGATTGGAATTGAATTCAACTTTTTGTACTTTTATGATACCGGCTTGTCTCGTCGGGGTATCGGTTAATCTGATTTTAGCTGTTTTGACGGATGCGGCATAATAGAATAGATCCGCCGGCCTTCAACGAGCTCAGCCGAGTCAAGGCGAACCACAAATCTTCAATCTTCAACCTTCAGTTTTCAAATCCCCTAACTAGCGGGATCAACGCTACGCGGCGACCGGCTTGTCCGGATTGGGTAAGGCAAAACCATTCAACTCGGACCGATAGCAGTAGACCATTTCTCGTTAAGGGAATCAGCGATAGAGAGGATCGTGATTGAAATTTCACCTGATATGGTTAAGTCACAGCTCGAAAGGATATTGGCCAGTTCGGAGTTTATGGCCAGCAATGTACTCAGCCGGTTCCTGCACTTTGTGGTGAACCAAAGCCTAAACGGCCAATCGGGCAGCATCAAACAGTACACGGTTGCTGTGGAAGCATTGGGGTATGGGGCCGGTTTTGATCCCCAATCCAATCCGATTGTTCGGATTAATGCGCGGAAGCTGCGGCGCGCTCTCGATCGATATTATTTGGAGGAGGGCCGTGACGACCCGGTTCGAATCGACATCCCCAAGGGCAGCTACGTCCCCAATTTTCGTGAAAACCAGAAAACGTCAGTGGTGGCTGATTCCTCTGAATGCCCACCGCCTGTTCCTGATCAAACACCTCATCGTTTGTCAGAGCCGTCAATTGCGGTGGTCATGTTCGAAAATCTGAATGAAAAAGATGAAAATTCATTTCTTGTCAAAGGACTCACTTCAGAAATTTTAATTTCCTTGACCCGATTTTCAGGGCTCACTGTTTTAGGACCATTAGATCCACCAGAAGACAAGGCGATTGATTTTTACAAAATTCTTAATGAATACAACGCATTGTTTGTATTACAGGGAAAAGTCCGCAGCCAAGGATCCAATATTAGAATTACCGCCGATCTGACCGATGCCTCGACCGGTAAAAAAGAGTGGGGCAGAACCTTTGATTATGATTTGGAGAAAATGTCTCTTTTTGAAATCGAGGACCAGGTGACCAGCCAGGTTACCGGTGTTGTTGCTGACGGGCTGGGAATAATTTTCCGTAAAATAAAAGCCGACTCCTATCATAAATACATCAAAATAAATGAATATACGGAAGCTGTACTTCACTATAACAGTATGTGGACAACGCTTGCGCCTCAGGACTTTATAAATGCGCTCCTCGCTGTCAATAAAGCTCTGGATAAACAACCAGAAAATGCGTTGCTGCTTGCTCTTAAATCGAATATTTATTATGGAGATGTGATTTTTGAATTGAGCCTTTTCCCTAAATCCCGCTCAGAGATGGAAGCATTGGCATTCAAAGCATCTTCCTTGGACCCCGATCTACAGATAGCGCGGTATAACCGGGTTGTTCAGCATGGCTTTCATGGTAGGGGAAAACAATGCATCGAAGAGGCCCAAAAAGTGGTGGCGATGAATCCAAATCACGCGCGAATTCTTGGCGGATGTGCGGTGCAAACAGCTTCTGTGGAAGCCTATGATTTAGGGCGGGAATTAATTGAGCGGGCAAAAAAACTGAATCCACATTATCCCGGCTGGTACCATTTTGTCGATTACCTGATTCATTTTAGCAATGAACGATATAAACAAGCCTGGGACGAGGCTCAAAACATTCATATCGAAGGCCTTTTCTGGCACCCGCTGCTCCGTGCAGCGGCTCTGGGAAAACTGGGAAGGGTTAAAGAGGCTGAGGTCTATATTGATGAGCTGGTCCAAATGAAGCCGGAATTTACCAGTAGCCCCAGGGAATACCTCAAACTCCTATTTGTCACTGAAAAGCATGTGAAAATGGTCTGGGATGGTTTATATAAGGCCGGGATGAGGGAATTGGCGTAACATACTTTGAAATTGAAAAGACTAAAAGAATCCGGATTCAGGGAGCAGTTTGTTGACTTATGTCCGGGGTTCGTAATTTAAGCAAATGCATTCCACATTTTTTCGGGTTTCGTGCTTCGGATTTGACGGCCTTTTGGAAGGTGAGGCAAAACCACCTACAGAGTAAGACATAATTAGGTAGACATAAAAGCTACCCAGGCTAAACAGCAAATTTCTGCCGTTCAAGAAATGGCCTTCGGTGTTAGAGGCATACCTCGATTCCTTAAAACTGATATGTCATCCCGCGAAGCGGGGGCTTTCGGCGTTAGAGGCACACCATAATTTTTTAAGATAGATGTGTCATCCCGCAACCGCGGGGGTGGAGGTTGAATTTCGATTTTAGGTTTTACACTTTGTGTCTAAAGATTTATTCTCGTCTTAGTAGCTCTGACTAGGAGCAGTGGACTTGTCTCGGCAGGGGAATTAGCAATAGAGGGGATCGTGATTGATATTTCACCTATTTCGGTTAAATCGCAGCTTGAAAGGATATTGGCCAGTACGGAGTTTATGGCCAGCAACGTACTCAGCCGGTTTCTGCGCTATGTGGTGAAGCAAACCCTAAACGGCCAATCGGCCAGCATCAAACAGTACACGATTGCTGTGGAAGCATTGGGTTATGGGGCCGATTTTGAACCCCAAGCTAATCCGAATATACGGATTCAAGCGCGGAAGCTGCGGCGCGCTCTTGACCGGTATTATTATGAAGAAGGCCTTGATGATCCGGTTCGAATCGACATCCCCAAGGGCGGATATGTTCCTGTATTTGTGCCCAATCACAACATTCCCCAGAACGCGGATTCAGCCTCCGAGCCCGTATGTCCCGTGCCTGACGCGGCAGAGCAGCAAGTTATGCTGCCGGATGGTCCTTCAATAGCCATACTGCCGTTGAAATATATGGGGAATGGGCCTGAACATGCTTGTCTTGCCAGCGGAATATCAGAGGAGATCGTCATTGCGCTAACCCGCTTCCAGGATTTTTTGGTCGTCGGACCTCTTGATAGGGATAAAATCCGTCAGAAGCAACTTGGGCCGCGCGGCATTGGCCGGGAATACAATGTGCGTTTCGTGCTGGACGGTACGGCGCGGCTGCGGGGCCAAAACTTACGCCTGACAACCAAACTGACGGATGCCAACAACGGCAAACAGCTTTGGGGGCAGGCGCACGATTACGACATCGGAGCCTCATCAATCGACCAGGCAGAAAACGAGATTGTAAGCCAGGTCGTGGCCTCGATCGCCGACAACTACGGTGTCATACCCCGTATGCTTGCCCAAGAGAAATTATCCCATCACGATGAATGCCTATCAGAGTATAAAGCTATCCTAAAGTTTTATGACGTCATTCGCGCGCCCACTCCGGTGTCACTGGCCGAGGGAATTGCAGACCTGGAAAGAGTCATAGAACGCCATCCCAAACACGACCTTGCAATTGCGCTGCTGTCCGATCTGAACGGTGGACCTTATTGGCTGGGATTTGTCGATGATACCTCCGGTTTGGAGCGGGCCGAAATATTGGCTCGCCGGGCGCTGGCGCTGAACCCCAACTTACAAGAATCCCACTTTGCGATGGCTGAGGTCCATTATCTGCGACACCGCCAGGAGGCGTGTTTGTTTGAGCTTGAACGAACGCTGGAGCTGAACCCAAACAACGCCAGAGTCCTGGCGAACTCAGCGCTGTTCCTGACGGGACTCGGCCAAGGGGAGCGCGGTCTGGCTATTATTCAAAAAGCCATGCGACTGAATCCGCACCACCCCGGTTGGTATCACTTTATCCCGTTTTCATACCATTTCTATCAGGGCGATTATGAGTCCGCCTTGTTTGCAGCCAATGGATTCAATACCCCGGAATTTTTCTGGGACCCGCTCATCCGCACCGCGGTTTTGGGGCAGCTCGATCGCCAGGCAGAAGCGAAAAAAGCAGCCGGTGAGCTGATGGCTATTGTCCCGGATTTCGGACCTCGCAGCCGCAGTTTGATCCAACGCATGGTCTTTCTGCAAGAACACACCGAGATGCTGCTGGAGGGCCTGCACAAGGCTGGTGTGACAGTGTTCGATAGTTGAAGCAAAATACGCTTATCCAGAAAGATCAAGTTGAAGGTATGCCATCTATTTTATCCCCCTCCCTCAATCCCTCCCGCCAGTCGAAGATCCCGAGACCTTTTCGGGGGGGAGGGAAGTGAAGGGCCGGTTACTGGAGCTTTGTAGATAACCAGGAAACTAAATATATGCGGGACTGGCAAAGTGGATTTGCGGAAGCAGTACGTCTCTGTTACAGGATACTGGATGACGCTTGCACCCCGGGGAAACCACCAATTTTACCTTCACAACTGATCGTCCAGATCAAACATGCCGAAAAAGCCGGATTGGAAGCGCTGCCAGAATGACTGGGCCGGATTATCTCTCCGACCAACGGCTCATCGTAGATCACCCCGTCCGATAGCAAATCACCGCTGGCGTGGCCTTTCCAGATAAAATACTGCCTGTCCAGGGTGTCATCGGCCAGGTCGGTTAACGGCGGTCCTATGATCCGGGCAACCAAGTCCAGGGGCAATGTCGGTCATGAGCCGAAAATATTTTCTATCGTGAGAATGCTATTAAAATATCCTTCATTCAATAGAGGTTTCGTAGGCACGGCCGCTGTAATTAAAACCTTTTCAACCGTGAGCTGCTTCGGGTTTGGCAGTGTATCTAATTTTTTCTCGACGTCTTTTATTATTTCTTTCCCGATTTTATTTCTGGTGAATTTTATCTCACACAGTGTTAATACACTATCTGCCCGTTCGAAAACTAAATCTATTTGTGCCTTGGTATTTTGGAGGCCTTTTTTAAACCAGGAACCCGCGTTGTATCGAACTGCCCCGAAACCGAGCTTTTCGGCAATCAGGCGATTATGCTGAAAACATACTTTTTCAAACGCGATTCCTTGCCAGGGCAAGTATCGCTTTTCAGGCAAAAATTGGGCAATTGGGAATGGCTCTCCCGGTTGATTTATTTTTTTTAAATTGGGATAAATGAAATTGAAATAAAACAGCAGGTAGGGATCCGCGATTCGGTAGCGGGCATTTCTTACACCATTTGGTTTGTCAACACTGACATACCTTTCTAAAAATCCCGCCAATTCCAGATTTTCAAGATATTCAGAAATTCGGCCACCAGACCCCAACCGACATGCCTTTTGTATCTGCTCTCTGTTTCTCCATCGATTTTTAGCGAGGTATATGAGAATATTTCGATAAATTTTATTCTTGCCAAAATGGCCGGATAAATCAAATTTAAATTGGCCGTAAAAAGGAATATACGATTTATATTAGCCAATATTTACTGAAATAAAACGGCCATTAACCAAAAGTCTGGAAAAATCAATAACAGGCTGAAATCTTGTAGTTTTTAATGATACCAAGAATCGATTGTTACATTATTCCAGACTATTATAGTTTCCCTCCTTGACCCCGGCCTTTGGTATCCCTATATTTTCAATCTGCTATGAATGCGCCAGACTACATTGAGCCGATCGAAAACGACCTCGCTACCCCGGACGGCAAGATCCATTTCCTGGATTGGGGCGGCTCCGGGCCCGTGGCCCATCTGCTGCATGCCAACGGCTTTTGTGCCGGAACCTATTCTCCCTTTATCAAACACCTCAAATACGACCTGAAGGTCGTAGCCAGCGACCTTCGCGGCCACGGAGATTCCACTCAGCTTAAACTTAAGCGGGTGCGCGACTGGCATATATTCGCCGATGATCTAAAACTACTGATCGAGCAAACCATGCAACCGCCGATCATTGGGATGGGACACTCCCTGGGGGCGGTGACCACCTATATCGCTGCTGCTAAATATCCGCAGCTTTTTTCTGCAATTATTCTAATCGACCCTTCAATTTTACCCCGTCGGCGGCTGTTGTGGTATACGGCACTGAGAATGATCGGTTTGGCCGGGAACCGACAACTGGCCCAGTCAGCCCGACGCCGTCGTAAGACCTTTCAGGGCAAAAGCGAGGCCCTGAAACGCTTTACTTCCGGCCGCGGTATCTTCGGCAGCTGGTCCAAAGAGTTTATCGAGGCCTACTTAGAATGCGGGCTGCTAGAAAAAGATTCGGAAACGGCCGTCCTCAAATGCGATCCGGAGCTTGAAGCTCAGATATTTGAATCCGTACCGCGTGATGTGTGGCGATACGCCAAAAAGATTGCCTGCCCGGTCCTGGCGGTTCGAGGGCAGTACTCGGATGTGTTTACCGCCGATACGGCGGGGCGTTTGAAAGGAATAATTTCCGACTGTGAGGTGGTGACGGTCGCCGATGCGGGCCATTTTGTTCCGATGGGTAAGCCGGAAAAATGTGCGCGGATGATTATTGATTTTGTAAATCGAAAAATAAACAAATGAACATTGAACATCGAACGCTGAACATGCAACATCGAATAATGTATTCTGTCTGTTTTGATTTTAGATTTTGGAATGCGGATTTTGGATTTAAGGTATTCTATCGATATTATTATAGAAGACAGAGCGCAGTGATTCTGCGTTTCATATGAGCGCTGCCTCTGGCCGCTGGCGTCCAGTCTGATTGGAAATGAAACTGCGCTAAATCAACGCAGTTTCCGATGAACTCATTTGCCGTTTCGTGCTCGTCCTCGTGCTCGTCCTCGTCCTCGAAGCTTTTGAGCCTCTAAGTATCGAGGACGAGCACGATTTAAAATCCCTTTCTTGGGGTTAATATAGACGAAGTTTCATAGGAGGATCTTAGTTTAATCCTGCCAGGGTACTTCAGGCAGGTTCACAGAGGGTTCTGTCGAAGCTTTGCCATTGTCGTCCCACCTGGCACGGTAATTTCGAATAAAGTTTTCAGGTATCGGCATATGGCCCTCTTCCAGGCCAAGACGATAGGTTTCCTGCAGCGCCTGATCGTTGGGCCAGCGGTCATATTCGATGCGAAATACCGCCGACAACACACCCGAGCGCTCCTTGCCCCGAGAACAGTGGACGAGAACGGGCCAGTTGGACTCGTCGTCCAAAATCGAGAGAAAGCGCCCGACGGTTTGATCGATATCCTCATGGCGCGAGCCGATTGAAAAATTATAGAAATTCAGCCCATTTTCGGCCGCAAAAGCTTTTTCCTCAGGTGTTCCGTCGCTGTGCGGGTTTCTGAGATTGATCAGGGTGCGAATGCCTTGATATTTAACCCAGGCCAATCCCACGCCGCGGGGCTGACCGCTGCGGTAAAGCACACCCTCGCGAACCGTACCGAAGTGGGGCAGGGCGACCTGAATAAAGTAATAGTAAGCGCTGCCGGCCAACACGACGACCGCAGCCAGGGCCGTAATTATTTTTGTATTTCGTTTCATGGTGTTATCAGATCAACAGCTTTTTTTGCTATTTGGATTCAAAGTTCATTTTAAGTTGGCGTTTCAAGTGTGATATCAAAACCTTTTTATGACAGCCAGCAGAAAAGATAGGCAACGACTGGCCAGTGTGTCAAGGAATAAGTGGTATATTCAAGATTTATGTGAGGACAGACGTTTAATATCAGTTCTCCTTACTTACTCTTAAAATGAGTCGACTTTTTTTAGACATGATCTATCTATTTGCGCCAAATTGAGGGATTTAGGAATTTAGGGATTAAGGAATTAACGGATAAAATCAATTAATCAAAAAAGCTAGAATTCTTCTTCAGATTTCCGGCTTTTTATTGGACACAATGATTTTGTCTCCCTTCCGGACTACAATGTACATTGCGTCATGCAACATTTCGAGATCTTCCCAATTTTTCATCCTAATGATACAGAAGACCTGTTTTTCCGATGCCAGATATTTCCTCAACTCATCGGGTTTATGCAATTCGGCAGCCGTGCGGTTTGTATAGAACAAAAATGTATCCCTTGCTTTACTAAAAAACACAAGATCTTCCGAGGGCTCTAATAATTCATCCATTTTTAGAGCCAGTGCTTTGCTTGAACGATAATGCTCAGCCTGTGGAACTATAAATATCAATGCGAAAAGAAACATCGTCACGACGGTCCCAACATTTGAGCCGATAAAAAGCCTGTATTTCTTTCTCACGATCAAAACCATAGAGATGATACAGCAGGCGACCAGCCAGGCCGCAATATAGTAAATCGACTGCATATCAAACCCGCCTTCAGCCAAAGGATCAGCAGGTGGGAATACTAATATATATATCAAAGCCAGCGGTAGAACTATCACCACAGGAAGGTATGAATAGAATATGCCTTTATCGAAACCTGGTGATGACCCGTCAATTAAATCACGCAAAAGAGCGCCCATCAGCAAGGCTGCAGCCGGGAATAGCGGCAGAATGTAGGTGCCGAGTTTTGAGCTCGCTAAAGAAAAAAAGATGAAAATAGTAAAAAACCATATCAGCGCAAATAGTGTACCGTCGCTGTTTGATGTTCTACGTGTTCGAAACCCGCGAAACAGAGCTAACGGTAAAAACATGCTCCAGGGGAACATTCCTCCCACTAACACTGGAATATAGAAATAAATCGGTTCGGGATGCCGCACATCCGCGGAGAAAAAATTGCCAAGATTTTGTTTGATAAAAAAAAGATTAAAGTATTCCGGGTCTTTGAGGCTTATGAGAATATACCATGGAGACGCGACAACCAAGAAAATGAGAATACCCCACCCGACTTGCATTTGTTTTAAAAAGCCCATCTGCTTTTTAAAAATTAGAAACAATCCGATAATCGTTACAGGAAGCAGAACTCCAACCGGTCCCTTGGCAAGCACTGAGAAACCCATGGCTGCGTATCCCACGAGAAATAAGCGCCTTCGAAGATTTTCATTCTTGTATCCCAAATAAAAAAGGGCCAGTGTAAGCGTGATAAAAAAAGCCAAACTAATGTCGTGCACAACGACCCTTGAAAGAACGAAATACTCGGCACTGGTGGCCAAAACAGCCGCGCTTAAAAAAGCGGTGATCGGCCCGAAGATTTGCCTTCCCATCAAGTATGTGACCATCACGCAGCCCGACCCTAATAAGGCCGCCGGCAGGCGTGCTGCAAATTCGGTAAAACCGAATATCATAAATGAGATGGCTACCAGCCAATTATGCAAAGGCGGTTTATCATAAAATTTTTCGCCCTTGTATTTCGGCGTTAACCAGTCACCGCTTAGAACCATATCCTTGGATGTGGCTGCATGCATTCCTTCATCGATGTCCCACAATGCCCGATCACCCAAATTGAAAAAGAAAAGGATCAAGCAAATGGCAATCAATGTAGATATTAAAACACTTTCTTTTTGACTTATCTTTATTTCAGACATATTTTCGGGAAAGAAAACCGTTGCGGCCATAGCTAAAAAAATAGTCGTCTGAATGCATTAAAAATGCAGTTTTCTAATAACGAAAAGCTTTTTCAGCCACTGGATCGGCGCATCATTTGCGGCCCATTCACCCGGCGGCGCGGTTTGGCTGTTGGCTTTATATCTGTAAAATCGAAAAACGGCAAAAATGCGATTAATATTCAAAAGTTATGCCTGGACAAGCTGCCCTAATTTTTTTTGATTGTCAAGCTACTTTGTTAAAAACACATTGCTTAACCGTTTTCGAGATGGAAATTGGCGAGGGATTTCAATTAAACCGATACAGTTTGTGGAACTGCCTCAGTGTGACGTCAAAGTAAATTCTAAACCAGTTGCATTAATAAAATTTTACAATATAAAAAATCTCAAATCTCAAGCACCAAATTACAAATAAATCTCAAATTTCAATATTCAATGACCAAAGCATGCGCCAAAATTAGAGCTCACCACAACGTAAAATCCGGTGAACTGGGGATGATGCCATTGGGCGCAATGGCAGACGGATCCTTTGTTTGGATTTCTAAAATTTGATCATTGGGATTTGTTTGAGATTTGATATTTGATGCTTGGAATTTTCGTGATTTTTGTTAGGCAGGTAATTTTCGCAAAATTAGTTGTTTATCTCTTTAAATGACGGAAACCTGGGAACTGCCTGCGTTCGCTTGACATCCCCTAACGGCTCTTTTAAAATATGCCGGTCATGAACCAACTGCAATCACATCATCCGCAAGATTTGCCGCTTATGTGGTGGGCTGTATTCCCGCCGTTGATGCTGTTGATTTTGATTTTATGCGCTTATATCGACCCCGAATTTTTTCAATTGATGATGGCTAAAGATGATGAGGGCGGCATTGTCGAGCACGCGACCGTCCTGGTGCTGTTGCCGGGAATTGCGGCCGGGCTTGCTGCATTTTTCAATCACCGCGAAAAACTACCTTATCCCTGGTTGGGGTGGTGGATTTTGTTCTGGGCACTGGCCTGCATTTTTTTTGCCGGTGAAGAGATCAGCTGGGGGCAATGGTTTTTTAAGTGGGAATCACCGGAAGTATTCAGGCAGTTGAACAGCCAGGAGGAGACTAACCTGCATAACATCACCCCCTGGTTGTTTCAGAAGCCGCAGGCATTGGTTGAAATCTGGATTTTCATCGGCGGGCTCATGTTGCCCTTGTGGCGACGATATAAAGCCAAGGTCTGGTCTCACCCTGAAAAATCCTGGCAGTTTTGGTTGTGGCCGACCAATGTCTGTATCCCGGCCGCGGCCTTTACGGTGGTGCTGCGCTTTTTCAAGCCGTTTTTCAAAGCGGTGCCCATGCCCCATCTGGAACGGCTGGGATCCGGTGAGCTACGGGAGTATTACATCGCGTTGTTTTTGTGTTTATACCTTCTATCTTTCTGGGTGCGAATCCGAAAGAAAGGCTCTGCTAATTAGGCACAAAATATTGGTGTTTGTATCAATTTTTTCGAATACGGTCCTCTATCGAACATTTGTGTCTGATTTTGGATTATAAATTTCGGATTTTGGATTTGTGGTGTCGCTCTGCTCCATCGATTCTTATCAAAATATTTTAAAGGAGGCTATCTAAATGGCCGGGGGGATTGATGTCAGAATTACTGGAAAATTAAGACGATTTTTTGAGGCGCAGGCCGGCCCAAATTGGTTTTGTGAATCTGCCGGCGAGTACGTGCGAGATCTGATTCGTCGAGATTATCAGCGGCAAGAAGAGCGCAAGTGGAGTCGGCTTGTGGATCAACTCCGGCCCGGGATGAATGTGGATGAGAGCGAGTTTGTCCCAATGGATCCAAAGGAAGTCATAAAATCAGCCAAAAAAGAGAGGGCTCGCAATGCCTCGTAAGATTTATCCCGCATTTCGGCGTCGAATTATTGAAATCTGGCATTATACGGAAAAAACATGGGGTGAGACACAGGCTGATAAATACGTTCACGGTTCCTACGAGGCAATTGATGAAATTGCCAGCAAATAAAATTAGATCAACATCCGCAATTTTGGCTCAATTTAGTCATTTTTTAATTTTAGTTCATTTTTTCTCCCACCATAATTTGCGGTTTGTAGTTATGGCGAGATAATTTACTTATATATTCTCGGTGCATCACTAAGAAGGTTTCTGATTGGCAATCAGCACCATTTTCCGATGCCCGATGTTCCTCGTCGTGATCAAATGCGTCTTTTTCTTGAAGGCATCGCCCATGTGCCGATAGTGATTTTCCTTGAGAACCACCAACGCCAGGGTCGGTCGATTTAAAAAGGCCTCCAATTGGGCTTCATCTTCGAGTACCTCGCAAAAGCTGTCGGTGTAGTAGACATAAGCGGCCCGGTAGAAACGAAACATGGCCCACTGTCCACCCCGCTCAAGATTGGCAACGATTTCATCACAAAACGGTTTGGGGGATTTGTAATATTCCAATTTGGGGATCAGCACATGCACGCTATAAAGCGTGGCCACCAGCATGAATGCGGCCGGCAGAAACAGCAGCCGGCGTGCCTGATTTTTGCGCCACGCCAGCCAGAGCATCGCAGCAAAACTCCCCGTGATGATGCTCACGCCCAGGGCGGGCGAGAACCAGTCTTTGAATAAAATGCCTGCAGTCACCGGCAGGGCTATGGTGGCCAGCACCAGTATGGCCAGCAGGATCACCGCCGGAATAACAATCATTTTTTGATAATACTTCTCCTGCCAATGGCTCACGGCCTTATCTCCCAGATACCCCACCAATAAGGCAAAGGCCGGGTAGATCGCCAGGATGTATTGCGGCCGTTTGGCCTGGGAAAACGAGAAAAACAGGAATAAGCTGATCACCCAGACCAGCAGAAAATTCAGCGCCGGCCGATCGTTTTGGGCCCGTTTGGAAAACGCCAGCGCCAGGGCGCCCGGCAAAAAAAGCGACCAGGGTGCAAAGGCCCAGGGAAAGTCTTTCAGGTAGTAGTAAAACGGGCGGGCATGAGTCCACGTGTCAAAATAGCGCGAGATATTGGTGCGGATCAGCAGATCGAAGCCGTAGCCGTCTTTCAGGCTCACCAGAACATACCAGGGCATCGTAATCGCCAGAAAGATGAGAATGCCCCATCCCAACCGTAGTTGTTTGATGTGCTTGAAGTCTTTCATGACAATCAGGTAAAAAAACACGACCATGCCGGGCATAATCAGGTTGACCGGTCCCATGGTCAAAACCCCCAGACCGACGGAGGCGTACATCAGCAGGTAGGAGAAAGTTCTTTTTTCTGGTTCCGTGTAGCCCCGGTAAAACAGAAAGACTGCGAACATCATAAAAAATGTTGACAGCATATTGGTCTGGGACCAACGGGCGTATTGCAAAAATAGCACGCTGGTGCCCAGGACGGCGGCGCCCAGCAGTCCGGCCAGGGTCGAAAACGCCCGTCGGCCCAAATAAAATGTGGCCAAAAAAGTACCCAGCGCTGCCAGGGAGGAGAAGACCCGGGCCCTGAATTCGTTTACATCCCCCCACGGCAGGGAGACCAGGGCGATGAGCCAGTTGTAGAGCACCGGTTTGATGGCCCAGGGCTGGCCGTTGACAGTCGGAAAAGCCCAGTTGTCATAGCGGATCATCTCCCGGCTCATCTGGGCATATTCATCTTCATCCGGCGCCCACAGGTCGCGGTCCCCGACCTTATAAAAAAATAGAACGAATCCCGCAAGCAGCAGCAAGAGCAGTATCTTCGTTCTCACTTGATTGGCATTATTTGAAATCATTTTTATCCACAGATTTCGCAGATCACACAGATTGCAATACACCAGTTAAGGCGACAGCGAAATCTGCCGGGTTTAATTCCCCGTCCCGCTTCAGTTCAGCGGGACTGCGTTTGAATATAATTTCTCGTACTCTGATACTCCGCGGCTTGCCGCGGGGCAGTAAATTTGAATTGCGCCTAATTTTGGCAACTTAGAGTTAAACTAATTTTTGAGTCTAGATTTAAGTAAATTTGAATTCGATTACAATTCCTTATATCAAATCCGCCGTCTGCAATCCGAAATCCGCAATACCTTTCACTCCATCACTCCGGCATCAAGTCATTTAATCCAATCAACTCAATCAACGCATCAACGTATTCAACTATACTAGCGTCCTTCCACCAGTTTCTTATATTCTTCCGAGTCCCTGATATTGGCCAGGTCTTTATCGGTTTTAATTAGGTCCCAATTTTGATACCCTTTGCCAATTGCTCGTTTAAGCCAGGCGACGGAATCCGGCACGTTGTTTTGCAGAGCGTACAGGACGGAGATGTTGTAGTAGGCGCCGGCGTTGGCGGGATCAAGTTCGATCAATTTTTTGAAGGCCGCCAGCGCCCGCTCATATTGGCGATTGGCGGCATAGGCCAGGGCCAGATTGTTCCGGGCCGCGAGAAAATCCGGCTGCAGTACCAGGGCATTTTCAAATTCAGCTATCGCTTCGCTCAGATCTCCTTTTCCAAGATGCAGGTTTCCCATTTTAAAATGCAGTACGGGATCGTCGGGTCTGGCCTCCAATTCTTTTTGAATATTATCACTGTCCGTGTCCAGGCGGCCGCGGATCGCGATCGCTCTCTGGAGATTGTTGCTTGCTTTCTCAAAATCAGGGTCTGCTTGCAGCGCATCCTGAAAATGCGAGATCGCCGCGTCGATATTTCCTTTCTGTATCAATATGATGCCCATATTATTGTGCGCTTCTGCCAAATCCGGCTTGACACTGAGCGCCCGATTCAAGTGCTCAAGAGCTTCATCCATTTTGCCCTGCTGGAGCAGTTGACCGCCCAGATTGTTGTGGGCTTCGGCATGATCGGGATCAATTTGCAATGCCTTTTTAATGTGGATGATACCCTGATCGGCCCGGCCCAGGTTGACCAGCGCTGCTCCTAACCGGAATTGCGCTTCGGCTAAATTCGGGTCTATCTGCAACACTTTTTTGAATTGCAACACCGCCGCATCAAGCTGGTCCTGTTGTATAAGTGCTATTCCCATATTAATCTGCGCGGCCAAATGATCAGGATCTAACTGCAGGGCCCGTTGAAGACTTTCTATGGCCTCGTCCGCTTTATTTTGCTCTAAAAGTGCGAATCCCAGATTGTTGTGTGCGATGACATAATTGGGATCAATCTGAAGGGCCTCACGGTACTTTTCGATCGCTATATCCAACTTCCCCTGCTGTTGAAAGAGGTATCCCAGATTGTAATGGCCTTCAATGTAATTGGGCTTTAGCCGGATGGCTTTAAGGAAATAGGGCTGGGCTTCCTCATAACGTTTTTGATCTGTCAAAGCTTTTCCCAGATTGATATGCGGTCGAGCCTTGTCAGGCGATTTCTGTACACAATCCGTCCACAGGGTAATCGGATCCTGCCAGGCTTTATTGCGTTCAAATGTCCAGTAGGAACAAAACGCGACTAAGGCACAGGCGATGACGGCGGTCAACCAGACCGGTTTAAGGTAGCGGTAGAGCAGAATCGCGATGATTAGGAAAATAGACATGGACGGCAGATAAAGACGGTGCTCGAAAATAATAGCCAGGGGAATAATCGATGATTCGATGACCAGATTTCCGAAGTACCAGAAAATGCAAAATGATATCAAGCGCTGCTTTTTGGCTGAATATATACCCAACCCGATCAGTCCCAAAATGAGGACTATAGAGTGTACGCATAAACTCAAATTGTCAGGCAATAAATTACAAAATTGTAATTTAAAAATTTTAAATTTAGTTGATATTCTTTGAAAATTTAGCTAATTCAGCAAGCTGCTTTACTTCAGGAGCAAA
>Ga0209454_1000087_pt1 | contig 63406 bp, 49 predicted proteins | sample WorMetHERISLAND1_2_FD_187400 | JGI IMG/M metagenome (GOLD analysis project Ga0209454, IMG submission 187400) | Marine gutless worms symbiont microbial communities from Max Planck institute for Marine Microbiology, Germany - Olavius geniculatus... | ecosystem: Host-associated > Annelida >... | reverse complement strand
CCCACCCATCAGACTAAATATTCGATCGAGGAATCCGTGGCCAAAATGATTCAGTCCATGTACATGGCCTGGGGCTTCCGGGTGCCGGTTTATCCTAAAATATCGGCAACGTCGACTTCATTGGCGGTCCTAAACAACTTGACGCGCAATCCCTACGCCGCCGGTCTGGCCATCGACGGCGAGGACGGCGGGACGGGGGCGGCTTACAACGTATCCATGAATCACATGGGGCATCCCATTGCCACCAATATCCGCGACTGCTACCTGAATCTCGTTAATATCGGCATGCAGAATCAGGTTCCGCTGTTTGCCGGGGGCGGCGTCGGCAAAACCGGGAACCTGGCGGCCAATGCCGCCGCGCTCATCATGCTGGGGGCCAGCGGCGTTCAAATCGGAAAATATATCATGCAGGCCGCCGCCGGCTGTCTGGGGTCGGAATCGGATCGCTGCAACATCTGCAATATCGGACTGTGTCCCAAGGGAATTACATCCCAGGATCCGCGCCTCTACCGGCGCCTGGATGCCGAGGACGTGGCCCAGCGGGTGGTGGACGTGTACCTGAGCTTTGATACCGAGCTGAAGAAAATCGTCGCACCGCTGGGACGCTCCACCTCCTTGCCGATCGGGATGTCGGATGCCCTTGGTATCAGCGATCAGGCGGCGGCTGAGAGGTTGCAGATAAAATATGTTGTTTAGTGAGAGGTTCTAGGTTCAGAGGTTCAGGGTTAGTAGACACTTTTTAATGGTTTGCCAAGCGGTATAAGGTTGAAGGTATAGGGTTTAGGGTAAAAGATACCCGAAAACCATTCGGTTTCCACCTTATACCTTCTACCCTCTACCCTCTACCTTATACCATGTACTAGTAAGTTTTCGACAGTGATCAAAAAAAGATACGACTTTGTCTGAAATAAATAAATTGGAGTCATTACATGTCTAACCAGGAAACCATAGACCATTCAGCCGTTTTTAACATCGCCGGGAGAGTCGCCGGAGACCGGGTGGACTCCCGGATTATCGAGGAACAGATTCAGGCGGCCGTCGGACAGGGATACCGCAATTTGCGGATTGAAGCCTATGGCCAGCACGGCATCGGGGGGCGACTGTGGCGGGCCGGAGACGAAACCGTCCGCATTGAAATCATCGGACAACCCGGACAACGGGTCGGCTCCATGGGTTTTGCCAACACTTCGATCGAGGTCCACGGGCCGGCTTCCGATGACGTGGGGTGGTTGAATGCCGGGGCTGAGATCGTGGTTCATGGCAACGTCGGCAACGGGTGCGCCAATGCCATGGCCCAGGGAAAGATATACGTGGCCGGCAACATCGGTGCCCGGGGCATGACCATGACCAAACAGAATCCGCGCTTTGACCCGCCCGAGCTTTGGATCCTGGGTTCGGCCGGAGACTACTTCGGTGAATTTATGGCCGGCGGCATTGCGGTGATCTGCGGCTATGAAGCGCAGAACAACGAAAATGTCCTCGGCTACCGCCCATTCGTCGGAATGGTCGGCGGTAAAGTGTTTTTTCGCGGCCCCCACAGCGGTTACAGTGAATCGGATGCCAAGCTGGTCACCATGGGCGATGAGGACTGGAACTGGCTGCTCGACCATATCCGGACCTATCTCGACCGCATCGGCCGTATGGAATTGATCGCTCCATTTTCCGATCGCAGACAATGGCAGCTGCTGGTTGCCCGCTCCCCCCAGGAAAAAATATCACGGCCCATGCGCTCGATGGGATCCTTTAAATCACAAGTCTGGGATCAGGAACTCGGTCAGGGCGGATTGATCGGAGACCTGACCGACCTGGACCGCAGCCCGATTGCCCTGATAACTTCAGGGCACCTGCGGCGCTTTGTCCCGGTTTGGGAAAACCGCACCTATGCCGCTCCCTGCGAGGCATCCTGTCCCAGCGGGATTCCCGTGCAGCAGCGCTGGGAGCTGATCCGGGATGGCCGGGTAGATGAGGCCGTCGACCTGGCACTGGCCTACACCCCTTTTCCGGCGGCCGTTTGCGGTTACCTGTGCCCCAATCTGTGTATGCAGTCCTGCACCCGGCAAATCTCGGCCCTGGCACCAGTGGACACCACGCAGCTGGGGCAGGCCAGCATCAAGGCCGCCCTGCCGGAGTTGCCGCCGGAGTCGGATAAGAAAATCGCCGTTATCGGCGGCGGGCCGGCCGGTATCTCGGTCGGCTGGCAGCTGCGCCTTAAGGGGCATCAGGTCGTGATTTACGAATCGGCCCAGGCTCTCGGCGGCAAGTTCAGCCGCGTTATTCCTGCCAGCCGAATTCCGAAAGAGGTGATCACCACCGAATTGAAGCGGGTCAAAGAGGTCTTGCCCCATGTTCATCATGACCAGCCATTGGCCGCGCAGGACGTCAAACAGCTGCGCGAAGATTTCGATTTTGTGGTGATCGCCACCGGCGCGCAAAAGCCCAGAATGTTGCCGATTCCCGGCAATGAGAGAGCGCTGAGCGCGTTGGAATTCCTCGAAAAGACCAAGACCGGCACGGCCCAAGTCGGCCGGTACGTCGTTATCATCGGCGCCGGCAATGTCGGATGCGATGCCGCCACGGAAGCGCATCGTCTCGGTGCCGAGCACATCACGCTGCTGGATGTGCAGGAGCCGGCCTCCTTCGGCAAGGAAAGACAAGCAGCTGAAGAGATCGGCGCCCATTTCAAATGGCCGGTCTTTACCAGGGAGATAAGCGATACGGCCGTGACGCTGACCGACGGCGAGCAAATTCCGGCTGAGACGGTTATTATCTCCATCGGCGACGTGCCGGATCTTGAATTTTTGCCTGCTGACGTGGCCGAGGAAAACGGTTTCATCAAAGTCAACGAGCGCTTTTTGACATCCGATCCCAAAATATTTGCCATCGGTGATGTCGTCAAACCCGGCCTGCTGACCGAGGCCATCGGCGCCGGACGCATTGTGGCCGAAACCATTTGCGATATTCTGGAAGACAAGCCTCTCGAGGTAAAAAGACGCGAAATGATCGATCGCAACCGCATTACCCTGGAATATTTCGATCCCCGGATTACTGAATACAATGATCTGGATCACTGCGGTTCCCAATGTTCATCCTGCGGCGCCTGCCGGGATTGCGGCATTTGCGTGGCGATCTGCCCCAAGCACGCCATCAGCAAAACCGAACTGGAGGGCGCCGACTATGAGTATGTAGTGGATATGGACCGCTGCATCGGCTGCGGTTTCTGCGCCGGTGCCTGCCCGTGCGGCGTGTGGGACCTGGTGGAGAATACGCCGATTGAGTGAGCGTGGGGTGGTGAATGTATTTAATGTCTGAAATTGCCAGGTCATCGCGGTTTAATCACCATGAAAGTGCGAGTTAATATTTGGGATTTTAGATTGCGGATTGCGGATTGATGGAGTCGCTGCGCTCCATCGATTATAATGGATAGAATTTTCTTGGTAATCTCTGCGAATAGTGTCTCAGTGCAGACAGTGACTATTAAAAATTTAAGAGACTTTAAAAATTCACCCCGCTATTAGACAGCTGTGTTATAATTGCTCAACTACTGCGTAACGAGGAGTAGGGTCGGCCACCGTGCCGACCTTAGCTCTGGACTTCACGTTAGCTCGAATCAGGCAGGCACGAAGGCCGCCCTACGATTTTGAGCAGTTTCATCTTAAATTAGATTGGCCATTTGCGCAGCTCTTAGCTGGCCAGAAACCTGACACCTGACACCCGACACCTGAAACCTAAAACCGGTCAGGCAGCAGGAAACTTTCAAAATTCTTAGAATAGAGGAAAATAACCAACATGACCGACTTTGATAAGCCGCGCGAATCCTGTGGTATTTTTGGCATCTGCGGACATCCCGAAGCTGCGCCTATAACCTATTTTGGACTGTATGCTCTGCAGCATCGGGGACAGGAAAGCGCCGGTATCGCGGTTTGCCGGGACGAGACGATCGAAGAGCACAAGGGTATGGGGCTGGTTTCAGATGTCTTCACGATGGATAAGCTGGATGATTTGGCAGGTGCCTGTGCCATCGGCCACGCCCGCTACTCCACGACGGGCAGCTCGGTCTTGACCAATGCCCAGCCGTTTTTGGTGCGCCATCGAAAAAAATCCTATGCCGTGGCCCACAACGGCAACATTGTCAACGCGCATACCCTGAAAAACGAGCTTGAAGAGGCCGGTTCCATTTTTCAGTCCACCATGGACAGCGAAATATTTTTGCACCTTTTTGTCAAAAACCTGATTTACGGTTTTGAAGAGGCACTGGTGAATACGGTATCCAGGCTGAAAGGTGCATTTTCCTTCGTGATGCTGACCAGCCGGGGGGAGGTCATCGGCATCAAAGATCCGTACGGTTTCAGACCGCTGGCCCTTGGCAAACTGAACGGCAATTATGTGCTGGCATCCGAAACCTGTGCCTTTGACCTGGTTGAAGCGGAGTTTATCCGCGAACTGGACCCGGGGGAAATCGTCATTATCAGCGCCGATGGCATTAAAAGCATCAAAACGCCGGTCGGCGAGCGCCGGGCCTTCTGTATTTTTGAATTCATATATTTTGCGCGGCCCGACAGCACCATTTTTGGACAAAACGTTTACCTCACCCGCAAAGCTTTCGGCCGGCGTTTGGCCCAGGAGGCACCCGTTGAAGGCGACTTTGTGATGCCGTTTCCTGATTCCGGAACCTATGCGGCCCTGGGATATTCCGAGGAATCCGGCATTCCCTTCGAGATGGGCATGATTCGCAACCATTACGTGGGTCGGACGTTTATTCAACCGACCCAGAGCATGCGCGATTTCGGCGTCCGCATCAAACTCAATCCCGTGAAGGAACTGCTTGAGGGCAAAGATATTATCATCATTGAAGATTCAATTATTCGGGGTACCACTATCAAAACCCGGGTCAAAGCCTTGCGGGAATTGGGAGTCGGCAAAGTACACATGCGCGTCAGCGGCCCCCCCCATCGTTTCCCATGCCACTATGGCATCGATTTTTCAACCCGGGGCGAGTTGATTGCCGCCCGCATGGAGGTTGACGAACTGACCCAGCACCTGGGATTGGATTCCCTGTATTATTTAAGCATCGATGGGCTGCTGGAAGCCAGCGGGATTGACAATCCGGAGGGAAATTTTTGCAAAGCCTGTTTTGACGGCTGTTACCCGGTAGAGTTCGACAAAAATTTGTCTAAGGACTGCCTTGAAACCATCTGACGAGCCAAACCGTATCCGCTGAATTCTATCTACGGTTAACTATACGGATCTATGATGCAAAGAAAGGTAAACCGTATGGGCCTCTAAATGTTTATCAATTCGGAGTGTTGGAGTACTGGAGTGCTGGATTAATGTCTGAAGGTTGGATGCCTTCTCTTGATACCCCAATACTCCAGTACTCCATTACTCCAGGTTCGAGACATTTCATAAGTTTCTTAAAATCTTAGATCTACATCTTTCTGGATATAGTTGCGTAACTATATAATATTTATTCCAATATCACCTTTACGGCCGAATTACCGCTTGCCCTTTTTATAATTGCGGTATAAAATGAATTTCTGTATTATTGCCGATGAATAATGGCCGGAGGATGACATGCTCGAGTCAAAATATTTAAAAGATAATATTGAAAATATACAAAAACTGCTGGCAATTCCAGCCCTTAAAAATTTTGAGACCAAAAGTCTTCAAAAACTGCTCAGATTAAGCAAAATCAGAGAATATGAAGATGGCGAAATGATCATCAAAGAGGGTGATCTGGATCCGTGGCTTTATTTTCTGCTTACCGGCAAATTGCGGGTCAGCAAAGAAGGCCTGGATATCATTACCATCGATAAGAAGGGCGAAATTTTCGGTGAGATGCGCATCATCGACAGTCTCAAACGATCGGCATCGGTTTACGCGGTTGGAAAAACGATTTGCCTGGCCGTGGACACCTCCGCCAAAAACAGGATTTCCAATCAGGATACCCTGGATGAAAAGCTGGATTTTCTGCTGCTCCTATACCGCATTTTTGCGGAGTACATGTCCATTCGCCTGCGCGTGACCAATGAAGAATTGATAACCGCCAAAAAGAAAATCAAACGACTGATCACTAAAATATGACCCTGTCCCGTACCGTTGCCTTTTCCAAACACTCCACCAATTTGTTTTTTCACATTCTGACTAAGTGTAATCTGAAGTGCCGGCACTGCTACATCAATCCCGCCCAGCACGGTAAAAGCACCCTGGCGCTGCCGACCATCAAGGCCTGGCTGGCAGCGTTCGCCAATCACAGCCGCGCGATGAATCTGATCTTTTTGGGCGGCGAGCCCACGCTTCACCCGGAACTTGCGGCAGCCGTGGCCCATGCCCGCCGCCTGGGTTTCGGCTCCATTACCATCGATACCAACGGCTACCTGTTTGGCGATATCCTTGCCAAAGTCACCCCGGCCCAGGTTGATTATTTCAGTTTCAGCCTGGATGGCGCCACCCGTGAAACCAACGATCGAATTCGCGGGGCCGGTTCCTATGATACCTGTCTGGCAGGGATCCGCCGGGCGATTGACCGGGGATTTACGACCAGCCTCATCTATACGGTCAGCAGCAGCAATATCCATGAACTCGAAATGATGGCGCCCTTGTTGGATAAGACGGGAATCACCAGATTTTTTATCCAAGTGATCGGGCTGCGGGGAAAATCCGCGGTAGACCGGGACGCCTCCGATTCCGGCAACTCACCCCAGGTTTCACGGGCGCAGTGGCTGGCCACCGTTCCCCGGGCTGCCGCAGCGATTGCCGAGCTTGGCATTCATGTCACCTACCCGAAGGTGTTTTTGGGCGCCGCAGAAAAATTTGAATGCGCCGGCATCGTGGCCGACAATTATTTCGTATTTCCCAACGGCAGGGTCTACCGCTGTCCGCTGTGTGAGGATTTCCCGATTCACAGTCTGTGCTTTGAGGAAGACCAACTTGTGCCCACCGCCAAACTCAACGAGCAGGATTTTTTTAGCCTGGACATTGCCGAAGGCTGCGTCATGAATAAACTGATTCAACCCAGCAATATCAGTTATGATGAAAACGGAATGCCGGAATTTAAGATTGCGTGTTGCCTGCTGAAGGAGGAAATTAGGGGGGGCTAAGGGAAATTTTAGATTTTGGATTTTGGATTGCGGATTTAATGTATTCTATCTATTTTATTTTAGATAGAGCGACCTGTCGGGTCGTAGCCGAAGGCGAAGCCTGAAGCGATTCCGACAATCTAAAATCCCGAAATCCAAGCACCAAATAACAAATAAATCTCAAATCCCAATACTCAATGACCAAAAATTGATGAAATCGTAAAAAGTCATTTAGACGCCTGGATACCCGCCTTCGCGGGTATGACGTGGTCTCTACTTTCCCGATAAAAATCGACTTATTGTCATTCCCGCGCAGGCGGGAACCCAGAACAATGGTCAAATCCGACTTTTTCCGAAACCGTCAAAATTGTTTCTTCAAATGTTTGGAATTTTTGAATTTGATTTTTGGGATTTGTTTGATATTTGCTATTTGTGATTTGAAATTTGCCGCGTTTTGCCGCCATCAACTGATGATTATAGCTATGGGAACCATACGTCAACAAATTATCGAACTGTTAACTGAGGGGGAGAAGGATGCTCGGGAGTTGTCGCGGGCGGTGGGCATTAAAGAAAAGGAAGTTTATGAGCATCTGACCCACATCAGCCGCTCATTGGCGGCGAAGGGAAGTCATTTGACCATCCAGCCCAGCGAGTGCCTCAAGTGCGGCTATGTATTCAAGGACCGGCGGCGTTTTACCCGTCCCGGCCGCTGTCCACGCTGCCGGGAGTCGCACCTGACCAGTCCGGGATATCGCATCGCTCCAAAATGAATAATGTATATTGAATAATGAATAATTGAGGTATCCTGTCTTTATAAACGGCGTCTTAAATCAGATTAAGAACCTTAATTTGTCATTAGTCATTATTCATTAGTCATTTGCCATGCGTCATTCGCCATTCTTCATTTCTGATACCACTTGCCGTTCGCATCCTGCAGCCATTCGCCCGGGCGGGCTTTGTTGGCAATTTGGATTGCGCGGTGTTTGCCGACCAGTTCAACCGAGGTTCCCTGCTGCTTGGCGATGGCGCCGTAGACCGCCTTGCGGTCTTTGTTCTCGGCTGCGACCACCTCCGCCTTATCTTTCTTCTGGCCGACAAATTCCAGATAACCCCGGTTGTTTTCGCCGACGATGCCTTGCGCCTTAAGCGACCTTATGACCGGCAGCCGATCGATCATGCGCTGTTTTATCGCCTTGGAAGATGAATACGCATTGGAGATCAGAATCCCCAAAATAAACGCCGGCAATATCGCAATTAAAGTATTTCGCTTCATTTCTTTAACTCCTTGTCTGGTCCAAATAGCGAGATCATCCTTATTCGGTAGCCGTTGTTTTGGGTTCTACGTTTTCTTCAGCACTATCGACATCACTGAAAAAGTCATCTAGCGCTTTATCAACTTTCACATTGACGTCGATGGTAATATGGATCGGCTTGACTTCGACGGGTGCCACCTCTACCTTGTGCTGGGTGTTGCATCCATTTGCCGCCAGGAAAGCAATTCCTGCCAGCAGAATCGACATTTTCTTTGTCATGACATTGCTCCTGAGTGTGAAGTTATCAGTTATTCGTTAATCGTTCTAAGTAATACTATCTGCTTTATTTTTCCAACTATTTTAGACCAGTCGGCCAATCGGCCGATCCATTCCGAATAACAAATAACAAGTAACAATTAACTCCTATTCGATCATATTTATCAGATCTTTATATTGCAGCAATTTGTTGAGCGGAAGCCGAAAGTTGACATCGAGGCGAATGCCTTGAAATTTAGAGCCTTTGGAACCCGCTTCGACTTTCATAAAGCCGCCAATCTCTTTTTTGTAGACAAATGGAAGATTTTGGGCGGGCTTGCCGTCCATCTGCATTTTCAGCAATAACTCCTCTCCCTCGGAAGTGATATTCAATTTGGCCCAGGAATAATCATAGTCTTTTAAAGCTTCCCTGGCAAGCTCCATTTGAACATACTGGGGCGTATTGGGGGGGATGCCGGCTGTCAGGATGTCGGTTCCGGTTAGATAAATTTTGCCGCCTTCGCCCGGTGTGGAGAACAAAAAACCATCATCAAATTTAATTTTACCGTTGGCATATTGCAATGGTATGCGGCCATTCACCGATCCCCGGCCCTCGGCCGCCGCCGCACCGAATTGCTCTAAAACCTGGGCCAGGTTCAACCGGTCGCAGTAAAATGTGAGATGATATACTTCTGCCGCGGTGGACAGCCGTATCGAATTGGATTCGACATTGCCGCCGCACCACAAAAAATGCATCTTTTCAATCAGAACCGACCGGGCGGACTCGATCTGAAAATCGATGCGTCCGTTGCGAGCTACAAAATCTCCCAGCGATATTTTGTTGAAATGGATCTGCTGCCCGGGAGCACTGCGCATTTTGGGCAATTCCGGCATGCTGATTGACAGGCGCAGTCCTTCAAGCGCCAACTTTTGATCGTTTAACATCAAGCTACCGTTGTTGAAATCAGCTCGAATCCGACCGCCGAAACCTTGTTTATTCAGGTTCAAATTGCCATCCAGCTGAAAATTGCCCTTGATGCGAGCGCCTTGGGCCGCCGGGTAGAATCGTGCCAGATCAATTTCAGGTGCCGCGGCCGGGCGCAGCACCTTGAATTCGACGCTGGCCGTGGCAGGTGCGTTCGTCAATATCCTGGTTTCACCGCGAAAATTCACTTTCATCCAGGGAAGCAGGGCGCTTTGGTGGCGTCCTTCGAAAGCCATTCCGGCAGCGGTCTGTGAAATTTGACTGTCCAGCCGGCCCAGCTTCAGGCCTTTGAAACGCAGGTCGGCAACCGCAATGCTGCCTTTGGCGATTTGGCCTTTGACCGGCCATTTAAACGGTATTTTGCCCCGGGCACCGCCAAACCGGGCACCCAGACGGGAAAAACGGCCGCCGGCGCCGCTGAACTGCAAGACGCCCCCTAAGGTTATCTGACGGACATCATCCCGGTTCAGTTTACCGGATATCACAACATCGGGCAGTTTAACGGCACCATCTTTTAATTTTATCGCGGTACTGGCCGCCCGCAGTTCGAACGTTAGACCTGCGGGGCCGCGCGGTTTATTTTCCAGTTTGGCAGTTCCTTTTAATAATAATTTTGGGATACTAATAGATTCGGATTCGGAATCGACCTGCACTGTCGGAACTGTCAGCTGGTAGGCGGCCTTTATCTTGTCGGATGCGGCGGTGGCTGAAAGATTAAATTCAGGAGGGGCCGCTGTAATGGTGTACGGTCCTGTCTTTAACCGGAGCGCTCCGGCAGCTGATCCCTCGGATGGCTGATTTGCAATTTCACATCGCCACTCGTCGGCTTGATGGTAAATTGCTGAAAAGTGACCCTGCAGCGGCAGCGGGGCCTGTAATGTTACCGGTAAACGTTTTTTCCCGGACGGTCCGGACAAATTCAATTCGGCGTTGAAATTGCCTGAACTTTCTAGGGCCCCGGTATCCAATATTTTAATCCCGCCATCTATTCCAGCCAGGTTTAATGGCAGCGGGGCAGCCATCGCCAGTCGGCCGACAGTGATTCGCCACTGCCGGCCGGTGTCTGAGGCCAGATCAATACGAAAAGGAATCGGCTTGCCGTCGGCATCGCTGACATTTTGCAGCAGCGTATCTGCAACCCGTATTTTAGCATGCTGCAATGACAGCGACGCAGCCAACGATGCGATCCGCAATGGCTCCCACAATACATCCGCCTTCCCGCGCAGCGCCATTTCACCGGAGAGCATAAGATCTGAAGTCCGTCCGGCTAAATCTGCAAATCGATCCAAGTCCAAAGCTGTTGAATCGATACTGACCGCTGCCCGGGATTGAGATCGATCTACCTGGACATCGGCGGTGATTTTTTCTCCCCGCGGATAAAAAATCGCGGCAACATTCAGGTTGTTGTAGTCAGAATCCTGCGGTACGACCTCGATTTCAAATGGGATCCGGTGGAATTGGTTTTTGTATCCGACAATTATTTGCGCATTCCGGATACGCAATTTTGCGATGAACACCGGGAGCGGGGGAACTGCTGATCCGGCCGTCTGCTTTTCCTGCCGCTGGGTAGCGGCAATCTTTTCAATATCGATTCCACGTAATCGAATTTGGCCGTTGGTTATCTCGCCGTGCAGGTCGATTCCGCCCAGCGTAATGCTATCAATTTTCTTGCGGTAAAGACTTTGGAGGGAATAGTCGACCTTTACGGTGCGGACAACCAGCGCCGGATTTTGCTGCGACCCCAGACGCAAATCTGACAGATCGGCGCCCTCGAATCCGACGCTGCGCACCTTGATTGCAAATTCGGAGATGCCCGCCTCTGATGCAAGCTGCGGGATAAATCTGGATTCCAAAAATGACGGCAGGTAAAAATAGGCGGCAATCACAAGACAGAACAGCAGCACGCCGAGCAATAAAATAATCCCCCCGGTAATGGCGATAGTGCGTTTTGGCGACATGCTTGCTAAGAAAGAGGTTTAGAGGTTCAGTTTTAGAGGTTCAAGGTTCAGGGTTCTGGGTTTAAGGTACAGTGTTCAGCCCAGACGCCGGCGAAAAACGGCAGATCTAATCGAGAAAGAAACTTCAAAAAGCAAATTTTAGATTTTGGAATGCGGATTTTGGATTTATGGTATTCTGTCTATTTTAAAATGACTGAGCGACGTGTGGGGTCGTAGCTCGAAGAGCGAAGCCCCAAGCGATTCCATTTTTAATATCCAGCATCCAGTATCCAGTATCCAGCATCCAGCATCCAGCATCAAGTATCAAGTATCCAGCATCCAGCATCCAGCATCCAGCATCAAGTATCCAGCATCCAGTATCCAGTATCCAGTATCCAGCATCAAGTATCAAACATCCAGCATCGACCCGCAAGAGCGACTCTCTTGCCTTTCACCCTCACGAAGAGTTAATCCGGCGCATCAACTTTAGGTTAGATATTGAATAAAAGAGCTGCGCGTCATGCCGGCACCAACCGAGTCATTTAGGACCACTTTGGCTTGCCTTAGCCGGTCGAGGTTCTGGTTTATCTTAAAGCCTTGAATTTTATCCGGCTGCAGCGCGCCGCGGTTGAGGTCATAAGGCAGGCGCTGCATGCACACCACCGAGCAATTGCCGCGCTCATGAACGTTGGTCACCATCTTATTGGCCAGCACATCCGCCACGGCGGCCTTCATCTCACCGGGTTCCACCTCTAGAACCTGGGCCAGGGTCAAGGGGATCATGGCAAAATTGGCCTGGTGTTCAATCACCAGATCGAAGTTATCCAGGCCAAGGTTGTTCGGCGCCAACAAATCGGTTAAATGGACTTTCGCCCCGCGGGTTGCATATAAAAACACGCCCTTGCCATCCATATCGCCGAAAATTTCATCCCCGTGGGGCACGGCCTGGATATAATCACCGAAGCAGCCGTGGGTGCGGGTCAGGGTGTCGACAATGCCGCTCTGGGGCCTGTGAAAGGCAAAATCCCGGCCGCTGTGCATAATCACCTTTCCTTTTGAATCCGGCCCGAGATACACTGACACGACGTTTCGGTACTTACCGGATTCGACATAAGCCCTGGCGATTTGGGCAACCTGCTGCTCGTCGGAATCGAGGGTCATGATGTCAAAGGCAAATGACTTTATGTTTCGGTCATAGAAATCAATCGCGTCCTTGAACCGGCCGAATACGCCGTCCTCAGCCTGCTCTGGATACATCAATTCCACAAGCGCCTGCTGCACCCGGGCCGCAGTGGCCGGGACCCGGTAAATGAGACTGCCCAGGTGATTGTCAATGATGATGCCGTCAATTTTGGAATTGCCGTTTAACTCAAAAATTTCACGCGCAATCTCAGCTGCAGGGTCTTTTTGGAAATGGATGATGCGTTGCTTTTCATCGGAATACTGTCCTGCGGTTTGAGAATCCCGTTGGGTCACCAGGGCCGTCGCCAGGGCGTCATCGCCAAAAATAATATTGGCCGTATCATCGGGCGGAAAGGCCTTGGCGCGGTGAATATTCTCCGCTCCGACGATTATCGAAATGTCGCCGCTTTTCAGGGAACCGTTTAAGGAGAGCATGAAGGCCAGTTCGACGGAAACATTAAAGCCGGGACAGCCGGCATACAGATCGAAAACCTGTGCGTTGGGGCAATTTTGGCGGATGGTTTCATAGGGGTACTTGATCAGGGGGCCGGGATCATATTTGTCGTCGCCCACATTGGTGGCGCCGATGACCAGTTTCACGCGGGAAAAATCGATGTCGTTTTTTTCAATCAGATCTTGCAGGGCCGTCACACCGATGCGTTCATCAGTTCCGGCCGTCTTGCGGGTCCGGACGCCCATCCTTTCCACAATGGTTTCGTTGTTAACCCGGATGCCGCCTTTGAATTCAAGCTGCATTTGTTCGTAGATGGAATTGTCAACCACCGTTCCGCCGTTCCACGCACCATAGGCAACAATCTCCAGCACCGAATCCTTTGCCATGCCAAGCTCCCTTCCTCGCTTATGTAGCTATGATATTAAGGTTATCGGCAACTATTGTCAACTTGATTACACGGGATTGCGGGACAAGCCAGGAAGATGGGAAGTTGAGAAGATGAGAAGGTGAGAAGATGAGAAAGTGAGAAGGTGAGAAGATGGGAAGTTGAGAATATGAGTAGGTGAGAAACTATGGCAGCTAATTATAAGCATAGGGCAGAGGGCATGGCGCAAAGGGCGGGTTGCGTGTTGCGAGTTGCGTGTTGCGGGATACGAGTTGCGGGATACGAGTTGCGGGTTGCGAGGTAACCTAGCCGGCTTTCGGCGTTCGGTATTCGGCATTCGGTGTTCGGCCCGAGGCTTTTGGAAATGAAAACGGGGTACGCGTTGCGGGTTTCGGGGTGCGGGTAGCGAGTTGCGGGTTCCGTGTTGTGAGTTACGAGTTACGGGTTGTGTGTTGCGAGTTGAGGGTTTCGGGTATTGAGAAGTCGGAAGTTGGGAAAGGAAAACGGTTGGTCTCAAATTAGATGGAGTTCTAAACGACTTTTACCTTATACCTTCCACCTTTCACCTTTTACCTTCCACCTGATAAATGGCTATTTTCCTGACACCCGAAACCTTCTTTTATACATTGAACCTGAAGTTGATCAGGTCGCCGTCTTGAACTTCGTAAGTTTTGCCTTCGAGGCGGACGGTGCCCTTTTTGCGGGCGGCGGCGTGGGTGCCGGCTTCCATCAAATCGCTGTAAGCCAACACCTCCGCCCGGATAAAGCCCTTTTGCATATCCGAGTGGACGGCACCGGCGGCCTCGACGGCCGGGGTTCCTTTTTTAATGGTCCAGGCCCTGACTTCGTCTTTGCCGACGGTAAAAAAGGATATCAGTCCCAGCAGCTCATAGGATTTTTGAATCACCCGGTCCGTGGCGGATTCGCTAATGCTGAACTCTTTTAGGAATTCAGCCGCGTCGGCGGCCGACATCTGGGACAGCTCCTGTTCAAGTTTGCCCCTGATGACCAGGCAATTTTCCGATTCCGTGAGTTCGCTGATCTCCGGCAGCTGATCGTCATCGTCATCGTTGTTGTATAAGATCAGCAGCGGCTTGGCGGACAGAAAGGCGAATCCTCTTAGCTTGCGAGCTGTTGCCAGATCTTCAATTCGCCGCAAAGGGATTTCATTTTCAAGGTTTTGACGGCATTGAACCAGTAGAGCGTGCTCCTGCGGGTCCATTTTCTTACCGCGCCGGTGATCATGTTCAATTCTTTCCAGGCGCTTTTCCACCACCACCAGGTCCGCCAGGATCAATTCCTGCTCGATATGCCGCAATTCCGCCTGGGGGGATTTTCCCTCGAAACCGGCTGCTGTGTGATTCCGGGTGACCTGGATCAGGGCATCGCAATCTCTGGCCGCTGTCCAGATGCTTTGCTCGGCCGCCTGGTCCTTCTTGGCGCGGGCGGTGCCCGGCAGGAGATACTCTACCTGGGCATAAATGGTTTTCTGGGGTTGGTGCATATCGCTTAGCACGTCAACGCGGTGGTCCGGCACCCGGATGGTGCCGATGCGATCCTCGCCCTTGTGCGCGGATTCGGAAATATTTTTGGTCAGTGCTTCAAAAACTGTGGACTTGCCGGACTGCGGCAGACCTATAATGCCAAGTTTCATTATTGATTCCCAACCCGGCAGAGCCGGTCGCCGCGTAGCGGTGATCCCGCTATACCGGGGAATTGAAGATTGATAATTGAGGGTCTCGTAATAAGTCAAAATTGTCGAATTTTGACTTTGTAACTTGTCGATATTATTGACAGCAAAAATTAAATTTTGCGCTTTTTGCGCCTTTTTGCGGCTATATCATAATTGATAATTGAATATTCATGGTTCGCCTCGACTCGACTAAGCTATACGCAGGTCGGCGGATCTATTATATTTGTCAACAATAGTCACAAATCCTGTGCAAACATGATGTGATTCCAGCAAATAGATTCAATACCGGTGTTCGTTACAGACAGTGGAATGCCGAAAGTTGAAATTAAATTTGACAACGTCGTTAAAAAAACCTATGTAAACATCTGAATCCATTATAATTACAAAGACGTATGGATTTTGTCAATATTAAATAAATTGAAGATCAATGGCATTGAACAATAACCACGAGGTTAATGAATGCAACGCTCAATTGAAAAATTTCTAATTATTTCACTTTTAGGAATTTTTCTATTTTCAATTTCGATTTATCTAAGTGCACCTGAAACCAGCGGCGCTAAACTGCAGCCTAGCCCGGCGACCAGTAGTCAAAAAAATGGACTGACATCTTCCCAATCCGTTATTCCGCCCGTCGGGTCTACCATCGCCATTACCTCTCGCACAGATATCATTGAGCTGCTATTCGGCGTAATCATCACCATCATCGGTCTGCTGGCCGTGGCCCTGGCCATGTATCGATGGAAAGCCGGGGATTTATCGTTAATCGCATTTGGAATCTTTTGTTTTTGTTACGGGGCACGAACCCGTGCCTTTCAATTCCTGTTGGACGCACAACCTGTCTTCTGGGATTATTTCCGATGGTTCCTTACCTATCTCACACCTTTGCCGGCTTGGATTTTTTTTGAGCAATTTCTCGGCAAAGGGTGGCATTCGTCAATTCGAAGGATCTGGCAGCTTCAGTTCGTATTCGTGATTGCGGCCGTTGCAATGGATTCATTGTTAGGTGCACCCGGCTCAGCCATGATCGGCAACAATGCCATGGCCATTATCGGAGTGTTGGTGCTGGGATTTAACTTGTTTCGACCCGGCCTGCGAGTGACCAGGGAATTAAGAGTGCTGAAAAGCGGCATTGTGATCTTTGGAATTACAGCCCTCTACGAAAATATCGCCCCCGTGCTGCCACCCGGCTTTTCTATAAAATATCTTGAACCCTTCGGATTCACCGTTTTTATCGGCTGTCTGGTCTATGTGGTTGCCTATCGCTTTTTTCAAAATGAGAAAGAGTTGATCACCATCAGCCATGAGTTGGAAACCGCCCGTCAGATTCAATCCTTTATTCTTCCCCAGGAGACCGTGAATATCAAGGGCCTGAACCTGGCCGCCCAATATGTGCCCATGGCAGCAGTGGCCGGAGATTTTTATGATTTCATAAAAGTGGACGACAAACGGTTGGGCGTGCTGGTGGCCGATGTTTCCGGCCATGGCGTGCCGGCATCTCTCATCAGTTCCATGGTCAAGATCGCGTTTTCCTCCCAGCTGCCGCATGCCCACGATCCCGCCCGGGTGCTGACGGGCATCAATCAGATTCTGTGCGGCAAGCTGGAAAGTGATTTTGTCACTGCCGGCTATTTATTCATGGATGTGCAAAATCAAGTCGCGACATATGCGGGGGCGGGCCATCCGCCGTTGCTGGTATGGCGGGAATCGGAAGAAAAGATTCTTGAATATCGCCAAAATACCGTAGTGCTGGGTCAGTTCGAAGCGGCGCAATACCGAAACAGTGACTTCAGCCTGGAATCCGGTGATCGACTTATTCTGTATACCGACGGCATCATCGAAGCCTCCAATGCTGCGGGAGAGTTCTTTGGTGGGAGCCGCTTCAAAGACTATATAACCTTCCAGGCGCACCGATCGGTCGGCAATTTCACGGATGGATTCATCCGGCATATCATCGACTGGTCGGGAAAACAGTTGGACGACGCTTTAGACGATGATTTAACTTTGGTGGTGGTCGATTTTAAAAGCAGCTGAAGCGATGAGCATTGGTGTCCTCACCCCTTCCGGTGATTTGTTCCCGAGCCAGTCTTCCCCTGCAAAATCTAAGCATTAATTTATTGATATTTATTAATTTCATGATAATTCTTATGCTGCTCATTTAGCCATAATCAAATTCTTACCAAATGAAAACGGGAACGGCCTACTAAAGTCCTGAATATCTTGTTGTTCGCCACCATACAGGAGGTCAAGTCTAATGAAAATTCTGCAGATATCTTTGGCTTCATTCGTCCTGGCGGCTTCTATCTTTATATCGGGATTAACTGTTGATCTAGTTAGCGCACAGAATCCCGTTGCGACCACGGCGACAACGCAACGCTCTGGGGATTTACTACGGAGCAAATACCTAAGATTTGTCCGGCTCACTGCTGAAGATGGACTCTCAAATGATCAAGTATGGGGAGTTGCCCAGGATAACCACGGTATTATGTGGTTTGCAACATCTGACGGACTGAACCGATATAGCGGCTCAGACTTCAAAGTCTACCGCCATGACCCGGACGATCCCCACAGCTTGAGTCACGATCTTATCCGAAATTTGATATTGGACCAAAGCGGCGAACTCTGGATTTGTACCTATGGCGGCCTCAACCAATATGACCGGGAAAGAGACGCTTTCATCCGCTACCAACACGACCCGGATGATCCTCACAGCTTGAGCGGTAATATTGTAAGGATTGTTTATGAAGACCGGGACGGGACGATCTGGGTGGGTACGAATAGTGGACTCAACAAACTCGATCGTGAAAAGAAGCAATTCTCGCGTTACCAGCACGCATCCGATGATCCGAACAGCCTGAGCAATAATAGTGTTGAGGCGATTGTTGAAGATAGCAGCGGTGTGCTCTGGGTAGGTACGGATGACGGCCTCAATCGGTTCGATCCGAAAACAGAACGGGTTATTCGCTACCGCCATAACCCTGATGATCCTGCCAGCCTCAGTCACAATAATGTTAGATCGATTTGTGAAGAAAGTTCGGGAAACTTATGGGTCGGCACGGAGGATGGGCTCTGTAAATTCAATCCGAAAACGACCCGGTTCACCCGTTATCAGCATGATTCTGACGATCCTCAATCTCTGAGCGACAATATTGCCGAATCGGTTTTTATTGACCAGGCAGGTAACCTTTGGGTTGGCACCCGGGGAGGGGGCGGACTGAATCGATTCGATCAGGAAACGGCGTCCTTTTTTCACTTCAGACATGACTCCGCCGATCCATACAGCTTGGGCGGTGGAAATGTTCACCGGATTTATGAGGGCCGGCATGGAATGCTCTGGATAGCTACAGATGGCGGCATTAGCATTCATGATGGCAGTGGAAAGCCTTTTCACCATTATCGCGTCATCTCTGACAACCCGAACAGCCTGAGTAATAATAGTGTGCGCGCCCTTCACGCAGGCCGGACGGGGGTCGTCTGGATTGGCACCAATGGTGGTGGGCTCAACAAGTTTGATCGCCAAACAGAGGCGTTCACCCATTATCAACATGATCCTGCCGATCCGAACAGTCTAAGCAATGATGCTGTAGTCGCAGTCTATGAAGACCGGATGGGGATGGTCTGGGTTGGCACGCCTGGGCACGGTTTGAGCAGATTCAATCCAGCTACAGAGCGCTTTACAAACTATCGGCACGATGCTGACAATCCCCGCAGTCTGAGTAATGACCACATTGCGCACATCTATGAAGACCGGAGGGGAATGCTATGGATCACCACTTATAGAGGTGGTCTGAATGCATTCGATCGTCTGACCGAGCAATTTATCCGCTACCAGCACGACCCGGCAGATCCAAATACACCTATCCAGAATACGATGTCGCGTGTTATTGAAGATCAGGCAGGTGCTCTCTGGATAGGCACTCAGGGGGGATTGAATAAATTTGATCGTGAAACGAAGACATTCACACTTTTTCAACATGTCTCAAACGATCCACATAGTTTGATACACGATTCGGTGATATCAATGCACGAAGACCGGGCAGGCACCCTCTGGTTTGGTACTTTAGGGGGGCTTGAAAAATACGACCGCAAGAATGATCGGTTTACCCATTATACAACAGCAAACGGATTGCCTAGTAATATTATTGTGGGGATCCTGGAGGATGAACCGGGAAGGCTCTGGCTCAGCACTCCAAAAGGGTTGTCGAGGTTCGATCCCCGAACGGAAACTTTTAGAAATTATAGTGTGAGTGACGGGCTTCAAAGTGATACATTTTTACATTTTTCAGCATATTCTAAAAGCCAAAGTGGCGAGATGTTTTTTGGCGGGTCCAATGGGTTCAACGCCTTTTATCCGGATCAGATTGCGGACAACCCGCACCCCCCGCCGGTTTTGATTACGGATTTTCAACTGGCGTACAAGCCGGTGCCCATCGCTGCCGATTCGGTATTGAAAAAATCAATCATTGAGACCGATAAGCTGGTGCTCCCCTACCGGTACAAGGTGTTCTCCCTTGAATTCTCCGTATTGAACTATCGCGCCCCGGAGCAAAACCGGTACAGGTACCGGATGGAGGGTTTTGAGACGGAGTGGAACGACACGGACCGCACGCGGCGCGTTGCCGTTTACACCAACCTGGACCCGGGGGACTATGTCTTCCGGGCCATCGGCTCCAACAATGATGGGGTCTGGAACGAGGAGGGCGCCTCGATCCGAATCACCATTGTTCCGCCGTGGTGGGCGTCAATCTGGTTCAGGATTGCGATGGGGGTGGTCGTCGTCGGGCTGCTGGCCGGGGGCCACCGCTGGCGGCTCAGCCACCTCGAAGCCCGACGCCGTGAGCTCGAGATCAGAGAGGCGCGGTTCCGTGCCACCTTTGAGCAGGTGGCGGTTGGCATGGTCCACGTGGCATCCGATGGACGAATTTTGAGAGCCAACCGGAAATTCTGCGAAATCGTGGGCTACCCCCGAAACGAAGTTCTGGCGCGAAATTTTCAGAATTTCATTCATCCGGACGACCTCCATGATTACCTTGAATACGGAAACCGGTTGCTTTCCGGTGTCGCTAAGACATTCAGCATTCAGAAGCGTTGTTTACGCAAAAGCACCGAGATCGCCTGGATCAATCTAACCGTGTCTTTAGTTCGAGATGAAGAGAACCGACCCAAGTGGTTTGTCGCGGTAATCGAGGATATAACCGAAATCAGGCAGGTGCAGAACGAGCGGAATCGCATCCTGGAGCTGTCGCAAGATCTGATTTGTATTGCCGGGATGGATGGTTATTTTAAGTATTTGAACCCGGCCTGGGAAACGGTCCTCGGCTATCGCAATGAAGAGCTGATGTCCAGAAACCTACTGGATTTTGTCCATCCCGATGACCGGGATAATACCAGGCGGGAGTTAGAATCGCTCACTGCCGGCCGTCTGACGGTCGATTTCGAAAACCGGTGCAGCCAAAAAGGGGGGGGCTTCCGGCACCTTTCCTGGATGGCAACGCCGCTTCCGAATGAACAGCGGGTGTACGCCGTTGCCCGCGACATTACCGAGCGCAAAACAGTGGAAAAGGCGTTTCACCAATACCAGCTCAGACTCAAAACCCTGGCCTCGCAATTGACGCTAACTGAGGAAAAGGAGCGGCGCCGCATCGCTGGCGACCTCCATGACAAAGTGAGCCAATCTCTGGCCCTGGCGCGCGTGCACATCGCAACTTTTCGCAGACAAGCAACCGATCCCACACAGACAGAGGCCTTTGATGGACTAGTTGATACGCTGCATCAAACAATTCTGGATACGCGCAACGTTATCTACGACTTGAGCCCGCCTCAATTGACTGAAATCGGTTTGTCTTCCGCCGTTCAGGATTGGCTGAAAAAATATGTTGAAGAACGATTCGGAATAAGAACTGAGTTCACTGATAAAGGCCGTCAACATCAGTTGGATATTCGATTGCGCTCTATTTTGTTTCGCAATACCCGTGAACTGGTAATCAATGCCGTCAAACATGCTCAGGCGGCACGGGTCAGTGTAAGCCTGATTCATGAGGAAAATCTGACGAAAATCATCGTCAGAGATGACGGTATCGGTTTCCATGTCGATGACCATCCAACGTTTGATAACATCGAAAGTTCCTTTGGACTCTTCAGCATCAGGGAAACAATGGCTGAAGTGGGCGGCTCCCTGGAAATACTATCTGAACCCGGTCAGGGAACGGAGGCTGTATTGAGTCTGCCGCTGGCCTGAAATGCGGCCGGTTAGATCAGTAAGAGAAACGCCAAAAAGCGAATAACGAATGTCGAATGTCGAAGTAAGGTATTCTGTCTATTTTTTAAAAAAGATTGAGCGGAGCGAAACCATCCTTCGAAATTCTGCGGTTCAGTATTCTTCGGTTCTGCGGTTCGCTTTTCCTTTTTTCTCTTTGTGTCTTAGTGTCTTCGTGGCAAAAATTGTTATCTTCAAAGAAGTTTCATAATCGAATATTTAATTAAATCTATCGAAGTAATTTAAGATGACAGAGCGAAGCGAAACCATAAATCTTCAATTTTCAATCTTCATTTCCGGCTTCGCCGGGCTGGGAAACAATCATGAGCATTTCAGTGCTATTGGCCGATGATCACCCGATGTTCCGAAAGGGTCTCCGCAATCTTATTGAAACGGAATCCGGAATGATCGTGGTTGGAGAGGCCGGTGATGGAGATGAGGTGATAGAACAGGCCCGCGAACTGACTCCGAATGTGGTGGTCATGGACATCAGCATGCCGAAATTAAGCGGCATTGAAGCGACACGGCAGATTCTGAGCAATTCGCCCCAAACCAAAGTGCTGGCCCTTTCTATTAACGACGGCGAACAATTTGTGAGGAGTATGCTGAAGGCCGGGGCCAGCGGATACCTCCTCAAAGACAGCCCGCCGGAGGAAGTGATAGAGGCAATTCGAAAAGTGATGCACAACGAATTGTATCTCAGCAACACGATAACCGGCATTATCCTATCGGATTTCTTGAAAACCGGAATGGAAGTAGAGCCATATACGGCGTCGCAGCAAACATGGCCGACAGAACTATCGGAGGCCACGCTGTTCACCAAACTGCACCGGCCCCCGCTAGACAATATCTATGTCCACCGGCTGCATTTATTGGAACGGCTGGACCAAGGCCGTCCCCGTCCGCTGACCCTTGTTTCTGCTCCGGCCGGATACGGTAAAACGACTCTGGTCAACTCATGGCTGGAAACGGTTGATATCCCCGCTGCCTGGGTGTCTTTAGATGAAAAGGATGACGATTTGCGAATATTTGCGACTTATTTTGTCTCGGCGGTTCAGTCACTTTTCTCAGAGGCTTGCCGGAAAACCCAAAGCCTGTTGAAGGCGGTCAACCTGCCGCCGTTAGGGAATCTAAGCACCATGCTGCTGGCTGAACTCGACCGGATCGAGCAGCCGTTTGTTGTTGTGTTGGATGACTATCATCTCCTCAAAGAAAAAGACATCCATATTCTGGTCACCCAAATGCTGAAACGTCCCCCGGGATTCCTCCATCTGGTTTTCATCGGGCGGCGTGATCCTCCCTTTCCGATTTCCGCGATGCGCGCACGAGCTCAGGTGACGGAGATCCGAACCAGAGATCTGCGTTTTTCCCCGGCAGAGATAGAGTTGTTTTTTAATCAGACCCTGGGAATGCAGATCGACGCTGCCACGGTCGACGTTTTGGAAAAGAAAACCGAGGGCTGGGTGACGGGTTTGCGTCTGGCAGCGCTTTCCATGCGGCAGCGAACGGATATTGATCCCAAATTGCTGGAACCGCAGGTGGATGCTCAATATGTGATGGAATACCTTTTCACTGAGGTCTTCTCTTCCCAACCGCCGCCAATCAGCCGATATCTGCTGGGCAGCGCTATTTTGGATCGATTCTGCGGCCCCTTGTGTGAGGCCGTTTGTGAACCGGGTGCTGAACCCTTCACCTGCGAAATCAGCGGGTGGGACTTTATCGCGTGGCTGAAAAAGGAAAATCTGTTCGTGGTTCCCCTGGACTCCGAAAAACGCTGGTTGCGCTACCATCATCTGTTTCGGAAACTACTGCTCAACCAGTTGCGACGTCGATTCGGCGCCGAAGACATCAAGGCACTCCACCGCCAGGCCAGTGCCTGGTTTGCTGATAACGGCCTGGTCGAAGAAGCGCTTCAGCACGCCCTAACTGCCGGAGAAACGGACACCGCCTGCCGTCTGGTCGCAAAATTCAGCCAACAGTTGATGAATGACGAGCAGTGGGTGCGCCTGGAGCGCTGCCTGTCTCAGCTGCCCCGGGAACAGATCGAACGGGATCCTGCGTTGCTAGTGGTGGAAGCGTGGATTCAGCATGTCCGGCAGAACCTGTCGGGTATGGTGTCCTGCCTTAAAATGGTAGAGAACTTTAACGCCACTGCCGCACCTGCCACATGGGGCAATGTCAAGTATTTACAAGGCCATTTAGACGCTCTGCAGGGGTTTGTGCACTATATGGATGCCGAGGGTGAGAGCGCCTTAGCCTCCTGTCAACGAGCGTGTCGGGACATCCCCCGCCACCACAAACGGGCAAGACTATTTGCTGATATTTTTCAGCTTGGGGCCTACCAGATGACCGGCAATCTTGAATCCGGTCTGTCAATTTATCAACGCTCGATGATGCGTTACACGAAACGGGACCCGGTTTACCATGCCACTTATCTGGGAAACCTTGGCCTCGTATACTGGATAGACGCCGACCTGATTTCCCTGCAGCAAACCGGCGAGAGCTTAATGGCTGCTATCGAGGAACACCGGCAGCCCGCTGCGGTCGCCTACGGGCTCTATTTCGCAGGAATCATCCACTATCACCGAAACGAGCTGCACCACGCCAAAGAAAAGCTGGCCAGGGTTGTGGAATCTTACTGCACCGTCAGTCCCATGAACTTCGCGCGCAGCGCTTTGGCACTCGCTCTTACGCATCAGGCCCGGGGAAAACCCGACCGGGCCATGGAGATCAGCAGGTCTGTGGTGGCCAATTCAATCGAAACCAATAACTCAGATATGCTGAAGGTTGCCCAGGCCTTCGAGGCCGAATTGGCGCTTCGCCAGGGGCGACTTGCAGAAGCCGATCGATGGGTGGAAAGGTACCAGGCCAAACCGTTCCGACCGACCTATAGCTTGCACATGCCGCAATTCACAGCCGTCAAAATATTGCTGGCTCAGGATACGGCTGACTGCCGACGCCGAGCCGCTGACCTTATCGACGAATTACACGATTTTCTCGTATCGATCCATAACCGCCGGTTCCTAATTGATGCCTTGGCCCTTCAGGCGCTAATCCATGATGCCCGGGGCGACCACTCGGTTGCCCTGGAAAAGTTAACCGCAGCGCTTGACCTGGCCGAACCGGGCGGTTTCCTCCGCCCCTTCTTGGACCTGGGTTCCCGGATGGCCGATTTACTGAAGCAGCTCGTCAAGCAAAATGTTGCCATTGGATATATCAAACGGATCCTGGATGCTTTTAGCGAAGATGAACAACTCGGTTTGCTCCCGGATTCTTTACATCATGGGAGTTCGTCTCTCCAACGCCGGAATTCTGCTCCTAATTCCGAATTCCGCATTCCCACTTCCGCCTTCCATACCTCCCAGCCCCTGGTTGATCCCCTGACGAATCGTGAGCTCGACGTTCTGGAGCTTTTGGCGCAACGGCTCCAGAACAAGGAGATTGCTGAAAAACTGCACATCTCTCCTGAAACCGTAAAAAAACACCTGAATAACATTTATGGCAAACTCAACGTCAGCGAGCGCCGGCAGGCGGTTGAAAAAGCCCGGTACCTGGGTATACTCAAAAGCTGATGCCAGGTTCCGGATACCGGATGCCATGGGTCGCGAAAAAGAAGATCAGAAAGTGAGAAGGTGTGAAGGCGGAAAAACAGAAGGTGAGAAGTTGAGAAGGAAAGAAGGCTAGTAGGGGAAGTTGGAATGCGGCCTTCGACAAGCTCAGGCGAGGCAAAGTGGGAAAAAAGGCTGAAAGCTCAAAGCTGAAAGTAAGGGACAGAGGATAGAGAGCGCAAGGCGGAGTGTGGGATCAGAGGGCGGTCCGGCTCGTGGGTTTGCGCTCCGGAGGGAGAGCAAAGGGCTTGGCGCATGGTGGGTAGGGAGACTGGAGATTGGGCGAGAGGGGGTGATTGGGCGAGGGGGAGATAAGTCGAGAGGGAGAGGGGGTGATTGGGCGAGGGAGTCAGCATGGACTATCCCCAACTTTTTAATTCCAGTTTGCTGAATCTTTCGTTCAACAGATCGATGTATTGGGTTTTCATAGAATCAGATAAAAAGCATTTTTGGATAAGATCAGTCCATCTGGGAAATGCATTTACTATGCGACCCGCTGTCTGCTCGATAGATTTTGGGGTTAACTCAAGACGCTCTTTTGCGAAGTAAACTAAAAAGTCATTTTTTTTCAGTCTATTTTTCTTGCCGCCGAGGGGAAGTGCGAGTTCTTCTTGGGAATTTAAAATAATCGTTGAGTTTAATAGATCATAAGCTGGAGATAGTTCGACCTTCAAATCGCGCCGAATAACAGAAAAGTTTTTTAAATGCATATCTTCATTTCCGACGAGATAATTAAACAGTGTTAAATTGAATAGTTTTAATTTCTCAATCGCCGGAAATGTGCAGAACTGATTGATAAGGGATATAATCTGCTCCATGGACGACTCGTACTTGGTATCTCGATCCTTGCCGGAAAGCTGAGCGAAATCTTCAACCGCTAATTTTTTATTTCTGCTCACTCGATCAAAGCGTCGAATGAAATAGGTCATGGTGTCGTCTTGGGAATACACCAGGCCATGCAAAGGGACCTCGATCCCAATTAGCTCAGCCAACCGCATGGTCACATCTTCATTTTGCGGAACTTCTCTGTAACTACTGGTTTGCGGTTTGAATATATAGCGGCCGCCAGTGTCCACAACCTCAAAGATCTCATTTCTTAAATTTAAGCGCACACTTAATTTGGGTTGAACGCCCTGAATTGACATTTTAGCAGCACGGGCGATGGCCTCTCTTACCTGGTCCTCAGCGGAATATGGAAAGTCTTTTAAGGATTTTAATCTTGGCGAGATTTTTTTCAAACCTTTAAGAGAATATTTACCGCCTTCACTTTCCTCATATGTAATCGGACATCGGCTCATTCTTTTTTCTCCTGAACAGTGACTGCACCGACCAGATCGTTTCCCACCGCGATAATTTGACTCAGGTAATCAAATTTATCAATTTTGCGCTGCTTTAAAAGACCCTCAAGAAGTACTCCTTCCGGCAACAGGCCATCGAAAAATGGAGGGAAACGGTTAAAAACAAATTCCTTTTTGTCCACCGGCATTGTTAAGGCAATTGGAGGACCATTGTAACCTTCTAAATATTTAAACCGGTATTTATTCCCGGCTTCTGTTTCCTCCAAAATGCCGGCCGGTATACCATGCATCGAAACCTCAGCTCCTCTCATTGAACACCTCCATTAGCGGACTTGTAAAAGTGATTCTTATATTCAGTGCTTTAAACACCTTTTGTAAGGTTGAAAACCGGATGGTTTCTTTTCCTTTTTCGATATCGTAAATAACCGTCTTGCCCACACCCGCCAGGTCAGCCAACTGATTTCGCGTCAATCCACTTTTTTTCCGATGAAACAAAACGAGATCACTTATCTTATGCTCCAAAGCTAATACCTCCTGAAATTACCGCCTTGGCGGCAAAACTATACCAATTATCCTGTAATTTACTATCTAAAATTACTAGACGTCTTTTTTTACCGTTATAGCGGTAAATATCCCCCTGTTTTTTAGAAAAATAGAGTTTTTGACTCATGATATCAATATTATTACCGCTATAACGGCAAAAATGCAAACAAATTATTATTTCAAATTCATTTCGATAAGAATTTCAGCATCGAAGGTAAAATTTTGTCAGAAAAAATAGAGGACGAGGATGTGGAGTTCGTGCGTGCTTGTCGCGGTCGTCTTGCTAAACAACTTCAAACGTCTAATGAATGATGGCGGCTTACCCGGGACAGGGAGAAATTTGGCGAACGGTATTCTATGTAGGTTTCGATACAGCCCGTTAGAATTTGTTAATCTTTTAATGGTAGAAAAACAATCTTATCCTCCCATTCATTCTCATAGCTATAATCGGCTAATAGAATTATATCGTCAATAATTTCTCCTAATGAAGAAGTCATTTTTATTGCAAAAACACCCGGCATGGGCAATCCATCACTAATCCGTTCGTAGGCGTATTTTGTAATTGTTGTCACATCATGGGTCAAAAGGATACGATCCTCTTGAGCTGCCCATTCCAGTACTGTCGCATCATCTTTGCCAGAAAGACCCACATCTTGTATGCGGACTATATTCAGATCCGCTTTTCGCCGGAGCAAGCCCCTCACGATATTGTAATTCAAATTTTCATCTGCAGCGAAACGTAACATTCGGGTATTTGTTATTGATTCTGGCGATCTAGAAGACGTTTACGAACATCATTCATATTATCGTTATTTTGGTTCTGCCGTTTGACTTGCTCTGCCCGTTGCTTTCGTTTATTTAGGTATCTCTCTACATTATCTCTATTTCTTAAATAATACGTAATCACGGCATACACATCAGCCAGATTTAGAACCGGAAATTGGTATACAATTTCCTCAGCAGTTGAACCACTATTAAATGCGGTTACAAACGTCTCCAAGGTAATCCGAGTATTGCCAACCCGAATCACACCATCCTTATCGGTTTCGATGGGTATCTTTTCAGTTACAGTTGCCAAGTCCATAACTTTACCTCAATATTTTTGAGACAAATTGATCGGATTATATGCAAAATAAAAAACATCGATAGAATCTGCTATTTAATCTGTAATTTACCTCGTTATTACAATAAAAACAAGCTAAAATGCCCTATCTTTGGGTCTTTCTGATCCCGCTGATTCTTCCATTTCTCCATTTCCCTGTCCCTGAGCTTTAGGCTCTACGAGCAGGAAGCCGGTGCGTAGACCCCCAGGCCGAAGGTTGCTTCCCTATCCCCAATCTCCCACTCACCCATTCCATTTTCATTCCGAATTCCGCCGAACATCACCACGCTCACCTCAGTCGCCCCTTCTTTTATCTCGCAATCCGCAATCCAAAATCCCAAATCCAAAATCGAAAGATTCCTCATTCCAAATTATCAGTCCTCATCCCTCAGTCCTTTCTTTTCCCGTCCCCGCCAAAAAAGGCGGGATTTCACATCTGATTTTAGAAACTGTTGTGTTCAACAAGCGTAGCGCTCCTCAAGGCCGTCAGGCCGTTCCTATAGTGAAACGCTCCTCCCCGCAAATATCAGCGGGATTTCACAGCTGATTTTAGTAACTAAGGTGTTCAACAAGTGCAGCGCTCTCCTTTCTGAACAGGGAAAAATCGGCATGCCTATATTATAAAGCCCATTAGTGATAAAGGTTTCTGACCACTGCCAGCTTTTGGATCATCAGACAAAATCAACTTTTTTTCAATTTTAATTCCCTTAAACTGCTGCCTGCCTTTGCCCTTTCCGCCGATTTCAATGACATATCTTTCCTTATCATGCTCGACAAGATAATCCGGGGTTTTTGCACCTCGTTTCGTCTTCAGGTAGTGGAATTTATACCCCTTCATGGTAAGCATTTCAGCAAAAAAATCTTCCCGGATGGCCCCTAAACACTGCTGCAAATCGCGATACAAAAGACGAAATGGAAGAAACATCAACACCTTTGGTTCTTTGAGCACATTGGTTCCTTTGGGATAAATCGGGTTAAGAATAAAAGCCTGGGAGAGCAGTTTGACAAATAATTCTGCTTTATATTTTGTAATTCCAATATTTCTGGAAATCGATGAGAAGTTGATCCCATCGACTTCTGATTTTCCGATAAATGATAGAGTTTTTTCTATCTTTTCGATATCCTCAAATCTTAAATTTGAAACCATTGGTATATCCTTGCGAATGACCTTCAAGCAGATGTTTTCCAAAAGCGGCAAAGGGTCCGGCTCATCGAGAGCAAACGGGAAGATGCCGCCCTTGAGGTATTGATCAAACAGATAACTAAATCGCATATGATCTGTTGTCCACCGATCATTAGAGATATCGCCTATACTAATGGTAGGTATTTCAACACTTTTAATAAACGACAGATATTCTCTGAAAGAAAATGGGTATAAAAGCCTTAGCAAAACACGGCGAGAAAGGTCATAAGCAGTTTCAAAAAGAGACAATGATACGGAACTGGAGAAAACTAAACGGATTCTTAGAAAGTCATAAATCTTTTTTAAATCTTTAGGATATGTTTTGCAGAAGTGAATTTCATCCACTAGCAAGGTTTTTATTTTATACTGATCCGAGAGAATTCTCGCCACTTGGTACAAGTCCGAGTCATCTAAGGTATCTGCCGACAGGTAAAATGTGTCAGGCTCTGAAACGACTAGCTGTTTAAGGATAACGGTTTTGCCCACCCCACGAGGCCCCACAATACCAATGAAATGTTTACCGAGTTCAGATTGAATTTCGGTAAACAAATACCGCGTTTTTGGATAAAGTTTACCCTCTTCTTTCGCTCGCTCGTTCAATTCAAGCAGTTCCGATATATTCATTCGGCCTCCATTTTGCCCGGAATCACAGCCATCTGAATGTCCGGTTTGGATAGGATTGGGAATATATACGCATTTTGTACACTATTTATCCTAAAATACATACATTTTGATTAAAATAAATATAAAATGATATTCATTTTGTCAAATAGTTTTTTAAATTGAGACTATTTGCTTTTACTGGCTACCGGCTCGGTCGTTGACGAAAAAGCAACGATATGGTGCATAATGTGCGGCGCCGTGCCCTCTGCCCCATGCGCCACATGCTCCATCCTCTATGCCCTCTACGCCATGCGCCATGCTCCATGCACTCTGCTCAAACAACCTACTTTCCGAATTCTATTGTCTGCCCTCTGTCGTCTTTGCTATGAGCCATCAGCTATGAGCTACGAGCTTACTTGCTTCTCACCTTCTGCTTTATCCGCTATCCAGACCTCCCCCTCCCCAAATCACCCATGCGCCCCATGCTCCATCTTCTATGCGCCCTGCGCTATAATTCCATCGCTTCATTACTCTCCGCCTTCGGCGGATGAGCGAAGCGAACTCAGTTTATATACCCCATTTTTACAACCCCCTATACCCCCTTTTGGGGCTGTTGCCGTGCCTAAAACGGCATTAATTTAGATTTCAATTAATTTGGGACACGGATGAACACGGATTATCAGGATTACGAATAATATAAAAATCATAATCTGCGTAGATCCGTGTAAATCCGTGTCCTAACTTATTCCGCTTAGACATCCCGGTTTGAGCTCTTCACCCAAGAGGCGGTCAACCTGCAGGAAACCATCAATTTAGAGGGAAGGGAATTACCATGAGACGAAAGGCGATCATCTTACTGTTGACGATTGGAATTATATGGCCCGGTATCGCCGGGGCTGTCAGCGAGAAGGACTTCGAGGTTCAGACGACTGAAAATATTGTCAATCTCTGTACAGTAGCCACCGACGACCCGCTGTACCACCAGGCCATCAACTTTTGCCATGGCTACCTGGTGGGCGCCTATCACTACTATGAAGCCGTATCATCCGGTCCGAAAGGAATTCGATTTGTCTGTCCACCCGATCCGATACCCACGCGAAACGATACGATCGACGAGTTCATCCAATGGGCCAGGGCGCATCCTGAACATTGGAAAGAGACGCCTGTTGAAACGGAATTCAGGTTCCTGATGCAAAAGTGGCCGTGCAAATAATAACATTGAAGATTGAAGACTGAAGATTGAAGATTTGCGGTATTCTACCTATTTAATTTTGATCTGGCCGCAAAAAACGGATTAATTAAATGTCCGATTTTATCCTTGCTATCGTCACCATCATATATGCCCTTGTTTGTCTGACGAAAGACTCTGATCAGGGAAAGTGCTCAACATCAAAATCAGCTGAGGATAATCTGAAAAAAGGAGGCTGAGGGATAACGCATGATTCGTTTTTTTACAATTGATAGAGCGACGTGTCGAGTCGTCTTGTGGGGTCGTAGCCCGAAGGGCGAAGCCCCAAGCCGAAAGCGACGTGTGGGGTCGTAGCTCGAAGAGCGAAGCCCCAAGCCTGAAGCGATTCCATAAATCCAAAATCCGCAATCCAGAATCCCAAATAGAACAACCCTGAACCCTCAGTTCGTAGAAAGGAGAAAGCCATGAAAAAGCCATCATTAATCTTATTTCTAATAATCAGCCTGGCCCTCGGCGGATGTGCGGGCATGTCGGATACCGAACAGCGTACCTTGAGCGGGGCGGCCATCGGCACTGCAGCCGGCGGGGTTGTTGGGGCGATCGCGGGCAACACCGGCATTGGAATGGCCGTGGGCGCAGTCGCGGGAACAGCCAGCGGATATCTTTATGACCATCACGAAAAAGCCAAACAAAAGGCTCACGATGAAGCCTACCAGCAGGGTTACGAGGCGGGAAGGAAAAGCCAATAGAGAAAAAGGGAAGGGTAAGGGAAGATGACACCAGTGGAAAATACCAAAGGGTTCTCGTTCGACCGGCCGGGGAATTACCGTATTCGCGTACAAGGTTACATAGATGAAATATTTTCCGAGAGTTTAGCCGGAATGTACATCACTTTTAACCGTCAAAAGGAAGGAAAGACCCTGACGACCCTCGTCGGCAGGTTGGAAGATCAGGCGGAATTAGCCGGCGTGTTGAATACCCTCTACGAGATGCATTTACCGCTGCTGTCGGTGGAGTATTTGGACGAATGAAGGTTTCAGGTGTCGGGTTTCGGGTGTCAGGATGAAAGCATAGGGCAGAGGGCAGAGCGCAAAGCGTTTCGGCAAAGAAGGACTGAGCGATGAGGACTGAGGACTGAGAACAAATGAAAGAAGGTGAGAAGGCGGAATAAAGCAGAAGGTGAGAAGATAAGAAGATAAGAAGGTGAGAAGGTGAGAAGGTGATAAACAAAAGACTGAGAAAGAAAGCGAGAAGGTGAGAGGGTGTGAGGGTGAGAAGAAAATAGAAGTTTTGTAGTTAAGAAGGTGAGAAGGTCAGAAGAAAAAATCAGTTATTCGTTATTGGTCGATAGTTTGAACGGAAAAAACGTATTTTATTCTATAGAAAATGATTGAGCGAAATGAGTCATAAGTGTCCACGTTGTGTGAACGATTCCTTAAATCCGCAATCCGCAATCCGCAATCCGCAATCGAAAAACCCATAACCTTAAACACGGAGGTCTAAAATGAAAAATTTTACAAAAATTGGAGCTATTTTAATTATTGTCGCAATGGTCTTTGGCTGTGCTTCATCCAAATCTTCAAAAGAGAGTTCAGGCGGAAGCGATCAATTGCCATCCGGGACTCCGTCCGGATCGATCCATTGGGAAGGGCATGAATTTTCGGCTATTTTAGATGGCGGCTGGGGCCACGGAACCTTCGATTTCAACGGGAAAGTCTATAAATTCAAATCAACCGCAGTCGGTGTCGGCGGTTTTGGCGGCCAAAAAATCTCGGCTACCGGAAAAATCTACAACATGAAGGATATTGACGATTTTCCCGGCAAATACAGTCTAGCGCGAGCCGGCGCCACGGCAGCCAAGGGGGCCGGTTATTGGTATATCCGCAATGATAAAGGTGTGGAAATTGTGATGAAGCCTGAATCGGAAGGGCTGGCTCTGTCAATTGGACTTTCCGGCATAACCGTTAAAATGGTGGATGAAAAATAGGTTTCGATAAGGATTCAAAGGTTCAGGGTTCAGAGGTTGGTATTAAAGGTGAAAGAGATCAATACAATTTATGGAGCGCAAGGTCCTGGAAATCAGTATGTTATAACCTTTGGGCCTTGAATCCTGAACCCCGAACATTGAGCAATGAGATACCAAATTAAAATGATGAAACTCATCTCGCACCCTGCGTACCGCACTGGGAGAGATACTGTGCGCTATCGAAGAAGGAATTTATTATTGGTCTGGATGATCTACGGAACCTTGATTCTCCCGATAAACCTGTCAACCGGCAGCGCCTTAGCCCACGAGGCCGAACCGCACCCGCATGCGGAGGATTCCGAGGTCGGTGACACGAAATACAAGCAACCCGAGCACGGTTCTCTTGGCAAGGTCGGAGCCAAGCTCGCAAACCCGCTCGCCAATCTCTGGGCGCTGAGCATGAGCTTCAATATGCCCCAGTTCTACGATGGAGACGTGAATACCGGGAATCCCGAACTGGGCGCCACCTTGCTTTTTCAGCCTGTCATGCCCATTCCCCTGCATGGAACCGGGAAGGATCAATGGCGGCTCATCACGCGCCCAATCATTCCGTTCATTTTCAGCAAGCCCATTCCGCAAGATGAAGAGGGGCCTGCGATACATACCCCCGGAAGCACTTTCATTTTCCGAGGATCCATACCGGAAATAGACGAATTCGATCATGAAAGCGGTATCGGTGACATCCAGCTTCCCTTGATATTATCCCTTCCCGATCGAATATCAGAGAATTTTATCCTCGGTGCGGGGCCTGTCTTGCTCTTTCCTTCCGCCACGAACGATGTCCTGGGTCAGGACCAGTGGGCGCTCGGTCCGGCCGCCGTCTTTGGCTATAAGAACAAGTTCATGACTGCCGGGGTCTTCCCGAACTACTTCTGGAAAATCGGTTCCTCCGATCAGGATGACGACGCGCCCGACGTCAGCCAGGGAAGCATGCTTTATTTTCTCACATTCAACCTGCCGAATGCCTGGCAAATCGGGATGAATCCGACTATCACATACAACGCTAAAGCCAAGCCGGATGACAGGTGGAACGTCCCCGTGGGGCTTTTCGCCGGAAAGACGATTAAGATCGGCAAGATGCCGGTCAACATCAAGGCCGGTCTCGAGTACTCGGTGGTCAGCCCGGACGCCTTCGGGCAGCGCGCCCAGTTCAGATTTCAGATTACCCCGGTGATTCCATCCCTGATCAAGAATCCGATCTTCGGCAAATAAAGGAAGGATGAATCACTATGACTTGCATACATTTTGATCCCAAGCACACCCCTGCCCGGCACACACCCAGCGACAAGGGTCTGGAGAACCAAGATTATCACGACTTGATCGACACGCTTGCCGATAAAGTAGAGGCAAAAGTCATCAAAATCCGACACGATCTTCACAAAAATCCCGAATTGCCAAATCGGGAGTTTCGCACCGCCAAGATCATCGCCGATCACCTCAAGTCGCTGAACTTCGATGACGTGCGGACGCAAGTCGGTGTCACCGGCGTTGTCGGTCTGCTCAAAGGCGGTCTGCCGGGTGACAAGTGCGTGGCATTGCGCGCCGATTTCGACGCCCTACCCGTCAAGGAGCTGGCTGACGTACCTTTCAAATCCACGCGCATCGATGAAGACTACCCGGGCGGACCCTTTCCGGTTTCCCATGCCTGCGGCCATGAATGTCACGCCGCCATGCTGATGGGCGCAGCCGAGGTGTTGGCTGAAATGCGCGACCGGATCCCGGGTTCAGTCAAGTTTTTGTTTCAGGGCGCGGAAGAGGGTCCGCCTGTCGGCGAGGAGGGTGGCGCTGCGATGATGATCAAAGAAGGCGCTCTGGAAAACCCCAAACCCGATGTAGCCTTTGCCATCCATACGTCGCCATTTCCCGCCAATACGCTTTACTATTGCAAGGGCGATACGATGGCCGCCTCCGAACTGGTCAAAATTGAGATCAACGGGATGGGCGTGCACGGATCGACTCCCTGGATGGGTAAAGATCCCATGACCGTGGCTGCTGAAATCATCCTGGCGCTAGGTCAGATCTACCGTCAGGTTCCCGCCACCGAAGCGATTACCATTTCCATTGGAAAGGTCGATGACAAAGGCCGCTTCAATGTCATTGGCGACAACATAACCCTGTGGGGGACCGTCCGCTGTGTGCATCAGCAAATGATGGAGGATGTCAACATGCGCATTCAGCGCATTGTCACGAATGTCGCTGCGGCGCACGGGATGACGGCGGAAGCGTCTTTCGACCAGCAGGTGCCGGCGACATTCAACGAGCCGCAGTGGCTTGACCGTTTCATGCCGACGATGGAGCGCATCTTCGGTCATGACAACATGCGCTCGGGCCCGCCTATGCTGGCCTACGACGATCACTCCTGTTTCCAGAACGCATGCGGCGGGGTGTATCTCTTTCTGGGAAGCCAAGACACCAAATGGACAGACCAAGGGCTGGAGCCAATCGATCCAAAGAAACCGATCCCGTTCAATCATAATCCCCACTACTACGTGAAGGACGAGGTTCTCAAAACCGGCGTCCGCATGCACGCCAATGTGGTGATGGATCTTCTGAACGGTAAGATTTAAGGGTGATCTAAACTTCCACCCCTGGTGGAGGATCCGCAAAAGTTCTATCGGTCCGAGGAGAAATAGACAGACTCCTGAAAATGCGAAATACGAATATCGAAATTCGAAACAAATACGAAATTTTAATGTTCAAATGTTTAAAACAGGAAAAACAGAAGCATCAGGCAGATAATAATAACGGATTAAACCATTTTGTAATGGTGAGTGCTGTAACGGTTTTAGGTTTTTGTCATGGTAATTTTTGTCTTTTCCGCCTTGATTTTGTTTGGGACATTTGAATTTTGTTAATTTGAGTTTGTTTCGTATTTCGTATTTCGAGTTTCGTATTTCCGGTTTATTAGGAATTAGATCATGGGTGCGATGTCCGTTATAGGTGCGGTCGGAATTTTCGGTGTGGTGGTTTTTGCAGTGAGCGGGGCCCTGGCAGCCGGCCGGCGTCGCATGGACCCTATCGGGTTCATTATGCTGGGCACAATAACCGCCATAGGTGGTGGATCTTTGCGCGACAGCCTGTTGAACCGGCCGGTTTTCTGGACCGAAGCCCCCGAACAGTTGGTGATCTCAATCATCGCTGCACTAGTCACCTACTTTGCCGTGCCCCAGTCTCTGGCGCGCAAGAAGTGGATTGCCTGGTCGGATGCCGCGGGTCTGGCCGCCTTCGCGGTGCAGGGCAGCTTTATCGCATTGGATCAGGGATTGAGTTCGGTTGTTGCCGTTCTCATGGGCATGCTGACGGCAACCGGCGGTGGGGTCGTTCGAGACCTCTTGTGCGGCGATCATCCCATGATTCTCAGCGGCCAGCTTTATGCTTCCGCGGCACTGGCCGGTGCGGTTGTGCTGGCGGTTCTGGTCGGAACGGGGGTGTCCAAAGATCTCGCTGCGGCGATTGGATTTTTAGTTGTTCTGCTGACGCGGGGCGCTGCACTGATCTTCAACATCCGTATGGGGCCGCCGGGCGAGTTCCTCAAAATCGGGGGCGATGAACCGAAATGAAAAGAGATCAACAACAGGCAGTGAGGTGCCGCATAGGTTTGTTTCAGATCAGCGGCTCAGTGTTTTTCACATGTCTAGTTCTACGGCTCCGTGAGAGTCTCTTCCGTCCGGCTATGGAATAAAAGGTAAAGGAGGAAATTTGATGCACAGAAAATTAGTATTTTTGTCAATACTATTCTTCGGGATCGCGGGCTTGTTCGTGGTTCCGCTGATGGCGGAAGAGCCTGCAAAATCCCCCGACAAACCATCAAAGCATAAAAAGCTATCCCTGGCTGAAGTCGAGCCGGTAATTTATTATTCATTTCGGCGCTACAGCAAGTTCTATGGCGATGAAAATACTAGCCACGGTGAACTGTTGGAGCGGTCCCATCTACTAGGCAACCCCGGCGGTGTTCGCGACTTCCTGGTCGATCACGGCTTCTACTTTGACGCGGGAATTACCCAGTTTCTACAGAGCAATGTCTCGGGCGGCGAGGATACCGGTTCGGCCCGGTACAACGGATCGGCAGATTACTGGTTGACCTTTGATTCCGGCAAGGCCGATCTGTGGTCAGGGGGGGCAGTGTTCTTGCATGCGGAAAGCTCGTGGCGGGCGGACGATAGTGTCAACCCGGACGTCGGTTCCCTCCTGCCGGCAAACTTTGATGCGACCATGCCGACGCCCGGCAAATCCGAGACCCTGGTGTTACCCGAACTCTATCTGGTGCAGGGCCTGCCGGCCAACCTCCTGGCTGTAGCGGGGAAAGTCAACTGGGCCGGTATTGCGGATACCAACGTTTTTGCCAATAACGAGCGCACCCAGTTCTTATATACGGGTCTTGTCAACAATCCCATTCTTGGCGCCTTTGCTCCATATACGTCATTAGGTGCTGCAGTCGCCTGGGCCCCTGGAAACCACAATCTAACCGCTTTCGCGCTTCAATCCAACGGGGACGCCACAACCACCGGATTCGACAACTTTAACGGTGAAGGCACCTATGGCGGGCAATACCAGTTTTCGCCGATCATCGGCGGAAACCTTCCGGGCAATTATCGCTTCATTGCCGGCTATTCCACCAAAGATGTAGCGCAGTTCGATATCGATCCACGCCAGCTCATTGGGCAACTGATCGGTGTGACGCCGGTTGCGGACAAATCCGATAACTACACGGTGCTGGTCAACTTTGATCAATACATTTGGATTGAAGGCGGAAGTCTGGCTGCCTATAAAAAACGCCTGGAGGCCAGCGGTTATCCGGGCCTTGGTCGTCATCACCTGCCGCCGAATGGAATCGGTATTTTCGGGCGGGCCGGATGGGCGCCCAAAGATCGTAATGTCATCGACCAGTTTTACAGCTTGGGCATTGGTGGGTACGGAATGCTTATCCCGGGCCGTGAGTACGACCAGTGGGGAATTGGCTGGTCCGGAACGCACATCTCAAGCGACTTGCGAGACGATACCGATGTGCTTGGTATCGACCTCAATAGCTTCGAGCATGCCGTTGAAGCCTTTTATAACTTTCAGGTGACGCCTGCCTCGCACCTGTCGGTCAACACCCAGGTCATCGATTCAGTGGCAGATTCAATTGATACCGCCTTTACCCTCGGAGCGCGAATGCAGCTTGATTTTTAAGGACTAACAAGAGAGAGGATAAAAGTATGAAAAAGTTCATGAAAAGAACCACCATCCCGTATCTGATCGTGGTACTGGTGTGCGGGCTTTGTTTGTTCGTCGGCACAGCCTACGCAGAGAACAAGAAACCCAATATCCTCGTCATATGGGGTGACGATATCGGCCATGACAACATCAGCGCCTATCACCGCGGCATGATGGGCGGAAGTACGCCAAACATCGACCGCATCGCCAAAGAAGGTGCGCTGTTCACCGACCACTACGGGCAGCAGTCCTGTACCGCAGGGCGCGCCAACTTCATGCTGGGCCAGAACCCGTTCCGCACCGGACTGCTGACCATCGGCATGCCCGGCGCGAAGCACGGTGTACGCAAGATCGACCCCACCATCGCCGAGCTGCTGAAGCCGTTCGGCTACATGACCGGCCAGTTCGGCAAGAATCACCTGGGTGACCGCAACGAATACCTGCCGACCGTGCATGGGTTTGATGAGTTTTACGGCAACCTCTATCACCTGAATGCCGAAGAGGAACCGGAGAATGTCGATTATCCCAAGACATCCTTTACGGGGGAGGGGAGTTTCCGGGAGCAGTTTGGACCGCGGGGCGTTCTGGACTGCGTGGCGACCGATACGTTCGACAAGACGGATGAACCGCGCTGGGGCGTGGTCGGCAAGCAGAAGTGCAAAGATACCGGGCCGCTGACGGCAAAGCGTATGGAAAACATCGAGGAGGACCTGCTTAACCGCTCTCTCGACTTCATGGAACGGGCGGTCAAGGCTGACAAGCCCTTCTTCCTGTGGCATGTCTCGACGCGCAACCACGTATGGATCCACCTTAACGAAAAGTACAAGAACAAGACCGGTTACGGCATTTTCGCCGACGGTATGGCCGAGCTGGACGATGTCACTGGCGCGCTGCTCGACAAGCTCGACGAGCTGAAAATCGCCGACAACACCATCGTAATCTGGTCCACTGACAACGGTGCTGAGAAGTTCACCTGGCCGCAGGGTGGCCTGCATGCGTTTAAGGGCGAGAAAGGTCTGACTTCCGAGGGTGGTTTCCGCGTGCCCCAGCTGGTGCGCTGGCCCGGTAAGATCAAACCGGGCACGATCATCAACGACGTTACGTCCCACGCAGACTGGATGCCGACCTTGCTCGCCGCAGCTAACGGTGGCAAAGACACCAACATCCAGGCGCGGCTGAAGAAGGGCGGCGTCAAGGCAGACGGCAAGACATTCAAGGCGCACCTCGATGGCTACAACCAACTGCCCCTGCTGACCGGGCAGGGGCCGGGCGCCCGAAAGGAGCTCTTCTACTTCGATGCCGGTGGGAACCTCAACGCCATCCGGTTGGACCACGAAGGGCATGCCTGGAAAATAACCTTCACTGAAATGTGGGGTGACCTGCCAACGGCCTGGCACAAGACACCCAGTTGGCCGATGATCACTGATCTCAGGCAGGACCCGTACGAACACTTCACCCGCGATACCACCCCTACCTACCTCAAGTGGTGGGCGGATCGCATGTTCCTCATGGTGCCGGCGCAGCAGGCGGTGGCTGCACACCTCAAGAGCCTGGAAGAATTCCCACCCGCCCGCGGCTCCAGCCTGAGCCTTGGCAAGATCATGGACCAGATTAAATTCGCAAAACCGGGCCAGTAATCTGCGTTGATCAGCCCGGAAACTGAAATCGGCGAGGTGCGCTGCGGTGCACCTCGCTGCAAATAAGGGCAAAGGGCTGAGCAGGAAAACCTACATGCAGATTGTCGAATACACCACGGCCGGCGAAGGCCGTCGATTGGGACTCTTTGTTCACCACACCGATGCGGAACGCGAGTTTGCCTACGACCGTAAGAGCCACGTCGGCACCCTGGACAAGGTCCTCGATCAGGCGGCTTCCAGGGGCTGGATCATCGTCGACATGAAGAAAGATTGGAAGACGGTGTTCCCCGCCAGGTGAAGTCAGTAAAGTCAGAAAAATATTGCGGGTATTAGCGCCGGAAGATCAACAAACAGTCGAAAAAGAGATGGGTCTATGAACAACAAAAATACGAGGAAAATATATCGCTTTCATTTTGTTGGCGATACCCCTGATGCACTTTTTGGGGGCAAAAGTTGAGGATAACGCACTGATCATGCTGGCCGGCAAGGCATCCTCTCTGCTGCCGGTGCCGCTTATCATAGCTGCTGTCTTAAGCCAGTTCAGCGCGGCGGTGGCGGATACCATCGGCGGCGGCAACATGGTTGAGGCCACCAAAAAGCACGTAGATCCCCGACACGCCTATTTGCTGATTTGCGGTGTTGCCGTTCTGGTGGCTTTTTTCAGTACGCTGACGGTTCTGGCGCTTGCCTCCCGCGCATTTGCCTTTTATTACACATTGCAGTGTCTGGTGGCTTTCAATGTCAGCAAGGACCGGAATCAAAGGATTGGAATCGCGCAGGTTGCTACTGCTCTGGGGTTTATTACACTCTTTGCGGTGCCGGCGGGGTAAATTGACCACAAAAGCAGGGGCAAAGGTTCAGAGGTTCGAGGGTTCAGGGGTTCAGCTCAAATGAAACTCGCAAGGAGAAACGAGGAGCAGTAAACCAAAAACATTTTCCTATAGGAGGTCAACATGAAAAAACATCAGACAGTTGCCGAGTATGTCGTTGAACGGCTTGCCAAACTGGGCATCACTGATTGTTTCGGTCTTCCCGGTGATTTCGCGTTCCCATTTGATAACGCGATCGCCTCGAGTGAGTCGATTCAGTGGCTGGGCTGCGCCAACGAACTGAACGCGGCTTATGCCGCCGACGGGTATGCCCGCATCCGGGGCGCGTCGATGCTTTGCACGACCTATGCGGTCGGCGAGCTCAGCGCACTGAACGGAGTGATGGGGGCCAAGGCCGAGCGGTCGACCATCTTCCACCTGGTGGGGATGCCCAGCATTCGATACCAGCAATTGAACAAGGTCATGCACCATACGCTTGGAGATGGGTTTTTTCAGAACTTTATCAACCTTTCGGCCCAGGCGGCGTGCGTGCATACGATCCTGACGCCGGACAATTGCGCGTATGAGATGGAGCGGGTGATCGCCATTGCCATGGCCAAACGGTAACCCGCCTACATCATGGTGGCGGAGGACCTGGCCACGAGGCCTGTCACCGGTCCCCCCGTTGAGCCTTACCCCGAGCTGAAGAGTGATGCGGACGAGCTCAAGGCCGCCGTGGACGCAGCACTGGCCAAGATCGAAGATGCCAAGACCGGCTGCATTCTGCCGGCTTTCACCATATCCCGCTTCGGACTCCAGGCCGAGTTGACGGCGCTCATCGAGGCCAGCGGCCTGCCCTATGCTACCACTGCGATGGACAAAGCCGTGATCTCCGAAGGACACCCGCAATTTCTGGGGGGTTATGCCGGCAAGTTCTCGGCCCCCAACGTCGTCGAAGCTGTCGAAGGGTCCGATGTCGTGATCAACGCCGGCGGCGTCCTGTTCACCGATTTCTCCACGGCGGGGTTTGCGCATACCATCGATCCGGCCAGGATGATCACGATCGGCATCGAGGCGACGCAGATCGACGGCCGCGTCTACAGCAACGTGCGTATGCGCGACATGTTCGTTGAACTCGCCCGCCAGGTGAAGAAATTCGCAGACGTGAACTTACAGAGACCGACGGCGACGGAACTGGTGGGCGGGCCAGATGACCCGATCACGGCCGCCTCGCTCTATCCAAGGTATGAGCGATTCCTCAAACCCAACGACATCCTGGTGGCTGAGACGGGGACCAGTTCGGTCGGCTGCGGTGGACTTCTATTGCCTGACGGCGCAGTTTACCACAACCAGACGCTGTGGGGCGCAATCGGCTGGGCCACAGGCACGGCCCTCGGAACGGCAGTCGCCGACCGGGATCGCCGCACCGTGCTGATTACCGGTGAGGGATCGCATCAGCTCACCGCCAATGAGATCGGCAGCTACGCACGGCATGGCGTCCAGCCGGTCATCTTTGTCCTCAACAATCAAGGCTTCGGCGTCGAACGGGCCCTGGAGGAATACCCGGACTGGGTCTACAACGATCTGGCGCAGTGGGACTACCACACGCTGCCGGCGGCGCTTGGTTGCAGTGATTGGTTCACTGCTAAAGTGAAAACCAATGGCGAGCTGGAAGCTGCCATGCAGAAGGCGGGAGAAGCGAAAACGGCTGCATACATTGAGATCGTTGCCGGGAAGCACGACTATCCGGCGGGCATCAAACTCATGCATACGAGGCTCGCGGAGTTGTACGGAATATAACCTATTTTAAAGAAAAGAAAGGAGCTTCAAAAATGACGAATACAAAGAAAACCCGGCAGCGTCGCGTGGCGCTCATTACGGATACGGCACAGCATCTGGGCCCCTATCTGGCCAAGGAGTTGGCCCGGCGCAACCATGATTTGGTGATCAGTGATCCTAATGTGATTATTGAGGGGGTTGAGAGTTCGGCACCCGACCTGGTCAACGAGCTACGTTCGATGGATGGGCAGGTTGAGGTGGTTGATGTCGATGACGTCAACAAGGCGGGTTCCGTACAGAAACTGGTTGATCGGGCACAGGAGGTTTTTGGCGGCTTTGATTCGGCCTTTATTCGTCCTGGCGTCCATATTCTCGCTAATTTCCAGAGTGCAACACTTGAAAAATTCCAGGGCTCCGTTGAAGGGAACATGCTCTCTGTCATGTATGCCTTGCAAGCATTGCTGCCGCCCTTGATGGCGCAGGGCTCAGGCCAGGTGTTGATTGAAATCAGTGCGACCGGATCGAAAGACTGGCCGGGTACTGGATTCCTGTATGGCGCTACCCGTGCAGGGGCAAAGTACATGGTCAATAACGCAGCTATTGAAGCCGCGAAATTCGGCGTGAGCGTGAATGGCATGGGCACCATGTTTTTGGACTATCCCGGCTTCAGGAACAGTACCGACGTGGCAGACCCCGAGGTTGCGGCCGAAATCACGAAGCTGATTCCGGCAGGCCGATTCGGCAAACCGGAAGAAGCGGCCCACCTGGCGGCCGCCTTGCTGGATGGCGAGTGCAGTTACTATTCTGCGGAATTCATAAACTTTTGTGGTGGATGGACTGGCGTGTAAGCCCCAAAATTGCAAACAACCGCTTGTAGGACGGCCTTTCCTGGCTGTCCCACACATCTTTTATGCAACCGTAAGGTAAGAAGGAGGCTCACATGGAATCCTGGTGTCGCGTTACTGCTGATGGAGTGCCACGTCTGGGCCTGCGCCGGGAAGATCAAATCCTGATCCACGAAGGAAATCTGTTCTCCCGGCCGAAACCCACCGGCCAACAGGTATCTGTAGATGAGGCCGAGTGGCTGGCGCCGGTTGAACCACGGCAGTTTTTGGGGCTTTGGAACAACCTGCACGAGGCCATGGTGAAGGGAGGCAACCAGCTCCCGGTGTTTCCGCTCTATTTCACTAAACTGCCGGGATGTCTGAATCGACACCTGGCGGACATCAGACCCCCTAAAAAATTTGCGGATAAGGTGATATTTGAGGCCGAACTCGGTGTTGTGATCGGCCGCGAGTGTTTTCAACCATCTCGCGATTCAATAGACGATTACATCTTCGGCTACACCTGCGTGAACGACGTGACAGCCGCGGAGCCATTGCTTGAAGACAAGGAATTCCTCCAGTGGTCCCGCGCCAAGAGTTTTCCCGGTTTCGGCCCAATTGGTCCGTGGATCGTGCGGGGAATCGACCCGGATAAACTTCAGGTTCAGGCATTTCTCGATGGTGAAAAGAAACAGGACTACCCGGTCAGTGACATGATTTTTTCGCCGCGTGACAGCGTTTGGCAGATCGCACGTGAAATTGTGCTTTCCCCGGGCGATGTCATCGCATGCGGCACCTCGATTGGCGCCTGCTTCATGCAGCCGGGCCAACAGATCGAGGTCCGTATTCCCGGGTTAGGGAGCCTGTTGAATCGCTATTCCGGATGATTACCCGCATGCGGCCATCTGGAGAACAGATATGTCTTACTACAATTTTAAAATGCAGGAGGATCGCAATGTTACGAAGGAGACAAGTCAAGTTGTCAATATTTAAGCTCGTTGGATTTATGATCGTGGCTGCTATCGGCTTGGCGAGCGCACCGAGACCGGCCGTTGGTCAGGATGCACCAAGCGATCAGCAAATCCCACCAAAGTTCGTCGTTGGCAAAGTTCCGCAGTCCATTCTTGATGTCAAAACCAAAGGCGATCATATTGGCGACACAACCAAGACCGTCGCGCCGAATATTTCAGGGTACGACGATGTCGTTTTGCATGAACATCTGGGTCTCGCTTATCTCACCGGCAGGGATGGGTGGATGTGGAAAGTCGACCTGAAGACCGGGAAGGCGGAACATTTCGTCGATGTCCCCCTTATGCCTGCCAGCGCACACCAGTTTCCCGGAGACGAGAATGTCATTATCATCACCTGCTCGCGTCGTGGTGGGGGCACCTACCCGAAAGATGAGCATCCGGGCGTATACAAGTTGAATCTGGCAACCAAGGACGTGACGCCACTGATTACCCGCGTGCCGAAGACGGAAAACGTTTCTGCTCAGACCGTGTATGGGCCAACAGAGAAACGCTTCAAACTCGGTGAAATGGACGACACGAATAGTCGGCCGATTGCCTTGGCCAACGATGCGTCGATTAGCGCAGACGGAAAACGGATATACTTTTCCGAATCTTATGTGACAGATGGTGCGACCATGGGGGGTATAAAGAGTCTATACCAGATGATTATGCTGGGCACGACAGGTCGTATGTGGATGCTGGATACGGAGAATCAGACCGTCAGCCTGATCGCCAATGGTTTCACGTTTACCGATGGCGTTCTTGTGGAAGAAAGCCAAAGCGGTCCCGAGAAATCGGTACTTCTGGCTGATAATGCAAGATTTCAAATTCACCGTATTCATCTAACGGGCAGCAAGGTGGGTGAAGATGACATCATCTGGAAAGACCTGCCCGGTCTGGTGGATGGATTTCACCGCGATGCCGAAGGTCGAATTTGGGTGTCCATCATCCAGGTTCGTACGCCGCAACTGGTGTATATCCATGCCAATCCCGAGGTCAAGCCGATGATGCTGAAACATCCTCAGCTCTTAACCCCCTTGGATAGCACGGCGGTACTGGTTCTTAGCCCGGATGCTGCCAAACCGCTGTGGTACACGGAGCATCCCCAAACCAAGGTAACCAGCATTCCCTCGGCTATCACGGGTAAAGATGGGGTCTATCTCGCAAACTTCTCCGCCAAAACGCCGGGGCTTCACCGAATGGATAATCCGTTCACCAAAAACTAATTTAAGTGATTTGGGTTTTAACGACCTGTTAGGGGAGAGACAGTATGGAATTGAGCGCAATTATACATGAATACCTGAAACCTGAGGGCGTGATAGGAGCGGGCATCGCCACAATCGAAACCTTGGCCGGCGGTCCGCCTTCTACGGATTTAACTTACGTCATGCCAAACGCAAAGTCCGCGGTGGTTTTCGCCTTGCCTTTGGATCTGGATGCAATCCCGGGCTACCTGGCGAAAAAGGACCGGATTACCTATGAGTTGGATTACATTCGGCAATCTTCCCTGGGCAACGGTATCGCCGTAAAATTGGCAAATTACCTGGCTGCAAAAGGACACCCCTCCACGCCCCTGGCGGTCAACGAAGTCTACCGCGATGACAATCCGGGTGATGGCCTGGAAATGTACCCGCCCATTAGCCTGCGCTACCTGGCCGCGGCCTCCGGCGTGGGATCTCTTGGGTTTTCCGGCAACTTGCTCACAAAAGATTACGGCGCAGCCATAATTTTAGGCGGCTTGGTGACCGAGGCTGAACTTATCCCGGACAGCCCCTTGGCGAAATCGGAAAACTACTGTGAGTACGAAAAATGCTACCTTTGCTGCGGGGGCTGCCCATCCGGCACCTTGCACGAGCAGGAATTGGTGACCGTCACCATGGGGGGGGCACAGCCACTATTATGGGGCCAAACACGGTAACCTGCCCTGCGCGTTTGTGTGCGGCGGTTTCTCCGGCTTGCACCACTCCGGAAAATGGTCCACTTGGGCAACGGGACGGTTTCCCCTCCCCCAGACAAACGAAGAGGTCGTCGCTGTTTATCATCCCAACCTTGATGCATTCAACAAGCGGCCGGCGGCACCAGGCGGGCGTTACCACACCATGAGTGATAAGAAGATCTACTATGTCTGCTCACATTGCCAGCTCATCTGCGCGCCCGACAGGGACGAGCGCAAGCGACGCTTCAAGCTGCTCACCCATGCCGGTGTGATCGTGCAGAACGAAGACGGCACCTTGGAGGCGGTAACACCCGAAGAGGCCCGGAAACGGTTGGATGCGATGACGCCGGAGAGACGCGCTTTATATGAGGGCGAGTTAGAGCCTGACACCACCGCTCTGGAAAAGTTTAAAAAGAGTTGCATAGGCAAATTCTGAACCGGCGCACGGAAACAGAATAAACAACCCTGTTTCGATCGGTGGCTGCCTTGATAACCGTTGCTGCGGGTATACTGCGCTGGACGGATATGGGGCCGGGAGGGGCTGCGGACAAATCGGTAGCCATCAACGATGGCAGAATCATGAGGTCCGATCTGGATGGCCGAAATGTTGAAAATCTCGTCCCCACCGGCATCACAACAACACCGAAACAACTCGCGCTGGATGTGCCCGGTGGAAAGGTTTACTGGAGCGACCGAGGCGATGTTGGTGATAAAAATGTCACTCCCAAAATAATGAGATCAAATCTGGATGGCACTTCTGTCGAAACGATCGTTTCAACCGATGTCATTAGTCCGGTAGGAATTGCCCTGGATAAGCCGAATGGCAAAGTATACTTCACGGACCGTTATGCGAACAACATCAAGCGCGCAAACCTAAACGGCAGCGATGTCGAGGTCGTAGTCAAAGACACGGAATATCCGGTTGATTTGCTCATCGATTTTGAGAGCAGAACCCTCTACTGGACGGCCAGGGAAGTTGGCGGCGTCTACCGCGTAAACATGGATAAGAACGATATCGATGGTGCCGGCCTTAGCCCAATCATTACAAGGGTCTCGGCACCGATCGGCATCACTATGGACCCTAATAAAAGGAGGCTTTATTACACCGAAGTGCTTGTCTCCGAAGTGTCAGGCGCCATCTGGGAATCTGATATGGACGGCAGTAACGCCAAGAAGATTGCCACAACAGCCTTGCCGCTCGGTCTGTTTTTTGCCGCAGAATAAAGGAGCATTCCTATGGCTGGATGCCCTAAATCGTAAAGGAGATGAAAGATGATTGAAAGAAGATGTCGGGAACACTGGAGATCGGCGTCAGTGATGGTGAGAAACGGAGGATACTGCTCTCGTCGAGTACTGCGCCGGGTCAGGGTCCGATAATATGCTCTTACGTGAACTAAAGCTGCGCCGAGAAGCTGAAATAGGACGGTGGGCACAACTGAAGGAGGAGTTATAATGAGTTACAAGAATTTGCCAGAAACGATTCAGGACACCGAAGAACTAACGAAGGTAGACGTCAATCGACGCAGGTTTTTGCTTACCGGTGGCGCCACTCTGGGTGCTGCGGCCTTGGCTTCTGCCAACAGAATGGCTTTTGCGCAGACGACTGACGCCGTCAAAAGGATCCAACCACGGGCCGGATACACACTTCCTTTGCCTCAGAACTGGGTTGCGGACCATGTCAGCGACGACGTCCACCCTCCGATCAAGAAAATGCCGCCGCCACTAACCGCAATCGTGAACGAGGATAACCCGCTTGAGTATGACTTGTTCATCAGCATGAACAGCGCCTCAGGTTATCTCATGCTTGACCGATTGCTGGCGCTGGGAGAAGGCTTCAATGTCAAAATGAACTTCCGGCCAATCTTGCCGCGTGAGGTATTGACCGGCCAGACAGGCGAGTTCCCTTACACGTACAACTACAACGTCGTCGAATTCCGGCGCATCGCGAAATTTATGGGCATACCATTCGAATTCCCGGATCCGCCAGTTGTGGTGAAGGAAGTCTGGCCGCCCCGGACGCGGACCCTTGATGCCCCCATTGGCGAAGAGAAACAGAAGCTCGCCTACTATATTAGCCGGCTGGCTGCCGCTGCGGCGCTTCAGAACAAGGGCGAAGCGTTTTTGGACAGCGTCTACCGGATGATTTGGAATGGCCAGACCAAGGATTGGCCTAGTCAGGTTGTGCAGGCATTGGATAATGCCGGAATGGACGGCAAGGCGATGGACGCCGACGTCAAATCCAACGCGAAATCATATGACGGCCAGCTAATAAAACATCTTTGGGGACAGACCGCAACAGGTCATGAAGGCGACGTAGTCGCGGCATTCCGTCAGGAACCTTTCCCGGGGCAGAACCGTTTCGATCAATTGTTCTGGACGTTGGAACAGAACGGTTTGACGCGAAAACCCGGAAACAACATTTTTCTTCCAGCCTCGCGCAGAGACTAAACGGCAGTTAGCAACCAGAATTAGGAGAATGCTCATGAGGAACGAAAACCAAGACCCAAAGATTGGCCCCAAAAATATAAACCGCCGCAATCTGCTGATTGCAGGTGCAGCATTGACTGCTGCGACGCTCGCAGGGCCTTTGAAACTTACCTCAGCCCAGACAGGCGGCGAGGTGCGTCATCAGCCCTGGCGCGGATCGGAGAGCCCCCTTCCCGAGACTTATATCTCGGATCACTACACCGATGGCGTGCACCCGCCAAAAGTGAAAATGCCTACGCCGCTGACTGCGGAGGTCACAGCAAAGAACCCGCTGAAATACGACCTCTACTGGTCCATGCGCAGCCCGTACTGCTATCTTGTGCTGAACCGGATTCTAGCGCTCAACAAGTACTATAACGTAAAAATGAACTTCATGCCGACGCTTCCGATCGCCGTGAAATCCGGTGGTTTCCCGGGGGTTCCGTGGTACCGCTGGAACTACGACATGATCGACCAACACCGGGTGGCGAGGCGTCTTGGTATCCCGTTCCGCAGGCCTCGGCCCGAGGTTGTGATTCAGGACACCTGGCCGCCCTATCACGTCACGCTTAACATCCCGACGGGGGAGCTAAACCAGCCCCTTGTCTACTTGATTTCGCGTTGTGCCGCGGCAGCGAAACTGCAGGACAAGGGTGGCGAGTTCCTTGATCATGTGTCGCACATGATGTGGGATGGCACCGTGGACGGCTGGCCAGACCATCTGGCCGAATACATGAACCGGGCCGGAATGGACGGCGAAGCGGTTCTTGCCGATGTCAGAGCTAACCCGAAGAAATACAGCGATGTGCTCGCCGAAGTGGGGCAGGCCAAAGGTAAAACCGGGCATGGCGGTGTTCCGTTAATGGTGTTCCGAGGCGAGCCGTTCTTCGGTCAGGACATGTTTGACTGCTTCTTCTGGCGACTGGCCGAGAACGGTTTGACCCGAAAAGACGGCGGGCCGCTACCGACGTTCAACAACAGGGTCTGACGCCGTCCCAGGCAAGTTTGTTCGAAAGCTAAAGCAGACACACCACGCGCGTGACACCAGCGGCTGCGGTGGCCGTTAATGGGGTCGGGCCAGGGTAGAACGCCGCAAATTAAGGCATTAGCTCAAAATCAGGGCCGTTTTTAACCCTTAGAACGCTCATTTTGCCCCTAAAAAAAGTGCATTTAAGAATATGGGCAACGCAGTCAAACGGGTTGCTTTTTATTAAACTGCCCTTTTTGGTACCCAAAATGCCACTTTAAGCCAGAATAAGGGCACATTTTATCGCATAATCCATTAATTCTCAGGCGGTTGCCGTGGTCCGACCTAATGCTGATGCGGCAAAGTAATGCTGCTAAGAAGCAGTCTGAAGAACCAGGATTCCCTGTTAGTAAAGGTGAGGGGAGCTCATCAACTTTATCGGCGCAACCTTCGCCACGTTTGTTCTGGTGGAAGCCCAGAAAAAGACGCTAACGGAATTCAGCCGCGAAATTGCCAAATCAATCCAGACCCTGCAACCGTAAGGAGAAAAACCATGTGCAAAGAAATTAATCCAGACCCTGCAACCGTAAGGAGAAAAATCATGTGCAAAGAAAGCACCGTCGGAGCCAAGAGCATCGCGTTATTTCTTCTCTTTTCAATGCTGTTTACAGTCGGTGCCTTGGCGGCATCAGTACCTGGCAACCTGCCGGCGCCAGATCCAAAGTTCAAGGGGAAGATTGGAAAGACCTACCATGAGGCCCAGGCTGATCCAACAATGTTCAAGTCCCCCACTGCGCCGGAAAGCGCACCAAATATTCTGCTGGTGCTGATCGACGATGCGGGTTTCGGTGCAACCAGCACCTTTGGCGGCCCGGTAAATACCCCCACACTTGACAGGCTCGCGCAGGCCGGGTTGCGTTATAACAATTTCCATACCACGGCCCTCTGCTCCCCAACGCGCGCGGCACTGTTAACCGGACATAATCACCATTCTGCCGCCACGGGGGTAATTATGGAAATGGGGACCGGCTTTCCGGGCTATACGGGCATTATGCCGCGGAGTACCGCCACCATCGCTGAGATCCTGAAGGAAAACGGTTACAGCACGGCCTGGGTCGGAAAGAACCACAATGTCCCGGACAACATGTTCAACAACGTCGGCCCTTTCGCGCGTTGGCCGAACCACCTGGGATTTGATTATTTCTACGGCTTCAACAGCGGCGAGATGGACCAATGGTACCCCACCCTCTACGAAAACCTGAATCCGGTCCAACCCTGGGGTACTCCCGATGAAGGCTACAACCTGGGCGCAGATCAAACGGACAAGGCGATCCAGTGGATGCGCAATCAAAAGAGTATCGCACCGAATCGTCCTTTTTTCCTTTATTATGCGCCGGGAGCGACCCATGCGCCGCACCATCCGCCGAAAAAATGGGCTGAGAAATACAAGGGCAAGTTCGCACACGGTTATGATAAGCAACGTGAGATCACCTTTGCTCGCCAAAAAGAGCTGGGCGTGATTCCCAAAGATGCCAAGTTGACACCGCGCATGGAACAGGTTCCTTCGTGGGACAGCCACGATGCTCAAGCCCAAAAGCTGTTCGAACGTCAGATGGAAGTCTACGCCGGTTACTATGAATACACGGATCACCAGGTCGGGCGCATCATCGACGCCATCGATCAGATCGGTCAGCTCGACAACACTTTGGTCATCTATATCGCCGGCGACAACGGTGCCAGTGCCGAGGGCAGCCTGGTCGGCACAGCCAACGAAATCATGAATCTAAACGGCCTCGCTCCGACCATCGAGCAGAGCATGAAGTTCTACGACCAGTGGGGCGGTCCCGAAACATCTCCCCACTACGCCGTCGGCTGGGCCTGGGCAATGGACACACCATTTCGGTGGAATAAACAGATCGCCTCCCACTTGGGTGGAATCCGCAATCCCATGGTTATTTCCTGGCCCGCAAAGATCAAGGACAAAAGCGGTCTGCGCACGCAGTTCCACCATGTGAACGATATCGCCCCAACGATCCTCGAGGTCGTCGGCATTGAACAGCCGAGAAAATTTAACGGCATCGAGCAAAAGCCGATGGAGGGAACGAGTTTCGCGTATACGTTGGCCGACGATGGTGCAAAAGCCGCCGATCAGAAAAAGACCCAGTACTTCGAGATGATGGGCAATCGCGGAATTTATCACGAGGGGTGGATGGCATCGGCATTTCACAAGGTGCCCTGGGACACCGGCGGCAGCGTCCCGTTCGAGAACGACAAATGGGAACTTTACGATCTGTCCAATGACTTTTCCCAGGCGGATGACCTTGCGGCCAAGAAACCGGAGAAACTGAGGGAACTCAAGAAGATATTTACCGAAGAGGCCGAGAAATTCGGTGTGTTTCCCCTCGACGATCGTCTGGCGGGGAGGCTGGACGTGAGCCTTCGCCCCAGTTGGACAGCGGGACGGAAGAAGTTCGTTTTCTACGAAGGCATGACCCATCTCCCCGAAGGCACGGCCCCGAATGTGAAGAATAAATCCCATTCAATCAGTGTGGAAGTGGAAATCCCCAAAAAGGGAGCCGAGGGTGTCCTGCTTGCCATGGGTGGCGGCACGGGCGGCTACGTTCTCTACATCAAGGACAACAAGTTCACCTACTTCTACGACTACTTCGGTTTTAACGGCTACAAAGTTGAGTCCACCGCGCTGCCAAAGGGCAAGGTCAAGTTACAAATGGACTTCAAGTACGACGGTGGTGGTCCTGGAAAGGGCGGAACCATAACATTGTCTGTTAATGGAAAAAAGGCCGGCGAAGGACGCATCGAGAAAACCATTCCGGCTCGGTACAGCATGGATACGTTCGACGTGGGGATGGACCTCAATGCTGCCGTGGACAAAAACGCCTATAAGACACCCTACAAGTTCACCGGCACCATCGACAGCGTAACGGTTGAGCTGAAGCAGGACAAAACGGCCACAAAATAAGGGCCGCGGCAAGTACGGATTTGACGAGATGGACATCGGCATGGATTTGTCGGGGCCCGTAAGCGAAGACTACAAGCCACCGTTCAAGTTCAGCGGACAAATCGAGAAAGTCTCAATCAACTCCAAAAAATGAAAGGTTCCAAAATGCACTCACTAACAGTAAAAATGAAACGCAAAGTAATTTCGATCATTCCTTTGTGCCTAATTGTTTGGTTAAGCACTTGTCATACAGTATTCTCCCAGAACGTGCCGCATCCGGACCCTGAATTTAAGGGCGAGATCGGGAAGACGTACAAGGAGTCGAAGGCCGACACGACGCTCTTCGTGCCCCGATCAGCGCCGAAAGGGGCGCCCAACATCCTGCTGGTCTTGATCGACGACGCCGGATTCGGCGCCAGCAGCACATTCGGCGGCCCGAGCAACACGCCGACACTTGACAAACTGGCCGACAGCGGACTGCGTTACACCCGCTTTCATACTACAGCGGTGTGCTCGCCGACGCGGGCGGCTCTGTTGACCGGACACAACCATCATTCGGCGGCCACCGGCATCATCATGGAGACCACCACCGGTTTCCCCGGCTATACTGGGATCATTCCACAGAACACGGCTTCCATCGGCAAAATCCTGCAAGACAACGGCTACTCCACGGCCTGGGTCGGCAAGAACCACAATACCGTTGGATTGCAGTCAAGCATGGTGGGCCCGTACTCTCGCTGGCCGAACCAGCTGGGCTTCGACTATTTCTACGGCTTCATGTCCGGCGAGATGAACCAATGGTATCCCACGATCTACGAGAACCGGAATCCGGTTCAAGCGTGGGGTTCGCCCGAAGAGGGTTACAATCTCGGAATCGACATTACGGACAAGGCGATCAATTGGATGCGGTATCAGAACTCGATCGCACCGGATCGCCCGTTCCTGCTCTACTACGCTCCCGGCGCCACCCACTCTCCGCACCATCCGCCCAAGGACTATGCCGACAAGTACAAGGGCAAGTTCGCTCACGGATGGGACGAACAGCGCGAGATCACGTTCGCGCGGCAGAAGAAACTCGGTGTCGTCCCCAAAGATGCCAAGCTCACGCCCCGCCCCGATGGTGTTAAGGCCTGGGATGATTTGGACGCCAAGTCGAGAAAGCTCTATGAACGCCAGATGGAGGTCTACGCGGGTTACTACGAGTTCGCCGACGCTCAGGTCGGCCGTATCATCGACGCGATCGAGGAAACGGGCGAGCTCGACAACACGTTGATCATCTTCATCGCGGGAGACAATGGCGCCAGTGCCGAGGGTAGCATGACCGGTACGGCCAGCGCGGTTGCGATGCTCAACGGCGTCCAATTCCCGGTCGAAGAGACGATGAAATTTCTGGACAAATGGGGCGAGCCTGGCACTGACGTGCATTACGCCGTCGGCTGGTCATGGGCAATGAACACGCCATTCAAATGGATGAAACAGGTGGCTTCCCACTTCGGTGGCACGCGGAACCCGATGGTGATTTCGTGGCCGAAACGGATCAAAGACGCGGGCGGCCTGCGCGGGCAGTTCCACCACATCAACGACGTCGCCCCGACGCTCCTGGACATCATCGGCATCGAACAGCCCGAATATGTCAATGGCATCAAGCAGAAGCCCATGGAAGGCATTAGCTTTGCATACACATTTGCGGATGACGGCGCGAAGGCTGAGGAACGGAAAATGACTCAGTACTTCGAGCTGATCGGCAATCGCGGAATCTACCACGACGGCTGGATCGCATCGGCGTTCCATAAAGAACCCTGGAACACCGCGGGTACCAAGCCCTTCGATGGAGACAAGTGGGAGTTGTACGACCTGTCCAAGGACTTCACTCAGGCCGACGACGTGGCCGCCAAATTCCCGGACAAACTGAAGGAAATGCAAGCGCTCTTTGACAAGGAAGCAAAGAAGTATAACGTCTACCCGCTGGATGATCGTGCGGCCGCTCGCTTCGCCAACCCGGGCGGCGTCAATCGGCCGAGCTTCGTTACTGGGCGAAATCACTTCGAGTTTTTCCCCGGCGCCATCCGTTTGCCAGAGGGTTCGGCGCCAAGTGTCAAGAACAAGTCGCACACCATCACGGCAGATGTTGTCATCCCGTCTGAAGGTGCTGAAGGCGCGCTGATCGCGATGGGCGGGGACGAGGCCGGCTACGCCCTTTACGTGAAGGACAATAAGCTCATCTACTCCTTCAACTACTACTCCTACTATCACTACAAGGTCGCGTCGACGACGGAAGTTCCCAATGGAAAAGTCCAACTGAAGATGGACTTTAAATACGACGGAGGCGGGCCGGGCAAGGGAGGGATCGCGACATTGTTCATCAACGGTAAGCAAGCGGGGAAGGGTCGCATCGAGAAGACGATCCCCGGCAAGTACGGATTTGACGAGATGGACATCGGCATGGATTTGTCGGGGCCCGTAAGCGAAGACTACAAGCCACCGTTCAAGTTCAGCGGACAAATCGAGAAAGTCTCAATCAACATCAAAGAATGAGCCGCGACCGGCTCGAGTTGCGGTTGCGTTTAATGGGGTCGGGCCAGGGTAGAACGCCGCAAATTAAGGCATTAGCTCAAAATCAGGGCCGTTTTTAACCCTTAGAACGCTCATTTTGCCCCTAAAAAAAGTGCATTTAAGAATATGGGCAACGCAGTCAAACGGGTTGCTTTTTATTAAACTGCCCTTTTTGGTACCCAAAATGCCACTTTAAGCCAGAATAAGGGCACATTTTATCGCATAATCCATTAATTCTCAGGCGGTTGCCGTGGTCCGACCTAATGCTGCTGCGGCGATGGGCAGGCAAAAGCTGAACGACGAACGTAGATAGAGGCTGAACGGATGAAGACCGACCCACATACGGAACTACGGACGCCCGGGAACCGGCCACCGGTGCCGGTAACGATATTGACCGGTTTTTTAGGATCGGGCAAGACGACGCTGCTCAACCACATCGTCAGTGCGAACCTCAGGCTTCGGGTCGCGGTGCTGGTTAACGATTTTGGTGCCATCAACATCGACGCCAAGCTCGTTGTCGGGGTCGAAGGCGAAACCATCAGCCTCGCCAATGGTTGCGTGTGCTGCACCATGCGAGACGATCTGGCCACCGAGACGGTGCGCCTGCTCTCTCGTCCCGATCCGCCGGAATACATTGTAATCGAGGCGAGCGGTATCTCGGATCCGGGTCTCATCGCGCACACCTATCTCGACTCCGAGTTGGCGGTGCTCGTTCGGGTCGACAGCATCATTGCCGTGGTCGACACCGATCAACTGCCGGAACTCCGGAACGAAGATCTCCACCTGGCGCTCGACCAAATTTCCGTTGCCGATATCGTCATTCTCAACAAGATAGACCTGGTGTCGCGAGACCAGCTCAATGACGTCTGCGACCGGCTCCGTTCGCTGGTTCCAGAGGCGCGCCTACTGACAGCCATAATGGCCCAGGTGCCTATGGCGTTGATCCTCGGCGTAGACGCCGACCGGACCGAGCACGGGGTGGCTGACCATCAACACACGGATCACCATCACGCATATAGCACCTGGTCCTGGAGCAGCGAGCACCCGGTATCGCTACCCGCCCTCCGTGCGGTGGTCGGAGAACTGCCGGATTCGGTTTACCGGTCCAAGGGTATTCTGCAACTCCGCGAGTACCCGCAGTATTCTGTAGAATTCCAACTGGCGGGCAAACGATCGAGCCTCAGCGCAACCGGACTATGGGGTCATGAGTCCCCGCGCTCAGAACTCGTGATGATCGGTACCTTTAATGGCTCTGACACGGACGCCCTGCAGGATCGCCTGGATGCATGCACCCGGGAATTGGCCCAGGAGCTGTCCTTTGTTGATTGGCGGAAAAAGCGGCGCAACTTCGTTGGACGTTGAACCTTGAACCCTAAACCTTTATCAAACACATAAGGAGATAAACCATGGCCCCAAATAATTACGACCTGGTGATTCTCGGCGGACGCGTTCTCGACCCTGAGAGCAATCTTAACGCGAGACGCAACGTCGGTGTCAAGGATGGAAAGATCACCGCCGTGACGGAAGACGCCATCGCAGGCAAGGAGACGATCGACGCAAGCTGTCACGTGGTCTGCCCCGGTTTCATCGACGGGCACGTGCACGTCGTCGATTCCCCGCTCGGCCAAAAAGCGAGGCTGCGAGACGGTGTTACGACAGCCCTGGACCTCGAGGTCGGCGCCTATCCTGTTCCTACCTGGTACGACAACCTCAAAGAAAAGTCTCAGACCAACTACGGGGCTGTCGCATCGGTTGCAGGGGCACGCACCGCGGCGTTTCACGCAGATTACAAGAACCAGACGGGCAAGATGAAAAGCAAGACGGGGAACATCGTGACCGACTTGTTTACGGGCGTTCCCCTGGGTTTTGAATGGTCCAACAAAGTGCCGACCGAGGAAGAAATCAAGGTCATCCTCGGGCTCATCGAGGATGGGCTCGCCCAAGGCGCCTTGGGCATCGGTCCGCCCGCAGGCTACATGGTAGCAGGTTTCACATCGCAGGAGGCAACCGGGGTGGCGAGGCTTGCCGGCAAATTCGGGCGGTTCCTGCATGTCCATACGCGGTTTTCGAGTCAAATGCCACCTACGACCGGGATCCTTGCCATCGAAGAGCAGCTCGCGGCCATCGCGACCTACGGCGGAGGCCTCATCGTGGCGCACATGACCGCGCAGACCTTGAACCTGACTGAAGCTGCACTCGACCTCATCGACGATGCGCGGACCCACGGTCTGCAGGCTATTGCCGAGATCTATCCGTATAACTACGGCGCTGCAGGCAACGGCGTGGCGGCGGACTACCTTGACCCCGAAAACTACCAGCGCAACATGGGGCGCACCTATAGCGACATCATCGACACGCGGACGGGCAAGCCACTCGACAAGGCGACCTATGACGAGATGGTCAAAAGGGACCCCAATCATCCGGTCATGTTCTACAACGCCACCGAGGAGGACATGGAGAAAGCGATCGCGCATCCGACAGCGATCGTCGGCTCCGACGCCTTCCCGTTCACCGACCCGAAGACCGGAAAATTGGTCACCGACTGGGACACACCGTGGGAGTCTGTCAATGGTCATCCAAGGACGCCCGGGACCTGCGCCAAGGTCCTTCGCATGTCGCGCGAGAAGAAGCTCTTGCCGCTCATGTCGGCTGTCAGCAAGATGAGCTACCAGTACGCCAAGTTTCTCGAAGACAACGGTGTGGCCCAGATGGCCAACAAGGGACGCATCAAAGTCGGCGCCGACGCGGACATCACAGTGTTCGACCCCGACACCGTGCAGGACAACTCGACCCTCGATCAGGGGAAGAACTCCCTTCCGTCGACCGGGATCCCTTACGTCGTGGTCAATGGGACCGTCGTCGTGAAGGACTCGGAAGTGTTGAAAGGCGTCTATCCCGGTCAGCCGATCCGAAATCAATAAACCAAAGTCAACGGTCGGGCTAACTGCGCGTCAAAACAGCTGATGACTGAAGGAATCATTACTATTGGCGTTCGTGCGCAAATCACATTCTGAGAAAGTGGCATTATGAAACTTTCAGAAAATCCAAATAAAGGAGGAATAATAATGATACACAAATACATTTTACTCAAAAAGAAGAATTGGAAGCAGCAGAAAAAGCGTGGCACATTCCGATACACCTGGGTTGCCATCGTGATTGCGCTGGTTGTGGCCGCACAGCCGGCGATTGGTCAGCAGCAAGTAGGCGAGGCCGACGTCGTGTACAAAAACGGCTTCATCTACACCGTAGACAGTGTACGATCCCGGGCGCAGGCCTTCGCGGTCAGAGATGGAAAATTTCTAAAAATCGGCACCAACGACGACATGAAGACCGTTACCGGCCCGGATACAAAAGTGATCGATCTCAAGGGCAAGATGGTGATGCCCGGGCTGGTCGACACCCACATCCACTGCCTGCGTGGCGCCTTGACGGCCCTCGGGCTCGCCTTTCCCGTAACCTCGTCGGTTGACGAGATCAAGGCCGCGGTCAAGAAGTTCATCACCGACAAAAAGCTCAAGAAGGGCGAGTGGGTCGAGGGCGCTAAATGGGGGGGTGACTACAAGAAGCTCAAGGCCAAGATGCTGGATGAAGTGTCGCCCGACAACCCGGTGTTTTTGCACGACTGGACCAACCACCTGGCGTGGGTGAATTCAGCGGCGCTCAAAGCCGCCAAGATCACCAAGGATACGCCGAACCCGCAGAGCGGCGTGATTGACCGGGACAGCGCCGGCAATCCCACCGGAACACTCCATGACAAGGCACTGGGCCTGATTACGGCTGTCATGCCGCCCCCCAAACCCGAGGTGGTGAAAGAGCGCGCCCAGTGGATCTTTAATAAGCTCAACGGCTACGGCATTACGGCTATTACCACCGCCCAGCTCGATCCCATGCGTCTGAAGGCCTACCGTGACCTGGAATCCGAGAACAAACTGACCGTGCGCATCCAGGGAAGCTGGGACTTCAACACTCGCTACGTGACCACATCGCTCGAAGAGCAGTCCAAAACCTTCATGTCGCGCGAAAAGCGCGGGAAAAACTCCCCGCTCATCAACGTCGACGGTGTAAAAATTTACATGGACGGTGTGCCCAAGCCCGGGGAAGGCGGTGCACCGATGATCGACGCGTACGCCACCGCGCCGACCTTCGGCACACCGGCCATCGACGAGTCGACGTTCAGCACCTGGATGATGCGCTTCGACAAGGAGGGGCTGAAGGTCATGGCACACGCAACCGGCAGCCTGTCTGTGCGGCATTGGCTGAATGGTATCGAGGCGGTACGCCGCGCGAACGGTAAGGGGCCGCGCCATCATCTGGCCCACTCGATGCTGGTCTACCCGGGAGACGTGGACCGATTCAACTTTGAGCGCTCGAACTTCGTCGCCGAAGTCTCGCCATATCAGCTCTGGGTCCCGGATCTTGCCATCCGTCCGTGGTTCCGGTGGATTGGCCGCAACCGCATGAACCTGATTTTCACTCCGCTCAGAACTCTCATCGACGCCGGGGCCGTGGTGTCTTACGGCAGCGACTGGGACAACGTGCCGGAACCGGATCCGTGGTTCGCGCTCGAGGGTATGATCACCCGCCGGTACCCCGGGAGACCTCATCTTGGGGTCCTTAACCCGGATCAGCGGCTCGACCGCGAGATCGCAATCGAGGTCTTCACGCGCAACGGTGCCATGCTCATGGAGAAGGAGGGCGAAACCGGAACCATCGAACCCGGCAAGTCGGCCGATTTCATCGTGATCAACCAAAACATTCTCGAGGTCCCGGTGGAGAAGATCCACGAAACCAAAGTGCTAAAAACGGTATTGAAGGGGCATGCGGTGTATGAAGCGAAGTAATCGCAATGGCTGCCCGAACTTCACACTACAAACCGTCGCGGTGCAGGCCGCGCCGGCCTCGCGACGCATGATCCAGGGTATGAGCTAAGGTCGCAGTTACTTGCTATTACCCCAATTGAGTTAAAAACCAATTGGTTGTTATTAGTTATTCGTTATTAGAAGTTATCTCAATTAACCCCAACTCGCAGGATTGACTCGCCATTGTGAAAGGTGGAGGTGTTTATGAAATGTAATCAAATAATATCTGCTTGTTTGTTGTTATTGCAACAAAGTCCGATCATGCGGTATTTCTTTGTTGTTATTCTGCTAGTTCTGTCCGCAGCACCAGTATTCGCCGCCAGTCGAGTCATCTCATGAGATGACCTGCGTCAAGGGGGGAATATACCTTTCGATGACCCCTTTGAAAAACTGACCCATGATCAGTTGAGGGATCTCAGTAAGGTCGCCCATATCCGCAGCCAGGTTAATCGTCAGAAAGGCAGCCGGGACAGAATCAGCTTGCAAGAAGAAAAACAACTTGTAGCCCGCCTCACTCGGCAGGGAATCGATGTGGATTGGCTCCTATCCCAGTGGAAGAGAGTATCCGAAATGCGTCGCGGAAATTTAAAGACCGCTGGCGCAGGTGTGGTTGGATCACACATCCGTATTCCCGGTTACATGGTGCCGCTTAAAACCGGGCAAAAGGGTGTCTCAAGCTTTCTTCTGGTCCCATATGCCCCCACGTGCTCTCATGTTCCGCCGCCGCCACCGAATCTGGTCATCCATGTTTCAATGGCCGATGGTGTTGCCTCTCGTGGACCTTTTGACGCAATCTGGGTTGAAGGAGTCCTTCATCGCAAAGCAGCCGTCTATACGCCTTTTATTGTGGACGGTACCCGCAGCATCGAAGCCATGTTTACCCTTGAAGGCAATTCTGTATTGGATTACTCGGCCAAGGATTCGAATGTATTGACTCAAGGCGCAATATCACTCCTTGATTCCGCCCATTCCTGGTTCGGGAATATACAAAGGCGGCTCTCTATCCTGTTCACGCGGGCAATGACCGCCATTCGTGATCGGAATTCTTCCACCGCGATATGGATCGGCGTGCTGCTCTCTTTCATTTACGGAATACTTCATACTTTGGGGCCGGGACACGGAAAGGCCGTTGTTATTTCGTATTTTGTGGGGCATGGCGGCAGTTTAGGTCGAGGGATTCGCATGGGCTCTCAGATCGCGGTATTTCATGTCCTTTCGGCTGTTGTTGTCGTGTTGTTGACCAACTTTATTATACGCCAGGCAACGGGTCATGTGCCATCCGATTTCAGGCTTGTAAAGCTGATCAGTTATTCAGTTATCACCGTGATTGGAGTTTACATGCTGTGGCAGGCGCTCCGGATTGTGATGTTCAAACCTGCCGGGCATGGTCACGAACATGGTTTGGATTCGGTGGGAGGAGATGCCGGGCATCACAGCTCATGTGCGTGCAGTTCGCATTCAACGCAGCATGCCGGTCCTGTTGGCTGGTTGGCACTGGCTGTAGGAGCCGTCCCTTGTACCGGGGCACTCCTAGTTTTGCTTTTAGGATTGTCGAACGATCTGCTGGGTCCGGCCATTTTGATGGTCGTGGCGATGTCTTTAGGCATGGCCATCTCCATGTCGGGAATCGGGATACTCGCCATTTTGGGTAGGCGTTATGTCGACCGTAAATTCATCCAAAGCGATTCTTTACCTGTCGGTTTTGGCCATGCCATCCGGATTACTGCCGCAGCGCTGATCGTAATTGTGGGGATCAGTTTTTTCAGCCTGACGATGGCCTAATGCGAACGCTCAAACATTGCTCTACGGAGCCAAGCAGGATCCTCTTTTGAAACTACATTTAAGGCGAACCGCAGAATATCGAATATCGAACCGCCAAATGTCGAAGTATGGAATCGCTTTGCTCTGTCTTTTTAATTAGATAGATAGAATACATTCCTTCGAAATTCGACACCCACATCCACTGCCGGCGCGTCTTTCTATATACTCGCCGGTAGCGTATGCCCTTGTTTGTCTGATAACCTTTTGCCTATTTTCAACATGAATCCAATTAACCAAATTACCTTAATCAGCAAGGAGGTCTAAAATGAGTAAATTTACAAAATTTGCAGGAGTTTTATTTATTATCGCCTTCATCTTTGGTTGTGCCTCATCCAAAACTTCAAAAGAAAGTTCGACCGGAAGTAAACAACTGCCATCCGGGACTCCGTCCGGATCGATCCACTGGGAAGGTGAAGAATTTTCAGCCATTTTGGACGGCGCCTGGGGACATGGAACCGTCGATTTTGAGGGGAAAGTCTATAAATTTAAATCGACTGCAGTTGGGGTCGGCGGCTTTGGCGGCCAAAAAATATCGGCGACCGGCAAGGTCTACAATTTAAAAAATATTTCCGATTTCCCCGGCAAATATAATATCGCTCGAGCCGTTGCGACAGCGGCCAAGGGTGCCGGCTATTGGTATATCCGCAATAATAACGGCGTCGAAATCGTAATGAAACCGGAATCAGAGGGGCTGGCTCTGTCGCTTGGACTCTCCGGTATAACCGTCCAAATGGTGAATGAAAAATAGTTGATTTTTCTCAATCCGCTGCTGGGAGCTGCGTTAGGTGCCGGTGCCGGCGCCCTTTCGGGCAATCTGCGCGATATTGGTATCAGCGACGACTTCATGCAAGAGCTCGGTGAGACTTTCCAGCCGGGGACCTCTGCCCTGTTCGTGCTGGTGCGCAAAACCACCCCGGACAAGGTGCTGGAGGAACTCAAGGACTTCAAGGGCAAAGTTATTAAAACTTCGCTTACAAAGGACGAGGAAGCTGAGCTGCGGGAGGTTTTAGAAAAATCCTGAGACCAATTTTTTCTTGAACGAGGACAATATCCAATTATAATGAACCGCATATCCGGATAGTCCAATTGACCACCAAAAATTCTCGTGGGAGCGGCTTGCAGCCGCGAAGTTAAATGATCGCGGCTGCAAGCCGCTCCCACAGTCCTAATAACTTGTTCCTTTAGAGATCCGGGTAGAAATGAAAGGCAATTCCATGCCAAGGTTAAAACTCAGCGCGAAAAGCCCTGCGTTCGGACCTGGTTTCAGGATTTGCCACCGGCCTGTTCAGCATCCCCGGAAATAGAGGGACAGTCATGAATATATGCATCTTATTCTAATAACATATTAGAGACGCCTATATTTATGACCGTCCCTCTATTCCTACCAATTCCGTAACAGTAAGGTAGTGGCGCATTACCTGCAAGATATCTCTTGATTCAGCCCTGAAGAGCGTCTGAGGAGCTAAAGGTAATCAACGCTTGAACAAGAGTGATGAATTTTTTTATCGCAAAAAAAGCTATAGACACTTGAATGGCATTTTGATAGCATAGTCTGGGATAAGTGT
>Ga0209454_1000086_pt1 | contig 63695 bp, 36 predicted proteins | sample WorMetHERISLAND1_2_FD_187400 | JGI IMG/M metagenome (GOLD analysis project Ga0209454, IMG submission 187400) | Marine gutless worms symbiont microbial communities from Max Planck institute for Marine Microbiology, Germany - Olavius geniculatus... | ecosystem: Host-associated > Annelida >... | reverse complement strand
AGCCGCTAACTGGCTGCACGTTGGAGATACCTACGGCAGCGCTAAACATGGAAAAGGATACCGTTATCACGGATCCGCAAAGGAGATTTACCTTTATGTCTTAGAGCCCAAGTTTAGGTCTATCATTGATTGTCAACAAAAAGCCCCGAGCCTCTTTCATCGTCCTCCACCGACCAAAATCAAAGTGGAGGAGCTTGTTATGCTATTAGAACACTGTCAATGGCACCCGCAACTGGTAGCCGAGATGGGCCTTGGCGAATCGGATGTAAAAGCCATGGCCCAAGAGCTAGTCGAATTTCATCAACAGTTTCACGATCATTTTGGCCGCATTGAGCATCATCGGCTGTCACTGGCCTATATATCGGGACTGATGAGCAATTGCCGGGGCAAATCTGTAGAACCTATTGCACTTGAATTACTCAACAAAGCATCGGTGCGTTCTTTGCAAATGTTTATGAAAAACTATCGCTGGGACCATCAAGGCATTCAGAGCGCCCATCAGAGCATGCTCGCGCAGATGATCGGCCGCTCCGATGGGATGATCACCGTTGACAGCTGTGAATTTCCCAAAAAAGGCAAAGAATCCGTTGGCGTAGCCCGCCAGTATTGTGGACCTTTGGGTAAAGTTGAAAATTGTCAGTCCGGTGTCTTTGTAGGCTATTCAAGTGACAGCGGCTACGGACTGCTCAACTGTCAGTTGTACATGCCCGAAAATTGGTTTTTCAAAGAGCAGAAACAAAGGCGCAAAGCCAATCTGGTTCCCAAAGACCTTGTCTTTAAAACCAAGCCGCAGATCGCTGGTGAGCTTATCGAACAGGTGATGGCCACCGGCGATTATCCCGCCCGATGGATTGGTTGTGATGCCACCTTCGGCAAAGACAATGACTTTTTAAACGCGTTGCCCAGTGAGCTTTATTACTTTGCCGACATCCGTTGCGATACCTTGGTTTTTACCAAAAAACCAAAAATTGGCCTACCCCCCTATAAAGGACGCGGTCGTCGACCCAGTAAGCTCAAAGTCTTGGCCGGCCAACCCAAAGCTAAACGTGTATCAGATATTGCCACTTTGAAGCGACTTCGCTGGAAATCGGTAATCGTCGCTGAAGGGGCCAAAGGACCCATTGTCGCCAAAGTGGCTCGTATCCAAGTTTATCTGGCTAAAGACGGACTGCCTATCGGTGACCGGCAGTGGTTGTTTTTGCGAAAAAACGCCGATGGGCAGATCAAATATGCTTTCTCTAATGCACCCAAACAGATTCCTCTTGCAAAGCTGATTAAGGCTTCAACCATGCGCTGGCCCATTGAGCAATGTTTTAAAGAAGGCAAAAGTCAACTCGGCATGGATTACTACGAACATCGATCTTGGCCGGCTTGGCACCGACACATGATCTATGTATTTTTGGCACTACATTTTTTACTTCGTATGCGTTTGAAGTTTAAAAAAAACTCCATTGCTGACGCTACCGCAAGTTCGCAGATTGATAGCCGTAGTACTTCCTTTGAGGTCGCTCAGCTTAAACGGGATGATGGAAATCGTTGAGTACCATTTACAGCGCAATCTAACGGCTTACAAATCGCATCGTAAGAAAAAGGTCCGACTCGCTCAAAAACTTAAGGCCGAAGTTTCGCTGTAGTGTTATTTGGAAGCTAAATAAACTGGTATTGTCCTGAAAAATTTCTAATAATTATCCTTTTACCACAATTTAGTATGACTTTGATATAATTTTAAGTATTGAACTTAAACCGAGACACAAAATTCTCCCTCCAGGAAGGAAATCGATAATATCTTCTTCATGTAACTCCTTAATTAAATCTTTGCTAAAGTCTACAAAATCAGAAAACTGACCACTTTTCAAAAATTTTTTAAATTGTTCCCTAATATCAGGCTTTTCAATTTTATTTTTGATAGATTGCGTTTTTTCCATTCCTGCTACATCTATTAATTGATCTTGAAATTCACCTATTATATCATCTAAAGATGATGCATCTAGTTGAGTCAGTGATGCGTAAAGAACTATATCTAAACCGTTCTTAATATGTTCTATCTCTCCTTTTAAAAATATTTCCATTTGATTTAGCTTGGTTTCAACCCCTTCATCATGTGAAATAATCATATTTTTAAGTGAGTCGTACATTCTGTTAATGTTGTCCTGAAATCCTCCTGCTTCAATATTTAGTGAAAAAATAGATGAGAGCGATTCTGCGGTTAATAGTAATTCCTGCTTATTTTTAGTATCGTCTGCTTTTGTTATATATGTGTGTACGTGATGCTTGGAAGATAGAGCCTTTCTTTTAAGTTCCAAAGCATCATGCCTGGAGTAGGCAATAATTGGTACCTGTTTTGACCACGTATTATTTTCTTCAATATCGAGCTCTCTAATAAGCTTGAGTACACCATCAATACCGAAGGTATCAAGCATTCCCCTTCCCCATAAACTGACATCTAAAATGATAATTCTAATACTTTCATAATTCTCTTCTATGAGAACTCTAATAGACTTCAATAATTCATTCTTCTTTTCTTCGCAAAATAAATGACTAATATCTTCATAACTTTTGGGAAGTACCTCCCAGCTGGAGGACTTAAAAATTTCTTTAAGCGTGTTAAACTCACTTCTCTCATCTTCAATTATTACGGCATATCTCATTGTGTTTTCCTTATTATTGGTAAACGTATATTTAATTTATCTTCATCTTCATAAAGTGAAATGTGTTTACGGTAATTGTGAAGAATATACTTATGTACAGTAAATAGCGTAATACCGGGCAATTCAAGAGAATTAGATTTAATAAGTTTGTTAAGTTCACTTAATTTAAATTTCAAATCATAATTATTATTTTCAATAATAATATTTTCACCGTCACTCGTAATTTGTATTCTAATATTTCTACCTTTGATTTTATAAAGAAAAGAATTAATTACCAACTCAATAATTATGTATCTGATTGCCTTGTAATATGAATTTGTTTTTTTTGATAAATCAAAATCACTTGATATAGTAATCTCTCCACTCTTGTCGAGTATCTCAGGCAATTTAGATAAAAAGTGTATAAATTTATCATTGAAAATATCTTTAACTTTTATTATTCTACGGTTAGTATCTGTCAATCGTTCTTCGGCAAGAAATTTTGCAAATTGCTCACCTAAAAATAGGTCTGCTGTGACGATATTAGCAAATGAATGAGCTGTAAAATAACGTGATGTGGTCGCTAATAAGCGATCACTGTATTTACCAGCGTTATGTTTAAACTTTCTATAATAACCTTCAAATAATTTATTTCGTGTTTCTTTCTCAATCCAACTATTAAAATTCGCATTGGAAAAGTTTTTTTCAACAAATGTTTGAAGCTTGCTTTTTAATAGCATCACTAATCTAAGATTTTCTTTATTTGAACCTCTTTGTTCGTCGTCGAGCGCGGCTTTGTAGAGAAAAGTGATGGTACACAAAGTAGGATTGTTGTTGGAATCGTGATTTAATCTTTCTTGTATCAAACGAAGGACACATATCTCTTGTGCATGACGACGCTCTATACCATGAAACGATTTGGGCGTTAAAAAGTTATGATAAATTACTTCCTTTTTTTGTATTTCATATTGGGTAAAATATTCATCACTTAGTTTGAAAGGAATGATTGATTCGTTACAATTATATCGTCCAATAGTATATAATGTGTTTTCTTCTGACAAATACTTTCTTATTGCAAAAAAAGAAATATCGGCATCCATGACCTTTGATATTAGAAACAAAATTATTTTAATTTCTTTATTAATGTCAGGTTTGTATTCCTCAATACTCTCTTCTAAACTATCTAAGTATGAAGATAGCATATAAATGTAGGCGAACTTTTCGGATGTTTTCTTAGTAATAAACTCTCTAAAGTAGTTATAATAGTATGGATCTTTCGTTATTTGGAATAAATCTTTTAGTTCATTTATTTCTTTGGGGGGATTAAACAGAGTAGTAGGATCATCTTTTATCAATTTAGTAAATCTGTAATGAGGTTTCTCTTTCTTAAGCTTTTTAAGTGTTCGAAGCAAGATATAATTATTTTCAATCAATAGCATTATGAGAAAATTTTTGTAACTCGATCTAAATTTTTCGGGTAAACTTTCATTAAATCGGTATAGCTTGTTGTAAGTAATGTATTTACTACCAATTTTGTTATTTATTTCGTCAATCTCATGACCACTTCGAAGTAAACCTTCAAGCCATAGTGTTTTAGCTTCGTCTTCAAAAACTAAATTTTTAACCAAGCATAGGTAGATAATATCGAAATTAGCAATGTTATATTTAGTTTTCACTATTAAATTTACGTCAATCGATCCATCTTGATAAACAGACTCTTTAACGATGTTATAAATGGTGCTATAATCGACCGTGGAGAATTTTATACTATATTCATCATTTAATTGCTTAATTTTATCTCTTTTATCTGCTAGCACTTCATCGAATGCTGTATATATCTTTAATTCATCTTGTAGGTCTATAATCTTTTTTAATAGAATGATCGCATCAAATGTATTTTCAAGATCCAAGAAAGGTTTGTACTTTTCACAGAATTTTGAAAAAAAATCCCAAATTTTATATATTATCTTTTTCCTTAAAATGAAATTTGAATTTAATTCTGAGCTCCTCTTCATTAAAACGAGCAATAGATTATAATCATAAAATTTTATTTCACCACACTCTTTGCTAATTAACTCTTCAATTTCAATCAATACTTTAAAAAAAATATATCTTTTTACATTCAAATAAAAGCTAAGAATAGGTCTTGATAGTACTTTGAAGAAATCGATTTTATCTTTTATATCTGATATCTGTTCATATATTAGATCAATTGCTTTTTCTACTTCGCCACTTTTTTTAAGAGTAGAAGAGATTTCAGAATAAATGTTATGAGAAATTTGCAATTTGTTAAAAAACCGATATGAACTACTAGATTTTACTTTATCATCAGTTAAAACGAGCTTACTTAGTTTTGACTTTAGATGAAATTTTGCGGCATCAAAAACAGTTTTATCAATTATATCTTCGCACCTTTCAAAAGAATTGCAAAGATAGCAAAAATTGTGAGGATCTTTTATAGTTGGTACAAATAAATCGATATAAGAAAGATAAATATGATCCTTTAAATTGGAGTCATATGAATTTTGGTTTTCCAATATATCCCACCTGAAGAGATCCTCTTTTATGAATTTTGGAAGTCTATTAATTAGCACGATGATTGTAGAGAATACTTCGATATTTTGACTTATTTCATCAAAAATTGAGCAGACGTAACTTTTAGCTTTTAATATTGTGCGACCAGAATGAGCAGCATCGTCGATAAAATGAAATTTTATTTTTCCTTCGAAGTTTCTTAAATAAGAATATTTATTTCGGATATTATCTCTAAATTCTTCATTCAAATTTAGCCTAATGATCGTACTGACCCCTTCAAAAAGAATTTCGTTAACTAAATGTACAAATTCCATGTTTGAATGATGAACTACAGTAACCAAGATATTAAATATCAAACCTTCTCGACGAATTAGTTTTTTTGAATTTCTGAGCCAAATGCGTATATCCTTATTCGCATTATCATTCTCAAAGAAACTCTTTGTATCAATATAATATAAATGATGATTATTAGATCTTTTAATATGACCGTATTTGATAAATCCCGCAAGAAACTGCATTCTCCTGTTATTTTCACGTTGATCCAAAGTATCTGCTGCAATTAAAGGCCATCCTGTATGAGCTTTGGAATAATTGAAGACTTGTTGGTTTCTAGTAGTGGAAATTCATGTTTTTTTGGGTCTGAGAAGTAAGAGTCTTCAAAATGATGAAAGCATTGGGGGCAAGTTTTTGGAAGATTCCAAATAGCCTCTTTCCAGACATAAAAATGTATGCCATTTGAAAAATAATCTGTTATTATTTTTTTGTTAACAAGATCGATTTCTTTCCAATGAAAAAATTTCTCGATTTCTGTGGGATTTTTTTTCAATCTATCTCTTATTGTTAACACTGATGCATTAAAAACTAGTCGGTTCCTCAACCGATATCTTTTAATATCGAACTTATCTTCTATTACCCTCTCTAAGCTCTTTAAGATTTTGTAGTTCGTCGTAAGAGTGGATCCAATAGGAACTATGATAGCAAAATAATAATCATTCAATAATTTGGTGTGCTCTATTTTATCAAAGTTTTCCCATCTAATTGTATCAAAATCTACACAAAAAATGTAATTTCCACAATATAACTTGTTCTTACTCCTTATATAGTTCAAATTAATGAACTTTTTAATTTTGCTGAGTAACATCTCAGAATAGTCACCGTAACCAACGAGAATTAGTTCTCTATTTTTATCACATTCAATTTCTGATATATCTTTTGCTATCAAATAAGAAAATCTTTCTACGTAAAAATTGTTTAAAAATAGCGATTCCGCTTCATAAAAATGATCGATATGTGTTTTAGATCCTAATCTCATATGGGCATTTTGAATCTTCACGCCTAGTTTTATATCTGTAATTTTGTTGTCGCATATACCCGATACACTTTTTTCAAAAATTGTTTGCTCTACAATATCTTTTTCAGTTTTAACAAGAAGTTCATAAGGGATTAATTGTTCGAAAGGTATCCTATATTGCTTATCACTACTCATATCTGAAAATAGTCCATATGAATATCCATAGTAAAGAGCAATTCTTCTATTGAAATAATTGCAATATTCAGGATCCTCACCATTTATAATAAAAGGGACTCCTCTTTCATCATACAAAAAGAGCCAAGTTGAATTATTCCAGAGTTTACCTGCCCTAGCAAGGACATTAAGTCTTTGTAATATTAAGTTAAACGCTTCAGAATCTAAATTATGCACAATCAGTTTAAAAAACCTTTTTGTTAACTGCACATAGGCTAATATCTTTATAAAAGTTGAAATATCTATATGGTGCTTTCTTATTTGATTATAATCAAAGGAGATTATTTTCACGTCTGGCGTGGAGCAGAAACCCAAAATCATTTCACCCATCTTCACAATATAATCTTTTTTTTCAGATAGAGAAACTGATTCGTGTTGAGGAGCCGAATCTAAATTTATTTCTAACGGGATAAAATTTTTATCTTTTCTATATAGTAAAGAATCATATAGTTCATTGAGAGATTTCTCGGCGAAAATCAATCTATTAGTTCTCGCGTCTGAAACAAGTGCTTCTGAAATAGGGAGCAAAACATAATAGGATGTACCAGACAAATGATCAGTATTTAAAATATATGACAATTGATTCGCTTTAGTGTTTTTTGACTTATCAAAATAAAACAACAATTTATTCTCGGTATTATTAGTTTCCACTTTTAGCAATCCACAATTATCATGTACTAATTTAGCAAAAGACTTTAAACCAAGCTGTGCTAGATACCTCCAGTCTAGATGTGAAAAGTGTGGAAACTTGGAAAACTTGCCCCAGAAAAAATCTTGGAGTTTAATCGAATCTAATAATTTTTTTTCTTCTAGATCAAGTTCCAATATATTATCTTCTTCAATATTGCTTTTAAATGTGGAAATAATTCCATTACTGTTGAAATCTGTTAGGATTACCTCTAAAAAACGATCAGGCTTGTAATTTTCGTTTTTTTCGAAGAACTTAAAATATTTTTCAACATATTTGTAATATCGTTTCGCTGATTTCTTCAGTATAGAACATTTGTCGAATGAAACAATGTAGAAATATAAATAGCCTTTTTTGTCTTCGGTGTGAAATATTATATTTTCAGAAATCTCTCTAATTCCTGAAATGTAATTCTTTACCAAAACTGCATAAGAGTAAATCTCACTAAGGTTGACCAACTTAGCGAAGCGTCTGTACTTAGCTCCTCTTGACTTTACTCCTGCTTTTGCTAAAATATACTCATCAAACATGCAAACAAATGCATAAAATGTAAAAAGGGATTCATGCTCAAACTCTCTAAATATTGAAAAAAGTATATCATCAGGAAATTCTGATATACGCAGAAAATTAAATATTCTGCGTATAAATAAATTTGCTAAATTTATATTGTCTTTCTCGATCGGAAAAAGTAATTCAATTTTTTTTTCTAAACTTTTTATATCAGAATTGGTATTCAATCTAGAGTGAATTGCTTTCGATAGGAAATCCTTCAATGATAATTTGAAAAGCGTCTTAAAGTTAAACTCATTGATCTCGATTATAGGCGAAAATCTTTTCGGAATAAGATCATTTTGACTTGGAAGACTCGATACCTTTATGATTGGTTTTCTTTTAGAACTACTATCAATCTTTCTATCGAGTATATAAAATAACTTCTTAGTTGACAAACTCTTCTTTGATTTCCAGCACCACAAAAGCTGTCCCAATTTATATCTTAGTTCATCATTAGATTTTTTACTTTTGATGTCAACTAAACTAAAACATATTGTTAAATAGTTGTATTTTTCTATTAGAAAATGCAAAAGAACTAATTTGGTATAGTCGAAAATATCGCTGTTCAATTTAAAAATTATAATGAAATTAATTCTTTTGTATTTCGGAATTGCCTCTATAAAACTTTCAATATTCTTTTCTGTCACCTTTTTCTGAGTTGAATAATTTAGATCTTTTGATAAATTTAAAACGGCTTGGAAGTTAGATGAAGAGGCATATATTTCTGACAATTTCAGTAGAGATCGAACATTTTTCAGAATTTCAGAACTAAGTCCATCGCCATTTACTTTGCTAATAAAGTACTCTAACGCACAGATATTATTATCATTAATTTGATCAAAATGGATAAAAAGCTTCAGTTCTTCTCTCATTGGTGACCTCAATTTTCGGGAACAAAACGAATCTTTATTTATTGGATGGATTCAAGCAAATATGATTGGAAAACAAAACGAAAAATTTAATCCCAAATTGAAGATAATGAATAATATCAGATGCAATTACTAATCCTGTCCAACTTAATTAAATTTCTGATATTTCTGGTCAGTAAAATAGCTTCAAAGAAAAAGGACAACGACTTGATTAATTTCAATTCAAAAAAAGGAATATTAGAAAAATACCCTTTTAAAGGTTTATGGGAGTGAAAACTACATGATTTCGATATGTTAAAGAAAATTGAAAAAACTAAATTGAAATAGGAAAGGGAATTTTGTTTTTTAAAAAAAATTGCTGTAATCAAAGATATTGGAAAAAATCTAACTGAATAGCGATCACTTAACCTGTGTTGCACTATGATTATAGATAATTTTAATGGATCGGAACAGCAAAAAAGCATATACATCGAGTCCCCCAAAAAAATCAAAGGTCTTGAAATTTATTGGCAAGTAACTCAGCACGCCATCCGTCCTAAATTGCATAAAATCGACTAAACAAATCGTTAATTGTAATTAAAAAAGTCTAACATTATGAAATTTTAATACTTTTAATTGCAATGTAACAATAGTCCTGTTTTACAAAAAATGTAAACAATTTTCACAGACATGGAATTAGGCTAATTACTAAACATGATTTATTATAAACCGACATCCACCCCCTTCTGTACTCTTTAGTGCTTGTTTGTTGTTTAATTAAAATATTTCATAAAATAAAATTAGCTAAGAAGCTGATAATTATGCCAAAAATGATTAGAATAAGTTGTCGGTGCTAATGAATAAAAGAAGCCTTCAAAAATGGGTATATTATCCCTACTAAGACGGCTTTTGTAGTTGAATGATTATAATAAATTTTTGTTCTTCTACTTTTTTCATTGTTAGATTTTCAATAGCAAATTAAGATCACATCCCTCACAATACTGACAACATTCTGTTTTGTTTAGCAAAAGTTGAGTGCAATTGTCAACAACCATCTCAAAGTAAAGCTATGTGGTAACTATAGTTACCAAACTCCCATACCTTTTTGTACAGATCATTCCTATGAATCGTGATGGTTTTATTTTCCATTGGCTATGACCCCCCATTGAACTATTTCGATTTGACTATGGCTATACTACCAAAGATCATGGTTGCCAACTCCATTTATAGTTTTCCGAATTCCGAGGATAAAGATAAACCAAAAATTGGCGTAATTGTCCGGTAAATAAGTAATTTGGGACTAAAAAGGCCGTGAAATAGCGGTATCTTCAGGGTAATTTTCAGTCCTAAGTTTAAAAACCCCGCTGTATACATTTTACCGTCGGGAGCGTTGGAAACCCTATTTAAGTGCCATTTAGGATAGGGCGAGTGGAATGGAAAAACGTTGGACATCATATCCTTTCTGAAGGACACCTCACCTAAAAACAGAAAGGAAAAAGCGATGACTACCGCTATTTATTTCCACCCGACTCTACCATGATGGCAATTATCAATTGCGACCTATATGACATTTTAGCGTCATTAATAAAATTAATTGTTGACATTGTCAGTTTTTTTATAGATAATTATCCATATAATGCTGACCGAAACTGACCATTAAGATCGTTTTAAAACTGTGTGGTAGCGGATTAGGATCGTTATTTCAAATGGATATACGTCTTTTTTGCTCATTTAAGAGGGGAAGGATATGCCAGACCGAGATATTGTCCATCCATTGCTATCATTCATATTCCAAAAGCCATATAAACTTATATGCGAAGGGCACGACTCGCTTGAAGAACAGGCAAGAATTTTGGCCAAAGCACTCAGGAAAACCCTTATAGAATATGGAAACGACCACCTCCGCTCCTTGGATGACCTCTGCCGGCTCCTGAACGATATCGTCTCCCAACCGCTGTTTCTCCCGGTCGAAAATTGGCATAAGCGTAATTTTGAAATTGAGCGCTTGATTGGTAGGATGAACGGTAATTCAAGAGCGATTGCGCTGTTGAAAGGGAGTGCTAAAGATATAGTCCATGAAATTCGAAACGGCGGCCAAATTGATAATTTTCGCCGCGAGATCCTTATCGGATACATAGATAGAATCTACAATGCCGATTTCGTTGAAAGGGTGCCGCTAAATCAAAATCATTATAATGACATAAGCCAACAAGAACTTGATGCAAGAATTAATGAAATAAAACCTTTTCTCCTGCCTCACATCGAGACTTTTGCTGACAAAATTGCCAGGACCGGAAACACCAATTCCATGTCCGTACCAAAACATCCGAATGAAGGTCAGCCCTTCGATATTCATGCCAACATTTTCGACATGTAAAGCTTATGAATTCCATCGATTATTCCTTCATCTTCAGTGACATTACGAATTCCGGGGGCAATGTCGTTATGGAAGTGCCGGCGGCGGGGGTGAAGCATTGCTTGCAGGTTTACATTAACGACGGAGCCTTTTCAGCAAGAAACTGCTCTGTATTTTCAGAGCTTCTGGCTGATTTGGTGGATCTGGCCGTGGCGGTGTATACGGCTGACTGGCTTTCTGTCCGCAGGGCTGAAAAGGTATATGTGATCAGAGTCACACTGCCTGTCCGTAATCCGAATTTGTTAGGAAGCGAAAGGTCGCTTAATTTATTAGGGTCGACTTTAAAATGGTTTACCGGGGATCATTGGCATTTTGAATTCTACAGCCGCGAAATGCCCGGACGTTCAGCCGAAAGGCAAGATTGCATACCGGTGGATATAGACACCGAGGTCGCCTTATGGAGCGGAGGTCTGGATTCATTCGCCGGACTTATCAATCGAATGGCTCATTCCGAAGATAAGGTTTTTACTCTCTTTGGCACTGGCTGCAATAAACATATAAATGGCGTGCAGCAAAAACTGGCTGCAGCTTTACGCACCAATTCCAGCCCGCGTATCAATTTAATTCAGGTCCCATTTCACATAAACCACGCCAAGCATATTCGCAAGAACCCGAAATTACGCGCGCGGGGCTTTACTTTTCTGTTATTAGGCAGCGTATGCGCCAAATTGAAAAACCGTGATCGATTATTAGTATATGAAAATGGTATCGGTGCAGTCAATCTACCTTTTCGAGCTTCTGAAGTGGGGCTGGACCATTCCCGCTCGGTGCATCCGGTATCTCTCTTCCGCATGACTGAGTTATTGTCATTTTGGCTTCGAGATAATTTCCGTTTTGAGAACCCCTTTTTGTTTCAGACGAAAGCTCAAATGTGTGAAATTTTTAAAGATCGTCCGGAAGCAGATCTGATACCGCTAACAATTTCATGTGACAGCCGGCCCCGGCAGAAAGATATTCCGATTCAATGCGGTTTCTGCTCCTCCTGTCTATTAAGGAGGCAGGCTCTGGCTGCAGGCTGTAATAAGGATGAAACAATATATGCGATAAACAAAAATTTGTCTGTCAAACAAAGGCACAAGCTTCATTTTAAAGCGATGCAGTATCAGCTCGAAAATTTAAGGATGATAATCGAATCTGACGATCCCTGGCGCCGGATAACGAAAAGATTCCAGGATCTGTCAGACATAGCGGATTTGCCCGGAAATGGGTTTTTGGGAGATTCTCCGGAAAGATTATTGTTGCAGTTATACGAACGGTATGTTCGGGAATGGGACAGGGTTCACGATATCGTAGGTCGCGACTTAACAGGTTAAGATTACTTATCGAGCGGGAAGGGGTGAACTATGAACAACGATGATATACTAAAAAAGATCGACCGAAAAGAACTGGGGCGGGAGCTTCAGCAGGCCCGCAACCGAAGAGGTATGACGCAAGCTGATGCCGCGGAGGTCATCAAGGCCGCCCGTACCACGCTGATCGCGATAGAAAAGGGAACGAGAAAGATAAGGGCGGATGAATTGATCAAACTTGCTTCAGCTTACGGAAGAAAAGTGAGCGATTTCGCGCGTCCCCGTCCCGCTATCGAACCTTTCCAGGCTCAGTTCCGCGGACCGCTTAAGATCAATAATACGGACAAAAACAGTATCAACGACACGATTCATTCGTTAGAGGAGCAGTCCAGAAATTATCTGGAGCTTGAAAAAATTACGAATAAACCGCTTGAGTATAAATATCCTGAGCCCCTTGAAATCAAGGGCCTGGACATAGACCGGGCGGCTGAAGGGATAGCTTCTCAGGAAAGAAACAGACTGGGTTTAGGCGACGGGCCTATTTCTATATTGCGGGATATTCTTGAACAGGATGTGGGGTTTCGCATATTCTATCTGCCGATGAAACCGTCGAAATTTTCGGCGGTTTATATGTATGACCATAAAGCAGGTGGGTGCATAGCCATAAACAGCTATCACCCTGAGGAGCGCAGGCGGATTTCGCTGGCTCACGACTATGCTCATTTCCTTACGAAACGCTATATCCAGAAATTTCATATTGAAGATATCTATCAAAGATTACCGGAATATGAACAATTCGCAGATTACTTCGCTTTGTATTTCCTGATGCCGACTGGTAGTTTGACCAGAAGATTTAATGCGATGAAAAGCCGTAGTGGGAAGTTTTCAACCGCTGATCTTTGTATTTTGGCCCATTATTTCGGCGTTTCGCTGGAGGCAATGGCTCGCCGCCTTGAACAGATGAGATTGATTCCCGCCGGTACTTGGGAAAAATTGCTTGACAGAGGCCTGAAGGTTCGTGACGCGCAGAAACAGTTAAACCTGGAACCTATCCCGGCTAAAGATCAAAAGTTCCCGATGCGCTATCAATATCTTGCGCTGGAAGCATATGGTCAAGGTCTGTTAAGTGAAGGCCAGCTATCGCGTTTTCTCGATACTGATCGCCTTGAAACTAGAAGAATCGTAAAAAGCCTGGATAATTTTGCTGACAACGCAGAGGATATTAGCAATGCGATACCGTAATTTCCCTGGAGACATCATAAATGCCCGATATTGAATTCCTGCATGATCACCTGATACTGGATGCTTGTTGCATTATAAACCTATTCGCTTCCTTGGCTATAGAGCCGATTCTGTCCGCGATGCCGTTATCGATTGCTGTATCGAAAAATGTTGCCGATAAAGAAGCGCTCTTTTTTTATAGAGGTCCGGCTGATGATATTACGGCGGAAAAGGAAATAATCAACTTGCGGTCTTACGTTGACAATAATGTGCTGCGAATAGTTTCGCTGGATGAAGATACGGAGGCAGAAACAATGGTAAGATTTGCCGGTCAGCTGGAAGACGGCGAAGCTGCGACAGGTGCGATTGCGGTTAACCGAAATTGGGCTATTGGAACCGATGATAAAAAGGCAACCAGGATATTCCGGGCACATTCCCCGCAGATTCAGATCGTGTCAACCCCGGAAATTATATTTCACTGGGCTTCAAGTCATAATCCTTCGCCGCGCGAAGTAGCCGAAGCACTCCGGAATATTCAATACAAGGCTTTTTATCAGCCCGACCGGGACCATAACTTTTATAGCTGGTGGATAGACAGCCAAAACCAACTATAAAATCTAATGAAAACCAAAAGCCGCCCCTTTTGCCGGGGGCGTAAATCAAAATAGGACGGGTTTCGGAAGAGGAGGGCACCTTTTGCTGCAAATGACACTGAAGGTCCAATTACCGACAATTTAAAAGCCAATAGCATATTGCGCACAGCTTAGATTTAAGCTAATTGTAACAATGTTAAAATGATATAACTAATAGGAATTATATAATTTATGGTGATAGATTGAATCAATTATCAGGTGTTAATAACAATTCGGCTGAGCAACGATGATAAATAACGTGTCCCCTTGGGGACGGCACTTAGAATACAAGGCCGTCAGTTATACTGACGGCCTTTTTTGTTGCCGCCGTGAATGGCAGGTATCCAGGACATTTCATTTTGAGCCTGCTGAAGGGCCCACCTCTCAAGCGGGACAATAGTCACGCCGCATGGCGTGATTGTGGACGCCACTTAAACAACAAAGCCGTCAGAAGTCCTCACGGCTTTGTTTATGACTGCGCGAAAAACCGGTGTCCCGGAACCACGCTTTTGAAATAGGGCAACAGTCACGCTGAATGGCATCTTTGGGGACACCAACCAGTAAATATGGCTGTCCGTCAAATCGGCAGCCTTCTTTGTTGCACCGGTTTAGAAACCATCCTCATCCGTCTGCATTTGATCATGAAATTTTCAACAAATATTATTATTATGGTATAATATTTTTATCTACCGAAATATTCCGCCGGGTCTCGGACCGGTTTCCTCAACAGCAGACCATTTAAAGCCTGTAAATCCAGTTCTCAAAAAAATTCCTTGACATAGTGTAAATATTTACAGTATAATTAATTACACTTATTGAAACCGGTGCTCTATATGGAATCAAAACCGCTTACAAATAAACAGCATAAAGTCCTGCAGTATATAGATGAACACATTCACGCCAGTGGCTTTCCGCCCACACTTCAGGAAATCGGAACCGCTATCGGACTGACCAATGTCAATGCCGTTCGCGGACATGTGTTGGCGCTGGAAAAAAAAGGGTATATCACCAAAACACCCGACCGCGCCCGGTCCATCCAGATAATCAAACCCCTGCCGACGGTGAGCCGATTAAAGCGCAAAATCCATAAAATTTTGAAAACGGATAAAGGGGTATATCACCAGGTAGTTTATGCACTGGCATGGGTTACGCATCAAAACCAATCGTATTTTGAAAAAATAGGTCGAGACGGGGTTATCAATACGCTCAGCACGGAATGCCTGAAAAGAGGGTGGGAGTTGATCGAATCTGAAATTGCACCGGACCATGTCAGCATCGTGGTCAAGGTCTGGCCCAACCATTCGCCGCAGCTGGTGGTAAGACGATGTCAAAATTCCTTGAAAAACCTCGTAAAGCAGAACCTTAATCTTCAATCCGACAAAAGACTCTGGGGAAAAGGATATGTGGCCACCACCTCGCTCGATCTATTGCCTGAGATGATCGAACAGCTTTTGAATAACCAACCCGGCAAATCCGCAGGAGACGGAAAGTAAAGAATCCGGGCCCAAAGAACCTCGATTTGGACTGCCCTCTAAGGGGCTCTGGAATTTATCATCAGGAGTACTGGAGTTATGGAGTACTGGAGTACTGGAGTAATGGAGTATTGGAGTTTTGGAAAAAACATATCCGGGCATATTCGGGTGGCCAAATGATTTGCCTTCACCAAAACCGGATAAGCTGGAAATCAGAAACAAATTCAAAATTCAAAACATCAAATTTCTCAAACGGAATCATAGTGCCGAAAAATTTGAAGCAAGTAAGGAAAAAAAATTGAATTCGCTTTGAATCTTTGTGAATGCCTGTATGTCAGTGCTTTAAAAGGATGCCAAATACATTAACCGAGTCGATAGTCATGGAACGGAAACAACGCGATGAAGTTTATCTGGGATCGACCCTGTCCACATGCCCGAGCTGTCTCGATCTGGTGAAAACCAAGATCCTTGCTAGAGATCAGAGCGTGTATTTTCAAAAATTTTGTCCCACCCACGGTTATTCGCGTGCCATGGTCAGTGAGGATCTGGACTATTATCTACGTATAAAAGAATATGCCCGGGCGGGATCCATACCGCATTCATTTTCCACCGAAACAATTAACGGCTGTCCACTGGACTGTGGGCTTTGTCCGGATCACGAACAGCATACCTGTCATCCGATCGTGGAAATAACCGATCACTGCAATCTTGATTGTCCCATCTGTATGGCAGACAACCAAAAGCGGGGTTTTCTTCCACTCTCCAGATTTTCGGACATTGTGGAAAACCTGATAAAAGCGGAAGGTTCGCTGGAGAACATCACCCTCAGCGGGGGAGAGCCGTCCCTGCATCCCGAATTCTGGGAACTGGTCGCCATTGCCGATAGACCGGAAATCTCACGGGTTTCACTGGTCACCAATGGACTGAGAATTGCCGAAGACCTGGAGTTCTGCCGGCGACTGAAAGAAGAAAACATCTATGTCATTCTTCAATGGGATGGATTTGAAAACCGGGTTTATGACGCACTGCGTGGCGCCGGACTGGTTGATCTCAAAAAAAAGGCCCTGCAGAACCTTGAAAAATACGGTATTGCCTGCCAGCTGATATTCGTCGTCGCAAGGGATCTCAACGAGGATCAACTCGGGCAGACCCTGCGCCTGGTGCTGGACAAGGAATTTATTCTTTCGCTGGTCATTCAGCCGCTCGCCTATCCCATGGCATCACATGGGTCCGCGAACCATGACAAACGTGTGTCGGGTTTCGATCCAATGAATCGGATTACGGTTCCCGGTGTTATCAAAGCGCTGGCGGATCAATCCTCCGGGCTCGTCAAACCGGAGGATTTCTTCCCGCTGCCTTGTCCGAATCCGGAGTGTGTGTCCCTGACCTATATGCTGCGCCTTGATGACGGCCGGTACATCCCTTTTCCGCGCTTCGTGGATATGAAAAAATACCTGCATCTCCTGAGCCAGTCCGCCACCCTGAGTCCCAGCATGGAAACCGAACAGGCGCTGCATGAAATCATCAACGATCTGTGGAGCATGGCCGGTGAAATTCCGGATTCAGATTCCATCACCAGGGCCTTGCGCCGGGCCACACAAGAGATCTTTAACAAAACCCATGCCGATTCCAGGCAAACACTGAAAGTGTCCGAAAAACAGGCCAAGTCCATTTTTATCCATCACTACATGGATGCGTATAATTTCGATCTGGCCCGGGTTATCAAGTGCTGCCACCACTATCCACAGCCGGATGGGCGCATCATGCCGATCTGCAGCCATAATCTGTTTCATCGGTCCAAGGAGGCTGATCTAGGGTAATGGAAATCATTTATAGCGTGGCCTTGATTTTGATTCAGTTTTAATTGGTTAAACAAACCCCAGGAGCAATTTTGGATTTTAGATTTTAGATTGCGGATTTGTTGTATCGCTTCGCTCTATCATTTAGGAGCAATTTTGGATTTTAGATTTTAGATTGCGGATTTGTTGTATCGCTTCGCTCTATCATTTAGGAGCAATTTTGGATTTTAGATTTTAGATTGCGGATTTGTTGTATCGCTTCGCTCTATCATTTAGGAGCAATTTTGGATTTTGGATTTTAGATTGCGGATTTGTTGTATCGCTTCGCTCTATCATTTTTTGAAAATGACCGTTCGACAGAAAAGCTCACGACAGGCAGAATGCCTCAAATCCAATTTCTAAAATCCAGAATCCCAGATTTATCAGGAATAAAAGTGGGATCAAATATTAATAGTAACATTGCGACCGAAATCACGATTATCGTCACCACTGGGAAATGGTTCGATGCTGAAGGGTAAACATATTCTGGTCACCGGCGGGTCCCGCGGCCTGGGCCGAAGCCTCTGTTTGACCTTTGCCGCCCAAGGGGCAGATGTGGCCTTTAATTACAACGCCGACGACGAAGGCGCAGCCGAAACGGTTCAGCGGGCCGGGGACCTCGGTTCGGAAATTCAGGCGTTTAAGAACTCGGTTCTCGACCGTCAGACCATTGCGGATATGGTTGCATCCCTGGAAGAAAACTGGGGCGCCGTCGACATACTCGTCAACAATGCCGGTATTTCCCAGATGCTGCCCATGGCGCTGCTGGAGGAGGAGGACTGGGACCATGTCATGGATATCAATGTCAAGGGCACCTATATCGTCACGCGTCAGGTGCTGCGGGGCATGATACGGCGAAAAGCCGGCCGCATTTTGAACATCGGTTCGCTGGCGGGCACCCGTTTGATCGAGTCTCCGGTTCACTACGCGGCCAGCAAGGCCGCCATCAAGGGCTTTACCGAAGCCCTGGCAAAGGAGGTTGGCCGCTACGGCATAACGATCAATTCCCTTGCGCCGGGGATACTGGAAGGCGGTGTCGGCAGCAATCTGCCGTCCTACCGGCTTGAAAGCTATCTGAAGCACTGCGCCCTGGGGCGGGTCGGAACCTTTGACGATATCAGCCGCACCGCGGCCTTTATGGTCTCCGATGAAAACACCTATATGAATGGGGTTACCCTGGTTATGGATGGTGGGTTATGAACGGGTTTGAGGCCTACAAAACGCATATCAACCCGGTGCTGGCCGAATTGGAAAACCTGGCCGGAATGAGCCGGCGATTTGTGCGGGCTGAAGGGTGCAACCTGTGGGATGATGCAGGAAATCGTTTTCTGGACTTTATCTCGGGTCATGGAAGCCAGAGCCTGGGCCATAATCCCCCCGGCGTTGTAAATGCCATTGTCGAGACTTCGCAGCAGGAATTGCTGCAGGTATATGGTCTGGGCGCCAATCCGCATATGGGGAACCTGGCGAAAAAATTGACCGGCCTTATCGGAGACCCGTTTGAAATCGCTTTTTTTACCAGCAGCGGTGCGGAAGCCGTGGAGGGTGCCCTGAAAATCGCCCGGGCTGCCAGTGGTCGCCATCACGTCCTTTATTGTCACGGCGCCTATCATGGAATGACTCTGGGAAGTCTCAGCATGATGGCGCGCGGGCCCTGGCGGGATCCCTTTGAACCCCTTTTGTCCGGATTTACGCCGGTCACTTTTAACGACCTTGACGAAATGCGTGATGTTTTAGGCGAATATGATGTTGCCGCCGTTGTGCTGGAGCCGATTCAGGTCGAAGCCGGGATCCAACTCCCCGACCCGGGCTATCTATCCGGGGTTAAAGACCTGTGCCGGCAGCACGGCGCCTATATGATACTGGATGAGATCAGTACGGGTTTGGGCCGCACCGGCCCCCTTTTCGCATTTCAAGATGACGGTATTGTTCCCGATATCATCACCGTGGCCAAATCCCTGGGCGGCGGGATACTGCCCATGGGTGCCTATTTGACGACCCGTGACATTTTTCAGCGGGCCTATGGATCTTATGAGATGTGCGCCGCCCATCACTCGACTTTTGGCGGCAACTCCCTGTGCTGCCTGACGGCATTTAAAGCCCTCGAGCTGTTAACCGCCCCGGGACTTTCGAAAACAGTTGTCGAAAAAGGGAACTACCTGCTGGAATCCCTGCAAAAGAGGCTGGGGCCGCATTCAATTGTGCGGGAGGTCCGGGGCAAAGGATTGCTTCTGGGAGTTGAATTCCTGTTAAGCGATCATCCCTGGCTCGCCTGGGAGAATATGGAGTTATCCGAGTTTAAGGGGCATAACGCCGTACCCATACTGGTAATGCGTCATTTACTCAAAAACGGGATCATAACTCAAATTTGCGGCCATAATTGGAATGTCCTGAAATTGGTACCGCCTCTGGTGGTTGAGAAAAGTGACATCGACCGATTCGTCGATGCCATTGAGGAAGCCGTTGAATGGATCGGATCGATCACATGAATAGCAAAAAGCCGAAAGCACTGGTTATCGGCGGTTGTGGCGGCTTGGGCACGGAAGTCTGCCGCACGCTCGGACAGAAGGGATTTGATATCGCATTTACCTATCATTTGTCGCGAAAAAAAGCCGATGACATGATTGTTGAATTCAGGGATCAGAAAATCTCGGCGACTGCCTTTCACATGGACTTGAATGATCCTGAAGAAGTGAAGCAGATCATTCGCCAGGCCCACGGCAGCCTGAAAACCATGGATGCGCTAGTGATTGCGTCCGGACTCGCTACCGGCCGTGAGGCGGTTGCACAGGTTCCGAAATACCTGACCATTACGGTGCAGGATTTTGATCGTCTGATGAATATCAATGTGCGCGGTGTATTTTTCGCCTGCCAGGAAGCCGCCCGAATCATGGTAGAAGCCGGTGCAGGAAGAATTGTGATCGTCGGCTCCATCGACGGCGTCAAGCCGGTACCGGCCCCGGTGGACTATGCCTGCAGTAAAGGGGCCCTGTGGGGGATGACCCAGGCCTTGAGCAAAGAACTTGGCGAAAGCAATATCCTGGTGAATATGGTGGCCCCCGGTATACTCGAGGGCGGCGTGGCAACGCTTCTCAGTGACGACCTGATGGCCGAGTACCTCAAACACAGCTCCCTCAGGCGCACGGGTAAATTTTCCGAAGTCGCCAATGTGATCGCTTTTTTGGCAGGACCCTGGAATACTTACGTTACCGGGCAGGCGGTTATATTGGATGGGGGGCTATAATCCCAATTGATTTAAAAAACCAATTGGGAGTTATTTGTTATTGGTTAATGGTTAATGGTTAATGGTTTAAAAGGAATGAAATCAAAAAGAATTTTGGTATGTTTTTTACGTCTTACTCCGGTCTGCAATCAGCGTGCTGCCCATCATAGTGGATCGATTAGATAAGCGCGATGGCAAAATATACCAATTAGAAGTTGTTATCGAGCCTGCTATGAGAACAAAACAATATGAAACCAAAATTCACTGATGGTAGAAATATAAAATCGGGCTCTCATCCAATACTAATAACGAATAACCAAAAACTAATAACACCCAACCTGGACAAGCCGGAAAAGAAAATTGAAGATTTAATGTGGACCCAAGGATAAATTGACTTTGAGAGATCGATGAACTCAACGATGGCCGATATTTTTAATACAACCAAAAACCGATGGTGGGGGCTGTTCCCGCTGCTGGTCCTGCTGTGGCACGGCGCCTACACCGCCATCATGCTCGATGCGCAATACCTGCTTTTTGTCTGCTATTCCGCCAATTTTATACTGGGAATAGGAATCTATGCCCGGTCCGGATTGATGGTCGGCATCGGCACGGGCTGGTGCCTGGTCGCCTTTCCCCTGTGGTTGTACTATGCGATTTTGAATTCAGACTGGGAAATCAGCGGAATCGCATTCCACTGCTGCGGAATCCTGGTGGGGCTGGTAGCGATGAAAAACCACCGGTTGCCCGGTTATACCTGGTGCGTGGGGCTGGGGCTGGCGCTGCTTCTGCAGATCCTGGGCCGGATCTTTACGGATCCGGCATTGAATGTCAACGCGGCGTTTCGGATCTATGACGGGTGGGAGGGGTTGTTTCCAAATTATCCGATCTATTTTGTGGTAATGTTTTTGGGTTTTGCGGCATTCTTTTACTTTTTAACCTGGTTTAACAACCGCTTTCTTTACTCCGGGGACAAAGGCCATGGAAGTCATTAAAGATACCCAGAGCTTGGGATGATGAAAATGTACCTGTATCTTGATGCATATAGACTCGACTTTTTTCACCATTTTTATTCCGCAAATACGGTTTCAGGTGTCAGGTTTCAGGTGTCAGGACAGCCGCTGGCCTGTAAAGCGGCCAGTTTGATCAATAGAAGAAACTTCAAAAATCAAATTTTAGATTTTGGAATGCGGATTTTGGATTTAAGGTATTCTGTCCATTTTAAAAAGACAGAGCGCAGCGATTCCAACATTCGTCATTCGACATTCGTCATTCGTCATTCATTGAAGTTTCATACGAGGTGTCAGAAAAGGCAGAGGTATTCGTCTATCCTGACATTAAACGACATGTGAACCGTGTCGCGAATTACACTCAAAATGTGATTCAAAACCACACAACAGCGGTACTTAATCAATAATCTAAAGTTTATATCGCGATTAAGATTTTGTCGACCACGGGCAGTGTCGAATGCTGACACCTGAAACCTTGTATGAAAATAGATCAAAGCATATAGTTTTACACTTTCATATTGTGGATGAACCACGAACCACACGAAAGACACGAAAATAAAAATTCAACCTTTTTGTTTTTGTGTATTTCGTGTATTTCGTGGTTTCGCTCATAAACAACTACATTCAAGAATTTTCTTGTTCGATTAGACCGGCCGTTTTTTTGCCGGCGGCTGGGTTGACACCTGAAACCATTCTACCGTAGCTTGGAGCAAAACTGGGATGAATTTTAGAGGACATGTTACCGGTAATTTTTACAACCTCACTCAGAGCCTGTGTGCCGAGTGTCACGAGGTCGTTGCAGCCCGCATCTGCAGGACTGCAGACAAGGTCGTCATGGAGAAGGACTGCCCGACCCATGGACCCAGTGAAGTTGTCATCAGCAGCGATCCTGCCTGGTATGAGCGGGTGATGTCTTTTGAGACCCGAGTAGAAAAGCCCGAATCGGTATCAAAACCATCCCGGTCCGGCTGTCCCTTGGATTGTGGTTTTTGCGATGACCACCGGCAACGCATGATATTGCCGGTGGTCCCGGTCACCAGTGCCTGCAATTTGAACTGTCCTGTCTGCTACACCATTAATAAAAATACACGCCCCTATTTTATCTCCAGAGAAGAATTCAGAAAGATACTGGCGCGAATTCGGCAAGCCGACCCGGAGATGCAATTGATCAATTTTACCGGTGGTGAGCCGCTGATGCACCCGGAATTTGCCGAACTGGTCAAGATGTGCCGGGATGCAGGCATTCATCGAATCACGATCAGCACCAACGGTCTGCGGTTTATTGAAGAGGAAACGTTGCTGGAGCGCCTGACCGAGTTGGACGCCCGGATCGTATTTTCCTTTAATTCATTTGGCCGGGAGCCATATATCGCTACAGCGGGAAGGGATCTGCTGGAAGAAAAGTTGAAAATTCTCGCCTTGCTTGAAAAACACAGACCCTCCACGACATTACTTTCCGTGGTGGGTCTCGGAATAAACGATCAGGAAATTGGTGATATCGTTGCCTATGTTATGGAGAGTGATTTTATCATCAGTTCTGAAATACATACCGTGACGTTTAGCGGGCAGAACCTCGGGCGATTCGCTCAATCGACCCGTTTAACGACACCTGATGTGATTGCCGGTATCGTCGGGAAAAATCCGGACATCCGAATGGGTGATTTCATGCCCTCCCCGTTGGCGCACCCGCTTTGTTATGCCGTTTGCTATCTGCTGAAGACGGAAAACAGCGGCCGCGTGCCCTTTGCAAGGTTTATGAAAGATGAAGATATCTCCAGGATCCTCAGCCGCAGTCTCTACATGCAGCCGGACCTCGAAACCGAGGAAGTGATGAATGATGTCTTAAACGATGTCTGGAGCAGGGAACTGGGAGGTGAAACCGAGGCGCTGGTCATCAGACAGATGAGATCGATGCTGGAGGAAATTTATCCGGCCAGGCCGATTGACTATATGACCCGACAACGACGTGCCGAGCAATTCATCAAGGCCGTCTACATCCATTCTCACATGGATGCGGCCAATTTCGATGTTCAACGGGCCAGGCGCTGCGGTGTGGCGGTACCCGACGGGAACGGAACTTGTATTCCCACCTGTACTTACAACAATATTTACCGGGCGCGGGACAGGCGGTTTTGCGCGGATTGACAGAAGACAGAGGACAGAAGACAGAAGGCAGATCAAGTTATTTGTTATTGGTTATTTGTTATTGGTTATTTGTTATTAGATCCAATTGCGGAAGTCGGTAGGCAGAAGACAGATGACAGAAGACAGATGACGGAAGACAGAAGGCAGATCAAGTTATTGGTTATTTGTTATTAGATCCAATTGCGGAAGTCGGAAACCAGTGTTCAGAGGACTGAGGACTGAGGACTGAGGGCTGAGGACAGAAGACAGAAAGGGATAGTTAATAGACAGTTACCAATTCAGTTTTGCGCAAAAAGCGCAAAATATTTTTCAATTTCTTTGTAAACCTTTGGTATAAAGGGATTTACGAAGATAAAATTTAGCGTCAACTTTTTAAAATGGCTAAAAGTTTAATGATCGATTGTAATATAATAGACAGAGCGACGCGATACCATAAATCTTCAATCTTCAATCTTCAATCTTCATTTCCGGCTTTGCCGGGTTGGGTGGCTATCATGCGATATTTCATGTTGGACCGGGTAACGGAATTCACCAAAGGAGAGAGTGCTTGCGGGATAAAAAACGTCACTCTGACGGATGACATCCTGCACGACCATTTTCCGGATTATCCGGTATTCCCGGGAGCGATGCTGATCGAAGCCATGGCCCAGCTGGGGGGATTTTTGCTGGAAATGAGTGTGAATACAAAAGATTGTGTCCGGCGTGCGCTACTGGCGCAGGTCGATCGGGCAAAATTCCACACCCTGGCCGAGCCGGGTGATCAGCTGCAATTGACGGCCGAGCTGAATGAACAGATTGATGACGCCGCCAAGATCGATGTTTCCGTTCAATGCGACGGGGCGAAAATTGCCGGTGCGAAATTGACCTTTGTATTGAAAGCGATTGATTCGGATAAGATCCACGCCCAGAGAAGGTACTGCTATCAGCTATGGACCAAAAAGCTAAAATCCGATGTGGAGATAATTTAAAAGGAAGCATCGCAAGAGATCCCGAGGGGGTGGCCCCTGCGGTCACGGTGTCCGGTTTGGGATGGGAAATATCTCCGGATGCGTGGCAGTGTTTAATCGGGAATCAGACCGATCCCTCCCGGCTCCAGCTGACCCACGACTGCGACCCGACCGGTTACCTGCGGGTGCCGAAAACAATCAAGTATATGAGCAAACAGGACCGTCTGGCCGTCAATGCATCCGGCAAGGCCCTTGAAAGCGCCGGCTGTAATCCTGAAAAACTGAATGACAGTTGCGGACTGTTCATGACGGTCGGATACATTCCGTTCAAGCGTGAAGCGGCCGAAAGAATCTCCGGCTATTCACAGGATCAGGGCCGGTTTTCGATGCAGAAGTTTTCAACCGATGCATACGACAGCATAAACCCGCTGCTGGCTTTTGCCTGCCTGCCCAACATGCCGGCCTATCATTTGTCAGCCAATTTTAACATACAGGGAGAATACTTTTTAACCTATCCGGGAGCTGTCCAGTTTTATCAGGTATTGAGTGAAGCCGTTCAGCGCCTGCAAAATGGCGACTTGAAGCGGGCCATCGTCGGTGGTGTTTCCGATCAGTGCAATTTTCTGGTTGAAAATCATTTTCAAAAATTCCATGCCGGTGACGAGAGACGGTCATCGGATGCGGCTGCTTTCATGATCCTGGAAGGCTTGCCGCCGGCATCCGGTACGCCAACGCGGGACCGCATTAAACTCGTGTCCCTGGATACTAGATATGCCAAAGGGGATGAAAGTTCGGAGCAGACGCTGCCGAGATTTCGCCTGGGTCCGGCTGAACTGCCCCTGCTGCTCGGTGCCTTTGCCCGTGATCAAAAAGGACTTTTCAGTCATTGCTGCCGATCCGAAACCCATATATTTGAGAGCGTTTGGGAGGTGCCATGAATCGGGTGGTGGTCACAGGTATGGGTGTCGTCACGCCCCTGGGGAATACATTGAGCCTTTTTCGGCAGAATCTGCTTTCAGGATCCTCCGGTATCGGACCGTTGACATTATTTGATCCCGGCCGGCTGCCGACTGCCATCGCCGGAGAATGTCATCTGGAGGAAACAACTCACAAAGACCGTAAAATATCATTTTCCCTTCATGCGGCTCATTCCGCCATGCTCGATGCACGGCTGCATGAACCGGAAGCGAAACCGCCCCATAATGAAGAACATCGTGGTTTGAGTATCGGTATCGGTCTGGAGCTGTTCGACATGCACGACCTGGCGACCTATGTGGCAGCGGGCTTCAACATTCCGGCGTCCTGCCAGGGTCAGTATGATTTTTTACAGACCCCCGCCGACTACTGTGTTGACCTGCTTTGCGAGGATTTTAGCCTGCGGCTCAATCCGGGTATTCACGTATCGGCTTGTGCCGCCGGCAATGACGCCATCGGACATGCTTTTCTGAGAATTCGTCGCGGAGAGGCATCGCTGATGCTGGCAGGCGGGACGGATTCCATGCTCAATCCGCTTGGGGTCGGGGGATTTTGCAAACTCAATGCACTTTCGACCCGCAATGAAGCGCCGCAGAAGGCCTCGAGGCCGTTTGATATTAATCGTGACGGTTTTGTGCTCGGTGAAGGGGCTGCCATGCTGGTATTGGAAAATATGGACCTTGCGGTTCAAAGAGGTGCCGACATATATGCTGAAATAGTCGGATTCGGCAATTCCTTTGATGCCCATGCGATCAGCGATCCCCATCCCGCAGGGCGCGGGGCGGTGGCGGCCATGTCCCGGGCCATGGCAATGGCGGGGATTTCGCCTGACGATATTTCATATATCAATGCCCACGGAACTGCGACCCCGAAAAACGATCCGGTCGAAACCCTGGCCATAAAAACGCTGTTCGGCCGCAAAGCCTACCGGATTCCGGTAAGCTCCACCAAGTCGATGATCGGCCATTTGATATCCGCGGCCGGAGCGGTGGAAGCAGCAGCCGGCATCCTGTGTGCCAATGCCGGCTGGGTTCATCCGACCATTAATCTCGACAATCCGGATCCGGACTGCGATCTCGACTATGTTCCGGGGCAGGCGCGGCAGCATCGAGTAGGGCATTTTTTAAGCAATTCCTTTGCCTTTGGCGGGCAAAACGCAACCCTTGTATTTCGAAACTGGGAGAGTTAAGTGCTTGGTGATAAAAACATTGTTGTTACAGGCGCTTCACGCGGGATCGGGGCGGCTGTTGCCCGGGAAGCCGCTTTAAATGGCGCCCGGGTCGGAATAAACTACTTCAAGAGTAAAGAAAAAGCAGAATCCCTGGCCGATGAGCTGGAACGTATTGGCGGCCGTCGACCGGTGCTGTTTGCATTTGATGCTGCCGATCCGAATCAGATTGAGCGCGGCGTTCAGAATTTTGTCGATGAACTCGGCGGCATAGACGGCTGGGTGAACAACGCAGCCATCAATGTCAGCGGACTGCTTCCAACCGTATCAGAATCAGAAATCCGGGAGCAGATCGATTCAGCCCTGCTGGGCCCTATTTATTGTTGCCGTGCCGTCCTGCCCCAAATGCTGCGCCAGCGTCAGGGAAGTATTGTCAATATTGGATCGATTGTTACCCGCAAAACATTTCGGGGGCAGTCGGTCTATGCGGCGGCAAAAGGCGGTTTGCTGGCCTTTACCCGGGCCCTGGCAGCGGAATACGGGCGCAAGGGGATCCGGGTCAATTGCGTTCAGCCCGGTCCCGTCAAATCAGACATGCTGGATACGGCGCTCAATCTGGCCGGGGATGACATCCTCGGGCAAATCCCGGTGGGCCGTCTCGGAATGCCCAGGGATATCGCTGGCCTGGTGGTATTCCTGCTGAGCGAACAAAGCGCTTACATGACGGGAGCTGAGCTAAACATCGATGGAGGCTATCACCTGACATGATTCTGGAATTGATGCAAAACAGGCGGTCCATCAGGCGCTTCAAGCCGGAAGTTCCGCCGGATGCCGATATCCGCAAGCTTATTGAAGCGGCGGTTGCAGCGCCGTCGGCGACCAACAAACAGCCTTGGCGTTTTTTGATCGCCAAAGAAAAGAAGCATTTTGAGGTCATCTGCGGCGCGGTCGATAAAGCCCGCCGGGACCTCATTGCTTCAATAAGTCCTGAATATCAGGATGAATTTTCGAATTACTCGGTTCATTTCATGAGCTTCCGGAATGCACCGATTGTCATCCTGCCCATTTACCGGGCGTTTCAGGGTATTTCCGCCCTGGTGAAAGAATCGCTGCCGGAAAGAGAGATGGCGTTCTTGAGGTCGTATGAACATGATACGGCCCTGATGGGAGTTTCACTGGCCATTCAAAACATTTTGCTGATGAGTGAAGCCATTGGACTCGGAGCGTGCTGTATGACGGGACCGTTGATTGCCAGGAGTGAAATCGAAAATGGCCTGCAGGTTCCGGAAGGCTGGCAGATTGCGGCAGTGATTGCCGTGGGTTATCCGGATGAAAAGCCGGAGCCGCCGGGAAGGAAGAAATTGGAAATGGTTACCAGATGGCTTTAAAGAGCGGCAGTATCCGACTAAAGGACAACCGGTTTGATCAGATAAAAACTAAAGAATTTGGAAAAAAAAAGAGGAATGGATTCTAATTTTAGATAAATGAATTAGACAGGATCAACAGGATCGACAGGATAATGCGGCCTTCGGCCGAAAGGCCCCTCGCCGCAGGCGAAAAAATCCTGATAATCTTGTTGATCCTGTCTAAATAATAATACAAAAAATCGAATCCATTCCATTGTGCCATTTTGGGGCCTCGATTCGGCTGAGCTCGTCGCAGGCCGGCTAAAGGGCAGCCGGTTTGATCAAAAAAAAGAAACATCAAAAAGCAAATTTTAGATTTTGGAATGCGGATTTTGGATTTAAGGTATTCTGTCTATCTTAAAACGACTGAGCCAAGCGATTCCATCATTTTTCATTTGTCATTATTCATTCGTCATTTTATTTGGTTTCACACGAGGTTGAAAATGAATTTAAACGAGCAGGAAATAGAAAAGAAAATTGTAGACGTATTGTGCAGCAGTCTGGCTCTCCCGCAGGGCCAGATTAACAGGGATTCGCGGCTGATTACCGACCTGGGGATGGATTCACTGGATTTTCTGGACATCATGTTCTCGCTGGAATCGGTATTTAAGACCAAAATTAAAGACCGTGAATTTGACCGGGTGCTGAGACCGGACAATACCGAAGCCGCCCTCCAGGCAGAGTATCTGACCGACACCGAAATCGAGCAAATGTCGAATATCCTGCCGGAGCTGAAAGAGGCATCCCGGGAAAAGAAAATACCGCGAAACTCATTTTTTACCTTTATCACGGTCGATACCCTGATGAAAATGGTGTGCCTGAAACTGCAGACACAATAAGATTGCTGATGAAATTATCCTTTCACAAAGTCCTGATGGTTGTTCTGATTTTCTGCGGGCTGCTGGTACCCCCGGTGATATTTGCCATGCATTATTTGCAGGCGCCGTCCATTTCACCGGAAAAAGCACGGCAAGTCATCGATAAGGGGCGCGGGAATTCGGTGTTGATCGATGTCAGATCGGCACAGGAATTCGAAGAGTTCCATCTGGAGGGCGCCCTCAATATTCCGCTGGCTGAAATTCAAGCGGACAGAAATCCTCCTTGGCGGAACCAATTGAAAAACCGGGAGCATATTTTTCTGATATGCTCCATGGGATATTTAAGTGCCGGAGCAACGGAGAGATTGCACCGGTTTGGTTTTTCAAACGCGAGGAATATCGAAGGCGGAATGGATGCCTGGCTGGCTGGCGGTAAGCGGAGTACCGCAAGAATACAGACCCGGGTCCATACGCCGGATGGTTTAGTTACGGGAGTGCCGAGATTGGAATTCAGTCTCTTTGAACAGGCCTTGATCTCGTTTGCCGCTTTTGGGATCAAGCCGCTTTACGGCTTGATATCTCTGGGATTGATTCTGATTCTGCTTAAAAGCAGAAAAATCGATGCGGTGGCACTGAAGTGGTCAATGATTGCGTTTTTTATGGGTGAAAACGCCTGCGCCGTCAATTTTCTTTTTTTCGATGAGCAAAGTCTATTGATGGAGTATCTCCACATGTACGGCATGATGGTCTGCTTCGGCTTTGCAAGCTACGCCTTTATGGTCATGCTCGATACCAGGGTAATCAAGTTTACCGGTAAAGACGAGAAGTGTGCACTGATTGCCAATTGCAGGAACTGTTATAAGTATCAACCGGTCTCCTGTAATCTGCGCTTGATGTTTTTGTATCTGGTTCCCGCAACCGCGATCATCGCCGGCATTCCGCTTTCCGGTGACCTGGGAAGTTATTTTTATGTGGGCGATGTGTTTGGCAGCGACGTTTTGTTTGGGCACTTTCTCTATCAGCAGGTCATCGAATACCGGTTTTGCTCTTTGCTCAGCCTTGTGTTTCTGGTTATTGCCGGATTTTATTTGTACAAATTCCGGGAGGAGGGCATGCCCGTCGCAAAAATCTATTTCGCTGCTGCCCTGGGACCGTTATCATTTGGTTTGATGCGATTTGTCATGTTTACTGCCTACCAGGGCAACCCCCTCTGGGCGGAAGCCTGGGAGGAGCTAACCGAATTTATCTTCGTGGGTTTTGTCCTCTGGATGGTATGGCGGTGGCGCGGATCCGATCTACCGATTTCTTTCTTTTCGAAAAAACGCGCAGTTAGTTGACGGCCATCGATTCTAAATTTGGTAAAAAATTGAACACAATATACTATGATTCTGACGCATTTTAAGTGTCTTTTCCAATTGAAATCTCGATATTCAGGTGGAATACTCCAGTATAAGCCGGTGACATTATTAGAGCCAACAATGGCTGTCGCGAAATGTTATGATCCAGCGTTCATAAATGCCAAAAAGTTTAGATGTTGACAATTGAACTATCCAAAAAAGGTCCGATCGTATGTCCGTCCTGTGGTAAGAAACAGGATTTATCATGCCGTAGCTGCAAAAAGTCAATTTCATTTCGCCAACATATACTGGGCGATTTCCTAATAGGCGCCCACGCCATGGTTCAGGCCGATCGGTTAATAACTAGAGACAGAGGTTTCTACCGATCCTATTTTAAAGATCTGAAAATCCTAACGCCCAGTTAAAGTAGCAATGCGAAAATAAATATGAAAAAACGAATTAGATTTTGCCGACACCTTGCACTTGATCTCCAGCAGGAGATGTACAAGTTTCGCCACTTTTGACGGTTCGTTTATAAAAAAATCCAAGCAATTCGCCTCAATGGAAATGGTGAAACCTTGACCGAGAGCTTGCGATATGAGAAATTACGGAAGCTTAGAGCAGTTTTTCGAAATTTTGCTAAATAATATTAATAGGTTATACTGACTGCATTTAGTCAACTCCGGCAACAACGTCCCCAATAAGTATTCGTGCCCAAGAAGTATACAATAATTCCGGAATCCGTAAAGTAGCGGGTGCGGTGTTTGAAACGATTGATCCGGCTGATTTCAAAATCCTTCTTGCGTTCCTTTGCAACCTCTTCATCTGCAATGACCTTGGGTTGCATTTTATCCGAATGTCCAACAGCTCCGGTTACAAATACATAGCGCCGATACCTTGTCCCTAAATATTATTGGGCTGGACTCGCCAGGAGGTTCCAGGTTTCAATATTGGCTAATAAAGTATTACTTAAATTGGGCAAAAGTCAATTTATTGGATAAACTAATTGGTAAAAATGCCTTGACTTGTGGCATAATTCCGGTAAAAATGCCATCTATGATTAAAAGATTACTGAAAATACCGGATCAATCAATCCTGCTTTTCGGTCCGCGGGGCACTGGCAAGTCCACTTGGATTCATCACCACTTCAAAGATGCCGTCATCTATGATCTGTTGAATACTTCCGAATCATTGAGACTAACGCGGGAGCCCGCAGCCCTCTATCGCGAGGTGGAGGCCGTGCCGGCAGATCGCTGGATTGTCATCGATGAAATTCAAAAAGTTCCGGCTCTCCTCGATGAAGTACACCGGCTGATGGAGAACAAAAGGATGCGGTTTGTTCTTTCAGGTTCGAGCGCTCGCAAGTTGCGTCGCGGCGGTTCGAACCTTCTCGCCGGCCGAGCGATCGTCGCCCATTTGTTTCCCTTTGTTTCGGCAGAACTGGGGTCTGATTTCTCGGTTTCCGAGGCGATTGTGAACGGAACTCTTCCTATGGCTGTTCTTGGCGGAGATCCGGTATCTTAATCCGCTCATTCTTGTCCTACTCGAAACGTCACTATCGAGTTCATTTCTGGCGGAACTATGACGGCGTTGAAGTCGACTTCCTCTGCGAGACGTCCAAGGGATTTGTTGCTGCCGAGTTCAAGGCCTCTGCTCGGTGGGAAAAACGATTCAGTCGAGGCTTGCACCGCATGCAGTCGGAACTCGGAAAACAATTGACCAAACGCTACGGAGTCTACCTCGGGGAAAGAACTGCGCTATGGGATGACGTGCATATACTTCCAGTCAGGGATTTCTTGCAGAGATTGTGGGATGGTGGTGTCCTGGAGTAGCGGCTTTGGAATTTGAGGGACAAGTATTCGTTTGGCGTTTGCTGAAGAAACCAACGGAACGGGGGGAAGGTATCAAGGGATATTGGGTCCATAAAGGTATAACTTCGTATTTCAAACCTTCTGTGATATGGCGGGCTATGCCACATAAAGCGCGTATTTATGCCCCGGTGGGGCTATCTAAATGGCTTGCGTCACTCAACCATCGGTGAGTATCTCAGTAAAACGCGGCTGCTAAGACCAAGGGATTGAAGGTTTTTTGATGAAAGGGAAGTTATATTTTTATGGGCGTTCCCAATAACCAATAAACTGTCACTTTATTTGTTTCCACTGTCGTCGTTTCCCAAACCGCAACACCCGAATGGGTGACTGGTCACCCCGCACCAACACCGCCATCTTACCACCCGCCGCCGTCCTTACTACGGAGATCGCATCTCGAAAACCCGCGTACATGACGTCGCGCGTTAACCACACGATTCGATGGCTTTCGAGATCCCGGAGCGTCAATTGTCCACGATCTGTTACCGCAAGGAGGCTTCGACCATCCTCGGTAAGGGCCACACCACGCACCTCTCCCTCGAAGCCGCGGTAAGTGTCAAGCGCTTCTCCAGAATGGGTGGCCCACGATCGAACCGTGCCGTCTGAGCCCCCGGTGATCAATAGGTCTCCGTCGGTTGAAAAGGAAAGGGAGTTCACGGTGGCGGCGTGGCCGATGAGCGGATTCCGCAGCTGCCCTATCGATACGCTCCACAAGAAAACCTCGCCTGTGTCGTATCCTACTGCCAACCACTCGCCGTCGTCGCTGATTCCCATGCCCGTGATCTGGCCGTTCTTGGGATCCAGATGACACGAGATGTTCTCATGCGCTCCAAAGCAAACTCTACTAGTGCCGACCTTGGTACCGATAATCGCCGACGCACCGATGACGATTTGACTCACGGGTCCATCAAATGTGTCGGTCCAATCGATAAAACCAGTCGCTGGGTCCGCCCGGCCGAGACGGCCATCACTTGTACCGACGACGATGGACTGACCATCTGAAGCAAACGAAGCCGAGAGCACGTCACCTTCGATCGCCAAGCTGCTAACCCGATCGAGATCGAGATCACGGAGCTCGATGTCGCCATCGCGAGTTCGACGTACGACCCGCCTCCCTGCCTGATCGACTGCCACCGTGGAGGCCGGCGCTGAAGGCATGGTCAATCTCGACGGAGAGTACGTCTGCCAGATGACGAGTCGTCCGTCTTTACTCCCGATCGCAATCAGGTTTCCATCTTGCGAGAACGCGGCGGATCGCACTCCCTCGGGAACGTCAAGAAATCTCAGCTGGATGCCCGACACGTAGTCAAATATCGCAGCATCCCTCTTGAGACTGCCGGCAAACACGATCTCAAAGTCAGGGGACATAGCGACCGCACTCACTAGCTCGTCAGCCCGATATTGCCGAATTTGCTTGCCATTACTCGCATCCCATACACGAACGATCCCATCGGCTTCACCACTCAGGAATCTAAGGTTGTCTCGGCCGGGTAGAAACCGAACCGAAGCGACGTGTGAAAGATTGATAGTGGACTCACCCCAGGCCCGAACGCCCCGCTCCTCAACCAAGTCCCAGAGACGAATCGTCTTGTCGCGGCTTCCCGTCAGCAACCACCGACCGTCGCCTGAGATATCCATCGTGTTGACTTCCATCTTGTGGGCAGACCAGGCCCTGACTTCGCGACCGTCTCCTTTATGGATTAGCGAAACAGAACCGTTAGCGTGTCCGAGAAATACGTGGGGTTTAATCGGATGCGCGACAGCAGAGAAGATTGTCGTGGGACCGGGGACCAGACTTCGGGGAGGTTCGGTACCTGCTGGGTCTAAGAGAAGGACGTCACCTCCCGCCACTCCCACAACCAGCTCTTTGCCGTCGCTGGTAAGGGTGAAGGAACGGATCCACCGAGACTCCGGATCTTCGAGGAGGATTCGTACTCTATCGCCCGATTCCGAGTCCCAGACGACGACCCTACCGTCGCGTGATGCCGAGACGAGCCGGCGGCCATCGGGAAGAAACGCCACCTCCTCGATCATCTTTTCGTGAGCGGCGATTTCCAGAACCGGCTTCGGATACCGTTGTTGAGCAGACCAAATGCCGACCCGGGCAGGGAGTTCCGATAAACCTAAACCAGCGCAAAACGCTGCAGCGTCGTCGAATCCGCGCCGGGCCTCTTCGACCTGCTCGGCAGCAAGGAGAGCGTGGGATTCAGCAACCAATCGATTGCAGCGAGCCACCTTCGCATTCCTGTCGAGATAGACGGCCACCTGCCATACGACAATCGACGCAATGGTTAGCAAAATCAGGGCTCCACCACCTGTCAACCTGCGTGCGGTCCTGGCTTTCCGACTCGACTCGAGAAACTCTTGATGGAATTCGTTCGGTAGTGGATCGCCGGCCGAGGCCTCATCCAACCATCCCAAGGCTTTCTTCAGCTCGCGTCCTCGTAGAAGCTTGCTCGAATCACGGGGTGGGACGCGCCAGTCGAGGGCTTTGCGAAGCAATAAGGTGTGTGTCTCTACATGAGACTCGTCGTAACGATAGGCTTGCTGAATCTTCTTGACCGCCTGATCGATAGACTCGAGCGACACCCGAATCAATTCCAGCGACCTCAGCTCTGAAGGCACGGATTCTGGAGGAAGTCCGGTATATGCAACTGGAAGCAACCGTTTGTTTCTCTCGACAGCTTGCTGTAACTCCATCTGACAATACTGCGACTTCAGGGAGTTCTCCGTCATGAGAAAAAGAAACGCCTGGCAACGATCGATCGCATTCCGGATCGAGCGGGCAAATTCTACTCCGGGAGGGATGGAACCCGTATCCATCCACACACGTAGCCCTGTTTGGCTCAGCTTCCTATAGAGTGCGGTCGCGAGTTCCTCGTCTTTCCTCGAATAGGACAGGAACACATCGGGATCCGACGAGCTGGCGACGTTCGGGGTAGAGGGCGGGTCGTGTCGAGTATCATCCATGAAAGATAGGATATTGCTTACTCAGAGAGTACCAAGGGAAATGGCGAATTGTCGATCGGCTACAGCAAAACATATTGAAGCCTTCCATTAAAATCGTCCAAATAACGAAAGTGGGCTTTTTTGTCAACATTGATTTATTGTGGCGCTGGTGCACTTTTCGGCGATTTTGAGCGTAGCTCACCGCTTAGAGTTGACTCGAAAATAAATTAACAATTTTAAGTTTAACTATACCATTTTATTTCGGCCGTTAGATATTTGATTATGTAAAATATTAATAAATATCAGAGGGGATTCGCAAGGGAGATGCCGACCGAGATAAAGATGGTCTAATTTCTATGGATGATCTCTATGAATACGTCTATAGAAAAGTTTTGGAGGAAGGTCTTCAAGAGCCCATGAGATGGGCGGTTGGAGTTCGCGGTGATCTTATAATTTCACGAAGTGGCAAAACTCCGCGAGAAGAACGTCGCAGACAAATACGCTAAATATTACGTGAACTTTGGACTAAGGGAATCCTCCCGGAGGATATTCTTGATAAAGCAAGAAAAGTTGGGTCTGGAATTTTCGTAGTGGCTGGGTCAGTGAAGGCGGGCTTTTGTGGCACCGACCATATTTCACCAAAATGAATGCGTTTGGCGCATCGGCAGATTTTTTCTTGACAGATCGTCTGCAAATATATGATATATCAATCACTTTCGTAATTGTGGTCTTGACCCACCGCCAATACAGTTTTCTATCCCATATGTTGCCGAAATCCCTGAATCAGGATTAGAGCAACAAAAAGAGGTTCAACCTGATGACGGAATTTTCTCTCAACCTCCCCCAACCCAACCTTTAGCTACTAAGGTTAATCCGTCTGATCCAGAAGATGATATAGAGGTAGCTACTGAACCCATATCGCATGAACCCAGTATAACGGGCAAAGCCTTAAAAATTGGTGCAGTGTTTGGTGTCATCTTGGCGCTCACGGTTTTAATATGGTGGTGGGTTCCACGGCACCAGGTAAATGAAATCCGGCAAAAAATAGAGAAACTCGATAGTCAAACATCAATTCTTGAAAATGCAGTAGCAAAGCTTGATAAACTGGATCAACTTAATGAATTTACCAGGCAGAAAGATGCTTTAAACCGTCAAGTTGAAGGCCTGAACGAAAAAGCAACCAAAGTCGGCTTGGTATCGAGTCTGCAGGAACTTCAAGAACGCATAAAGCAGATCGAAATTCAATTTGCCAATAAGGAAAAGGAACTAATTGCTGCTCGTAAAGGTAAGATTTTTGTCGCAACCGCACCTGAAAATGCAATCATAAAGATTTCGAATATTGAACAAACCTTTCAACAAGGCATGGAGCTTGAACCCGGAGAATACCGTGTGCAGGTATCATCGAAGGGTTATGAATCTCAGCAAAGATCGATTGAGTTAGGCCTCGGTGAGAAAAAACGAATCAAAATTGAGCTTAAAAAAATAATCCCAAAGGTTGCACGGCTGTTCGTGGAAACTGTTTCAGAAGATGCCACGGTGAGAATTCTAAACATCAAGCCAAAATTCGTTCAAGGTATAGAACTTGAGCCAGGTAGCTACCACGTTGAAGTAGCCGCAGAGGGATATGAAACCAAGAGGAGATGGGTCGACATTGCAGCTGGACACAAGGAGCCGGTCAGATTTGATCTTGCAAAGATTGAAATTGCAGAGCCTGCCGCACCCGAGAAGGTTATCACAAACAGCCTCGGTATGAAGTTCGTGCCTATCTCAGCAGGAAGCTTCAATATGGGAAGCCAACTTAGTCCCGAAAAATTTGCCAAGCGATATGGGGGTGAGGCAAAATTGTATAAGGATGAGCAACCAAAACATCCTGTAAAGATATCCAAGCCGTTTCATCTGCAAACCACTGAAGTCTCCCAGGGGCAGTGGAAAAAGGTTATGGGTGATAATCCGTCAATATTCAAAGGCTGCTGATAAATTTGGCGTAATTGGCTTATTTTTATTTCAAACTTTTTTTATTTCGACAACCAGCCTGCGAACAAAAAAACGGGGCGCCCCTTGAAAGCGAAGCACCCCGTTTTTGAAGCATGAGAGACCGGCCAATCGCCTATGCCAGGATGGCTTTCAGGTCATCTTCAGGATTGCCGTTCGGCTTGAGATTGAATTTGTCAACCAGAACTTGCAACACGTTGGGTGTGATAAACGCCGGCAATGAGGGACCCAGGTGAATGTCCTTGATTCCCAGAGCCAGCAGGGTAAGCAGCACGGCAACTGCTTTTTGCTCATACCATGATATGATTAAAGACAGCGGCAGTTCGTTCACCCCGACACCAAAGGCCTTTGACAGCGCAAGGGCGATCTGAACGGCCGAGTATGCATCATTGCACTGGCCCACATCGAGCAGACGCGGGATGCCACCGATATCACCGAGTTCCATGTCGTTGAATTTAAACTTGCCGCAGGCAAGGGTCAGGACCACACAGTCCTGCGGAACTTTCTCGACAAATTTTGTATAATAGTTTCTGGATTTCTTAACGCCGTCGCACCCCCCTACGACGAAGAAATGGCGGATGTCTTTATTTTTGACTCCGGCCACTACCTTGTCAGCCACACCCAAAACCGCGTTTCTGCCGAATCCGACCAACAGTTTTTTGTCTTCCACATCTTTTGTGTAACCCGGCAGTTCGAGAGCTTTTTCAATCAGCGGAGTCAGGTTATTTTTATTGAGATGAGTGACGCCGGGCCAACCCACGGTTCCGGTGGTGAAAATATTCTTCTTGTAGGATCTTTTCGGTGGCATCAGGCAGTTGGTCGTCATCAGGATGGCACCCGGAAATTTCTCGAACTCTTTTTTCTGGGCATGCCAGGCTTTTCCGAAATGTCCGTAAAAATGCGGATATTTCTGCTTCAAACCCGGATAGCCGTGGGTAGGCAGCATTTCACCGTGGGTGTAAACATAAATTCCTTTGCCGGCACTGGCTTTGAGGACGTACTCGAGGTCAATCAAATCATGGCCGGATACAAGGATGGCTTTTCCTTTTTTAACGCCGGTCGGCACTTCGGTGGGTACGGGATGGCCGTAATTGCCGGTGTTACCGAAATCCAGCAGCTCCATGGCGCGAAAGTTTTTCTCACCGCATTCGAGCACAAGTCCCAATAGCAGATTCATATCGGGCTTTTCAATGGTCAAGGCCGCCATGGCCCGTTCGACGTATTCATAGACCACGTCATCTTCCTGTCCGAGTTCGGCCGCATGGTTGGCATAGGCGCCCAGGCCTTTCAGACCAAAAAGCAGCAGATGCTGCAGCGAGCGGATATCCGGCTCGACTTGCGGATCGGACATCAGGCCGTATTTTTTTCCTTGTCGGGCGAGACCGTCAACCGTGGAAGCCAACTTCAGGGTCGTTGAGTCGTGGGACAGATCCACTTTGCCGCCGGCAGCCTGGGTTTTATTAATCATCTTGTCCCGGAGTTCCACTGATTCAAAAAGAAGATCATCAAAACGATCCGGATCAAACTCAACGTTGGTCAGGGTGGAAAAGAGGGCCTCGCAAATAAAGCGATCGGTTTCAATATCTTTCACGCCGGCGGCACGGCCCGCCATCGCTACCACACCGAGTCCCTTTAAAGAATGAACCAACAGGTCCTGCAAGGCCGCGACATCGGGCTTTTTGCCGCAGACGCCGACTTTCGTACAAGCTTTGCCCTTACTGGTTTGCTCGCACTGGTAACAAAACATCTTGTTTTTTTTCTTGTTCTCGGCGGCAATTGCTTTATCCGTCGACAACATGGAGGGAAGCAGTGCTGTGGCGGCGACTCCCATGGTGCCCTTTTTTATGAAGTTTCGTCTTGATACGGGTTTGTCTTTCATTTCCAATCTCCTGTGATAAGGGTTATTTGTTCAATGACCATCACCAAAACGTTCGGAACCACTATGCCAGGAACCTCACAACAGATCCTTGATTTATATCAATTTTTAGAATTTTTTTTATCTTGGTCTGGAAATAGGATAAATTGGACAGCAGTCACGCCGGACGGCGTGATAGGGGACGCCACTTGTACGAAATGGCCCTCAGTAAATCACTGAAAGAGATGGAGGCTGCGATCGCCGAAGGAGCAGGGATGACGCTATGATTGCTGTGGACACAAATCTTAATTTCATTGAATTGCTTAATTTTCATTGATTTTGCCTTTGATTCAACAGACGTTCGACGGCAGTCCCGATTACCATGCATTCCAGTCCAAAGGGAAGATATCCGGCATAACCCAGAAGCGGCATTTCAAATATTTCAAAGCGATGGACCAGAGGAACACTGTATTGCCATTTGGCTAAGCTGAAATAGTTCCACATTTCCCAAAACACCCCGCAAAATAATGCTGCCAAAACCACTGCGACAGCCCCACTCCAATTGCCTTTGCCCATCTCTGTGAAAATGTGTGGTTCTCTCATCACCGCCTGAAGGGCGGTGATGATCAGGGCGGGCGAAACCCATAAAAGTGGAAATAAGTAAGTGGGATAAATTCCGATTAAAGTTAATCCAAACGCGGCCAGCAATAGCGATGCGACAGCCGGGCGGGTGGGGTTTTTAATGGTAATGGGTGGAAAGCGACTGAATGCCCTTTGTATCCATCTGAAGGAAAGAAACAATTGCTGGGTGCTTAAAACAGCCGGCAAAACCGTCGAAAAGGGCAGGGTGGCATACCAGAAGTATTGCCACGGGCGGAAATCGACGCCGACATAAAACCAGTTTTGCACAAATCGGTTGAGGTACTCAAAAAACCACCAGAATATTGCGCTTGCCGGAAAAAGGAGCAGGAAAAACAGCGGGCGATTCGTCAGCAGGCTGCGACCGCTCCGGCGAACGCAAATTGCGTTCACCACGATGATGTAGGCCAACCACAAAGGGCTGAATGTATGGGGTTGCCAATCTGCGAACCACGGAAATCGCGTCCAGGCCAGAATCCAAGCTGGGACGCCGATAGCAACGCCGAGCCAGCCCCACAAGGGAAACTTCTCAGAATTGGGTTCAGACGTAGTCACAAGATCTTTATGATAGGAGCGCAAGCCTTGAATGGTAATCGGCAGAACCACCGCCGCGATCATGAAAGCAAAAATTGCGAAGGCCGACCATGTGAATGGTGCGTGCCGGACGTATTGGGTTTGCGGCGGGAACTGGAAATATCGGCCCATGGGAAAACCGGCCAGAAAAACTCCCAGCAGGGGAAGTCCCACCAACATGCCGGCCGCGATGAGGAGTTTTGTTAATAGTAGTCTGAGGTTGAACATTTTGCTGTCCGCTTCGGAAGCTGTCGGTTTTCCGGCCTATCACATACATCCGCTGGTAAGTAGTTAAACAGGAATTTGCCATTTATGTCAATTCCTAGGTTGAGCGGTTCAGCCAAAACCCTTTTGGGGACGCCCATAAAATAATAACTTTCATCATTGAACTATCTGTGATATACGATTTTCATGCCACGCAAAGCACGCATCGATGGTCCCGGAGCCCTGCATCATATTATCGTACGAGGCATCAAGCGTCAGCGGATATTCTCGGATGACAAGGACCGGGACAATTTCCTAGACCGTTTGGGAACTATCGTCACCGAAACGCAAACCATCTGCCTGGCCTGGGCGCTGATACCTAATCATGCCCATATACTATTGCGAACCGGTCAGACTCCCCTTGCGACAGTAATGAGACGCCTGCTGACAGGCTATGCGGTTTCATTTAATCGCCGGCATCGGAGACAAGGACATCTGTTTCAAAACCGCTACAAATCCATATTATGCCAGGAAGACAGCTATTTGCTGGAACTCGTTCGTTATATTCACCTGAATCCGCTTCGCGCCAGACTTGTTAAAGGCCTTTCCGAAAGCGATCAGTATCCTTACAGCGGTCATAGCGCACTGATGGGAAAGGTTAAGAGAGACTTTCAGGATACCAACTATGTGCTAAAGCTGTTTGGAAAAAAAGTTTTATCAGCGCGCCAGGTATACAGGAACTATGTCGAAAAGGGTATTCGCCAAGGGCGTCGGCCGGAATTGGTAGGAGGCGGATTGATTCGTAGCGCCGGTGGCTGGTCGATGGTCAAAGCCATGCGCCGGGTGCAGGATCATATGAAAAGTGACGAACGTATTTTAGGTGACGGTGATTTTGCGCAGTCTGTTTTAGATGAAGCCAAGGAACGGTTAGCAGAACGCTGCCGGCTTCAAGCCAAGGGGTATGACCTGGAAAAAGTTGCAAACCGCGTATCGTCGGAGTTGGGAATAAATCCTGACCAAGTTTGGGCTGCCGGCAAACACCCGATCACCGTTAAAGCGCGCAGTTTAATGTGCTACTGGGCCGTGAGAATGCTGGGCTACAGTGCTACCGAACTTGCCAAAAAACTCGGCGTCTCTCAGCCGTCGGTGAGCATATCGGTAAGGCGCGGTGAGAAGATCGCGCAAACGATGCAAATAGAGCTGATCAAGGACTAGAAATTTATAATTTTATGGGCGTCCCGGAAATCGGAGATTCCCATTGAGACCAATACGCATGACTGAAGCCATGAGACAACCCAAGATTATAGCCATATACGGCAGTCCCCGCCGCAAGGGGAACACGGCGACACTGCTGAAAAAAGCGGTCAACGGTGCCACCGATGCCGGTGCGCTGGTCGAGGAGATTGTATTGCGGGACTTAAAAATTTCTCCATGCCTCGAGATTTATGGCTGCAATAAAGCCGGTGAATGCATGTTAAAGGATGATTTCCAGAGCGCCCGGGACCAGATTCTATCAGCCCAGGGCTTAATCCTTGCTTCGCCGGTCTTTTTCTACACGGTCAGTGCACATACCAAGATATTGATGGATCGCTTTCAATCATTGTGGGTAAAAAAATACTGGATCGAAAAGAATTCCCGAAATCAGCAAACTTTCAGCCGCAAAGGTCTGTTTATTGCCGCGGGTGCGACCAAAGGCAAAAAATTGTTTGACGGGATTCTGCTCAGTCTAAGGTATTTTTTTGAAGTTATTGATATGGAACTTTGGAAAGCCCTTTTATACCGGGGTCTTGATTTCGAGGGCGATGTTCTGAAACATCCCCAATATCTGGATGAAGCATATCAGGCTGGAAAGGAGTTTGCCGAAGCGCTCAGCCCTGCACCTTAAATTTGAACCGGAACGTTTTACATTTTCACTTTTCACTACCTTCTTTATTTCAAAATCATTACAAATCAATATTGGGAGGAATTATTTTGGCCAGCAACGGCCTGATATTGACAAATTCAGAACGCAGATTATCTGAATTGTTGAATCGAGCCCTGTTGCTTGATCTGGAAACCACAAGGTCCGGCAGGGTGCGACATATCGGCGCTGTATTAAGCGGTCATGTTTTCGAAAAAAAGGAACGCGCCGGATCAGCCGCTACGCTAAAAGAGCTGGACAAGTTTGCCACGGATGCCGGCTTTGTTTTAGGCCATAATCTGCTTGGACACGATTTTCCGGTCTTGAAATCCTCGTTCCCATGGCTTCAGATCCTTCAAAAGCCTGTTATCGATACCCTCTACCTTTCACCAATCGCCTTTCCTCAGAATCCATATCATCACCTCGTAAAGGACTACAAACTCGTCAAGGCCACCATCAACAACCCGGTGGCAGATGCGAAATTGGCTGCCTCCGTGTTCACGGATCAGTGGGGCAGTTTTCGAGATTTATCAGAACAGGCACCTGAACTCATCGATTTTTACCGGTACTGCTTCCAGGGGACCGTTTTCAACGGTTTGTCCGGCAATGGTCTTGCATCCGTCTTTGCCAAGATATCCGCTGCGTCAATCGGTGAATTCCCCGAAGCCCTCGAGTGTTTTACCCGTCTGGCCTCCGGCAAAGCATGCATCAATGCCGTTGACAAGACGATCCCCGGCCTTTTGGTCGATGGCACCCAACGACCGGCAGCAGCCTTCTGCTTAGCCTGGCTGCAGGTTGCCGGTGGAAACTCGGTGCTTCCGCCGTGGGTTCGGTATCGATTCCCTGTGATTTCGTCCATTATCCGGGCCCTGCGCGAAGTTCCCTGTGGGGATGATCGATGCGAATACTGTGCGGAAAATCATGACCCTGAATACCAGCTTAAGAAATTATTCGGCTACCCCGCCTTTCGTGAGGCACCGGCAACGCAAGCGGGCCAGAGCCTGCAGCGTGCAATCGTTCTTGCATGCCTGGGTAATCATCCCACCCTGGGGATTTTGCCCACCGGAGGCGGCAAATCGCTCTGCTATCAGCTGCCTGCCCTGGTCCGATACTGGCGCCGGGGGACCCTGACCGTCGTAATTTCGCCGCTTCAAGCATTGATGAAGGACCAGGTGGATAATCTGGTAAAAAAAACCGGGACGCTGTTTGCCGAGTCGGTTTCAGGGCTGCAAACCCCGCCGGAACGCGGTGAAGTATTTGAAAGAATCCGATTGGGTGACACGGCGATTTTATACATTTCACCGGAACAGCTGCGCAGCGTTGGTGTCCGAAATGTTCTCAAACAGCGCGAAATCGGCAGCTGGGTGTTCGATGAGGCGCACTGCCTCTCTAAATGGGGGCATGACTTCAGGCCGGACTATCTATACGCCGCCCGCTTCATCCGTGAGTTTGCGAAGGAACAGGATCAGCCGGTGCCGCCGATAGGCTGCTTTACGGCAACCGCCAAAACCAGCGTAATAGAGGAAATCAGCACCCATTTCCGGAAGGAACTCGACCAGGAGCTTAAGCTGTTTGCCGGTGGGGTCGAGCGGCAAAACCTCTCGTTTGAGGTCACACCGCTTGCCAGAGCTGAGAAACTTGAACGCACCTACGAAATTATTCAGGAGCATTTTGATACCCGTGAAGATCCCGGGGGAATTATCGTTTATGCCGCCACACGCGATGGTACCGAGGAAATCAGGGATTTCCTCCATCATCAAGGGGTGACCGCGGAGGCCTTTCATGCTCGCATAAACCCCAAAGAGAAGCGCGAAATCATTGATGCGTTTGTCGCCGGGTCCATGCCCGTCATTTGTGCCACCAACGCCTTCGGGATGGGTATCGACAAAGAAAACATCCGCTTGGTCATACATTACAATATGCCGGGTTCGCTGGAAAATTATATCCAGGAGGCCGGCCGGGCAGGCCGGGACTTGAAACCGGCACGCTGCATTCTTTTGTACGATGAGGAAGATGCGAAGCTGCAATTCAGAATGGGTTCGATGTCCGAAGTCAGGCGGAAGGAAATTGCCCGTACCCTGCGCGCCTTGCGACGCAAGAAAAAGAACGAGAAAGGCGAAATCATCGTTACCAGCGATGAACTGATTCGTGATGAAGATTGGCCCGAAATGAAAAGTTTGGAACCCGAGTTTCGCGATACCAGAATCAGGGCCTCTGTCGCCTGGCTGGAGCGGGCGGGGTTTCTGCAGCGCAATCAAAATTTAACGGAGGTTTTTCAAGGCAAACCCCTGGTTGATTCGCTCGAGGATGCGGATTCCATCATAGCACGGTTGGACATATTACCCCAAACCAGGAATCTGTGGCTGAGCATCCTAAAGCAGATTATCAACAGCCCCGAGGATCGTGGAATGCGGGCCGACCAACTTGCCGAGGCGCTCTTTCCTGAAAAGGAAGTGATTCGGGAGCTGGAGCGCAAAACGGGGCAGACGGCCGCCCAGGTTGTGATTTCCGCCCTACATGATATGTCGGATGCCGGATTGATTGACAAAGGGCTGATGCTATCGGCGATATTTCGCCCAAAAGGTAAAAACAACGCCTCAAAAACATTTCAAATCGTTTGCGAGATCGAAAACAAACTGGTCAGCCTGCTGCAAGTCGAAGATCCCGACGCTGAAAACGGAGACTGGGTTGAATTGGATATCCGGCGCCTCAATCAGAAATTCATCAACGAAGGCCATCAGACCAGCCCCGATATCCTGAGGCTGCTGATAAAAGGCATTTCCTACGATGGCAAAGGCTTTGCTGCTTCTGCGGGCAGCTTCGAGATCGGACATATCGACCGGAACCGCTATCAGGTCAGGCTCAGAAGAAGCTGGCAGGACATTCGCCGAACTATTTTTCTGAGACAGAATGTCGCCGGCGTGATATTGCGCAGGCTGATCGAGTCAGCCAAAAAGCAAGCGTCCGGGACCGGCCCGGAAATCAGCGGTGACGTCAAACTCGCTTTTACCAGTGATGAGTTGTCCGCCGCCATCAAAAGCGACCTGACCCTGAGTGTTGAAGTAAAAAAGGTGCTGCCGGCGATCGAGCGGGCGCTCATGTTTTTGCACGAGCAGCATGTCATCGAGCTGCAGGGTGGGTTGGCCGTGCTCCGGCAGGCCATGACCGTGCGCTTGGCAAAGACCGCCAGGGGACGATATTTCAACAAAGGCGACTACAAGCCGCTGGAAATTCACTATCGTGAAAGACGCCTTCAAGTCCATGTGATGATGCACTATGCAACCCTGGCACTTGAAAAAGTGGCGCGTGCGCTGACGCTGGTATTGGATTATTTTGCCATGGGTCGCGTCAAATTCATCAACAAGTATTTCGAAGGCGACCAGGAATTGCTGGACAAGGCAACGACGGCCGAATCCTTTCGCATGATTGTTGAAAACCTGCGCAACCCGTTCCAGATCGGTGCTGTCGGGCGGCCGGTCGATGACAGCCTGCTCATTCTCGCCGGGCCGGGCTCAGGGAAAACGACCGTCATCGTACATCGCTGTGCCTATCTGCTCGAGGTGGAACGCATACCCGCGCGCCAGATCCTGGTGCTGTGCTTCAACCACAGTTCTGCCATGGTTTTGAAAAAACGATTGCGTGCTTTGGTCGGCAAAGTCGCCAACGCCGTTACGGTCGCTACATATCATGGTGTTGCCATGCGATTGGCTGGAATTTCCATCCGGGATATGGCAACCGAACACAACCCGGACAATATCGAGTTTGATCGAATTATCAAAGATGCCGTTAAGCTGCTGAAAGGCGAAATGGATATTCCGGGCATTGAGCCGGACGAGCACCGCGATCGCTTGCTGGCCGGCTACAGCCACATTCTGGTTGACGAGTATCAGGATATCGATGACTACCAGTATGAACTCGTATCAGCCATCGCCGGCAGATTGGAGTCGGAGGCGGACAACCGGCTTGCGATCATGGCGGTAGGCGACGATGACCAGAATATCTACACTTTCCGTGGGGCTAATATTCGATTTATCCGTCAGTTTCAGACCGATTACAGCAAGGAGGTTGTCTATCTTGTCGAAAATTATCGTTCCAGCAAAAACATAATTTCGACCGCCAATGCCCTGATCCGTGCCAACCGGGACCGAATGAAACGTGATCGCGAGATCAGCATAAATCGGGAGCGGCAGTACAATCAACCGGGCGGGCGTTGGGAACGGTTGGATCCGGTAAGCCGGGGGCGGGTTCAGATCGTTTCCGTTAAAAATCCGGTGCACCAGGCCGGCTATGTAAAAGATGAAATTGACCGGTTAATGGCACTTGATCCAAGACTAAAGTGGAGTGACTTTGCCATCCTCAGCCGGACCAAAGCGCCCTTGGCAAATGTGAGATCCATTTTGGAACGACGTGGATATCCAATTCGTACCACATTGGACAAGGGGCTGCCCTTTCACCGGGTAAGAGAAATCCACGCCGTCCTGGAGTGGCTGATTTCCAATGAGAAAGAGAATTGCCGCGCCTCCGAACTGTTGGATAGAATCAAAATCATCAAACCCAACAATATCACAAACAACTGGTGGCAGCTGGTCGATTTGTTTTTGGAAAACTATCAGGATGAAACCTCGGACAGTATGCTGCCGATAAGTCGAGCTATTGATCGATTGTATGAATTCACGGCGGAACAGCGCAGGGAAAAGATATTAGGGCAGGGGATTTTATTAAGCACCGTCCATTCATCAAAGGGAATGGAGTTTCCCCATGTGTTCATTTTAGACGGGGACTGGGGTAGGCCCGGCAGTAAGAACGATCGGGAAGAGGAACGGCGCGTGATGTATGTGGGCATGACGCGCGCCGAGGAGACGCTGCACCTCATGAAAATACCATCCAGACCCAATCCGTTTCTGAGGGAAATACGGGGAGATTATGTAATCTCCAAGAAGTACACGGGAAGTGAAATGGAAAATGAATTTCAGAATAGGTGCTTCGAGCTGATCGGATTAAGTGAAATCTATATGGACTATGCCGGATCTTTTGCCAAAAACAACCTCATACACGAACATCTGGCTTGCTTAGAGGCCGGCCAGCTCGTTGCTTTTCGCCAAAATAATGATTCCATAGGGATATACAATTCTAAAGGCTATTGCGTGGCCAAGCTATCAAAAGAGGGGGCTGCCCAATGGATCCGGCGACTGGACCGGATGCTGGAATTAAGAGTCGTCGCCTTGCTTCGACGTGACCGTGACGATCCCAATGAAAATTTTATCGACAGAATCAAATCGGATCATTGGGAACTGCCCATACTTGAAGCGGTATATTTTTCAGGAACTCCATGAACCATGGGCAGATAGTGTCTGCTCGAGTTTTACTAACCGGGATAAAAATGTCAGCGAAAATAGACCGGTGGCAATGCTTAATTAGTGAATTTCACCTTGCATCATTCGTAGTATTCACCATTTAAACCCGGCCCCCCCATAGATGTGCATACCTACGGCATTCAGACCTGACGATCTGATGGTGTCTGAAATCGACGGGTTTTTTCTGATTAATCCCTTGAGCGCCAAAAAATCAGGGGCCGGGAACGACCCGGCCCCCAGACCCCTGGACGCGCAAACCAGATTATAGGTCCAAACAATCGAGTACATTAAAGCAGCATTTAGCTGCCGCTGCGTTCTACTTCTTAAACTTCCTCCTAAATCCTGCCAGCCCGATAAAGCCGGATGCCAAAAGGAGCATGGTGGCGGGTTCGGGAACCGGATTGGCCGCGAGAATCAAATCGTCATGATTGTCGTAGCTGCTTCCCGCCTCCCAGGAATCATTGTAGCCTATCATTATCGTTCCTTTGGGCAGCAAAAAACCATTTAACGCAGCAAAATCAGAGTACTGCAGTGTCACATCTGATTGAAGCCGGTACATTTCGAGAGCCGGATTGGGTGGCGGAATAGAATTAAGAACAAGGGTTGTTCCGGTTCCATTACTTTGAAAAAAAGCACTGGACATGTCTACCGTCACCCATTCTCCAAATGAATTGTACCCTCCTGAACCATTCGGATTGTTACCCTCAAATATTGTCGAATCACTGCCATCACCAAACGTATTATAATATGCGGCTTCGTACCCGATAGCAGCAGTTTGGTAGTGACCTGACAGGCCCATTGCCGAGACATCGGTGAAGTCGGTTCCTAAAACGCCGTCATCCACACCATACGTTCCGGTAATCCATTCCATATAGTCTATGAATTCATATTGGGTATGATCGGCAGGGTTAAAAAAATCGCTTGTTAAAATTCCTGCATGAGTATTGGCAGATACAAGCACAACAAACAACGACAACAAAATCAATTTAGTCAATCTCCTCATTCGCACCTCCTGTGATTTAATAGTGAATCTGCCCCCGATTTAGTGACGAAGTATTCTATCTCCTGGGATCGCTCTAATATCGTCTCTTAGGTGGTGCAAAAAGCATGCAAGATCAGATGCCAATATTCCTGTGTTAATTTTCTATTTAATAACAAACAGATATCCATAAATTCAATTCAAGCTTCAGAAAATAAGTTCAATTATTGAACAAAAAGTGAGGTATATTACCTAAAAATTGTGAAACAAAACCTCCAAGAATGTGAAGCAAGGTTCACAATCTCCGACTGCCTTTTCAGTCATCAATTTTGCATTTTTATGACAATCGACGTTATATCATCATCAATTTTCACGCCACTTGTAAATTTCTCCAAACCATAAAAAACCGCATCAAGTATTTGTGCGGCGCCTGAAGAAGCATTCTGTCGAATTAAATCTAAAATTGGCTTTTTGCCTAACATTTCTCCCTTTTTGTTTCGTGCTTCCCAGATTCCGTCAGTACTGAGAAAAATGATTTGACCCTTTGAAAAATCAGTTTTCTGATTATCCTCATAACTCCACTCACCATCCACCCCGAGTGCTATTCCCGATCCACCGAGTTCACGGAATGAATCTGAACCAGGATCATAAATTATGGCGGGATCGTGTCCTGCGCGCACCCAGTCGAGTTGTCCCGATGCAGTGTTGATAGCCAGAAAAAACATTGTCATAAATTGCCCCGAATCTTCCACGTCCTCGACGAGCTGGCGATTTACATCTGTGATGATCTTGGCGGTGCTGCCCGGCTGTGATGCCCGCTGCCGCAAAGAAGAACGAACGGTGGCCATAAGCAGCGCCGAAGAAATCCCATGCCCCGAGACATCGCCAATCGCCACCCCAATTCTCTGCTGATCAGCATCCTGGATAGATATAAAATCATAATAATCCCCACCGGTTTCATCACAGTAGATACTTTTACCGGCGATATCAAAACCATTGACCTTCAAATTACGTTTCGGAAGAAGATTTTGTTGGACTTCTCTTGCTAAATTCAATGACTTCTGCATTCTCTCACGCTCGATCAACCCGTCAGTCATTTCGTTGATTACGTCACCGGTGTAGCCGATCTCATCATTGCTGGTTACCCGGACTTTGTTGTCAAACTGACCGTTTCTTACCCCGCGCAGGGTTTGTATTATTTCGCCAAAGGGCAGGGTAAGATTACGGCTCACCAGCATGGCTATCAAACTTCCGAAAATCAGAAAAATGATCACATTCATGAAGATGGAAGATCGCAGCACATCCAAGGCTCTGGCCGGTTCTGATTGCATTAGGATGATTTGGTGGTTGATGAGAAATATGGTAATGAGAGGGATGATATTGCATGCAAACAGCAGCGCCGCAAGTCGCGTGCGTATTCGAATGCGCAGGGTTTTAGGGATGGTATACAGACCACCGTCGGGAAAAAAATGAGGAACCAGCTGCTTTTGCAAAACATGCTCCAGCAGAAAAAAGGCAACGGCCACGATGGTCAACCCCGTGCTCAAACCCATGAAACAGGCGCTTTGAATCCAATATCTGCCAATATCCAAAGTCCAATATACTACCGGGTAGACAATTGCGGACAAAAGCCACATGCTGAAGCTCAACGATATCAACACAAAGGGTTCATTGAGTAGCCGCTGCCGCGCGGTGTGCTCTGTTGCCGAAGATACCGATGCCTTATCGAATTTCGAATTTAAGTATACCCTGATGGGTCGTTCATAAATCAATGTCGTTGTCAAGAGGAAGATGGATACAGCCAGGTAAAACCCGAAATTCACGAAATCGGCCACAGGATGTTGAAGAAATACTTCCGGAGTCGATCCTTCGGTTTTCAAGAGAAAAAGCTCAATTAATACGACGCCGATGAGATTGGCTAAGCAGTTTGCGGCCAGCATTACATTCTTGAGATGCCAAAGTCGGAATCTGGTCATGGTACAATTCTCCCCTAAGCAAGCTTAATTGCATTTAAGTGATACACGTTACCAAGAACAATGCAATATCTCAATATTGGAATTTTGGCCTCCGGCTCGTAGAGAATATTAAGCCTACGCCTCGGGGAGAATGCTGGGTTTAGTGTTAGTGGAAAGGGGTCTATTTTTACTATGATGGCTCGGATTAGTTTATAAAATCAGACCATCATCCGCAGTTAAGCGCCTGGCTGATTTTAGTATTTGTATCCGTCCGAACACCCGTGATAAGGATCGGACCTACTGCCATTAACTTAAGGATCGGGGGCGATATTTGTGGGAGCGGCTTCCAGCCGCGATTGAAGCTTTAAAGCGACTTTGTATCGTGGCTGGAAGCCACTCCCACCATCAATTGATGTTAAGCTAGCGGCATTAGATCGGACACTTTTAATCCGGCAATTTAAATAAAAAAAGGCAGCCAAAGATCAATCTCCGACGGCCTTTCCATTCATCAATATATAATATTTATAAATCCCCAACCACTTCCTAATGTTAGATCCCCAATCCGAAATCCGAAATCGATTGTTACTCAACCGGTCCATATTCAAGCACCAGGTTCTCCCCTAAACGCCCACGAGGCAGATGGTCGCCGATGATCGTAAAGACCGGATCGACAGCGGAATCCACCTGGTAGGTGCCGATGACATCCTTCCAATCCCCGCCGTAGGCAGTCAAAGTAATGGCATCTTCCGTGCCGACATATTCAAGGGTCAGATCGAGATAGTGCGGCGGACCGATCGGTGTCCAGGAAATATTCATAACGGTGCAGTTCAAGAACCGGTCGCCGATTTCAGCCGCCTTTGGGCCGGTCAGTTTAATGGCAACGCGTTTTTTCCCGACCCCGAAATACACTTTGTTTTTAGCGAGATGGCTGACATCCAGTACGAAGGAGTCTCCCGGCAAGACCTGAAAACTTTTGATGGGATGCTTTCGGCGGGAATCCTGGTAGATTGTTAATTCAGCCGCACGTGTGCCGTAGTAGCTGAGCTCCAGATCCGCAACACGGTAATCGTCGTAGCCTTCGGTAAAATTGACCACCTCGAAATTTCCATATCGATCACCCCTGTTCAGCGGCGGTTTACCTGAGGTGTCCATTCGCTGATAACTCTTCGTCGGATCATAGTCTTTCGGCAGCCTGCCCCTGAGCTCGACGGCAGCCGATCCCCGAAACGATCCGTCAAATGTCGCCGGATCGCCATCCAACTCCAGTTCGCCGGAAATCGACACCTCCACCTCCGGCGGCGGCGATATCAGCAGCACGAGCTTGCCATCCAGGTAAAGCCGGGCCTTGCGAGTAAGCTTCTTGCAGTTGATGGACAGCTGTGGCTTTTTGCCGCGGGCACCATGGGTTTTGATCGACAGATCCTGCCGTTGCCCGTCCACTATCAGATAGCGCTCCGACCACTTGATGGGGAACGGTAGATCGTCGAATGCGACGGTGTCTCCGATCACCAGCTTGGCTTTTTGGGGATGGCCGATATCGGAGACGCGGATGTGTTTGCGCGGGTGCTTGCCCTTGAGTTTTGCGCCATTGTGAACGTTCACCAGCCAACCGCCAACCCTCTCGAGATCTTCCTTGTCCAGCGTTGACATGACGTCGAAGCGGTCGAAATGGACCTCCATCGCAACCAGCTGGGTTTCCGGCAAGATGGTGAGCGCCAAATCACCGTCCAGATATATGCGTGCCTCAGCCTGGAGATTGTGGTGCAATACCTTCAGCAGGCCGTCTTTGCCGGACGCCCGGATGTGCATCATCTGCAGCCGGCCGTCATCATCCAGGCTGAAACAGTCATGCCATTTGACGGGATACGGTTCATCGGCAAAGATCGTCCGGCTGCCCACTTCCAGGGTTATCTGTTGGGGCTGACCCACGTTGGCCAGCCAAACATGGTGCTTTTTCTCCTTGACGACGCCGTAGGGCGGCTCGGCAATCACGCCGGGCTGCGCCAGGGCCCCCGCGTTTTCGGTTATCAGACGGGCAGCGCCTTTGATGATGGGTACTTGATCGTTGAGAAGAACCGAATCCGGTATGATATCGGCCGTTGACAGCAGCGGCGGATCGGACTGATAGGTTGACAGCACCGTGTGGCGGTCCAGATAACCGGCCTGACCGCAGTTGATTACAATTACATCGTCAGCGTTAACGCTGTAAAAATCCACGACCGTGTCGCCGGAAAAGGCGAGAATGTCCATCTCATCGACACCCACATACTTCAAGGTCAGCGAGGCGACTTTTTCTTTGCCGGGTTTGACACCGGTTTGGGCCGCAACGATATCCACCACGACAAAGTCACCGTACCCGTCACCAGTTTTAAGCCCGACAGCCCTGCCGGTCGGAATTACGGTTTCAACCTCGACATTCTCGAGGCTGATCTCGGCCTTGATAGTATCCTTTGAATGATGGCCGTGCTGAATATCGAACGGATCCAGCAATTTCACTTCCCAACGATTGGGGTCGACATGAACCAGCGCCGGCTCCGGCCCCACGTCGAAGACGACCTCCTGCTCGGCCGAATTGCCGGAATAATCGGAAGCCGGCACGTACAGGGTGTGCACCCCGTCTGCCAGCTCGGACAAATCCAGCAGGGCGTCGGCCGCAGTTCGCCGGCCGTCGAGGAAGATCTCCACACTTTCGGGGACCAGCCCGCTGGAAACGCCGCCGCTCTCCGGATCCGCGACCGCCACATCGACCACTATTTCATCCGTGTTGCGGTAATAGCCGGCCTGGGGCTCGAATATTTCAATAATCGGCGCGGTCTTGTCGATCAACACGGTAATGGCACTGGATTCGCAGTCGGCACCATCATCATCGGCCATCGTCATGCTGACCGTGAACAAGCCCTCCGCAGCGTAAGTGTGAATGGCGGTTAGGGTGCCGGTAGCGTCGGGTTTTTCGTGTTCGGCATCGATGTCTGCACCTGCGGCGGTACCGTCACCAAAATCACACACGCCCGTATGAGTATCCAACCAGCCCGCATCTGTCAGGGCGGCCGTCAATTCTATTGGACCGTTGGAAGGACTGTCGGATGCAAGGCCGCTGAGAACGGGTGCGATATTGTCGACGAACACTGTTAAACTGCCGGTGCCGATCCCGCCCTCGTCATCGGTCACCGTCACGGTTACGGTGTAGCTTCCGTTGTCGCCGTAAGCATGGCTGGTGGCGTAGATCTTGGCATCGTTCAGGTCGAGCTCCTCAACAGGAGAGCTGTCGCCATAGTCCACCTTCACCGTCCAGCTGTCGGCGCCCGGATCCGTCAAAGCGCCTGAAAAATCGACAACTGCGCCTTCATCGGCCGTCTGATTTTCTCCCGCATCGACCGTCGGGGACACATTGGTCACTGCAACTGCTACCGCAGCCTCCGCATCATATGTGCCGTCCTCGTTGGTCGCACTGGCGGTGATCGCATAGGCATCGGCAGCGTCATCGGCGTAGGTGTGAAGGACCGTCGCCGGGTTGCCGCTGATTGTCTCAGTTTCACCATCGCCCCAGTTGATGCGCCAACCGGTCACCGTGTCGTCACCGGGGTCAACCGCACTGAGCGCAAGGCTGTAGTCCGCGCCTTCGTCGACCGTCGCGGCACCGGCGATGCTCACCGTCGGCGCCCGGTCGGCAACCGTAACCTGAGCAGTAACAATTTCACTTGTCTCACCACCTGGATCCCCAACACGCAGGGCCACGGTATATGTATCATCATCTGCGTAGGTCCAAGTTGGTGTCTGCAGATCAATACCGTGCTTATCGGCGACAAAATCACCGCGGTAGTCAAAATCCCAGAAATAGGTTAAATCAGTCGAATCGATATCTGTGGCTTTTCCGGCAAAGGTAATGCTTTGGCCCTCGCTGCCGCTGAATAGCCGGCCGATGTCCGCTGTCGGTGCATCATTGACCGCCGTTACAATGAACTGCACTTCCCTTTCATCCGACAACCCGAAGGGATCGGCGGCTGTGAATGTGATGGTTTCTGAGCCGTACCAGTCCGGATGAGGGATGGTGATTGCAGCCGCATGGGAGACATCATCGATAGCGACTAAAAGCTCGATGCCGCCGCTATAAGTCCAGTCAATCTCTTCATCAATGTTGTTTGCATCCGTGACATAATCGTCAAGATCAATGGTAAGAAATAATTGACCTTCATCTACGGTCTGATTGCGGATAGCACTCACAACCGGCGCGGCATTGACGACCACGGTAAGCACGGCTTCGTCATTGGTGTTGTCCGTATCGGTCGGGCTGGAAGATTGCCGGCCGGCTTTGGTGACCATCTCCCCGGCAGTCTCTACCCCGTAGGCAACGACCAGGGTGGCCGTCTCTCCGAGGGCAAGATCGCCGACATCCCATTGACCGGTAAGCCAATCAAATGTCGCTTGGGCAGGCAAATGCGACTGATAGAACGATCCCCCCGGCGCCTCATAGGACACCGCAACCCCCCTTGCATCTTGTGGACCGTGGTTGGTTACCTCGATGGTAAATTCAAAATTTCCCCCCGGGTTAACGGTTGTCTTGTCGACGGATTGGATCACGGCGATATCGGCGGACAAACCGGTCACCCTCGTGGTGTCGGAATTATTGCCCCCGTCCGGATCGAATTTATCGAGGTTGACTATGTCGGCCGTGTTGTCCTGCTCGCCGATTCCCGCAACATCCACACGCATTTCCATAACCGCCAGGTCGCCGGCCATGATGATTCCCGGCAGCCAGACTTCGCTCTGACCATCGTAAGTGCCTTGTGATGGGCTGGCAGACTGCAGAATCAACCCGTCGGGCAGCAAGTCTTCGATTTCGATGTTGCCGGCGTTATCCGGTCCGTTGTTTCGAACCAGCAGGGTAAAAACAGCCTGTCCGTCAACGTCGACATCAGCATGGCTGGCCATTTTATGGATGGCCAGATCAGCAATAGATGGATGGTCATCCGAGTCCTGATTTATGACGATACTGGACCGGTTGTTGGTGGGATCCGGATCTGGTTGATCGCCGGTTGCCAGGGCAGCGGTCAAAACCGTTTCGACGTTGCTGTCGATGGTCAGCGTCAGCACAAGTTCGGCACCGGAACCGAAGACCAACTCACCGACGTCCCATAACCCGGATTCCGGGTAATAGTCGCCCTGGGAGGACGTACTGTTCACAAATGACAAATTGCCGGGCAGCATTTCTTCGATTTTTACTCCCGTGGCATCATCAGTGCCGTTGTTGGATACATTGAGCGCGACCGTGATGATTTCGTTGGTTGCGGCGGCTAACTTTTCGCTGTCCAGGGCCAACGCCAGATCTGATTGCGCCCCACCGTTGAGAATCAAGGCCGCCGAATTGTTGGAGCGGTCCGGGTCGTATTGATCAGCGGCCTTTACGGTTGCGATATTGAGGATTTTACCGCTCCGGGTGACTATTGCTCTTATCTTCAAGGCGGCCGTCTGGCCCGGCGCCAAAGCAGGCATATCCTCCATATCCCATATACCGCTCGCGTGATCATAGGCGTCATCAGAATCATCGTCGATAGGCGACAACCCGCCGGACAGCAGATCCAAAATATTAATCCCGGTAGCTTCCCGCGGACCTTTGTTGGTGACCGTGACGGTCAGATCAAGTTCGTCGTTAAAAGACGGGTTGGGATTGCTCACCGCCAGTTGAATCGCCAGATCCGCCAACTCGGCCGGATCTTCTCCATTTTCAAATTCTTCAAGATCAGATATGCCGTCACGGTCGAAGTCACCGCTGCCGTCACGATCAAGGCTGCCGAAGTGCTGTAATTCCCATTCATCGTCCAGATTATCGCCGTCCGTATCGGTAAACCCTTTGACCATGATCGTCGCCCGCCGGGTGGCATCCAGCAAACCGTCCGATGCCCGGTAAATGATCTGATAGACCCCGGCCTGTCCCGCAGTCGGCGTCCAGTCGAACACGCCCAGGCCGTCGCCTTCATCCACAAATGTTGCACCGACGGGCAATGGGGCAGCCGACAGCGCCGGCACCGTGCCATTGGGATCACTGGCTTCGACGATAAAGGATACCTGAGTATCTTCTTCCACGTCCTTGTCCGCGATGTATTGCAGCACCGGCGGCTGCGGGACGGCCGAAACATCTTCGAATTTAAGGGTGTAAGTGCCGGGGGAATTCACATCGAACAGGTTGAAGTGATATTGCCAGGGGTTGTCTCTGAACCGGGTGTGGGATAGCCAGGCATTTTCCGGTTTGATGATCTTGCCGTCGGAGCGCACGACCTCCCTGAGGACCTTTTGTCCGTTAAACGGATCGGGCAGCTTAACATACATGAAGCCGTCCGTCACCGGAGTTCGCAGGGTACGCGTATCGCCACCTTCGCCTATATTAGCCGACAAAGATTGATCGTGAACCTCCGGGTCCCCGCCGGACGCATCCTCAAGGCCGGTCGTTTCCGATTCATGGATGCGATACGCACTGCCGCCGTCGGTGGCCAGAAAATCGCGCACCGCATCCCGGCCGGGCAGATCCACCAGGACATCGCGCACCAGCGTATGGGTATTGACTTCCTGAATAAGGGACGTCAGCTCACCACCAAGCTCATCGGAGTGTGAATAGTCGGCCGTTAATGAGACAAATTGGCCCGACAGGGTGCAGGTCATGGTCCAGCGGGCCACACCCGAACCGGTAGGCGCAATATCGCCAAAATCCACCAGCATGCTGTCGCCGGCCGCCTGGCCGTTGACTTCGCTGCCTTCGATGGCAAATCCGATCAACAGCCCCTGAGCGTTTTCCTTGATCCGGGGCTGGGCGGACTCAATTTTCAAATTGCGGGCCACACCGTGACCGTTGTTTTTAACCCGTACGCCCAAAGAAAACGGCTCGATCGGTTCGACCGAATTTTCGGTCAACGGATCATCACCATAAACATCGGAGGGCAGGAAATAGTCCAAAGTGATTTCAGGCATGGGTTTGACAAGGATGTAATCGGGGATCACTTCAGTGACCTTTGGCTCGCCGCCAATGGTGTAGGTCAATTTAGCACCGACATAATAGAGTGTGCCGGATTCCAGGCCATTGGAGGAGCCCGGGGATGGGATAATCAGCCAATGGATGTCAGCGGATGTGGACGGATTTACGGTTCCGGTGCCGTCGACATTATCGATATTTTCCAACGAGTCCTGGACCGGGCGGATAAAAAACATTGCGTCGGTATTATCAGGATCTGAACTGGCGACAACCGGATTGCCGTCCTCATCGGCAAAGGATACGTCGACTTTTACATTGTCCAGGCTGATGTTGGACAGACCGTTGTTGATGCGCATGTGGGCATCAAACGCCTGGCGCTCCAGGGTCAGCTCCTGCTTGATTTGGATCTTAACCCGGGCGCAGACCGTGCCCGCCGCTAATGAAACGGCCGGACCCGCCAACAGCAATCCGGCCAAGAAAATGCAACAGACCACCTTACGGCAATTATATGAAAATGCCTTGCCCATTTCCCCCTCCGAAATTGGGAAGCAGATGACGGATGACTCGACTGCGCTCACCGAGCTTGGGGCTTCGCCCCTTAGGGCTTGGGGCTTGGGGCTTCGCTCTTCGAGCTACGACCCCACACGTCGCTCTTCGAGCTACGACCCCACACGTCGCTTTCAGCTACGACCCAACACGTCGGGCTACGACCCCGCAAGACGCCGAGGCACGCAGAAGTCAGATGTCAGAGGGCAGAAAAACCCCGGGATTAATTGATATTAGACAGTTACCAACTCAGTTTTGCGCAAATTGTGCAAAACATTTGTTGGCATCTTTGTAAAGAACTAACAAACATGCATTTACAAGGATTTGAATTGAATTCAACTTTGTCACGACCGAAATTTTGTTTGAGACATTTGAATTTTGGAATTTAGGATTTGTTTCGAATTTCGAATTTCGATTTTCGAGTTTCGTATTTCCGGTTTATCCGGGTTAGGTATTGCTTATTGGGTTTAAGAGTCGGGCATCATCGATGATCCTAATCCGAACGGTATCTTTGGTCCATTAAGCTTTAACCACAAACCTTTAACCTTGGTCCTTTCCCCTTAGCATAGGATGATCCACCCAAACGAATCCAATGCCGTCCACAATTAGATTTACGACACAAATCCCAGCCCTTTGCATGAATACTCACCCAGCTATCAAATTGAATTTCGTAACAATTCCATCTTCGAACAATGGTGGGTTTATTTAGCCGTTAATAAGTCGATAGATATGTAGTAATTGCTTCTTTTATTTCCATTTCATCATAAAGGCAAGAACAATTCAAAATTTTTACAATGATTTACATAGATTTACACTATTTTACAATTTGCTTTATCAGCTTATGGAACTACAAATAAATAAACCAGATTATTGAAGTCGGAAGTCGGAAGTCGGAATGAATAGAAGACAGATTCTTGAAGTCGGATGTGGGGTCCTTCGTCGTCCGATAGAGCGGTATTTTGCCGCGGCTAAAGATACGGAATTCGGAAAGATTGAAAGACCGTTGTCAGATGGCAAATGGAACCAGTGACTAGTGAATGGTGACAAGTGACCAGAAACCAGATTCCAACATCCATAATCAAGGATACAGTATCATAAATCGAGCATCCAGTATCGAGAATCCAGAATCAAGCATCCAGTATCGAGAATCCAGCATCTAATACCCAGAAACCACATTAAAATAATAATTTGTAATGAAAATCGGCGATATGAACAATTCGGCAAAATCCGTATATGAGGAGATCACCGTATTTGGTGAGGCCCGGTTCGATTTCTTGGATTTAACAATCGAAGGCCCCGCGGCCATGGAAACCGATGCTGCGAGGCTGCAGCCGATTCTTGACAACTACAGGATGTCGGTAACCGGGCACTCGGATCCTTGCCTAGCGTATGCCTATCCAATTCAATCCATCCGGGACGCCTGTCTCAGGGAACTGGAGCGTTGTGCGAAAATTTTTTCCGCTCTGGGAGCCGACGTGATGAATATCCACCCCTGCTATTTCTGTCCGCCGGCCATGCGCAATAATATTGTCGATCTCAATATCGAAGCTTTGCGACCCGTCGCAGAGATGGCAGCCTCCCATGGACTTTCGATTGTTTTTGAAAACTTCAAAGCGCCTTTTGACCGGGTAAACATCATCGAAATGATCATACCGGTAAATAAAACAAAAAGGCAGTCAAAGATTAAACTCCAGCTGCCTTCGCCAATATTTAATATTTAAGATGCGACGCTGATCTTTTCCCTCGTCCTAATTCATATTGCGAACAAGAATGATAAAGAGGTTACCATGGTAATCCCTTTAATACGAGATAACCAGATAGGAATAGAGAAAATACAATGTGAAATAAAACTATGGACCAAAAGAGTTCGGGGTTTTCCTGTTTTTTGATACTCTTTGGAATTCCTGAAATAATAGTCTCATTTGTCCATAATGCCATAACAATATTGCTCATGAATAACGGTAAAAATGAAACAGCTAAAATTCGTAGATCTTGATTTTGTTTATCTTCCAAACTTTGATAGACGACAACGCCTATACCCGAAAAAGCTATTGCTACCATAATTAAGTCAATTATATTGCGCACATTCTTTTTGTGAGTCATTTTCATAATGAACGAATGATTATTCAGTCATAGGAAAAGGCAAAAGGGTCGCGTCTTCATTCCTGAGGAAAAGGAAAAGAGGAAAAGGAAAAGGGGTCGCGTCTTCATTATTGACAGGGAGTGAAGAATGAAGACGCGACCTCTTTGTTCTAGGATGCGACCCTCATCTTTTCCTCTCCCCCATTAGTCTGATTTCTCTGACAACCCGGATATTCTTATTGTATTCGAAACGGCTTTGTTGACCTTTGAAATCTTAGAGCCTTATCCAATTTCCGGGGTCATCATAATAAAATTCCTAAGGGTCGAAAGGGGTCGCGTCTTCATTCTTGACAGAGAGTGAAGAATGAAGACGCGACCCCTTTGTTCTACACATTTGTTTTATTCACTATTCAAGCTTTGACCCTCATAGATTTTTAATGATTGAAAAACAATGTACGTCTGTGTGCGCGTTTATCCTGAGCTTGCCGAAGGGGGCTGCAGACCTTGAGGGACAGGTCTTCCGCTGCCTGCGCTCGCAGCCGGTCTGATTTAATATCCCCCGCCCGCCCTCCAAAAAACAAGGAAGCCGCTTGTCTATTTTATTGGCCCTGGCTGTCATGCTAAATGCAGTTCTTACATAATCTACCGTTATCAGACAGAGCAATCTATTTTAAAAAAAATTCTAAGGTGCGCCGTCTGATAACGCGAGTTTATGTAACCAGTAAAGCATTTAGCATGCCAGGCAGCGCCAAAAACAAAGGTAAGCGGCTGGCTGATTTAATATCTATTCCCGCCCGCCTCCCCTGATAAGGATCAGATCATTTTATTCCGGCAATGAAAGAAAAAAGGCCAAAGAAGGTGTGCTCTCTTTCGCCCTTATTTCTTGCTCTTTGATAGAACCTTAAAATTTTATGGACGTCCCCTAATACGTCCCCTTAGCCTTTTTTTTAGTATATAGTTCCGTTTTTTAAAGTTTTCTAAGATAATATCAAATGCTTGGCTTGGTCCGACCCCAATAGAACTTTGTCAACTATTCTTCCAGGTTCAAAGGGTCACTCCATATTGGTTAGTATCTTTACCAAATTTTCATCTGACTTTTCTATTGCTATATCCAGTGGGGTGTTACCTTTTTTATCTGGTTCATTAATTTTAGCACCAGCTTTCAACAACAAATTTGCTGTTTCAGCATTCCCTCTTCTCACTGCAAGATGCAAAGGGGTTTGATTGTCAATCATTTTCGCATTCACGTTTGCGTTTTTATCGAGTAAGTATTTGACTATACCAATATTTTCAAATTTTAAGCCTGCAGCTATATGAAGAGGTGTATAATCCCAAATTCCCTTTTTATTAACGTCCGCACCATTGTTAACTAGAAGTTCTACCAGTATTAGATGACTCTCAGCAGTTGCTATTAGTAATGGTGTATATTCTTGTTCATTGAGCTCATTAACATATTCAGGATTTTTTTTGATCTGGCTTTCTACGTTTTCGATATCTCCAAGATAGACAGATAGATGAAATTCATCATTCGGAATGGGTATAAAACCACAAGCTAAACTGAGGTCATTTATGTCATAAATTTTATATTCTTTAGCTTCAGTGATCTTTGTTTTAAAAACATCTAAACCATTTACACTGTTTGTTTTTAAAAAACCGATTGTTGTTTCACTACTCTTTTCACAGGCTTTACAACTGTTAAGTTCTTTTTCATCTAAAATTACAAAATACCTGAACTGTCTATTTTTAGCTATCTGAGCATAACTGCATAATGATGTCATAATAGAAGCCATATAAGTTCCTCTATTAAAAACATGTGTCCTGACTACAGACATCTGATCATTATGCTCTATTTCATTTATCTTTATATTGATATTTTTTTCACCCAAAATTTCTGTATCAAGTGAAAAAAAATTGTTTTCAGTTGCATCAGTTATAGAAATTGACAGTACACATGTTATAGCGACAATAATCAGAATAAATGAAAAATTTTTTAGTTTAATAAAGGTCAACTTTTTATAAGATGTCATTACTTATAGCCCAAAAGAAGTTTTAAATAATTTTATCTATTTTTTACGCCAAGAATCGATATACTCTTCGCCTTCCAAATCTTTTTCACATTTACAATTATATGATCTTGCAGATGAATCCCAACTCCTTTGCGCTGTTTCGCTGTTCATTGCCTCATCGCAAAATATTTCTGCAACCCAATAACACTGTGGCAACGAACATTCATTCTTAACACAAGTACAAAATTCCGTATCACAATCTTCTTTTTCTTTAGAGCACTGACCATTTAATCCGTCGTAGCAATCATCGTGCTTTTCACAGCATTCACCAAAGCCTAAATCAGGAACGATAAGATCGCCGAAAGTTCCAGGACCACAATCTAAACCTAGACGGTCTACATATTTCGATGGATTGTTTAAGCCGTATGAATATGCCATAAACTTTTGAGGATATTTTAATATCATTTTTAAGCTGAAAGGTATTTCTACGGGAAGACGTAAAATTGGATCATATTTGGTATATCTACCTATTTGTGGATCATAAAACCGATAATAATTATAGTGCAATCCCGTCTCAGCATCAAAGTACTGCCCCGGATATCTGAGATTATTTGTGGCGGTAGAGGATGAATCGACATCCGCTTCCCCAAAAGAAGAGTACTTGGCGGACCAGACGACAGCCCCGTTGACAGCAGTTAACTTCTGCGGAGTGCCTAGGTGGTCATTTTGGTAGAAGTAATATTGATCGCCCACCTTCATAAACAAGGGATCAGTACTCCAAATCGATCCGGGCGTATAGCCATAGGACTTAATGACATTGCCCCCTGCGTCAACTTCACCAACCAATCCCTCATCTGCATAGAAAAAGTTTGTCCTGACTCCGCCGACTTCCTTCCAAAGCCGCCTGCCAAATGGATCATAGTAGTATGAAGCTGTCAAAGAACCGGAACCGTCCTCAACTCTTTCCAGACGATCTTCTATGTTGAAAATGTAATTTGTAAACTGACCGGCCTCAGTCTTTTTGATCAGGTTGCCGTTGTTATCGTACTCATAATTTACGCCGGCATAAGCCTGAAGCTCGTTATTATCATTGTAGCTCCAGTTTCCTGCCACACCTTCTGCCGTCAGCCGGTTGCCAACCGCATCGTAGCTATAGGCTTCAT
>Ga0209454_1000084_pt1 | contig 64125 bp, 44 predicted proteins | sample WorMetHERISLAND1_2_FD_187400 | JGI IMG/M metagenome (GOLD analysis project Ga0209454, IMG submission 187400) | Marine gutless worms symbiont microbial communities from Max Planck institute for Marine Microbiology, Germany - Olavius geniculatus... | ecosystem: Host-associated > Annelida >... | reverse complement strand
TGGGAAGAAAAAGCGACGGCTTTCCGGGCACCCAAACTCTGTGGCGCGGCCTGCAGCGGCTGGATACCGCCACTGAAATGTATGCTATTTTTACGCAACAAGAATATGCTCATCCTTTGCAATCCGGCCCTTGACCCTGCCCCCCTCTGTGTCATGTATGGGTAAAGTTCAGCCCACCAGGGGAGGGAAGGTTATTTCCTCCCCATTGATGGACTGCGACAAGCTCAGTCGAGCGGGGAGGCCGGGTGGGAGTGAATTAATATAGATAAATAGCATTACCTTATTTTGGTATATAGGCCCGATATCGAAACAGGGAAGCGGACATGAGACAAGTATATGAAATTTAGGGACATTGACTAATCGAATCAAACTCGTAGGAGAAACTCTAACCCGGATAAACCGGAAATACGAAACTCGAAATTCGAAATTCGAAACGGTTCGACAGGCTCAACACCCTAAGCAAAGTCACAGGGCAAATCCGAAATTCCAAAATTGATTCATTATCAATTTTTTGTGTTTTATGCCGATATATGGTTATTGATCAATGTGATAGCGTATTGGGACAAACAAGGTTCATTCAGGCTTTTATCCGCACCGACGGATCTGCCACTCGTATTCGAACCACGAACGAAATCAGATTTTTCAAAGCACCGGAAAACCGTTATGAGACGATCTCTGCTTAAAATTCTCAAATCGAAGACCGGCATCCTGGTTCTAAGTCTGGCCGTCATTCATACACCGGTCGTATTTGGCGAAAACAGCGGCTGGCTGTTGCCGATAGGGGCCTCAAATCGTATTTCGTGGAACACTGTGCAGCTTACCCGCATCGGTTTCTTCGGAGAAATAAGAAAAGCCCGCCCGGGAATACCGGCACACCTGCATACCGGCCTCGACATCAAACGGCCGGGACGCAACTATGTCGATGAACCCGTTTACGCCGCCTCCCGGGGCCGCGTGATCAGCGTCAGGCAGGACGGCCCGTACGCTCAGGTTATTGTTGAGCACAAATTGCCGCAGGGTGACAAGGTGTGGACGGTCTATGAACATATAGCAGGCATCTCCGTATCAACCGGGGATGCGGTCTCTGCAGATACACCCATAGGCCGTTTTATGAACAAGACCGAATTGGATAGTTTCGGCTGGCAGTTTGACCACGTACACTTTGAAATATTAAAACATCGCCCCCGGGCGTTGAAACCTTCCCCCAAAACCCCATCAAGATTTTATGGCACATACAGTTTGGAATGTTATACGCCTGCCGATTTAACAAAATATTATTTCAATCCCGTAGATTTTTTAAACGCCCGATGGAATGACGGATAGGGTTCACTCTTTGGCCAATACGGTAAAATGTCGCTGCACCCGTTCTCCGTTTTCATCCACCACGGTCAGCGCATGGTCACCGGGCTCTGGGGCCAGGGCCATTTGATGCAATTCTTTGGTGGCCCCTATATACTGATCGTCCAGATGCCAAAATACCGTCATCCCGGGATCCCTGTGGGCAGCTTCGAAAACGGCCCGCCCCAGTTGTCCGTCAAGTTCGATGGGAACATAGATGTTGCCGCTGCGCCCCGGGTAAATAATGCTCAGCGATTTTGTCGGGAATGCCGCCACGACTTCCAGACAATCGCTGCGAAAAGGCGGCAACGGTCGGTAGTCCGAATGCTTTTTCCTGTAATACCATTCCATGGCCGGCGGCAGCAGGAAACGTTTCAAAGGCAAGATCTCAGATACTGGGCTGCAGTCCCCGTGAATCCGCCAGCGGCCGGTTGCATCACAATGGATGACCCGGCAGTACGGGCAGCGCCCGGCGGTCAGGCCCAGCTGTGTGACCTGCGCGGTTCGCGTGCTGACACAATGCGGTCCAACGCGAAGTCCGCTCTTGGCGCACACTTCGATCTCAAACAAATCGGCTTCGGGCTTGGCGAACCATTCACCGGTGTCAAGCAGTCCGAAGAGTTCAAAGAGGATCGGCCCGGCGGCGCCGATGCCGGTCAGACCCGGTCGCCCCTCGCCATCGGCATTTCCGACCCAGACTCCAACGGCATATCGGGGCGTGACGCCCAGCGCCCAGGCGTCACGGTGCCCGAAACTGGTACCGGTTTTCCAGGCAATCTTGTGCGCTGAAGCAAAGTTTTTCCAGGCCACGTCTTCCCCCGGGCGCACGACTTCGAGCATCGCCTCCAGGGTCAGCCAGCAGGCCGCCGGTCCAAGTGGTTCATCTTCAAACAATGGCAGGGAATTCTCGGTTTCATCATTGCTGCCGGCGCCTTTTTCAGCTTGCCGGGGCGGTAAAAAGCGGGGCGGCGCAAATACCGGTTCAGAGGCCGGACTTCCACCGGAAGCCTTGTTGATGCTGCGTGCCATACCGGCGTAGATAGCAGTGAGATCCCACAGCGTTCCTTCGGCGCCGCCCAGGATCAGGGACAGGCCGTAGTGGGAGGCCGGGCGTGATAAGGTCGTCATGCCCAGTTTAGTGAGCAGCGCATAGAAGCGGTCCACCCCATAGCCTTGCAGCATGCGCACGGCCGGAACATTCAAAGATCTGGCCAGCGCCATGGAAGCCGGTACGGCGCCCTGATAGGAACGGGAGTAGTTTTGGGGGGCAAACCCGCCGATGCGGGTGGGGATGTCGGCGACGAGCTCGCCGGGCAGCAATTCACCGGCCTCCAGCATGGCGGCGTAGAGCAAGGGTTTCAGAATACTGCCGGTACTGCGGGGAGCCGTAATGATATCCACCTGATTGCCGTTCTCCATTCGGGAGTGATCGGCAACATTGCCGACATAGGCGACGATATTGCCGCTGTCAACTTCCATGATCAGGGCGGCGGCGTTGAAAATGCCGTTGCCGGCAAGGCTGTCATGATGCCGATCAACAATCTCGGCAGCCCGCACCTGAATTTCCCTGCTCAGGGTTGTTCGTATGCGATGCCGACTGCCGGATGCGTCAGGCTCGGCTTTGACCAGGGGATTCGCAGATGAAGTCGACCGGTTTACCCGGGCCAGCAGATGGGGGGCCAACCGCGGTATGGGAAGCGGTTTCGGCGGCAAGGGCTCCTGTTTGGCCAGCGTGCACGTTAACTCATCGATGATACCCGCCTGCTGCATTCGCGTTAGCAGGGCATTTCTTTTTTGCATCAAGCGCGGGCGATTCCTGGCGGGATGAATCAGGGCCGGATTGTTGGGCAGCACGGCCAGCATGGCAGACTCCGCCCACGACAGCATGTGCGGGGCCCGACCAAAATATCGCCAGGATGCAGCGTCAATACCGACCACGTTGCCGCCGTAGGGTGCATAGGAAGCATACAGCCCCAGGATTTCAGTTTTGCTCATGGCGATTTCGAGCCGCAGGGCCATGAGCATTTCGATTGCCTTTTCCGGAAGGTCTCGCGGCCGGTCCGGTCTGGACAGCCTGATCACCTGCATCGTGATCGTGCTGGCACCGCTTAAAGTCCGCCCGGATCGGAGATTTAGCCAAAGTGCGCGGGCCACCGCCAGGGGGTCTACGCCGGGATGGTAAAAAAATCGACGGTCTTCATAGCAGGTGATCGCTTGGACAAATTTCGGCGGAACCTCCGTCACCGGCGGAAAACGCCACTGTTCATCGGCGGCAATCGAAGCGCCCAGCAGATTCCCGCTGCGATCCAGCAGGGCCGTCGAGTGCGGCGCATCAAACAGCGGCGCGGGCAGGCAATTCCAAAAAATAGTCACGCCCAGAACCATCAGCGCGGCAGCCGCAAGTCGTTTTGATCTCAAAAGCCGCAGCTTGGTGAAGACCGTCCCGGAAGCGGCTTTGTTGCAAGGAGCCCCATTGTTGAAACTAGGAGGGTTCATCTGCAATGATCCATTTTTCAGATTCCATCTCCCCGTTGTTTTCCAAAGGCTGATCAGATGATGGACCTTGGCTTGCAGCTGTGCCGGGCTTGACGATTCGCATCCATTTTCCCGGAACACGGGCATTGATGCGGGCGTCGTACATGGCTTCGGCCATGATCATGGGAAGATAAAATTTGCCGATATAGCTCGCATTTAAAACCACCTGAAAGGTCTTGGATTCGCCTTGTTTGATATCAAAATAGGTGTATAAGCGGTCATCGCGAATGTCCTGGAAATCAAAGTCTGCGGTGTTGCCGCTTGCTCCGGGTTCCATGCGGGTATTGCGAATTTCCCATCCGGAAGCCGTGATGTGGGTGAGGGCAACCTCCTCGTAGGCGCCGCTGTTGCCGGTATTCTCAATAGTTACCTCGGCGACGAAATCGGTCCCCTGGTCAAGCCGGCTCGGATCGATGGGATTGTCTTCCAGATCGAAATAATTTACGGTCAACGACATGCCGTTTTGGCCGGCCGTTTCGGTGCCCAACGGCGGAATGCCCTCCAGCAAGATCCGGGGGTAAAGCCGGGTGTTGCCGGTATTCGTTATCGTTATTTTTCCAGCGGTGGCTCCAGCGGCAGGTAAATTTCTCTGTACCACCGGCGCCGAGGCAGACACGACCTGCGGTTGGCCGTCACCCCAGGTGTAGCGAAAAGCCATCCCGGCCGAATCTTCTGTGATGCCCGCCAGCCGGGCCATGGCGATCAGCGCGTAAGCCGTCGCATGGGTGCTGAGCCACTTGGCATCACCGAGGTCAGCGGCGATTTGCCGGGCCAAGGGGGCTGTTTTTTCGGTCAGGCGCATGAGACACAATGCTTCCAGAACCATGGCCTTGTCGCGCAGGTCCGAGCCGTAGGTATTCGACAGCTCCCGGTAGGGTGAGATGAAAACCCCGGTGTTCTTGACGAGATGTTCGGCGGCTTCAGGTTGTCCGGCAAGTTGATAAGCGGCTGCCAGCCGCCACCTTGCCGCCTTTGGCAGATCCCTTGCTTCTCTCAATCGATTCATGGCTCCCAACTCGGCGGCACCGGCCAGCGCCAGGGTGTACAAACGATAGGCCTGGGTGATTTCCGAACGTATCGGACCGGTCACCCACGAACGCGCCGTTCGGCGCTGATACATTTTCCACTGGTCCAGGAGACCGGCCGGGAGCAGATACCCGATTTTTTCCGCCTCCAACAGAAAATGTCCCGCATAGTTGGTTGCCCACTGATCGGATTCCGCCGCTCCGGGCCAGTAGGCAAAGCCGCCGTCGGAGGCCTGAAATGTCCGCAGCCGTCGGATACCTGTTTGAATATTGCGCTGGATGTCATCTTTTTTTTGCGGTGACAGCTGAAGCAGTTTGTCCAAAAAAAGCTGGGCAAAAACTGCCGACGTGATCTGCTCAACGCAGCCGTGCGGGTAGCGGATCAGATACCGCAGCCGGCTTCCCAGATTAAGCGGCGGAATACGGGAGACTTCCAGCGTGATCTCATTGGTTCCAGCTATACCCGGGAACCTGAATTCCGACTGCCAGGTTTCATTGGCGTCAACCGCGCCTTTAATGGTATCGGCAACCGGTCCGCCGGGCATTCGAATATCGAGCTCGATTTCATGGACGCCGGATTCCTGGCCGCTGACGGCCTGGATCCGGACCTTGGCCACGCCTGTCTGCGTCCCCGCTTTCAGCGAGAAGGTGCTCAACTGATCGCCCGGATTGGAAAAGCTCAGGTGGCTTTGAGACGCGCCCGTAACGGATAGCGGGCCTTCCGTTTCCACCCGAACCGTAACAGACTTCAGCTGATCTTCCAAAGCGAAGACGGAGACCGGCAGGTCGACCGCTTCTTCGGGGCCGAGGATCCTGGGTAAGGTTCCCAGAACCATTAAGGGCTTGCGCACGAAAACCGACCGCTGCGCGGCGCCGAAGGCACGCTGTTGTCCGGCAACCACCATGACCCGGACCGATCCCACGTATTGCGGGATGTCGATCTCATGAATATTTTCCCCGTTCCGGGCCAGCTCAAAGGGACCGATATAGCGGACCATCGGGGGAAACCGATCCGCCTTCTTTTGTCCCTGGGATTCGGCGGCGGTATCGCCGCCGACGGCAAGCAATTGTTCAAGCACCCCGCCGTAGGCACCCGCCACATGGTCGAAAAGGTCCCAGGTTTTGACCCCCAACGATTCTCTTTTGTAAAAGTATTTCCAAGGATCGGGGGTAGTAAAGCGCGTCAATCCCAAAAGGCCTTCATCCACTATGGCAACCGTATAGGTCATGGCTTTGCCGTCTGATTCGCGCACTGCGATCCGGGCCCTTTCCCGGGGTTTGAACACCGCCGGGGTGGTCAGCACGGGTTTTAGACGGGTGGCCGGATCGACAATTTTAATGGGGATAACGCCATACATGCGAATCGGCAGGTCGTTGCCGGCCTGCAAATGAGGCTGCAAAAAGGTGACGTTCACATAAATATTCGGCGCCATCTCCGGAGTAGCGGCAAACTCGAAGCGGGTCGGCTCGGCGCCGCCATCAATCCAGGCCGTCTTCAGAATTTTGCTGCCGGATTCGATACTCAGCAGCCCGCGTCCCGCTTTGCCGGTCGGTATCGTAAGAATGATGTTTTCGCCGACTGTGTACGCCGATTTGCCTGCCGAAAAATTCAACACGCTGGCACCGCCCGGTGAATCCTTCTGGGCCCGGCCGGCCCAGCCCGGCCAATCGATATAGACGATTTTACCGGCAATGTGGTTGCCGTCCAAATCTCTGACGCGTATTAAATAGCGTCCCCAGGACGGGTACTTGATTTGAAAACGCCATTGGCCCCGACCGTTTTGAAGCTGAACGGTATCGGTCCTGATGGCCTGATACGATGAAGAACCGAGATAATCGGCAATGGACTCTTCACCTTTTTCCCACCACCAGCGCCATTTGATCTTATGCAGGCTGACCTCGACTTCTCCGGAAGGTTGTAGATTTCCCCCGGTGTCCACGGCAACGATAGCGACGGTGTGATCCACATCGGTCAGAAGCATGCCGCGGGCTTTATCTCCTTTGGGAACCCGCAGCCCGACGTAGCGTTCATAGGGATGGTAGGGGATGCTGTAGTGATCCACACTAAAGGCCCCGCTGGGTTCAAAGACACGGGTTTTAAAACTGGCCGTCAACATTCCAGGCGAAACGTTCCGGGTCTCAATATCGGTCGCAACTTCGGCCCGGCCCTCGTCATCCAGGACGTAATCAAAGATGGTCTCAGTTTCCGGTTCATACTTTCTGACCGGATCATCGAACTCATAGGCCTCAAATCCGGCAAAGGCAGTCTTGCGAGCCCGAAAACTAAGTTCGACATCTGACTTCAGGTTTTTGGCGATGGCCCCATGCAGCCAGCTGGCGGAAAGTTGGCCGTTTATTTTGCCCCCGCTCAAGCTTTTCACATCGGCACCGAAATCGAGACCGATTTTGAGCCGATTGGGCATGACGGTTTCGATTTTCAAGATTTTTTCAAAGGTGACGCCCCCGACCGTAATGCGGGCAGTCCAGCTACCGGTAGGCGCTTCGGGATCGGTCCGCGTGGGAAAACTGTAAAATCCGTTGAGCGATTTTTTGCGGACGAGGGTCTGGATACGCTGCCCCTTGGGATTGAGCAGTTCGAATCTGACCGGATGATTCTCCGGAAGCTCTCCGCCATCATCCTTTAGTATAAACGTCAGATAAATGGGATCGCCCGGACGCCAGACACCGCGCTCGCCGTAGATAAATCCTTTGATTCCCTTTTTAACCGTCTGGCCGGAGACATCGAAATGGCTCACCGACAGAGCCGATCCGTCATCCATTTTCAGAAAACCGGTCTGGCCGGCATGCTTGGCGATCAGCAAAAACGGTTTCCGGGCCGCCGGCAGGATTGCCGTACCATCCGCTGCGGTTTTTGCCCGGCCCAGCGGCTGCTGTTGATAATCCAGCAGGGTCAGCGCCACCTCGCCCAGGGGCTGTGCGGTTTGAATGTCGGTCGCGGCCACGAAGACGTCCCCATTGCTGCCCCTTTTGGCGATAAGACCGATATCCGAAATGAATATCGTTCGCGAAACCTTTATATTATGATCGCTGTAGCGTCTAAAGTAGGCCGGATGGCAGGGATTCAAACGATTGTGGTACCATTCGTTCCAATTGACCCCTTCATTTTCCTCGTACCAATCCCAGTTGCTGCTTTCTTCTTCCTCATCGAGATTTCCCAGCAGCGCCCGGTCTGCTTCATCGTTGCGGTTCCGGTTTGGCGCCGCACACGGGAAAACCATATGCCGCCGCTTAAATGTCAATGTGATCCTGTATAACCCCGCTGGATTATCCTTGATCAAAGGGCTGACATCCAGCCCGGATCGAACCCACCGATTTTTTTTGTCGGCTGACCACCCCAGTGGAACCGTTTTCTTCCATATGATACGTCCGACCCGCTTGAGCTGGTTTTTGCCGTCCAAATCATTGACCTGCAGAAACTGAGGCATGTTTTTCTCATAGATGCGCAAGGCCTCGACAGTGACGGCTCTCAGATTGACGCTCTCAATCGGTATGGTCAGACCCTGGGTGGTTGGCACAATGATGCCCTTGCCGGCAAACCGCACCGCAGGTTTGACCTCCTCGAAATAAACCTTCTTTTTGGCGGGTGCCGCCAACTGCCGGCCACTGGTATTGCGGATGCCGGGATTGATGCGGATGGTGGTGTCTCCGGACCATTGCTGCCGGCTGTATACCCTGACACGGTTTCCGTCAATGGCGAATTTGAGATGCCGGCGCTGGCCGACGGTGATGAGTCCGCGTAAATCTTGCCGTTTATCCAAGGGATCGCTGAAGCGGACCTCGATATACTGTTCTTTCCCTTGAACGGCACGGGCAAAGATCACTTCAAAATTGTTTATTGACAATACGGGAATGACGCGTTGCCCCTTGTTATCCACCCCGATGGAACTTCCGTCCCATTGCAGAACCAGCCGGGTTGCGTCATCCTGGCGCATGATGCCGTCGACCACAAAGCGATGTTCGCGGCGGTTTTGGTCATGGGACCACTTTATTTTCAGCGCTTTTTTGCCTTGGGAGGCCGCCAGGATCTTCGCCAGATTTTGGGTGTCTTCGGAATCAGCCGTGACGACCATGCCCTTGAGCTGCTGCTGTTTGAGGTCTTTGCGATGAAGCGGGCTGAGACCATCCAGGGTAATTTCAAAGGACTGTTTCAGGGTTGAGAATTCAAAACTGAAGAATTGCGATTTGGTGTCCGCCTCAATTATCTTGGACAGATCAACTTTGGCAATGTAGTCACTGCCGCCCGGCAGGATGTCATTGGGTCGAAACTCCAGGGTTTGGCTGTTGACCCACAAGGCGCTCCCTGCAATAGGCGGCGTGAAGCTGATCGGTGATTCCGTAAGCGGTAATTTCAGACGGTCTTCGGCTGCGATGGGTTCAATGAAGCGCACGCGAATGACGTCTTCACGCGAAATCGTGCCGGAGGTATGTGCCGCAACGACATTGATTACCTGCCGGCTTTGTGCCGAAACTTCTCCGATTTCAAGGTTGGCTGACAATAGTGCCAGGCATAGGCCCATTATTGCTATGAACAGCATCTTAGGTTTCATTGAACCGCCTTCCGTTATTAAAATTTGAGGTTTAAAGGGTCAAAGTTCAGATATCGGTTGTATTTTGTCGCGGAAAACCTGGTCATCTGGGCCAGTCATTGATCCCGTGTTCTTTACGGGGGTCAGAGACAATTGGCTATGCCATCTGTCCAAGTTCTTTATGGTTTCAGGTGTCAGGTGTCAGGTGTCAGTAAAAAGCGAGTCCTGAGTTCTGAACCCGGAATGGGTTAAGGATGAAAATTATCTGCGGTGAAAAAAAACAATTCATGAGCGATTTCCATCCAGCGAGTCGACTTCGGTTGCTGACACCTGACACCCGACACCCGACACCTGAAACCTGAACACTGCAGGAAATAGTTGTCACCTTCATCATCCCTCCGGGGTGGACCAAATCCGCGCCCTCTGGGCTCGAATCTTTACTCAAGGTTCATCATTCGGTGACTTTAACCGCCATTATCTCATGCATTTCCTTGCCGGCACGCAGGGTGACGGTCTTATGGGTAACCGTTTCATGCTCCGTACCCCAGCCTTCAAATACGGTGGCCGATACTTTAGTGCGCGTACCGGCCCGATTGGCATTGGAAGCAAAGTACTTTACGCGAATGTCATAAGTACCCGCTTTCGCCTTGGGCAGAATATACATTTCCGGCCCATATCCCTGGGTTACATCACGTGTGATCGACCCCCCGATTTTTGTCTTGGGATTTTTATAATAGCAGGTCTCGCGGGTAGGTTCGGTGACGTGCAGATCGACATCGGTGTAATCGGTGTTCCAGGTAATGGATACGAGCAGGTCGGCGTTGCCGGGATCAAACTGCCTGGCCACGGTTTCAATTCTCATTTGCGCGTATTTATAGGCATTCGTCCGAACCTGGCCGGAAATTATTTTTTTAAGAAAACGAAAATAATCAATTCCGTGTATGCGTCGAAAATCTCCGAAGCGCTCATCCCAACGACCGATCAGGCCGACTTCATAATAAATCAGAGCCAAATCAATCCGATTGGATGCTTCCAGCACACGGGCCATATCACGGTAAGTCTGCGGCTCATACGGTCGCAAATCAGCCGCCCGGCGCAAGAGATAGTATGCATGGCCGGGCAGCCCCCAACCCATGGATGTATAGGCTACATCGCGGCAAAGCACAGTATCGCCGGAATTCTTTTCAACCAGCGAGCTTAAAGCCCGCAATGCGTCCGAAGCGCCGTAGTCTTTAAACCGCCGGTTGGCTTCAGCATTGATGGTATCGTAATCCAGCCTTTTCGATGCGAGCTGCTTCTTTACCCCGGCAGGTATCCCATCCCGGTTTCGCTGAACCACCGTCAGCGGTTTCGTTTCCACCGTGAAAGCCTCCCGCGGCAGATCGCTGACAACCAGCTTAAGGGCCGCGGGTATTTCAAAGTTAAAGCCCGGCTGTTTTTCCATTTTCTCAAGCCATTTTAGAAATGCGGCTTTAGGATCACCGAGCGATTGGCCGATTTTTTGGCGAACCAGCGATATCGTTGCTGCAACGGACGTGGTTTTGACGACAAAAGCGTCTTCTCCGGGTTTAATGTTGAACCGGCGATAATCTTCCTCAGACTCGAGCATGAGCAATGAATCTGTTTTGCCGGTTATGCGAAAGTAGGTTGCATAGGCTTTGGCGGTATCCGAGGTCGCATGTCCGAAGGATTCGAGTTGCCCGACGGCGATCTGTCCGTAAGTTCTTGCGGCAAGCGGGGTGACCAGCGTATGGGTAATGGACGTGGCAAACGTTTTGGATATGTCACCCTGACGCAGGTACAGGTTAATTTGGGTGTTCGAATCGGGAGTGCCCCGGCCCGCCAGATTCAAAATTTGTCCGGGATAAATCGTACGCGGCCGGCCGGCCAAGAGCAGATCGGTGCAGCCTTTCAATTGGATACCCTCGATATGCCATGGAATGGAACGATGGGCCTTGGAGGCGCTTTCGATTTCGGCCTCACCGACAACGGAAAACACGGCACCACCGGATTCCCGTGCCAGATGGTTAAGCATGGTCATATTTGAACCGCTGAAACCGGTTCGAAAGGCGAATAGTGGATTTGAGTTTGAGGCGCTTAAGATTTGCGAAAGCGCGAACAGCTCGCTTTGCCCCCAGGTAGCCGCGCCGTCGCTTAACAAAAAGAGATTCCAGGGATCCGGGCCCGAATCATCTTTAGACCAATGCGGATTCGTTGCGTTTTTCAGTGCTAGGCCGATATCTGTGGCGCCTTCAAGAGAAAGCTGATTGGCAAATTGCAAAAGCTTGGAAACATTTTCGGCATTGTTGTCGGCAAAAGCTTCCCGCCACCAAAAGGTTTCAATGTTGAAAAACAGCACGGCAAACTTTCGTATCGAATCTCGATTATTCCTTAGTATGGCCGCGAGCAATTTCAGGTAAATATTGAACTGATCGGGATTGGAGCTCAGGGAAATATCAACGAGAAAAACTGCTCTGTCTGAGACAGTCGATGATGGTGCCAACGGGATTTCGGGGCGAAAACTAGCGGCAAAATAATCACCGGTTTTGATATCGGTACCTGAAAGCAAGATCGTTCCCGGATTAATCACCCGCACTGCAATCGTTTCGATTTTTGGATTTTCAAAACGATGGTAAAATTTTCCCGCGGCCGCTGGACGATCGCTGCCAGCGGTATAAGACCAATTCACATCGGGGCTCACAACAATCCGAGAATTTGGAATTTCAGTTACCACCAGGTCCACCACGCTTTGGGGGACATCGGAAGGCAGATCCAGGCGGTATTCGTAATCGTTTCCGATGGGCAGCAGACCGACTTCATAGCCTATCACAATTCGATGCAATTTGTTGGGAAGCAGCGGAAAGACACGAGCGGAAAAGATACCCGGACCTGACCATTCCATGAGCGCCGGATCGACTTGGCGGCGCACGGTTTGGCCATATGCCAAAGCGGCTTTTGTCCGAGGCACCATCCGGGCTTGCTTCGGAGCCGTCCAGGAATCCTGCCGCGCCGTCATGATCGCTTCAGGTGATATGCCCTGATTGAGGGCTGCATTCGGACGCATGAAGATCGGGTGGTTGAAATCTATCTCCGACGTAAGGGTCATCTCGCCGAAAGCGAAAAAGTAAGGATTCGCGGAATCAGGCAACCTGAGTTTGAAAGTGCCCTCATATTGCCGGTCATGCGAGTTGAAGAAGTAAGTGTCGATGACTACCCGCGCACGAAATCCCTCGACCAGCACATTAACCTGCATCCCTTTTAGCGGCAGCTCTTCATCATCACCGATCATGAGACGCGAGGTATTGGCCACGATATGCGAGCGTTTCCACGTGGTAATGGAACCTTTCCGTTTACTCACGGCCGTTTCAGAATCCGAAGGGTTGGAGGTTGCCTCCTCAGCCACCGCCATTTCTTCCAATACGATCGGCTCAGGAGAGGCATCTACTATTTTTTTTTGACATGAAATAAGCCCCCAAAATGCCAGCAATACCATCACACAAACCAAACCAGTTGATATAGAGACGAATTTGAACTTCATGCTTTATAACCTCAATTAATGTGAAAATATTATAGGGCGAGCCCAAGTCAGAATTAGTGTAGCGCTTCCCCAATAAACGCGATATTTCAAATCTAAAAAAGGACAACGGTGTTGAAGGTGGGATATTTTTATAAAATTGCAACATGCAACGGGTTTTTTAAAGCAAAATTTATACCATGGTGACAGCTAATAATTAATTGCAATAATTGAGAATAGTTAAATGGCTGTGCGGTGGCTAGGTCCAGTGGCCATTTGGGGAAAAATCGTCAACATATTTACATACTAGGTGTCAATATGAGTCAGCGGGCAGATTCGAATGATTAATCGGAAGCGATACTCTAAGAAATATGGGATGTCAGATTCAAATAAAAAAGCCAGCCGTTAAAGCATGGCTGGCTTTGATTTCAAATCCCAAGCATTCATGCAACGGGGCCACCACCCCCTATCATCCTCGCTGAATCCTCGGTGTAAAGACCCAGGCCTCACTCCAGATACTTCATTAGCTTGCTCTTTCCGGGAGCGCCTTTGAACCCTTTTAGCTTATCCTTTCCGGGGATCCGGCTAAAATGCATCTGAAGGCAAATTGCTTGGAATTTCAGCGCTGAACTGATGTATACGCTAACCGTTTAGACGTTTGGCTTTCAAAAAGGTTTACATGAGTATTGATCGCTTCGGTAATCATTCATTTGCTGGTGAAAATGATTCCGTAATTATCGGATCAAAAGAGTTCGTGGCAGAAAATTCCCAGCGGTTTAAACATCTATTCCACTCATCGGATCAAAGGATGACATTAGAAGGGATAATTGAACGAAGTGGAGATCCGACTTAAGCTGGTATGAAGCAAAACTAAAACACAAATAGAATAGACAAAACGCGGCAGCCAGCGGGCAAACTGCCTTAAATAATTGTGCCCGGATTCCATGTTGTCTTCGTAGAGTTTTTCAAGCGTTTCCTCGAGGCGCCCGGCTGTTTCTCCGGTTGTCCACAAGGTCTTGAAATCTATGGGTACGGCCGGTGAAAATCCTCTTGAGACGGGCATTCCACGGCGCACACTTTCGACGCCGCCTGCGAGCATGGCGGATACAGTGGCATTTCCAGTGAGTTCGGCTGCCAATCCGGCCGTTTTATCCATGGGGATGCCGCATTGGTAAAGCATCAAGAATCCGAAGCAATAGCGACCGAAAGCAAGATCGTGCAATGCCTTGCCCAAAAGAGGGACTGCCAGCAAGGCCGAATCGAGCATTCGCTGAAGGGAACTACTTCCTTTGCTGAGTTTAAATATGAAGTAAATTGCAGCCGCCGGCAGGTATAAATAAAACAGCGTCGAAAAGACGGCAAAAAAATACTCACTCGTCGTTCTTCCCTGAAAAAGCAGCGACAGCTGCAATATGAAAGCTCCGGCATGCAACACGATGACCGGATAAGCAAGCCCGGATTTCAGAATATTATAGGTGTGAAGTTTCATCGCGTGCCACTTCGCCAGGGCATGCAAGGCCTCCGGCAGCCGTCCGGACAATTCGGCGACCTCAATTACGGCAATATCAAGGCGCGGAAATACTTTAGGATGTCTTGCAATCGCGGCCGCCAGGGAGGATCCCCTTTCAATGACATTGGCCACTGCGGTCACTGCCGCGTGGAGCGCACCGCTGCCCTGGGCTACAGATGTGAGCAGTGCCGGCTTTAAGCTGACTCCCGCTGAAAGCATATTGGCGAGACTGTCATAAACATGCTGAAGGGAGACTGTCATAATATGGATCCTAAGGTTTAAAAGTTGCTGTATTCAACATTCAGGCTTTACTTTGAAGCAATTAATATGCCAATTAAAAACCAGCTTCTTACCTTCTATTTAGTAAAGAGCCTTGGGCGACAATAAAAAGCGGGGAACGATATATAGTGTTTAAGAATTGTGGTATGGCAAAAAATGATTTGATCTATGGCGCAGTTTGGTTCTGGTTCTTCCATTTTGCATGCGTGATTCGAAAATCTTACAATATTGACGTGTTGCAGAGGCGATCTTACTATTAGATATCGTTGTCCCTCGTTGTAAATCCATTTCTGTGAAAACGAAGATTGATTATCAAAATAGCGCTGCTTATGACAGATCGCATCGCGCCGAGAGAGGGGGCTGCAAAATGAACGAACAAAATCATATTCCCTTACCCAAGGATACGCCTGCCTATAATTGCGCCGACTGCGGCGCTGTTTCGTTGAATCCCGAAAACATCTGCAAGGTCCAGGGTGTCGGCACCAAGCAGGACTGGTGCGGCAGCAAAGGATCCATGCCGCCCAAGTATTGTAAAAACCGGACCAATGTTGATAGGCATCAGTGCCGCAACTGCGGGCAGACCGCCATCAATGCGCAACTGCTCTGTGAGCCGGTGAAACTGGACATTCCCATATATTAAAGAATCCATCCCAGAGATTCCGCCTTTGATCTCACATTGGCGGGTTCCAACTTTCTTCATAAGCCATCCCGAATCAACGTGATGAGAATCGAATTGGTTCTGCCGTGACAGGGTGATCCCAAGCCCCATAATTTGAATCCGAACCATGCCGGCGGCTCATAAAGAACGTTAATATTTGCGACTACAAATAGAGCACTACCATGGCACCTGCGAGGAGCCTTAATAATACCCTTATTTTTATTGGTTTTCGCTGATTTTGGTCCAACCCCTGATTGCAGCAGAATTGTGCTAAAGTTGAGCCGGATAATAGCCGAAAATAGTTTTTGAGATTTATCAATGCATTGACAGAACAAAGCTTTCGGAGTTTTTGTGATTTGCTGCCGACTCGGGATCCGCCGCCCGATTCAAAACCGCCCTGATCAAAATCCCCTCAGCAAGCAATGCATCAATATCCATACGGAGGGAATTAGCTAATGAACCACCTCAAAAAGCACATTGTAATTGCAGTACTGGCAGGTATTTTCGGACTTGTATTTGGAGCATTTGTCAGCGTCATGGCCGTCGGTTCTTCAGTAGAAGAGACCCTTGAAGCACTGAATCTGGAGGGCGACCCGGACGATGGCGCTCTGATATACGAAGAGAGTTGCCAAAGTTGTCATTTACCGGCCGCCAATGGAGACCCGGCCGGTGCTTTTCCCCAACTGGCCAGTCAGCACTCAACTGTAATTATAAAACAAATCACAGACATTCGGGCCGGCAACCGGGATAATCCCACCATGCTGCCGTTTGCCGACATCGAGGCTCTCAAAGCCACGATCGAAGATGTGTTTGATACGCCCAAAGACGGTGCGCAAGCATTGGCGGATGTCGCCTCTTATATTCAGACAATCGAACCCACCAATAAAATAGTCGGTGAAGGCAAAGATCTGGTTTACGGCGAAGAAATCTATCGCGAAAAATGTGGCTCCTGTCATCTGGATCACGGACAAGGAAGTTGGTCGCAGCATTATCCGGTTATCGCCGGACAAAATTACAAATATCTGATTCGGCAATTCGAATGGATCAAAATCGGCAAACGAAGAAATGCCAACAGCAAGACCGTCGAATTGATGCAAGACTTCGATGACCGTCAAATGAAATCGACCATGGATTGGGTATCCAGACAGAAGTTCTTGCCTGGTGACCGCGGTAGTAATTAAAACCTTGATGGGATGCTAAGACTAACTGCTGTACCCGCCCAGAATACCCTTGACAGCGTGTAGTTTCACGGCCGTGTGTTGTTATTGGCAATTATGAATCGTGCCTGCTTGCGAAAGTTACCGGGGTATCGGCGTCACTGTCTGAATAGCAACCTGATTCACGAGATTGATAGGCAAAAATCCGAAGAAAGAATCTCTCGATATGATCACCTCTGTTCGACTACTTCGCAATCTAAACTTAAAAGGGAAACTGCTGATTGTATTTTTAATTTTGATTCTGATGATTGCCGGTGCGGGAAGCATCGGCATTATTTTCATGAACAGAATCCAGAAAAATCTGGTCATTGTACCCGATGTATCTTCCCCCATTATCGCTTTAATGGATGCTCTGCACCAGGCCAATGCCGAGTTGGAAGAGCTGCTCGTCATACAAAACAGCAAGACGATTGATGAGCGACTGACGGCGTTGGATGAGATCGAAATCAATATGAACAGCGAATTGCAGCGCCTTGCCCGTATCGATGGGGCGGGCATTGACGCTGCCACAGTCTCATCCCTTGAATATGTCTACCAGGAATTTTTTAACAAAGGACGCGAAATGATCGGCGGCCATAAAAGGCTGGTAGAACAAAACGAAATCATTGCGACGCATATTAAGAGTTTCGAAAAAGGGCAAAACGAGGTAGAAATGCTGTTGGCAAATTTTGCCAATACGTCCTTGTCTGATGTCAAAAGAAAACAATCGCAAATTGAGCAGTTAAAACAGGCGGAAAATGAGAATCGCGCTGCCTTGAACACAATGATTGATGTGGCCTTCCAAAAAGATATCCCCCTGGTGGCGCGCACCTCCAAATTGCAGCGTTATTTGCGACAACTGGCCGACCAAACCAATCAATATTTAACCGAGAAAGACATCCAAAAACATCCCAAACTCAAAAAAAAGCAGGTCCGCAAATGGAAAAGACTGAATTCCCAGCTAAAAAAAATTGAGCCGCTGGCAGTCGAAACAGCTAAAAAGCAAGCTCTCCAGGCGATAGCCGCAAAGTTTGAAAAAATGCGGGCGACGGTAATGGCCGAAGAGGGGCTGCTTTCCAAATACGACAATTATTTGAAAATTGAAGTCGAAGTTATCAACCTGAAAACAAACCTTTCCAAGCTTTTGGCTGAAGCTTTAATGAAAAATAAACAGATACTTGCCCTGGTTTCGCGATCGGTCAGCGAACACAGCCGTCAGACATTGCAAAATTCACAACAAGAGATAAAAAGCGCCAAAATGTGGATCGCCGAAACCCTTGCCATCAGCATCGCGATCAGCTTGTTGTTAGGGTATCTGTTCTACCGCCTGATTACCGTCCCTCTGAAAGCGTCGGTGGACGCCGCCCAAAAGATGGCAATCGGCGATTTAACCCAAACCCTGGATATCGGCCAGAAAGATGAAATCGGCGCGCTGCTCCGCGCGATGGATAATATGGGTTCCAGTCTGAAAGATATGATCGGCGGCATTTCAAACGCATCCCAGAGTGTTGCCCAGGAAACGTCCCAACAGGCTGCGGCCATTGAGCAAACCAGCGCCTCACTGGAAGAGTTCGGTGCGATGAACCAAAGAAATAACCAGAACGCCCAGGAAGCCAATAATCTGATGCAGGAAGCCAAAAGCCAAGCGTTGGAAGCTGAAGAATCCATTTCCAGTTTGAACGACTTCATGGAGGTTATTGCCAAATCCAGCGGGGAGATTTCTAAAATTGTGGGAACCATCAATGACATCTCTTTCCAGACGAACCTATTGGCTTTAAACGCGGCGGTTGAAGCCGCAAGAGCCGGTGAGGCCGGCGCAGGATTCTCGGTTGTCGCCGATGAAGTTCGAGACCTGGCCGGCAGAGCATCCAAAGCCGCCAGCGAAACCGGAGTGCTGATCGATGATACGGTAAAGCAAATTAAAACCAGTACCACGCGGGTCACCGAAACATCACGGAGCTTCAGCGAGGTGGTTAAAAGTGCTAATAAAGTCGCCGGATATATAGATGAAATTGCAACGGCTTCACAAGAACAAAGCTCGGGGCTGCGGCAAATCACACAGGCGGTTCACGAAGTGGATCAGGGCATTCAGCAAAATGCAGCCACCACTGAAGATCTGGCCTCTTCGGTGAAAAGATTTAAAATTACTTGAAGCGGAGTTTTTTTAAGGATTTCTCCAACCGCTTCACCTGAAGCTGCCTTTTGAAGTATTTTACGATTCAGAATTCCATCACAGAATCCCATCATCTTTTCGTAAAAGACCATGCACATATATGATCTGTAGGATTCTCACATTAAAGATCTGACCCCTATTCTTGCTATTTATGAATATATATTCATTATCTATAAAATCGGCTAATCTGCATTTTAAGAATAAATACTTAAAATGGAGAAAATATTAACTTTTTGGAATATATCTATATAATAATAAAATAACAATATTTTGCGGTGTCACCTTCCGATTTTTCTTGACAGCATATAGAAGCTTTGATACTGAATGAATACTCATTCATTTTTTATATCAGGAGGTAAATATGCCAAGAAAAATTAGATCCGCAGCCGTTATCGGCGCCGGTGTGATGGGCGGAGGGATTGCAGCCCTGCTCGCTGCGGCCGGTGTCAGAACCATGTTACTGGATATTGTTCCGTTCGATCTGAAAGAAGACGAGCAAAGCGACCCAACCGCCCGCAATCGCATTGCCAAGGCCGGACTGGACGCCGTGCTGCAAGCCAGCCCGGCCTTGCTGATGCACAAAGATGATGCGGCCCGCATTACCATTGGTAACCTGGAGGATGATTTTAACAAAATCGCGGACACGGACTGGATCATCGAAGTGGTCGTCGAGAATTTGCAGATTAAACAGGAGCTTCTGCAACGAATCGATGGGGTACGAAAAAAAGGCACGATTGTTTCTTCCAATACTTCCGGCATACCGCTGCGGGCCATGTCCGAGGGGTTGAGTTCGGATTTTACAGCGCATTTTCTGGGAACGCACTTCTTCAACCCGGTGCGCTATATGAAACTGCTGGAGATCATTCCTGGTCCGCAAACCTTGCCGGAGGTACTGGAATTTATGGCGGACTACGGTGAAAAGATACTTGGCAAAGGAATCGTGTGGGCCAAGGACACGCCGAATTTTGTCGGCAATCGTATCGGGGTTCAGGGAATGGTCAGCGCCATCCAATTGATGGTTGAAGCGGAAATGACCATCCCCGAGGCGGACGCCCTTTTCGGCCCTGCACTGGGCCGGCCCAAAACGGCCATGTTTAAAACGGCGGATCTTGTGGGATTGGATATTCTGGCCCACGTCGCCCAAAACACCTACGATCTGGTTGAAGCCGACGAGGCGCGGGACAGCTTCGTGATGCCGCAGTTCGTAAACACCATGATCGAAAAAAATATGCTGGGCAAAAAAAGCCAGGGCGGATTTTACAAAACCGATCTGACGCCGGATTGGCAAAAAGTCCGCAAAGTGATCGATCCGGCCACCCTCGAATATGCCGAGTATGAACGGGCCACCTTCCCGTGTCTGGAACAGGCCAAAAAGGCGAAAACATTGCCGGAGAAAATGCAGGCAGTCATTTATGGCGAAGACCGTGGGGCTAAATTTGCCTGGCGAGCCGTGGCCGGCAACCTGATTTATGCTGCCAATCGCATTCCGGAAATCTCGGATACGATTGTCGAAATCGACAACGCCATGAAATGGGGCTTCAATTTCGAAATGGGCCCCTTTGAAACTTGGGATGCAATAGGCCTCAGAAAATCGTTTGAACGAATGGAAAATGACGGCCTGGACGTGCCGCAGAAAATTAAAAACATGCTGGCGGCCGGCTGCGAGACTTTTTACAAGACTGAAAACGGCCGGCGCTTTTTTTATGATTTTGACGGCGAAACTTACCGGGAGCAGGCCGACAACATAAATATCGTTTCGCTTGCCGCCCTCAAGTCCACAGGCCGGGTGGTCAAGGAAAACGAATCGGTTTCGCTGATTGACCTGGGTGATGATGTCTTCTGCCTGGAATTGCACACCAAAATGAATGCATTAAACCAGGAGATTACCGAATTTTTACCGGTGGCGTTGGAAACCGTCGATGCCAATGCCGCGGGCCTCGTGATCGGCAATCAGGCCGGCGGCATGCCGGGAGCCTTTTCCGCCGGTGCGAATCTGGCGGACGTGGCCGCTGCCGCCAATACGAATCGTTTCGACGATCTGACAAAAATGATCGCGGGGCTGCAATACGGGTTGTTGAACCTGCGCTATGCTTCGTTTCCGGTTGTGGCGGCGCCCTTTGGCATGACCCTGGGCGGCGGCTGCGAGCTGTGTCTCGCCGCCGACAAAATCGTGGCCCATGCCGAGCTGTATATGGGTCAGGTTGAAATCGGAGTTGGTCTGGTGCCGGCCGGTGGCGGTTGTTTGAACCTGTGGCGCAAGTTCCTGGAGTCGGTTCCACCGGCGGTAACGGATATGGATCTAGCCAAATTCTTTATACCGGTCTTTATGTCGATTGCCATGGCCAAGGTATCCATGTCGGCGGCCGAGGCCCGGGCCAACGGGTTTCTGGGGCCCAAAGACAGAATTGTGTTCAACCGCGACCACCTCATCGCCGAGGCCAAGAAAGATGTGCTGAAAATGCTTGATGAAGGCTACGCACCGCCGGATAAGCGCCCGATCAAAGTGCTGGGGCAGGCCGCACAAGGCATGGTCGCAGCCCAAATTGCCGATATGGCCAACGGCGGGTTCGTAAGTGAATATGATGCCCTGCTGGCCCGCAGAATCGCCTACATCATCAGCGGTGGCGATGTCCGGGACAATGCCGCGGTCGCCGAGGATGTCATTCTAACCCTGGAGCGGGAAGCATTTATCGATCTTCTCAAAGAGGAGAAAACCCAGGCCCGGATCGAACATATGCTGAAGACGGGAAAACCGTTGAGGAATTAAGTCCTTCAGGTACGGGAACAAAATTAATCTTCCCGAGAAGCGCTGAATCATAGAAGGAAAATCCGAATATCGAATCTCGAAATTCGAAACAAATCCAAAGGACCAAAATTCAAATAACCAAAACGATCATCGCTATTCATATGAGTTGGATGAATGCTCTTGTTTTTGACATTATTATTTCGGATTTAGAATTTGTTTCGGATTTCGGATTTCGAATTTCGTGCTTTTAAATCCATCTCTTATAATATTTATTATTGTTTACTTTATGGAACTATTGGAGGTAACGAAATGCGTGATGCCTATATAGTCAAATCAATTCGAACCCCTGGCTGCAAGAGAAGCAAGGGGGCATTTAAAGATACCCGGCCCGAAGATCTGCTTTCGTTTATTCTGGCGGCTGCAGTCGAAAAAACAGACGTGTTGGAAAAAGAGCACGTTGAAGACATTATGATCGGCTGCTCGTTTCCCGAGGCGGAACAGGGGCTCAATGTCGGCCGCATCGCCGCTCAGATGGCCGGTTTCCCCGATAAGACCACCGGCGCCACGGTGAATCGATTCTGTTCATCGGGATTGGAAGCGATTGCCCTGGCTTCGCTTAGGGTGATGGCCGGGTGGTCGGATGTGGTTATTGGCGGCGGCCTGGAATCCATGACCTACGTTCCCATGGGCGGCAACCTGCCCAGGCCTCATCCGGAATTTACCCGCCGGGGCGCCCAAGTTTACACATCCATGGGCATCACGGCTGAAAATGTCGCCAACCGCTACAATATTACCCGGGAGGCCCAGGATGAATTCGCTTTACAGTCCCAGCTGAAGGCGGCCGAAGCCAAAAAGAAAGGACTATTCAGGGAACTCATTCCAACCCCGGCAGCCCGCTATGTGGCTCAGGAAGACGGGACATTCAAACGGGAAACCTTTCTGCAGGATTTTGACGATGGCATCCGGGAGGCCACGACCCTGGAAGGCCTGGCCGGTCTGCGGCCGGCTTTTGCCGCCGGCGGCAGCGTGACGGCGGGTAATTCCTCCCAGATGACGGACGGCGCGGCGGCCACGGTCATTATGAGTGAAGATAAAGTCAAAGAGCTTGGCGTCAAACCGATTGCCAAGTTTAAATTTTATACCACGGTCGGCTGCCGGGCGGATGAAATGGGTGTCGGACCGCGCTATGCAATTCCGAAGCTGATGAAAATCGCCGGCATGGATTTAAACGACGTTGAGTTGTTTGAAATTAATGAGGCGTTTGCTTCCCAGGCGCTGTATTCGATCAATGAGCTGGGCATCGATCGGGCCAAAGTCAACATCCACGGCGGCGCCATCGCCCTGGGGCATCCCCTGGGATGCACCGGCGCCAAATTATGTGCCACCTTGTTAAACAATATGCAGGAGCGCGGTGTAAAATACGGAGTGGAATCCATGTGCATTGGCGGCGGCATGGGCGCGGCAGCCCTGTTTGAGCTTTGCGAGTAGAGCCTTCATGGTTTCGGCGTTTCGCCAGCTCCATCAAAAGAATTAGGATTGGGTTTCAGGTGTCAGGTTTCGGGGTCGGGTGTCAGGTGTCAGGTTTCGGGGTCGGGTGTCAGGGGTCGGGTGTCGGGTTTCGGGTTTCGGGGAAAAGAGGTGCGAAATCCTGACAGCTGAACACTGACACCTGTCTACGATCCCGTCTGAAGCGAAGCGTAAGCGGGGAAACCATCACTTTCTTGCAGCATGTTGTCAGAAAATCGCAGCTAGGGGCCTATCGGTCTTATAGGCCCAATAGGGCCTATAAGAAATAGGTCTTATAAGTCCAATAGGACTTAATGAGGTGGCGACGGCGCCTAAAATCATGATTCACTTGGGTTCAGTTTCTTCCGTGTCCAGCGCATCATCGCCGGTCTTCATATCTTTAATCCGCTGATTGTAAAATGCTATCACCTCGCGCCGATTCAACATTCCGATCAACTCCGTATGGTCATCTTCCCTAACCACCGGCAGACTGTCGATATTTTTCGTGGTGAATTTATTTAATACAATGTTTAAATCCTCGGAGGGGGTCGTAACAATAATCTCCGAGGTTCCGATATCTTTCATCACCACCAGCGGCTCGATATCGGGTGAAAATAGCACGCCGCGCACATCATTGATGGAAAAAATATTATGCAATTTCTTATGCTGATCCATCACCGGAAAATAATGCTGGTCGGATTCCGAGAAATAGCTCTTGAATTCTGAGAATTTCATATCCTGAGGAATCAGGGTAACTTCCCGAACCTGATTCATCAAATCTTTTACCTTGATGGTTTGCAGAATATCGACGAAAAAATCGCCGGCATGGGCCGGCGAGTCGAGGCGGTTTTTGACCTGGCGGTGGAATATGGTCCAGCGCTGGGAAACAAGGTAAGCCACCGAGCACACGGCCAGGCTGGGCAGCAGCAAATGATAGGAGTTGGTCATCTCGCTGACAAAGATGATCGTGGAAATCGGCGTATTGGAGACGGCGGTAAAAAAACCCGCCATTCCAACCACGACAAAGGCACCGGGCTCGGTCACGACCCCGGGCATGATATGATGAAAAAATTTACCGACCGCCCCGCCCATGGCGCCGCCGATGACAATCGAGGGGCCAAACACCCCGCCGCTGCCCCCTGAGCCAATCGAAAAAGAGGTGGTCAACACCTTACCGACGGCCAGAAACAGAAGGAAAGGGATCGTCAATTCGTTGTGAATAGCCTTCTGGGCGAATCCATAGCCGAAGGCCAGGGTTTGGGGCAGAAAAAAGCCGATGATACCGGTGCAAAGCCCGCCGATGGCCGGTTTAAAATGATTGGGAATTTTTAGCGAATGAAAGAATCCGGTAATACCGTAGAATGACTTAACATAGAGAGCGCCGGTTGCCGCCAGGACCAGGGCCAGGACAACATAAGGGCCCAATTCCAGCGGATTTTGAAATTTAAAGTCGGGCGACTCGAATAGCGACCCCCAACCGAAAACCAGGCAGAACAGGCAGTAGGCCACCACCGAAGAAATTCCGGCGGGGATGATCACTTCGGATTCAAATTCAGGATCCCGATAAAGAACCTCGGCAGCAAATAGGGCGCCGGCCAGCGGCGCCCGAAAGATACTGCCGACGCCCGCTGCGACACCGGCTGCCATCATGATGCGGCGTTCGCGGCGTGAAAGCTTTAATTTGGTAGCCAGAAAAGACCCGAAACCGGCCCCGATCTGAGCAATCGGCCCCTCCCGGCCACCCGACCCCCCGGAGGTCAGCGTAATGGCCGAGGCGATGGTTTTGATTATCGGTACCCGGGCGCGAATCAACCCCCCGGTGTTGTGATAGGCGTTGATGGCGGCATCCGTGCCGTGGCCTTCGGCTTCCGGTGCAAATGTATAGACCAGCCACCCGCTCAATATACCGCCGAAAGCCGGCAGCAGCAGCAAAATCCAGCGGCTGAACTCGCGGCTGGTGGGAGGGAACAGATGATGTTCACCGGCGGGAGCCGGGGGTCGATAGCCGGCCATCATATCCATAAAAAAATGGATGCCGACCTGGCACAGGTAGTGGAAAATGATCGCGCCGATGCCCGCGATAATCCCGATTCCGATAAAATACACGGTCCACATGCCGGCCCGCGATACCCGGGCCGAGAGATCCTGGCCCAAAATTTCTTTAAATTGCCGCTGGACTTGTTTCAAGGGTCATTTCCCATAATTAATGCTGCGCATTAATTATATATTTTTTTGTTCTTATCGAAGCCGGTCACTTTTAATTCATATGCTCGTCTTATGCAACAAAAGAATGGCAATTATGCAATTATAGGCTTTTGGATCCCCTGAAAATTTCTAGGTACAAAATGAATTTCACAGGTATTCGCGCGCTTATTTCTGTGAGCAAAGTAATTAAATCTTGATGGCGCCAATGGTCGGTGCTATAGAAACCGCAAATTACTGCGGGGAAGATAATTACGAAATTCATAATTACCATAATAAATGAAAAAGGATTGAAAAAATGCCGGATTTCACCACGCTAAGCAACCAGGAACTTGAGAGACTCAAAGACGATCTGCTGGCTCAGTATCAAACATTTAAATCTCGCGGCCTCAACCTGGACATTACCCGCGGCAAACCCTGTTCCGAGCAGCTGGACCTTGCCCTGGATATGCTGGATTGCGTCAACAGCAAAAATTACCTGACCGAAGAAGGCACGGACGGCCGGAATTACGGTGGACTTGACGGGATTCCGGCAGCCAAGAAATTATTTGCCGAATACCTGGAAGTGCAGCCGGAAGAGCTCATAATCGGCGGCAATTCGAGTCTCAACCTGATGCATGACGCCTTCATGCGGGCCATCGTCAAAGGTGTCAGCGAAGACAGCCCCCCTTGGGGAAAGCTTGAGAAGATCAAATTCCTTTGCCCTAGCCCGGGCTATGACCGCCACTTTTTTATTTGCGAATACCTGGGCATTGAAATGATAACGGTGGCCATGAATGACAACGGCCCGGATGTGTCGGCCGTCGAGGAATTAGTGGCCGCAGACGAAAGCATCAAAGGTATCTGGTGCGTGCCCAAATACAGTAACCCGACCGGCGCGGTCTATTCCGATGAAGTCGTCGAACGCCTGGCGGCGATGCCGACCAAGGCCGATGATTTCCGCATATTCTGGGACAATGCTTACACCGAGCATCACCTCGATGACCAACCGATCCCTTTGAAAAACATCCTGGCTGCCTGCAAGGAAGCCGGCCATCCGGAGCGTGTCCTCATATTCGGCTCGACCTCCAAAGTGGCCTTCGCCGGCAGCGGTTTGGCGATAATGGCCGGCAGTGCTAAAAATATGGAGCATGCCAAAAGGCAAATTGCCTTTCAAACCATTGGTCCGGATAAGTTGAATCAACTGCGCCACACAGCTTTCTTCAAAAATATGGACGGCATTCGCGATCATATGCAAAAGCAGGCCGCAATCCTGAAGCCGAAATTCGACATCGTGCAAAGTGAATTGGAAAAAGCTCTGGGCGGAAAAAATATCGCGGAATGGAGCCAACCTAAAGGCGGCTACTTTGTCAGCATCGACACGATGGAGGGATGCGCGGCTGAGGTAATACGCAAGGCGGAGGAAGCGGGCGTCAAATTAACGCCGGCCGGTTCAACCTATCCGTATATGCGGGATCCGTCCGATCGCAACATCCGTATCGCGCCATCATTTCCGCCCCTGGCGGATATAGCCTCAGCGATGCAGTTGGTTGGAATCTGCATCCAGCTGGCCAGCATAGAAAAAATATTGAAAAATTGAAAATTGATTATTGATTATTTAAAGTCCGCCTTCGGCGGGGCTATTATATGAAGATCTAATAGAAATGAGACGGAGCGAAGCGACTACCTTAAATATTCAATTTTCAATAGTCATTATTCAATTAAAAAAAAAGACCCCGCTCACGGGATGAACGGGGTTTACCGATTGATCGCAAGCAGTTTTATCTGCGAGCTCTTTTAGAGGCTTTGAGCGGATTGATCTTGGTCTTGCTGGCAGTTGATGCTGAACTGACATGGGAAGCCAGGTTGCAGTTACCGTTTCTCCACTTGCTTTCCGGCTCCGGGCATGCCGTGCAATACCAACCGGTTGAGAACTCGGACCCACGGTTGCAACCCTCGCACTGCTCGACGACCTGATGGCAAATCCCGCCGTTGTATGAACACCCTTCAGCAGCCATAAACGGGCACTCCACACCTTCTTTTATGGTTGTACAAATCATTGGAATCACCCCCTTATCAAGTAAATTTTGTATAAAAAAAGCCGGGAAGATTAAACCCGGCTGACACCGAAAATTCAAAGTTGGCGGAATATAATGGTACCGACTTTAAATGTCAATAAAAATATTACAATATTTTATGAATTTCCGCAATCAAAAATATTTAAAGCGTTTGCGCCAAGCTTTATCCGGCGTTAACATGATCTTGAAAGCTATGCAAAATCTGTTTGCTCTATAATATAAGATTGCAAACGCTTCAAGCGGACTTGATTTTTTTTCAACAATCGACCACAATAAATACATACACGCGCTGCCTTGATTGACTAATTTTAAAAAATGCCTATGTACTGTCAATGCCGCTATCCAAAAGCACCCCGGGAAATATCATGAGCAACCGCAGCCACGACATGGGAGAAGCCTCGGACCCCGATGCGATGATTCAAAAAGCCATTGAAGTTCTGAAGATTGAAGCCGATGGTATTCTTAACCTGGTCGACCGCATTGATGACAACTTTTCAAAAATGGTTGGATTGATCTGCAAATCCGGCGGCCGGATCATTGTAAGCGGTATTGGAAAATCGGGGATTATCGGCCGAAAAATTGTCGCCACCCTAAACAGCACCGGAACGAGGTCGCTGTTTTTGCACCCGGTCGAGGCCATGCACGGGGATCTGGGGCAAGTTATTTCCGATGATATTTTCATTGCATTGTCTAAAAGCGGGGCAACCGATGAACTCAATATATTGCTGCCCAGCATTCGCCGCATCGGCTGTAAAATAATCGGCTTTACCGGAGATAAAAACTCAAACCTGGCGCATCAATGCGACATTGTAATTGATGTCGGCGTACCAGCAGAGGCATGTCCCATGGGACTGGCACCGACCGCCAGCACCACCGCCTTGTTGGCAATGGGAGATGCGCTGGCAGTCGTATTGCTGGATAAAAAGCAATTTAATTCGGGTGATTTCAAACTGTACCACCCGGGAGGGGTTCTCGGTCAGCGCCTGAGTGCCAGAATTAAAGATCTCATGGTCTCCCGCAATGCGGTGCCCTGCGTCCCCGAGGGCACGCTGATGACCGACGCCGTTGGTGCGGTGGATCGCGGCGGGCTCGGTGCGGTTTTGGTGGTCAACGAACACAATAAGCTACGCGGTATCATCACTGACGGCGATATCAGACGTATGGTGGTGACCGGGCAAAATATGGCCGAACTGCGGGTTGAAGACGTTATGACCGATAATCCGAGAACCCAGGCCGAAAGTGCCGCGGCCTACGATGCACTTTATATTATGGAGCAGCACCAGATTACCGTCCTGCCCGTTGTCAATTCCAACGGAGATGTCAAGGGAATCTTACACCTGCACGATATACTGGGCAAAGGTGAATTTAAATTCAATTCTTAGTGAGGGCATATGAACACAGAATCCATAGTCACAAACATATCAACCCTTGGTGAGGCGAAAATCGCTACGCCGGTTCAGAAAAGAGCAGACGACTGCAATGTCATCCGATTCGTTACCGACGACGATCGGGTTGTCATCGAAATAGATGATCGGTTAATTACACGGATGGTGCATGACGGTCAAAATTTACCATGTTTCGAACTGGCCGGTCCGAGACGTCAAATTTTTTTCGATCCGAGCAAACTGAAGTGCGCCATGGTTTCGTGTGGCGGCCTCTGCCCGGGTTTGAATGATGTCATCCGCTCGATGGTCCTGGAGTTGCACTATGGCTACGGCGTTCGCAACATTTTCGGGATTCGCTACGGCCTCCAGGGGTTTATCGCCAGTTATGGGCATGACCTGATAGACCTGACCCCCGAAGCAGTGGTCAATATTCATGACCGGGGCGGTACGGTGCTGGGCTCGAGCCGGGGTCCCCAGGATATAGACGAAATCATCGACAGCCTGGAGCGGATGAATATCGGCCTGCTGTTTATGATTGGGGGGGACGGCACCCTGACGGCCGCCGGGCGTCTAGCGGATGCCATTCTGGACCGAGGATTGAAAATCGGTGTAGTCGGAGTCCCTAAAACCATTGATAATGATATACACATGGTCTCTCGGTCATTCGGATTTGACACCGCCGTCGAGATTGCCACCAATGCCATTATCGCCGCCAGCAACGAAGCCGAAGGTTATCCCAACGGCATCGGATTGATAAAATTAATGGGGCGCCATGCAGGGTTTATCGCAGCCACCGCCGTGTTGGCCCAACAGGATGTTAATTTTGTGCTAATTCCTGAAGTTGACTTCGACCTGGAAGGTCCGGACGGACTATTTGCCGCGCTTGAGAAGCGCCTTTCTGATAGAAAGCACGCGGTCATCGTCGTGGCGGAAGGTGCCGGTCAAAAATTTTTCAAGGAGCAAAACAACGAACGGGACGCTTCCGGCAACATTAAACTGAAGGATATCGGGGTATATTTAAAAGAAGCTATTAGTGCCCATTTTGCCGCCAAAGAAATTGAAATCACGATTAAATATATTGATCCCAGCTATATGATCAGAAGTCTCCCGGCCAATGCGAATGATCGCGTCTTCTGTAACTTCTTAGGACGCAACGCTGTGCATGCCGGAATGGCCGGCAAAACGAGCATGCTGATCGGCCACTGGAACAACCAGTTCGTCCATGTACCGATGAGTCTGATCGCCGAAAAACGAAAAACCGTGAAGCCCACCGGAAGTTTATGGCGCAGTACCCTTGAAGCCACCGGTCAGGGTAAGCTGAAAAACGGCGACTGTACCTGAATGAATAATGTCGAATGAATAATGAATAATTGAGGTTTGCCTGCGGCAGTTCGATTTTAAAATAAAATTATGCGGATCTAAGAAAAGATCCAGTTGACACGAACCTGTGAAATTTCCACCACGAAGGAAAGACAGAACAGATGGCCTTTTCTTCGCGCGCTTCGTGCCCTTCGTGGTGATTACTATACGACTTGAGCTTACTGGATAACCGGATATAATTATAAGAATGTCGGAGCGCAGCGACATCCACAATTATTAATTATTCAATAGTCATTAGTCATTTGGTTCTGGCCTACTCCAACTCCACGAAGCGTTTGCCTATTATCCTCAAAAGGTGCAGTCGCTTTTGGACCTCCCCGGTCTCGTCGAAGTTCGTAATCCCGGTGATGCCCGGGAAATTATCCAGATGGAGTAATTCATCTCTTATTTCATTGCGGAATCGTATATACGGTCGGCTGACCGCATGGAATAGGATCATCGCTGAATCGAAAACAACGGCTTCGATGAAATCGGGCTTTTCCTGGTAAGTCTCCCTGAATTCGGCAACAAAATTTTGGACGACGGGCCTCGAGCTTTCAGCAAAAAATCCATCCGGCATCACGGCCCCCTGCACGTATTGGTGGGCCATTTTGATGAGCGTATCGGAATGCCAGAGGTTGGTACCCAGCAGGTAGACATCCTTAATGTCATAATAGGCTAACTGAGGAACGATCAGTCCGGCCAATCCGGGTGAATCAGGTATGAAGATACCGTCGAAATCGACGATCGCCGCAGGCTCTTCTTCTTCTTGTTCTTCTTCAGCTTGCTCCGGGTTGTTATCCAGATCCTCCTCGATCAACGTTTCTTCGTCTTCCTCGGGGATGAGCGGCGGGAACTCGTCCTCGGTCATAACATCTTCAACGATGAGATCCTCCGGAATCTCATAGTAAAGACCGACAAGTTTTTTGATAGGGTCCGTAAAATCAGTCTGTTTGGGATCATAGGCTTCGACGCCGACGACCTCACCGCCCAGTTTGATGAGTTCGTCCCAGAACAGGTTCATAAACGTCCGGCCGTAATTTTCATCCGGATAGAGTATTGCAAATCGATACAATCCCAATGACTCGACGGTAAAGGAGGCGATGGCCTCCACCTGCATTTTGGGGGTGATAAAATTCCTGAAAACCTTGTCGCCGATTTTTGGGATGTCGTCTTTCTGAGTGAGGGTAATAATCGGGATTCCCATCTTCTGAGCTTCACGACCGGCGATTTCCGATGTGACAATGGGCCCCAGAATTGCAGCGACCTGTTCCTGGTAAAGTTCTTCCAGTGCCACGATCGTTTTATCCGGATCGGCACCGGAATCTTTAACACTGATGTTAATCGGCGGATTGTCCCCCTGAGAGCTGTACTGAGCCAGCGCCAATTCAATACCCTTCAGTGCGCGAAAACCAAACCTTTCATAGGGGCCGCTTAAAGGCAACAGAACGCCGATCGTCTGGTGCTCGAAAACCGCGTTCTTTTTTATTTCCTCGATCAGGCTTTCTACCAGGAATCGATTCCTATTCTCCGGGTGCCGCTGGATAAACTCGGCCAGAATGTTAAGCGCGTCATCATATTTTTCTTCCAACGCATAGTTCAGACCCAGCTGATACATTAAGAAATCCATGGGCAGGCTTTCGTCCGGATGATTGACAAGAATAGCAAGATCGGCCGTGTCAAGCCGGGCAATGGCTTCTTTGAGTTTATCGAGAATCGGTTGCAGCTCGGCATCGGTCGCATGCTCACGGGCGCGCACGTAGCTGTCGATGGCATCAATCACGGAATCTGTTGCCAAATAGGCATCCCCGGTAACCGCGTATACTTTGAGGATATACAGGTTGGTACTGAGACGCTGCATGACGGCGGGTGCGAGCCGAATCACATCCGGGTAACGGCCTTGGTGATAGTAGGTGGAGAGTTCAGCAACCAAAGCGTCCTGAACAAAAGAACTGGTAGGGTATTCGGCCGGGATACGCTGATAGACTAAGCGGGCCTGCTCGTATTCGCGCTTGGATTCGTGGATAAATCCGATTTTCATCAATGCCGCGGCCACCAGTAATTCGTTCTGACTGCTCTGCGTGTATTGGATGTAGAGAGCCAAAGCTTCATCGTAGGCGCCGGCCGCAAGCGATTCTTCAGCCCGAGCAAAAAGCGCCGCCCCTTTTCCAGTTCCGTCAGTTCCGGGGGCAACCGTCGTTTGCGCAGCGCAAGACCAAAACAGGGGAATAATACTGAAAATCAATACAACGTTTTTAAGCTTCATAATGAATCCCAACCCTTTGAATTATAAACAGTTTACATGACATCGTTAGATTGTCAAACGATAATTTTCATATCATTCATCCTGGTATCTCTTTTGAATCGATCGCAGAACATTCAAACACGAAAAGAATGCCTCCACCAGTTCCGGATCGAATTGACGGCCGGACTCGTCCTCAATGGTGGCCAACACTTCGGCCTCATTCCAGGCTTGCTTATATGCGCGCTTGCTGGATAGGGCATCGTAAACATCGGCAATGGCAACGATGCGACCGAAAAGTGGAATTTCCTCACCTGACTTTGAGCGGTTTGAACCGGTTGATCCGGCGTCCCCCTGCAATGGCTCACCGGTCGCGAAATCAAGATGCCCCGGGTAACCTTGTCCATCCCAGCGTTCATGATGATTTAAGGCCACCTGGGCGGCAGCATCGTCAAAATCGGACTGTGGATTCATAAACAGCCGCGCACCGAAGACGGTGTGCTGCCTCATGGTTTCAAATTCGTCTTTATCCAGCTTGCCGGGTTTCTTTAAAATCAGATCGGAGATGGCGACTTTGCCGACATCGTGCAACATCGCGGCCATGCGCAGAATATCTCGGTTTTTATCGATCTCTTTGACCGAAATATTGCGACGTTGGGCCCAATTCTCATAAATTTCAACAGCATATCCACCCACCCGGTTAACATGCGCCCCGGTTTCCTTTGGATCTCGCATCTCAGCCATTTTCATCATCCGCAGCAAAATGGCCCGGGTCATTTGGGCCCGCGCCAGGGCCACGGCGGCAATGCTGGCAAAATGCGTCATTATTTTTTCATCCGAATCACTGAAAGGCACGACCTCATGGCTCGAGTTCTGGGCGTTGATTATCTGAAGTATTCCCAGCAAGTCGCCCTTGGAACTGACCAGTGGTATGGTTAATACCGACCGGGTGCAATAATGGGCGGCATTATCGATTTCTTTATCAAAAGAATAAGGGCTGGTCGGATCGAGCCGATATACATCGGGCAGGTTGAGGGTTTGACCTGAGTGGGCCACGTAGCCGGCAATGCTGTTGTCGTTTATGGGAATGGTAAATGTCGAATAAATAAGCTTATCACCCGCATTCAACCTGCTTTGCAGGGTGTCGTTCTGGGTGTAGGTGAAACGAAGCAGATCACCATCCCTGATGTAGATCGAACCTGCATCGGCATTCACGAAACGGCGCGCTTCGGTCAGGATTCTTTCCATCAAAATATCCAAATCCTGAATCAAGTTGAGGTCGATACCCAAACGCGCCAGGGCATCCAATTTTTCTGATTCACTCAACATGGTCGTTCTATTTAGATCAGTTGGCATCAGTTAGCGCAAATTCGTGCCCGTTTTATATCCGGATGGCACTGATTAGTCCACAAAAGATTTATGCCATTACATAAAAGAAGGGAGACTGGCAATAACCTTTTTAGAATTTGGAGCAAAAAATACTCAACCTTTCAGCGTAACGGACGATATATAAATGTGCGTAACATTCATAACTGATGCCTGTTCAGCGTAAATGACCCGGTATACTATAGACTTGAGTATTCATTTCATTTGATGGACAGATTGTAAGCCGGCAATCATGGAGGCGATGTTAATTGCCGGTTTTTAACCCGAATTTTGTATTAAGGAGGACAACCTCTTGAAAACGATAATTTGCTTCATATTTATGCTAACACTCATAGTTGCATCACCGACCTCTGCAGAAATCTATCGGTTTGTCGATGAGGAGGGCAAGGTTTTTTTCACCGATGACATCAATCAGGTTCCTGAAGATCAGAGGAGAGCCTCCGAAACCAGAGCCGAATATGAATCAGAGCCGGAGGTTGAAGAGAATTATAGCGACGAAGAAACGACAGACGTTGCAGAATCGGATGATTTTATTGATGATAACGATCCTGTATACGAAAGCAGCTATGATGATGAACCTGAGACCACAGGGGACATTGACGATGATAGCAGCCGCAATGAAGAGGCAGCCCAGCTCGAAGACCAGGCGGCCAACGATGAATCTTGGGCCAAGGTAGATGCGGAACAGGAAGAATTGGATAATATTCGCAAAAATCTGGAGACCCGGAAAAAAGAAATCGACGATGAATATGCCGAATTGGTCCGGATTAAAAATAAGCTGACCAAGGAGCGCAATTCACTGACGACCCGTAAAGATACACTGGTATATAACGCTAAAGTTGAGAACCTGAATCAACGGGCTGAAGTCTATGCGAAAAAATTGGATCGATATAAGGAGATGGTAAAAGCTTACAATGAACGTATAATCGAAAGAAACAACCAATTGATTCAGAAGAATCAATAGCGCCTGAAATTATTTTCCGAAAAGCCAGACCGAGTGCCGTTAACTCGGTCTTTTTTCTCTAATTTCCTTCTTTATTCTTGACATTTTACCCCAATCTTCCCTATTCTTGCCGCAATACTCCCTATATCCCACTATGCCGGCTGACATCCGTTAACAAATTTGGCGGCTGATATTCTTTAATTGACCTCTGATTAAAAATTGCGGTAGCCCCCCGGCCCAAAATGGCCATTTCGATTTGTAGCGGGATAGCGATTATGATCATCTAGCCCAAAAAAGTTTCGATCAGGCAATATATTATGGCGGTCAAGATATTTATCAAACGTTCGGTACCTGCGGACAAAGCGAACAAATTATTGCCGCTCTTGCAAAGATTGCGTATCCTGGCGATGAATCAACCCGGCTATATATCCAGTGAGACACTTCAGCGAATTGACAGCAAAGGCGAGCATGTGGTTATCAGCACCTGGCAGGCGGTGGAAGACTGGCAGCGGTGGGCCACCAGCCCGGCCAGAATTGAGCTGCAAAACCAAATTGAAGCAACCTTGAACGATAAAACCGAATACGAAATATATCAATACTGAAAGAGGTTACCCGCAATTGATCTTTGACCTAAACAGGGGTGCAATACCGGTGCCCGCTTGCCGGGACCCATCTGCCGCCAACCAGTTGGTTCCTTGCAATCCGGGGCAAAACCAGGTTATTCCCTACACACCGAAGCCTTCGCGCACGGTATCGCTCGCAGGCGAATCCGGAACGAAGCGGTACGCCCTTTTCCTGCCGCCGTCTTTTTCCAGTACCCAAAATCAGCCGGAAGCTACGGAATCCACCTATAATTTCAACCGTGATATGGTAACGCTGAAAATGGATCAGGTTGGTTTACTAATCGATATTTATGCTTAGCTTTCCTTTTTGATTTAGATTGAGACTCAAACACCGAAAAAGGAGGTTTTGACATGGCTGAAACTAGTACAGGTAATTCGGCAGATTTTGAAAAAGCACTGCAGATTGGTCGGCCGCCAAACGTGGTGAAATGCTTTCCCAATTCCAGGGCCTTGATTGTGAGTGGAAAATTCATTGACCGAGCCATGCTTGCCAAGGGTAGTGCCATCGCCATCGCCGCCAACGGCAGAAACAGCTTTGTCATTCGGGGGGCTTTGAAAGCCGCTCAACGGGCGAATTCAGCCCTGATCATTGAAATTGCAAAATCGGAAGGTGGCGGGAATGCATATTGTGCCGTAAACTATTGGAATATGGCCAGAATTGTAGACGCTACCTGCAATGAATTGGGCATCACGGTACCGGTGGCGATTCACGCCGATCACTACGGGCTGAAGAGTGACCAGGATGTTGAGGCCGCAAAAATCGAAATACCGTCGTTGTTTGATGCCGGAATTACTTCCATTGCCATTGATGCTTCCCACATGCCTGATGATAAAAACCTGCTGGCTAATCTTGAATTGAATCCCTATATACCTGAGTGGGCCGGTCTTGAGACGGAGATCGGCGAAATCAAGGGCAAACAAGGTTTATCGACGGTGGAGGAGGCATTGTTTCTCATCCAGGGATTAAACGCTCATAATATCTTCCCGGACTGGATTGCCTTGAACAACGGAACCACCCACGGCATCGAAGCCAGCAGCCAGGGCATCCAGATTGACCTGACGGCCCAGATCCACGATGCTCTGATAAATTACAACGTCTCAGGTGCCCAGCACGGTACTTCCGGCAATAATTCAGACCGTTTGCGGGAAATCGCATCAAAAACCACGACTACCAAGGCCAACGTCGCCACGGCCCTTCAGATGATATCCTGGGGCCTCGAAGTCAATGACTTCGGCAATGCCCAGTTAGACGAGCAGGGCAATTTCATCAAGGTTAAAGATCAAGGGGCTTCCGAATTGCTGTGGTCGCAAATGGTCGCACACGCGCAAGAACAGGGATGGAGCGGCGGAAATTACAAAAAGTTAAATTTGCCGTTTGAAAACAAGCTGCTGGGCCAGAGCCAAGAGGTCAGGCTGCGTATGGCTGCCAGGGTGGAGGAGTTCGTATACAACATGCTGGTCAATGTCTTCAACGCTGAAAACACCGCCTCGCTGGCTGTGGAGGCCATTCTCGCCGCCGGATCCCATGATGCCGGTTCCAAAGCCCAACGTATTGAGGATCCCGCTCAATGGACAACCGAGAAAATCATCGAAAGGGCCGCCACTATTGAGAGCGACAAGGGTCCCGAGGGGGATTTCGATGATTAAGCTTCCGGTCGATATCCATTAAAATCTGGTTTCAGGTGTCGGGTTTCAGGAACAATTGCGTTTTACTTTCGGTCGAATCGGCCGTTTTTTTCAGCATTGGACTGGCACCTGACACCGACCGATCCACCAAATCAAAATTTGATCAGAGGCCTTCCGCCAACTGGCTTCCAGCTAATGTCATCTGATTTCCGACCTCTGTTTTCTGTTCTCTGACTTCTGTCCTCTGACCTCTGCCATCTGTCCTCTGTCCTCTGACCTCTGCCATCTGTCCTCTGTCATGCGCCCCGGCACCCTACAAAGGTAGCAAATAGGTATTTGATTTAATTTCAATAAGTTAGGCGCCATCCCGCCATATGTACCTAATTTTTATACATTTTTCCCTAAAGTCCTTTCCTAAGGTAGCCGATAAACAAGCCAGGAGGAATTGGGAATGTATGTTCCAAGCCATCAGATGCACAATGTCTTAAATGTTTACAGCAAACAGCTTAGACAGACTATAGCTTCAGAAGGTAGAAGCAAAATGCCTCAGAAGCCAAAATCCGATAAAATTAGTTTATCGCCTGAGGGTAAACGCCAGGCAATGATCGATAAAGTCTCGAGAGATATTTTAGACAAAATTTCTAACTATAGCTCGCGCACTGAAAACCGCAAGCGTTTTACAGACTATGCCAACGTCAATGCAGCAAATGAAAGTGTGCCGCATAACGTGGGGAAAAAGACATTCGTATTTAATGCAATTGATTCAATAAATCAAAAAATTAAGAATACGCTATCTGTTGATGATTCCAACTTTTTACTCCAGCAATTTGAGCGATTGGCCAAAAAGGCCGGGGACAAAAAAATGGAATCCTGGATCTGAAATCGGAGTTGAGATTCGGCTGTGGGGGCGGATGACAGATTAATGCGCAATTGAAGGAGGACAACATGATTAACGCTATCGGCGAAGCCGCAATGCAGCAATTCGTACGCACGAGTCCTAGTGCGGAAACGCTAGCTAAAGATCAGGAAGTAAAAAAAATCGAAAAAATCAAGGAACCGCGTCCGATTGAAAAAAGTGATGATGGGCAAAAATCCGAGATGGAATTGCGTGCTAGGGACAATATGACGACCCGCAACAGCTTCGTAAATGGCCAGTTGATCGTCGAACAGTATGACGAAAACGGCAAATTGGTCAAAAAAACACCTCCGGGGTATCTTCCCGTGGGAGAGGTGGCATAATTAAAGGCTTAAATATTAAGTAAGCCCCAAAAACCACGTCCCGACGCCGGCCGACGTCGATTGCCAAGGCAATTGTCTGATTTTCTGAGCGTTAAGCATATCGAGACCGGTCCGGTTACCCTGATTATTAGCGTATCATCGCAGTTCAGAAATAATTGCATTAGATAAGACTCTGCCGGGGATAATTCAGGAAAAGGAACACGGCTTGGTTCCCACACACCGCTTCTGGAGGACTGATAAATGCCCGCTAGAGGCTTCCAACAATTCCGCTAAGGGATAATCTCCAGCACCTCAGCCCAAATCCGCTTTTTTTCATCCAACGAAACCGCATCAAATTCCCGCTTACTGAGCGCGACCATCTCTTCCATCTTCTTGAATCTGGCTTCAAAAATTTTGACAGATCCAGCCAGGGCACTTTCCGGATGAACGGCAGCCAGCCGGGCGATGTTGACCAACGCAAAAATCAAATCGCCGAATTGCCGGGTTACATGGCGGCTGTCACCATCATCGAGAGCGGTTTGCAAGGCATCGGCCAGACCTGCGGGATTATCGGGCACTTGATCGGTTTCCGATACTTCAAATCCGCTTTTGGCGGCACGGTCCGCCAGACGATAGGCCCGCAAAAGGGCCGGCAATTTGGCCGGTACCGAGTCGAACAAAGATCGTCTGCGGTTATTTATATTCTCGCTGAGTTTAATCTGATGCCAGTTCTGAACGACTTCGGCGCTGCTGCTCACCTCCGTTTCACCAAAAACATGGGGATGACGGCGGATCATTTTTTCAGTAATGGCTTGGCTGACCTGGGAGAGATCGAATTCTTGGCGCTCTTCGAACATCCGGGCAACAAAAACGATATGAAATAAAACGTCCCCCAGTTCTTCACAAATTTGTTCGGTCTTGCCGGATTCGATGGCATCGACCAGTTCAAATACTTCCTCAATCAGATATATGGCGACGGATTGCGGGGTTTGCTTTTGATCCCAGGGGCATCCATTTTCTCCCCGCAATTTTTCAACCAATCCGATAAGATCCACCAGAGGACTTTGAGACGCTTTCAATAAGGAATCTTCCATGCTTTTTTGAGTTCCCCGAGCTTGCTCATAAAATCCTGTTTCATTTCCTGGGAAACTACTTTCGCCATTTTTTCTGAAACCCAAGAGACGTGGGGAGCAAGCACGGACTTTTTGAGGAAGGTAGATCCTTTGGGAAGGAATGCGGTAAGCGAAATGAAAAGAACGGATACAATTAGGATGCCCTTGGCAAAACCAAACAGCACGCCACAGACACGATCGACCCAGCCCAAAAATGCGATATTCATCAGATATTTGATGATAACGCCCAGCATACTGACCACTATCAGGACACCGCAAAATATAATCAAAAAACTCAGTATGTTGAGATATGATGTGTCCTGTATTAAGCCGGACAGTAAGCTGGCCAGATATTTGTAATAGGTATAGGCAGCGTAAAACCCCCCCAGAACACCGATAAGGGATGATATTTCTTTGACCAATCCTCTGAAAAGGCCCCTTATCAGACTGTAGCTGAGAATGACTATTATAAGAATATCAAACGGATTCATTGCAGTGCCATTCCTAAAACGTGTCCGCTAACAAAGAGTCAGGCCGGTAAAAATTTACCGGATCAAGTAACAAAGCAGGCAAGTCGAGTCAAGAAATATTTCTTTTTGGACCGATGACCGATTTCGCAATTGGATTCGATTGAAGAGATATGATTTGCATTCGATTGAAGAGATATGATAGGTATAGAAACGAGGTTTAGAGGTTCAGCGCTCGGAGTTCAGGGCTCAAAATCTATCCCTGCTCCCGACAACCGAACCGGCCAGATTCATCGGCTAGCAGTCTGTTAACCCTGAACCGTGAACCTTTGAACATTTGAACCTTGAACCCTTGAACCTTGAACCTTTGAACCTTGAACCTTTGAACCTTGAACCTTTGAACCCTGAAACCGGTACCGCAAACCGGTAATTTGCGCAAGAACGTGAAAAAGCTTGAAAAGAAACCAAATCACTTGGAATTCACAGATATCGATCTCACCCGCCAGCTTTTCGGCGAGCGAAATAACAATTTACAAAAAATAGCCAAACTCACAGATGTTACCATAAACGCCAGAGGCAGCACCGTTTTCATTTCCGGTGACGAAATCGCCGCGGCCCTGGCCGGCAATGTCCTGAACCAGTTGTATAACCTGCTACAGGAAGGCTATCCGATCCATCCGAACGACATCGACTTTGCCGTTAGTGTATTGAGTGGCAACGATCGTGTGAATTTAAAGGACATATTTTTAGATCGGGTTTATATTACTTCGAAGAAAAGCGCCGTAACGCCCAAAAACCTGGCCCAAAAAGAATATATTGACGCCATCCGAAAATATGACATCGTCTTTGGAATTGGTCCGGCCGGAACCGGCAAGACATACCTGGCGATGGCGATGGCGGTCTCGGCCCTGTCCAAAGGGCTTGTCAGCCGAATCATCCTGACGCGCCCGGCGGTTGAAGCAGGAGAGGCTCTCGGTTTTTTACCCGGCGATCTGGCCGAAAAGGTCGATCCATATTTGAGACCCCTTTATGATGCATTGCACGATATGATGCGGTTTGAAAAAGCAGCCTCCTTAATGCAAAAGGGGGTGATTGAAGTCGCTCCCATCGCCTTTATGCGCGGACGCACCTTAAACGATTCCTTTATTATCCTGGACGAGGCGCAGAATACGACCTCCGAACAGATGAAAATGTTTCTAACCCGCATCGGATTTTCCTCCAAAGCTGTCATTACCGGAGATATCACCCAGATTGACCTGCCCAACGATAGAACATCCGGTTTGATTGAATCCAAGAATATTTTGCAGGATATCAATGGTATCAAGTTCGTTTTTTTCTCGAAAAAGGATGTCGTCAGGCACAAACTGGTTCAGGAAATAATTCGAGCTTATGAAGAGCTTGAAGCCGGCAAACAAAATCAGGATTCAGCGTAATTATTAAGGCAATGAGCAAAGAGAAGCACAGGGATTCAGTCCGCAAAAATCTCGACGCCGTCAAGCGCTGGCGCTGGGGGATATTGTTCTCGGTAACAATACTATTTTCCGTAATTTTATTTCCCAGCCTTGTCATCACCAAACATCAGTATGGTCTGGGGGACGTGGCCGAGCGGGACATAAAGTCTCCCAGGGATTTTTTCATTGAGGATACAGCGGCTACCGAAAAAAACCGGCGCCAGGCCGTGGACGCGGTATTGACCGTTTATGATTATGATGCCGGGTTGGCGACAAGCTTAACCCGCAAGGTCGAGGATGTATTTGCGAAAATAAGATCTGCATCCGCGACACCGGACCAAGGCCCGCCACAACAGCCGGCAGTAAATACCACCGACGGGCAGGCAGCGTCGAAAGTCCAAAAAACTGCCCCGCTAGAGATCACTGACAAACGCAAATTCCTCGAGGAAAATCTAAGCATCCGGGTGAGCAAAGGCGCATTCATCGAACTTAAAAAGGTCGATTTTTCAGAAGAAATATCAGGAGCCATCAACGGTATATTAAAAAATATTTTAGACAACGGTGTCGTAACCAACAAAGAAATATTGCTCAAAGAAGCTGAGAAAGGGATTCATCTGCGGAATGTCGCTACCAAAGAGGAAAAGGAGCTGCATCAACTCAAGAAATTTTATGGCCTCGACCAGGCCAAAACCATGGTGCGAATTGTCGGCCAACCCCTGCTCGACGATCTTGACTATGGATTGCTAAACCTGGTTGTGGATTTCGTCCAACGGCTTATTCAACCGAATGTGACCTTAAACCGCAGTGAAACTGAGGAGCGTAAAAATAAGGCCGCTGCCGAAATCAAGCCCGTGCTTCACAAAATCAAAGCCGGCGAGATGCTTCTACGTGAGGGAGAACGGGTTACAAGTGTCCAATTGCTGAAGCTGAAAACACTTGAAACCGAGACCAGAAATGAGCAGGTATTTCTGACCAGCATCGGGGCTGCGATGTTGCTTCTGCTGCTGCTGGCAACAACCTACATCCTTCATCTAAACCACCCCGGCCAGCTGACGGCTGAGCACAACAAGAGCCTCATTTTTATGGCCAGTGTGTTTTTGACCTTTTTCTTTTTGGCCGAAATCAGTTCTAAATTATCGGAAGTTCTGGCTATAAACACCACCATTCCCATAGAAATGTCCTCCATCTGGTTTGGTATGCCGCTGGCATCGGGGGCTATGATCATCTGTCTATTTATGGGATTGCCGGTCGCGATACCGTTGACGGTGGTCATGGCGGTCGCCTATGCCATGATATTTGATAACAGTCTGACGGTGTTGCTTTATTTTCAAATCAATGGAACCATGGCGGCCTACTGGATAAGAAATTGCCGGGAACGCAAGGTTTTCATCGCAGCCGGGGCTAAACTCGGGCTGCTCAATATATTGCTGGTCACCGCCGTTAACTTTTACCTGGCTGAATTTTCCGGCCCAAAACTTCTCTGGGACTGGGCTTTTGCATTTCTGGGCGGCATCGGTGCCGGAATCGTAACCGCGGGCCTTGTGCCCCTGGTTGAAATCGCCTTTGGCTATACGACCGACATATCCTTGCTCGAATTAGCAAACCTGGATCGACCGATCCTGCGCAAACTCATGATCGAGGCACCGGGCACTTATCATCATTCGGTCATCGTCGGCTCCCTGGTCGAAGCCGCCGCTTCGGAGATCGGCGCCAATCATCTGCTGGCGAAAGTATGCGGGTACTACCATGACATCGGCAAGATCAAAAAGCCGCTGTACTTCATCGAAAATCAGAAACCCGGCAAAAACAAACACGATAAGCTGGCGCCATCCATGTCCAGCCTGATCTTAATAGCCCACGTCAAAGAAGGCGTGGAAATAGCCCGGGAAAACAAACTGGGTCAGGTTATCATCGACACCATCAGGCAGCACCACGGTACCAGTCTGATCAAGTTCTTTTTTGAAAAAGCCAAACAACGCAGGGGAGAAGATGCCGTTAATATTGATGATTTCAGGTATCCCGGCCCCAAACCCCAAACCCGCGAAGCCGGTCTGGTCATGTTGGCCGATGTCGTTGAAGCAGCCTCGAGAACCCTTGAAAACCCGACCCCGTCAAGGATTCAGGGCCTGGTCCAGAACCTGATCAACCATATATTTTCAGATGGTCAGTTGGACGAATGTGAACTGACCTTAAAAGACCTGCATAAAATTGCCAGAAGCTTCAACCAGATATTGAACGGCATTCACCATCACCGCATCGAATATACCGAAAAGCGGGCAGCCGCCGGCGAAAATGGCAAAGGAAGGTCCAAGAATGGAAGTCCTGATAGACAACAGGCAAAGCAGGCACAAAATCTCACCGAAGAAGATAAAGCAAACGGTTCAGGTCATCTTAAACGCCTTGGACTTTCCTGACGGAGAAATTTCAATCCTCATTGTGGATGATCCGCAGATCGCGATTCTCAATCAAAAATATCTTGAACGCCAGGGGCCGACCAACGTCATCGCCTTTGCCATGCGCGAGGGCGAATTTTCCGATCTGACGCCCAATCTTTTAGGCGATGTGGTGATATCTGTGGATACCGCCGCCAGAGAAGCTCAAGAGGCCGGGTTGAGCAAAGCACGCAGATTTGATGAATTACTGGTGCACGGCATCCTGCACCTGTTTGGCTATGACCATGAAGACTCTGAATTGAAAGCCCGGCGGATGGAAGAAAAGAGCCGGGAACTGATGGAGCTGATTCGGAATGACGAATGACGATTGTCGAATGTCGAATGGTGGAATTCTGTCATTTTATTTTCAGGTATTTGGTTCCGGATCAGTTGCGCTATCAAAGAACCTTTTGTCGCTAAAACACAAAGATACATATCGTCCTAAAGCTTCACTGCGTGTCTTGGGAGCTATTATTCGGTTGGTTCGGGAAAGAGACTATACGATCAAATTGCACTTGAATCTGCGTTTTTTAAATTAGATAGGATTCCTTCATTCGACATTCGACAATCGACATTCGACATTCCCAAGGAGGTATGATGGCGGGATTAGCAGTAAAAGTGGATCAAGTGGCGGTTCTGAGAGCGGTTCGCAAAAATCAATTTCCCGATCCGGTGACAGCTGCCGCGCTGGCCGAGGTCGCGGGAGCCGATGGCATTAGTGCCCATCTGCGGCAAGATCGCCGATATATTAAAGACCGCGATGTGCGTATTTTACGCAGCGTTGTCCAGAGCAAATTGGTTTTGGAAATGGCATCGACAACAGAGATGGTCGGTGTTGCCCTGGATATAAAGCCTGACCTGGTGACACTGGTCCCGGAAAAGCGCGAAGAATCTTCTACCGAAGGCGGGCTTGACTTAATTGTACACCGCGATGATATAAGCGAAACGGTGGCAACCCTGCAAAACAGTGGAATCCCGGTTGGGCTCATGGTGGATCCTGATCTCGAGCAAATCAAGCTGGCCCACAAAAGCAATGCCACGATGGTTGAGATTCAAACCGGAGCCTATTGTGATGCGAAAACTTCCCAATCAAAGCAACAGGCTTTGCTGAATATTGTGGATTCCATTAAACTCGCCCACAAGCTGAAGTTGAGTGTCAAAGCCGGCCGGGGATTGTGCTACAAAACCATTAAGGCTTTTAAAGATATTCCGGAAATTGACGAATTCAGCATCGGCCACAGCATCGTTTCCCGCGCGATATTGACAGGGATGCAGGGCGCGGTTGAAGAAATGATCCGTTTGATCGAAGCCCTTTAGATTTTGGATTTTAGAATTCGGATTTTGGATTGTATGGGCAGAGCGCATGGCGCATGGGGCAGAGCGCAGAGGGCATGGCGCAGAGGGCATGGGGCAGAGGGCAGAGCGCAGAGGGTATAGGGTATAGGGTGTAGGGTGTAAGGTATTCGGCATTCGGTATTCGGCGTTCGGCATTGGATGTATGGTGAAGGATGGGAAGTCGCGAAGTAATCTAAGGTTTTATTGTTTACCGACCTCCGCATTGCAGCGTCTAATAACGAATAACAAATAACTAATAACTATGCCTTTCCTCTGTTTTCTGTCTTCTGTCTTCTGTCTTCTGTCTTCTGCCCTCTGTCTTCTGTCTTCTGTCTTCTGTCTTCTGCCCTCTGTCTTCTGTCTTCTGCCCTCTGTCTTCTGTCATCTGTCTTCAGACATCAGTCCTTTAGTAAAGGAGCGAATATGATCCTCGTCACAGCAAACGAAATGCAATCGATGGACCGCCAAACCATTGAAGATTTTGGTGTTCCCGGCATGGTGCTGATGGAAAATGCCGGCCGGGGCGCCACCCGGTTTTTGTTGGAACAATTCCCGAATATTGGAAATAGCAGCGTAGGCGTAATTGCCGGGCGCGGCAACAATGGCGGCGATGGATTTGTGATCGCCCGCTACCTGAAGCAAAAAGGATTCCAGGTACAGGTTTTTCTTCTGGCAGAATCGTCGAGGGTACAGGGGGAAGCCCTTGCCAACCTGAAGCTATTAAAGCCGTTGCGGGTGCCGGTGGTGGAGATTCCGGATGAAGGGTCGTTTTCCGATTTTAAATCCCAAATGCAAAATTTGGATATTTGGGTTGATGCTATTCTCGGCACCGGCTTAAATTCGAATGTTACCGGGTATTTCAAAGAAATTATCGATTTCATAAACAGCCTTGAAAAGCCTGTTTTTGCCGTCGACATGCCATCTGGTTTGAATTCGGATACCGGGCAGCCATGCGGCAGCTGCATCAGGGCCGCAGCGACGGCGACCTTTGCTTATGCCAAAACCGGCCACATGGTACTACCGGGGGCGGAATACACCGGAAATCTCAAAGTAATCGATATTGGGATTCCACCCCACATCGCGGCCGCGGTGGGGCCACAGCACTTTTTAATAACGGCGGATCTAATCCGACAGCAGTTGATTGCCAGACCGGCGGGTGCTCACAAAGGCAGTACCGGCCACTTGCTGATCATAGCCGGGTCCACCGGCAAAACCGGGGCCGCGGTCATGACATCCATGGCAGCGTTGCGAGCCGGCGCCGGTCTGGTGACACTGGGCGCGGCGGAAAGTTTAAATCCGGTATTGGAAGGACAATTAATGGAGGCCATGACAGTGCCTCTGCCGGAAAGCGGCAGCGGTATCCTTGGAGAATCAGCCTTTGGTGCGATTCACCAAGAGCTGGCCGGCAAACGGTGCCTGGCGATAGGACCCGGGCTCGGACAGGCAGACGATACGAAAAAGCTGATCAGCAAAATCATCCGGCACTGCGAAATTCCCGTGGTTGTCGATGCGGATGGATTGAACAATATGGCGGGCGCAGTGAGAGACTTTGGCCGTACCAGGGCCCCGATCATATTAACCCCGCATCCCGGGGAAATGGCCCGCCTTTTGGATACCGCAGTCAGCGAGATTCAGCGCAATCGGATAGAGTGCAGCCGGCAATTTGCGGTTCGCCACAAGGTTCATGTCGTCTTGAAGGGTGCCGCCACCATTATCGCCCACCCGGACGGAAGGGTGTATGTCAACCCCACCGGTAATGCGGGAATGGCCTCCGGCGGAATGGGTGACGTATTGACCGGACTCATTGCCGGACTGATCGTTCAAGGCGTATCTCCCGGGGCTGCCTGCCGCGCCGGAGTATATTTGCACGGGGCCGCCGCCGACAGCCTGGCCGAGACAATCGGGCCCTACGGCTACCTGGCCGGGGAGGTGATGAATACTATACCGGGGGAGATCAAGAAAATTATACAGACCTGATAATGAGGGACCAATCGGACTCCGGATCGCTAAATTATTTTAATAAGAAAATTCCAAGCACCAAAATCCAAATCCCAAATAAATCCCAATGACCTAATTTCAAAATCACAAACAGATCTTCAATAAATTGGCTGTCCAATAATTTTGTATAATGTAGAACGTGATCTGCGAAACAAAGCGTGATACAACATGCGTAAATGTTTTGGTCATTGGATATTGAAAATTGGAATTTATTTGTATGTTGATGCTTGTGATTTGGGATTTTATTGTCGCATAGAGCCTCCTGATGTAATTAGATAGCCTTTTATTTTTAAGGTGCCAGGGGCGAAGCAGGTACAAAACATGGTTGATCACAAGATCGAAATAAGCACTTACTCGGTTGATGAGACCCGGCAACTGGGCCGCCGAATCGGCAAAGGGATCATTCAGCCGCTGATTATCGCTTTAATCGGTGATCTGGGCAGCGGAAAAACTGCGTGGGTACAGGGCCTGGCTCAGGGTCTGGACGTGCCGGACGGATATTACATCACCAGTCCGACGTTTACCCTGATCAATGAATATCCCGGCCGCCTGCCCTTGTTTCATGCCGATCTGTATCGCCTTGATACGGTACGGGATCTCGAAGACATCGGATTGGAAGAACTGTTCTATGAACGGGGCGTGCTTGCTGTCGAGTGGGCAGACAAATTGGTAGACAGCCCTGCCGAAGACTACCTTGTCCTGACATTTGAAATTATTGACAACGATTGCCGCGAAATCAACCTGATTGCCAATGGACATAATGGAATTAATTTGATAAAAGCCCTTGAGATATAACTGAGCACGTAGACGCTGTTCTGCTAAAAGAAATGTGTAAGCAACTAAAATGAAATAAGAAATAGCATAAGAAAAATGCGAAGCATTAACTAATTTATCCGCCGATTTTTCAATGTAGGAGATTTCATTTAGCTTGCAAAGAACATTCTTCAACCTTAAATTTACTACTTTTCAGGGCGGAGAAATTAGGGGTTATCAAAAATGAGCCTGATCGTACAAAAATTCGGAGGAACTTCGGTCGCGGATCTCGAGCGCATTCGCAATGTCGCCCAACGCGTTATTACAACCTATGAACAGGGCAATGATGTGGTCGTAATTCTATCGGCCATGGCCGGCATAACCGACAAATTACTCGATATGGCCCAGGGAGTTTCGGAAACTCCAGACAAACGGGAGCTTGATGTGCTCCTTGCTACCGGAGAGCAGACCACCTCGGCGTTATTGGCCATGATATTGAAATCGATGGACTATCCAGCCCAATCCTTATTGGGACATCAGGCGGAAGTGGTTACCGATCATTGCTTCGGCAACGCCCGCATCGTGGATATCAGAACCGACCGGATAAAACAGTTGCTGGAAAACCGCGAGATCGTCGTCATCGCCGGTTTCCAAGGATGCGATCCCTATGGCAATATCACCACTCTCGGACGCGGAGGGTCCGACACCTCCGCCGTGGCCATTGCTGCAGCACTAAAAGCCGATGTCTGTGAAATTTACACGGACGTAGACGGAATTTATACCGCCGACCCGAATATCTGCGACAAGGCCCGAAAATTGAAAGAAATATCATACGATGAGATGCTGAATATGGCCAGCCTCGGAGCAAAAGTTTTGCAGATCCGTTCAGTCGGATTCGCCAAAAAATACAATATCCCCGTACACGTTCGATCATCGTTCAGCGAAGAGGAGGGAACAATGGTTGTCAATGAAGATTCCGGCATGGAGCGCCTGGTCGTCTCCGGTGTCACCCATGATAAGAATCAAGCACGCATCACGCTGAAAAAAGTTCCGGATCAGCCCGGCGTGGCAGCGAAAATTTTTACGCCCATCGCCGATAGCGGAACCGTGGTGGACATGATCATTCAAAATACCCGGGCCGGTGGACAAACCGATTTAACGTTTACGGTACCAAGGGCCAGTTACCAGACCGCGCTTGAAATCGAAGAACGTATCGCCAAGGAAATCGGTGCGGAACAGGTGTTCGGTGACGTGAATATCGCCAAGGTTTCTGTGATCGGGGTCGGGATGAAAGATCACTCGGGTGTCGCCTCCAAGATGTTTGCAACCCTGGCCGCCGAAAACATTAACATCATATTGATCAGCACCTCGGAAATCAGGATTTCATGCATTATCGAAGAGAAGTATGCCGAACTGGCGGTGAGGGTGCTGCACACGGCCTTTGGTTTGGATGCCGAGGATTAAGGGAATTCGATTGCGGATTGCGGAAAAGTAGAGCTCAAAGCTCAAAGCTGAAAGGTCAGAAGGCAGAAGACAGAAGTCAGAGGACAGAGGACAGAGAAAAGAAAGCGAATACAGCGTTAATGGTTATCAGTTATTTGTTATTCGATATTTGACTTTTTGTTATTCGCAATCATTGCGTCTCTGGCTCCTGACTGTTTCTTGAATCCTTTCTTCTTTCACCTTGCACCCTATACCTTAGACCGTAAACCATTTTGACCGAAGGCCTAATATCCTTTTACCGTGCGCTCTGCCCTTAGCGCCATGCGCTCTGCCCCATGCCCTTTGCCCTTTGCGCAATGCGGACTCAATCCGAAATCCGAAATCCCCAATCGGACGGCCCGTTTGAATGAAAAAATTCAGTCCCGATCAGCTTATATTTGTGCTTGTCCTGGGTGCCGTAATTCTGGGACTTACGATCTATCGTTATTTCTTTATATTTTGAGATCAGTCTACTAGGAGCTGCAAGAAATGATCGCACGTGAAATTATGCAGACCCGATTTCACACCCTCTCCCCCCAAAACACCATTGCCGAGGCTGTCCAACATTTTCAGCAGGCGATCGAAGATGAACGCAAAAAAATATTCGGCTTGATGGTCACCGACGAAAACGACCGCCTGGTGGGGATGCTCTCCATGTATGATATTTTGCTGTTTATTCAACCCAAGCATGCCCACATCTGGGGGGAAATGGACGATATCGATCCGACGCAATTGTACGACGAGCGGCTGGATAAGGTTAAGTCAATTCTGGTTGGTGACATTATGACGCCGGAGGTGGTGACCGTTCCCCCGGACACCCATTTGCTGGTGATCGCCGATATCATGATCAAAAAGCACATTCGGCGGCTGCCGGTGGTCGACGGCCGGGAAGTCGTCGGCATCGTTTTTGTCTCCGATGTCTTTCACCATTTGCTGAAGAAATTTATCGTCTAAGCATGCGGTTCTTGGAAGCACGTTTTAACTGCGAGACACCGGATCAAATCCTGATCGCGGCCGAAAACCGCTACCACAAGCATTGCGTCATTCAGCCATAAACGAATATCGGGAAAGGAATACAACCAGATGCCCAGGGTTGGAAAAAAAAGGAGCGTGCTAAGCGGTTTGACCGTGCAAGAGGCCATGCGCCGGCAGGTGATCAGCCTGCCGCAAAACGCATCCATTGACTACTGCATCAACCGCATGATCAAGTACAAGGTCAATTCGGTTCTGATTATGGATGAAGACCGGAATCCGGCCGGGGTGGTATCCAAAACCGACGTCACCGGCGCTTTCTATGCCGGGTTGCCAACCGCCACGCCGGTGGAGAGTATTCTCGCAGGCCCGCTCTTATATTGCTACCCCGACGATGAGCTGGAGTCATCCCTGGATGCCATGCAGCAAAACGGTGTTCACCGCCTGTTTGTCAGGGGTTCGGATTCCAATGAAGTAGTCGGAGTTCTGGCCTACCCCGATATAGTCGGGTTGCTGTATCGCTATTGCCGGGCCTGCGACCGGGGACTGCTGAAAGCCAGAAAGCGTGAAGAAGATACCGGGCTCCAGCGCCTTAATATTAAAGATGTCATGACCGCTGATGTGACTGCTTTCCTGGAAACCGACGATCTGGCGCAGGTCATCGAAGGCCTCACTGAACATCGTTTCGGTGCGGTGCTGATCGAAAATGAAGCGGCCAAAGCGGTGGGCGTCGTTTCCAAGTCCGACCTGATCGTGGCTTACAAACATGGTGTAACGGTCGATGCCACGGCGGCCGACGTTATGAGCGCCCCGGTGGTTTCCAGTGATGCGGACACCCCGCTGGCTGATGCCATCCAACAAATGCTGCTTAAAGATGTGCAGCGCCTTTTCGTTCATGGACAGGATCCCCGAAAAATTGTCGGCATCCTGTCACTTTCCGACGCCGCCCGCTTCCGCTCCGGCTCGTGCCGGGCCTGCACCTCTAGCAGACTGATGCAGGCATAGACTCGGGAGGTGAATATATGCAAAATCTGCCTTTGCAAATTCATCCCGTTTTTATTCCTATGACGTCATGAGTTATTATTTGGGATTTTAGATTGCGGACTGCGGATTGCGGATTGCGGATTGCGGATTGATGGAATCGCTACGCTCTGTCAATTTTAACGGATCATGCCATTTCGCTCCATCAAGCGAAGCGCTCTTTTAGCGAAGCGCTCTTTCAGCGAAGCGATCTACCCCTGTCACCAGCGCAGCAACACCGCTCCAGCGGTCAGGCCGGCACCAAAAGCATCGCACAGAAGCGTCTGGCCCCTTTGGATGCGTCCGCTGCGTAGAGCCTCGTCCATGACGGTCGGAATGGTGGCAGCCGAAGTATTGCCAAAGCGGTCGATGTTGAGGAGAACACGTTCCATCGGAAATTCGAGGCGTTCGGCCACGGCTTCAATTATACGGATGTTGGCCTGGTGAGGAACGAACCAATCCAGATCACTGATGGTCATTTGATTTTTGGCCAGGGTCTGCTGTGCGCATTCAACCAGGGTTCGGACGGCAACCTTAAAAATCTCACGCCCGTTCATCTGGATTTTATGGAGGTTGCGGTGAAAGCGCTCCGGCGTGACTTCCTGTTTGGATCCACCGGCCGGGATCAGAAATAAACTATTCAAATCACCATTGGACAATAAATGGTTGGAAAGAAGACGCTGCTCGGTATGGACCGACGCCTGCTCCAGAACAGCCGCCCCCGCGCCGTCGCCGAAGAGTATGCAGGAAGCGCGGTCCTGCCAGTTCACAAACTGGCTCAACACCTCGGCCCCAACCACCAGGACGGTTTTGGCGTGTCCGGAACGAATGAATTGTTCAGCCGTGACAATACCGTAGACAAAGCCCGAGCAGGCGGCGTTGATATCCATGGCCCAGGCCCGGTCGGCGCCGAGCTTCTGCTGCACCCAGCAGGAGCTGGAGGGAATAAGGGTATCCGGGGTGCAGGTGGCATAAATGATCTGATCGATATCCCGCGCAGTCTTGCCGGCCATTTCCAGGGCTTCGCGAGCCGCCGCGGCTCCGAGTGCAGAATTTGTTTCCGCACGGTTTTGCCCGTCAACAACTCGGCGTTCGCGAATCCCGGTCCGATCTCTGATCCAGCGGTCATCGGTCTCCGCCCCGAATTCAGCGATTACTTTGGCGATATCATCGTTGGTGAGGCACTTGGCGGGATGAGCTGAGCCGGTTCCCAGTATTCTAGCGGCAAATCTCATCGGGTTGAATTGCTCCTTTAAACTGATTTCTGATAACTTAAGCCATAAGATAACTATAACGGCTTTTTCTGCAAGAAGCAATTTGCAATTAATCCGCCCCTTAAGCACCGAAGCCTGAATTTTTCTCTATTCATCTTCGGGCCAAGTTGGTGTTGTAGGAGGAAATCCGGCGGATTAATTATTTTTAAGCTTCGCATAGTTTTATAGAAATCTTTTCGCAGCCTCGATCTCTTCAGCAACCCTCCCGGCAGCCTGGGCGGGATCGGCGGCATCGCGGATCGGCCTTCCGATAACCAGGTAATCCGCTCCATTTGCGATGGCACGGGCCGGCGTGGCGACCCTTGCTTGGTCATCCTGTTCATCGAGGGACCACTGCGGCCGAATGCCGGGAGTGATGGCTGCAAAACCTTGGCCAAAGCGTTGTTTGATCATGGCAGCTTCAAGGCCTGAGCATACAATCCCGGCACAGCCGGCCGCTTGGGCCATAACTGCTTTTTTTTCGACCAATTCCGACAAATCCCGCCGGTAGTATTCGGACCGGTATCCGGCCGCCTCGATATCGACTGTGGAAACGCTGGTCAGCACGGTTACACCCAGAATGTCGACCCGTCCCTGACTGCCGGCAACTGCCGCTTCGAGCATTTTGGGACTCTCACCGCAATGCACGGTCGCGAATCTAACGCCCAGATCGGCAATACCTTCCATGGCACGGCAAACCGTAGCCGGGATATCATGCAGTTTCAGATCCAAGAATACCCCGGCGGCCCCGACCTGATTGATAAACTTGACAATTTGCGGACCGGATCGAATAAACAGTTCAAGCCCGACCTTGAACAGTCCCACGCAATCGGCCAACAACTCGACATAATATTTGGCCGCATCGGTCGAAGCCACGTCCAGCGGAAAAATAATGTAATCCTTCGCCTGCTTCATGGTGATCACCCTGTAAAAATGAGAAATGAATAATGACTAATGAATAATTAAGGCATTTTGTCATCTAATTTTAAAAAAGATAGAGCGACCTGTCGGGTCGTAGCCGAAGGCGACGTGTGGGGTCGTAGCTCGAAGAGCGAAGCCCCAAGACTGAAGCGATTCCAACATTTGTCATTATTCATTATTCATTCGTCATTCGTCATTATTCATTTGTCATTTGCCGTAATGTTGATCGACCCATTTCATATACTCCCCGCTTTTCACGTGTTGCACCCACTGCGGATGATCCAGGTACCACTGAATAGTTTTTCTGAGTCCGGTCTCAAATGTTTCGCGGGGCGACCAACCCAATTCATTCTCCAGTTTGCTGCAGTCAATCGCATATCTCAGATCGTGGCCGGGTCGGTCTTTAACGAAATTGATCAATTCCCGGTACGATGACTGATTCGCTCCGGGTCGCATTTCATCCAGCAAATCACAAAGCATGTTGACCGTATCGATGTTGGCCATTTCACAACGGCCGCCGATATTGTATGTCTCGCCGCGTGTGCCGGTTTGCATGATTTGCCAGACGGCCCGGCAGTGGTCTTCGACGTAAAGCCAGTCTCGCACATTTTTGCCTTCGCCGTAAACCGGCAGGGATTTGCCGTCGATGGCATTTAGGATCATCAACGGAATCAATTTCTCCGGGAACTGGCAAGGGCCGTAGTTGTTGGAGCAATTGGAAATGGTCACCGGTAGACCGTAGGTTTTATAGTAGGCTCTGACCAAATGATCGGATGCCGCCTTGGAAGCCGAATAGGGACTGTTGGGCTTATAGGCGGTTTGCTCAGTGAAAAAGCCATCCGGCCCCAGGGACCCATAGACTTCGTCCGTGCTGACATGGTGAAAGAGAACCAGGCGGTTGGAATTCCGGCGGGCGGCTTCCAGCAGGTTGAACGTTCCCGTGATGTTTGTTTTGATAAACGCGTCGGGCGCTGCGATGGATCGATCGACGTGGGATTCCGCCGCAAAATGACAGACGGCATCGATCTCATCGCTGTCAAATATACGGATCATGGCGTCCGCGTCGCATATATCGGCTTTGCGGAAAATATAGCGTTCGGGGTAGTGGGACGCTAGATCGGCCAGATTTGCGGGATTGCCGGCATAGGTGAGATTGTCGACATTGATGATCCGCCCCGCAAAATCCGTGTCCAATAGCAATAAACGAATAAAGCCGGTCCCAATAAATCCGCACCCGCCGGTTACCAGAATGTTTTCCATCAAGCCTCCTGGGGGGATATAATTTTGATTCTATAGCCAATAAAATGGCAATTTTGATGTTGCAGGCAGTTATTGAATATCTCGATCTTGGAGTGCTGGAGTGTTGGAGTACTGGAGTATTGGGGGTATTTTACAAAGACCTCATACCTTCTGCCACCACTCCAACACTCCACGACTCCATTACTCCAATAAGAATAAAAGCTAAAAGCACCGTAAAAGATACCTTAATGGGTTCATAGATTCATAAAGTTGTAACTCGCTATGCTGATTGTACATTTGTACCCTAAATTATATCATACATAAAGTTTTTTTTATTCCTGAGATGGGGAGCCAAGTGGCTGGAGTAGTGTGGTATCGAAATAAGACATCAATCCTTCAACCAATCCTCCAACACTCCAGTACTCCAACACTCCAATACTCCAGGATCTACAAAAATTGAAGGCCCCACTATGGAAACAGTCATTTGGATATCGAACCATAAATATCGCGTTCATGTTTCCGGGCCGAATTCAAGAAATCTATTGTAATAATCCACCATAATCGGTATAAATTACGATTCATTGTATTTACAGGTAAGTACCGATTTTTAATGCACCACAGCCGGCTTTTGAATTGTGAAAGCCAAGGGGTTGATATGCAGACGGCACAGCACTTCCATGTTGCTTCCGGCAGTTACTATGTAAGCCGACAAAAACCGCTGATTCTGGAAGCCTATCTCGGGACCTGTGTCGGCGTCGCCATGTACGATAAACAGGCCGGCGTCGGCGGGTTGATGCATCTGCTTCTGCCGGAGCCGGTCTCCCTGGGGGGCTCCCTGCAGCCGGAAAAGTATGCATCAACCGGTTTTCCCATATTTCTAAGGGCCCTGTATGATGAAGGTGCATCAAAAAGCCGGCTAAGAGCCCATATTGCCGGCGGTGCCCTCGTAGGTCCGATTGAAAGCGCTGACCTGGATCTGGATATCGGGGGCCGAACGGTTGATACGGTCATGAACTATCTCAAAGAAGAAAATATTCAGATCGCACAATCGGAAACCGGCGGTTTTTTTACCTCCTACGTCGACCTGAATCTGGACACCTGGCAATGCAGAATAGAACCGGCCGACAATGACAAAATGGTGCCCCAACAGGAAGCCCATGTACCGCCGGTCGAAGAAATAAAGCGGAACATGGATGCCATTCAACCGATTCCCCAGGTGGCCCTCAAAGTTTTACGCCTGATCGATGAGGAAGAATACGATATCAAGGCGCTGACGGCGGAAATACGCAAGGATCAGGTCATCAGCGCCAAGACTTTGCAGCTTTGCAATAGTGTCATGTTTGCCGGCACCAAGAAAATTGAGTCGCTGGACCATGCCCTGGTATATATCGGATTGAAAACCCTCGTTAAATTGGTAATCTCCGCTTCGGTTGATAATTATTACGGTGCTGCCGGCATGGGCTATTCTTTGTGCAAAGGTGGTCTTTTTCATCACGCCATCGGCACCGCCATCATTTCAGAAAAATTGGCCGATCTGACCGGGCATGTGAAACCGGGCTTGGCATATACCGCCGGTCTGCTGCATGACATCGGCAAGGTCGTCCTCGATCAATACGTTGCCGAGGCCTACCCGTTGCTTTACCGCAAACTCAGTGATGAAGACACCAGTTTCTCAGATATGGAAAAGGCGATTCTCGGAATCGATCATACCGAAATCGGGAGCGAACTGGCCCGCAACTGGTCTTTTCCGGATTCATTGATTGACATCATTCGCCATCATCACCGGCCAGAGGAGGCAATTCACAGCCTTGAGCTGGCGCATACGGTTTATGTGGCGGATTTGCTCATGTCCCGATTCAATAGCGGGCTGGAATTGGAGCGGCTGGGCACGGAAGCCCTTTCAGCGAGACTGGAGACCATTGGGCTATCGGTTGCGCGTTTTCCCGACCTGGTCGATCTTATCCCGGTCAGCGTGTTCAAATCGTCACCGGAACTGGCACTGGACTAAAAAAAATGAAGCTATCAGAAAACCAGCAAAAGCTACTACGAATGCTGCCCGGGGTGGATCAGCTGCTGGAATTATCTAAGACGGATGCTTTCTTCGAAGGTATGCCCAAAACCGTGGTGACCCGATCCATTCGTCAGACCCTGGAATCCCGGCGTCATCGAATTCTGGCGGCGGATTCGGGCATATCAGAACCGGATCTGTCCGCAACCCGCATCATGCAACGTGTCAAAGATGCCGCGGCCGCGGACATGACGCCTAATTTAAAATCAGTGATCAATGCCACCGGCGTTGTGGTGCACACCAACCTGGGCCGATCGCTGGTCTCGCCGGAAGTAAATGAGAACCTGGCGCAAATTGCCGCGCGCTATTCCAACCTGGAGTATGATCTGGGCGCCGGGAGACGGGGCTCGCGTTTCAGCAGTATCGAGGATATTCTGTGCGAAATCAGCGGTGCCGAAGCCGGCATGGTGGTCAATAACAATGCTGCGGCCGTACTGCTCTGCCTGGACACGATCGCCCGCAATCAAGAAGTCGTCGTCTCGCGGGGTGAACTGGTTGAAATCGGCGGTTCATTCAGAGTCCCGGATGTGATGACCAAAAGCGGGGCCGTTTTGAGAGAGGTGGGAACCACCAATCGCACCCACCTGCGCGATTATGAACATGCGCTTGATAGCAATACGGCCCTGATGCTAAAAGTGCATCGCAGCAATTATAGCGTCATCGGGTTCACGGCGGAGGTTTCCCTAAAAGAACTGGTTGAGCTGGGCCTGAAAAACGATCTGCCGGTTATGGAGGACCTCGGTAGCGGCACATTTATCGACTTTTCAAGATACGGTCTGGTCAAGGAACCCACGGTCCAGGAATCGGTCTCCGCCGGGGTGGATGTCGTGACATTCAGCGGCGACAAGCTTCTCGGCGGACCCCAGGCAGGCATCATTGTGGGTAAAAAGCAGATCGTGGATCGTGTCAAACGAAATCCCCTGGCCAGAGCGCTGCGCATCGACAAAATGACCCTGGCCGCCCTCGAAGCGACCTTGCGCCTTTACCGTGACGAAGATCAGGCCGTTCGCCGGATTCCAACCCTGCGAATGCTGACCACGGACATAAGCGACCTGACGAATAAAGCCGCCACGCTGGCGGATGATCTCAGCGCAATCGGCGGGTCGCGCATTGATATCGAGTTGGTGGAACTTTCCTCCAAGGCCGGTGGCGGCGCCCTGCCCCTTTTGGAACTGCCGAGCAGATGCTTGAGGGTCAAGGTCCACGGTCTTTCCGCCAATAAGCTGGAAAAGCATTTGCGGCAGAATGAACCGCCAATTATCGGACGCATAGAAAACGATGCTTTTGTGATCGATCCCCGGACACTGCTGGATGATGATCTGCCGATCGTTTTGGCGGCATTTGAAAAATTGCTGAAATGAGTTTTAACATGACCGACAAAGATAATGCCCTATTTCACAGCCGCGGATCTGCACGGCACTTTTTATTTTCGAAGACCGATACCGGTCGCCTGGAGACCGTCAGTGGCAAAAAAATAGAAGATGCCGGCAAAGCGCTGCACTCAGCCTATCCGGATTTGCTCCTAGGGCAAGATTTTATGGATCATGCCCAGCGGGCCCTTGAGTCAGAGGCCCTGTTTTCAGCGCTGGTCATTCGCCTGGATCAAAATGGGCCCGAAGTCGAGACGGCCGCCGCTGAAGGCAAGGGACTGCTCGCGGTGGCCCGGATACTTGATGGCGTGTGCCGCGACCAAAACGGCATTTGGGGAGCCCTCGAATCGGGGCTGTTGGCCGGCTTTTTCCCGGCTAAAAACGGGCCGCAGACCACTGAATTATCGCGCCGGATGCAAACGGACCTGAAAGAAAAGACTCAACATACGGTTTCCATCGGAATTGCCGAATATCCAACCATAACCTATCGAAAATCAGATATCCTGCAAAACGCCGTCAAAGCCCTTGACCATGCGACTTTTTTTGGTCCCGGGAGTGCGGTTGTCTTTGACGGCGTCAGTTTGAATATCAGCGGAGACAAGCTTTACGAAAAAGGCGAAATACAGGGGGCGATCGATGAATTGAAAACAGCTCTCGAATTGGATCCTAACAATGTGAACGTGCACAACAGCCTGGGAGTATGTTTCGGCATCCTGGGCCAATATAAACCGGCGGCCGAGGCGTTTACAAAAGTCATATCGATTGAACCCGAAGAGTATATGGCACTCTACAATCTGGGTTTGGTTTACATGTTGACGGATAAGCGTGACCAGGCGCTGGAATTATTCTTAAAAGCCGATAATATCAATGGGGAAGCCTATGAAATTGCCTTTCAGACCGGCAAGCTTTACCTGGAGCTAGGCGACTCCGAAAAGGCCCTCCTGTATCTGGAGCGTGCAGCCGTCCTCGAACCCGAAGCCGGTGCGGTTTACCGCTACCTGGGTGACTGCCGTGCGGCCGCGAACATGCCGCAGCAGGCCGTTGCGGCGTATCGTAAAGCCATCAAATTGAATCCACAGGACGCAGCCTCCATGTCGGCTCTGGGCTGTTTGTATGAGGACCAGGGCGAAAATTCCGAAATCACCTTGATGTTTTGCCGGGAAAGTGTCGCACTTGCACCGGACAACGCCCTTTTCCGCTACCGGCTCGGCCGGCTATATTTCAATCAAAATCGATTGGATAACGCTTTAAACGAGCTCAAACAGGCCCAAGAGTTGGGCTACGATGCAGCGGATGACATCGCACAGGTCGAAGACCGGATGGACAAGAAACATTCTTGAGAAAGTCGTGTCATGAAAAAAATCGTTTTGGATATCCTCGAATCCAGCATTACCACCAAAAAGAATTGCATCGAAAACAATATCGATACTATCATCCAGGCGGCTGAATTGTTGGCCGCATGTCTTAGCCAGGGCAACAAGGTGCTCATATTCGGCAACGGCGGCAGCGCGGCCGATGCCCAGCACCTGGCAGCGGAATTTGTCAACCGGTTTCAAATTGAGCGTCCGCCCCTGGCAGCCATTGCCCTGACCACCGACAGCTCGATTCTTACCAGCATCGGCAATGATTATGATTTTAATGATGTTTTTTCCAAACAGGTCGAAGCTCTAGGCCGCCGGGATGACATCGCCTGGGGCATCAGCACCAGCGGTAACTCCGCTAATGTCATTCAGGCGATCGGGGCCGCCCAAAAAAAAGGCCTGAAGACCATCGGCATGACCGGCCGGGCCGGCCGGCTGGCCGAATGCGCGGATATCGTCTTTCCGGTAGACTGCGATATTACGGCCAGAATTCAGGAAAGCCACATCACCATCGGGCACATCCTGTGCGATCTGGTGGATCGGACCTTGTACCCGGATGAATTTAGGGATTAGCTGAAGTTAGTTCGTCCTGAAGAAAAGGAAGGACGAAGCTGTAACGGAGTCAGTCGCCAATTCGTCCTAAATTCATATAATTTCCTTTTTTATTCACCTGGTGACCAGTAACTTGGCTCTATTTTAGGTAAAAACATATGGCTGAAAAATTCGTACCCATCGACTTGAGCGGCGTCACAACCTATAGCCTTACTGACAGGGAAAGCCTGGTCAGCACCGATGATTTTGCCCAACCATGGCGCAAGGGTTCCTCCTATATGGAATTTTTGTCCAGATTGCCCGATATCCTGGCCGGCAAACAGCTGAAGCAGGTCATATCCGCTTTGGTGTCTTCGTATCGCGCGGACCGAACTGTGATCTTCGGGATGGGCGCCCACGTGATCAAAGTGGGGCTCAATCCCGTAGTCATTGATCTGATGGAGCGCGGCGTTATCACCAGCGTGGCGATGAACGGCGCCGGCATCATCCATGACCTGGAACTCGCCATGGTCGGACAAACTTCGGAAGATGTCGCCAGCGCCCTGGAGGATGGCTCCTTCGGCATGGCCCGGGAAACCTGCGAGTTTTTGGCGGAGGCACTCGACGCAACCGAGGCAGACGGCCAGGGTCTCGGACGGTCCGTCGGTCGGCTCATCCTCGAAAAAAAACTACCCCTGATGGATAAAAGCATCCTCGCGGCCGGCACCCGGCTGGATATTCCCGTAACCGTGCATGTGGCCATCGGCACCGATATTATTCACATGCACCCCGGGTTCGATCCCGCTCGAGCCGGCGCTGCCACGCACCGGGACTTTCGTATGTTTGCCCGAATTGTATCCACCCTCGATCAGGGAGTTTATTTAAATGTCGGATCCGCCGTAATCCTGCCGGAGATATTTTTAAAGGCAACCACCCTGGTGCGAAATCTGGGGCATACGCTGGTCAATTTTACGACCGTCAACCTGGATTTCATCAAGCACTACCGTCCCCTGACCAATGTCGTCAGCCGTCCCACTTCCCAAGGCGGCCGGGGCATCAATCTGGTCGGTCATCATGAAATCCTGCTGCCTTTAATCGCCGCCGGCGTAATTGAGCAGATCGATTAGGCCCGTAAAATCGGATCGACGGCATTCGGTTTTCGGCGCAAGGCAGCGCGCATGGAGCCTGGCGCAGAGGGCCGAGCGCATGGCGCGGAGAGCATTGTGCTTGGATCTGAGCGAAAAAGAAGGCAGCTGGTCAGCTTGAATTGTGATTGCCGATGATTATCTTGTAAAATCGATTTTAAACCATATTTCGTCTTTATTTAAGTTTTACAGCAGAATTGAAACCAATAACAGAATGCGCAGCATTAATTAATTTATCCGCAAGCGCATCATTGCAATAATTTACTTCAGTTTTCGAACGGAGAACTCAGCCCTGGATTCGGCGTTCATCAGGGCGGATAAATTAGGAGAACGATTAATGCCGATTTACGAATATCACTGTGAAAAATGCGGTGAAGATTTTGAATGCTTGGTCTTCGGATCAGACCAACCGGCATGCAGCAGCTGCCACAGTAAAAAGGTGACCAAGCTCATGTCAGCCAGTGCTTTCGTCAGTAAGGGTGCCGGAGGTCAAACCGTGTCCTCCTCAGCCGGGTCGGGCTGTTCGGGTTGTGCTGCGAACAGCTGTGCCGGGTGCGGGCATTCATGAAGACGGCCATAAAAATTGGAACCAGAGCCAGCAAACTGGCCTTGTGGCAGGCCAACTGGGTTGAATCGGCCCTGAAAGCAAAGGATCCTGCCCAAAATACAGAACTGGTTACCATCAAAACCAAAGGCGATAAAATTCTGGATGTACCGCTGGCCAAAGTTGGTGGTAAGGGACTTTTTGTCAAAGAAATAGAGCAGGCTTTACTGGATCACCGAATCGATATTGCGGTCCACAGTATGAAAGACATGCCGGCTGAAATTCCGGACGGCCTGTGCATTGGAGCCATCCCGCCACGGGAGGTGGCCGGAGATGTCCTGATATCGAAAACCGGTCGATGCTTTGAAGAATTGCGCCGGGGAGCCGTGATCGGCACCAGCAGTCTGCGCCGCGCAGCCCAGCTGCGCCACGCCAGACCGGACATCGAAATCGCACCGCTGCGTGGCAATCTGGATACGCGCCTCAAAAAGCTGCAGACTGAAAATCTGGATGCCATCGTGCTGGCCGCCGCCGGCGTTAAACGCCTCGACCTCGAGGATCGAATCACCGAATACCTGGATCCCGCGGTGATGCTGCCGGCGGTGGGACAAGGTGCCCTGTGTATTGAAACACGGCAGGATGACGCAATTATCGGACCGCTGGTCAAAGCCTTGGACGACCCGCCTAGCCGGGCCGTTATTTTGGGTGAACGGGCCTTTTTAAACCGACTGGGCGGCAGCTGTCAGGTTCCCATTGCCGGTCACGGCGAAATCAACAACAACCGTTTTCATTTGACCGGTTTGGTGGCCGGCATCCATGGTTCCCCCATCTACAAATCGGTTTTGTCGGGCACTGTCGATTCGTCCGAATCAATCGGCGTCAGCCTGGCCGAAGCGCTTCTTTCCCGCGGGGCAGATGCGATATTGGAACAATTAAAATCAATGGAATCTGCAAATGAGGAAAGCTAAAGTCTACCTGGTGGGCGCCGGTCCCGGGGATCCGGCATTGATTACCGTAAAAGGCAAAGCGTGCATCGAAACCGCCGAGGTGATCATCTATGATTATCTGGCGGCACCGGCGCTGTTAAACCATGCCCGCCAGGAGGCTGAGCTTATTTACGTCGGCAAGAAAGGCGGCGATCACACGTTATCCCAGGATGAAATCAATGCGCTGATTGTGGAAAAAGCCAAAGCCGGATTCAGCGTCTGCCGCCTGAAAGGCGGCGATCCGTTCATCTTTGGCCGCGGTGGTGAAGAAGCTGAGGTTTTGGTGGCTGAAGGCATACCCTTTGAAGTCGTGCCCGGGGTGACCTCGGCGGTCGCGGCCGCTGCCTATGCCGGCATTCCGCTGACCCATCGCAAATTGACGGCCACCCTGGCCTTCGTCACCGGCCATGAAGATCCTCACAAAGAAGCATCGAACATCGACTGGGAATCATTGGTGCGGGGCATCGGAACCTTGGTTTTCTTTATGGGTGTGAGGAATTTACCCGATATCAGCCAAAAATTAATCGCCCACGGCAAATCGCCGGATACCCCGGTGGCATTGATTCGCTGGGGAACGACGGCGGCCCAGCAAACCGTAACCGGCACCCTGGATGACATTGCCGAACGGGTCCGGAAAGCCGGCCTCAAAGCTCCGGCGATTATTGTCGTGGGGGAGGTTGTCCGGCTGCGGAAAAACCTGAAGTGGTTCGAAACGCGTCCCCTGCTGGGGCAACGCATTGTGGTTACCCGGGCTCGCGAACAGGCCAGCGATCTGGTCCGCCAGCTGGCGGAACTGGGAGCTGAATGCCTGCAGTATCCAACCATCAAGGTCATCCCTGCCCCTGACACGACCCCCCTGGACGACGCCATCCAAAGGCTGTCCGCCTATGACTGGATCGTTTTCACCAGCGTTAACGGCGTCAAATATTTCTTTGGGCGTCTGTTCGAGTTAGGCCTGGATGTCCGCGCTTTGAATCACCTGCGTACCGCTGCCATTGGACCGGTCACCTCGCAAAAGCTGCGCAGTTTCGGATTGAATAGCGATATCCTGCCCGAAAACTACCGGGCTGAAGCCGTGGTTGACGCATTTCGCGATGAGGATTTGCACGGCAAAAAGGTCCTGCTGCCCCGGGCCGCAGAGGCCCGACCGGTGCTGCCGGTTGAACTGCGCAAAATGGGAGCTGAAGTCGATGAGGTGACCACCTATCTCACCCAAAAAGTTACCGACAACGCCGATTCGCTGAAAGAACAGCTCTCCCTAAAACGGATCGATATGATTACCTTTACCAGTTCCTCCACCGTTAAAAATTTCAAAGCCTTGCTGCCGTCGGACGGCTTTGAAGAGCTGCTGGATGGGATTTCCATTGCCAGCATCGGCCCGATCACGACCGACACTGCTGCCCAACTGGGCTTTGATGTTCAGATTACGGCCGACACCTATACCATCCCCGGGCTGTGTGATGCGATTGTGAAACACTGTTCAAGACGTTCCCTGATTCACCATCAAAAAAAGTAAAAAACCTCGTTGCGCTTGTGAAATCAAGCGGATAGTATGTTTTAGCCCAAACAAAACTATCATCAACGAGGTGAAAGCATTATGGCACAGGGAGTATTACC
>Ga0209454_1000083_pt1 | contig 64308 bp, 47 predicted proteins | sample WorMetHERISLAND1_2_FD_187400 | JGI IMG/M metagenome (GOLD analysis project Ga0209454, IMG submission 187400) | Marine gutless worms symbiont microbial communities from Max Planck institute for Marine Microbiology, Germany - Olavius geniculatus... | ecosystem: Host-associated > Annelida >... | reverse complement strand
CCCTATTTTAGGGCAATCTGCTTTAAAATTTAAGTGTTTAGTAGTATTTATAGCAAAAAAAATCAAGTAGTATTTTAATTTATCACACTGTTTTTATTGAAAATTTTATGTTTGTGCGCTTGCTCTAAAGAGTAGCCCCGCAGCAAAATAGAATTAGAAGCTTCATCCCGCAAAGCGGAGGGCGTCAAGGGTGAAGCAGTTAAATCTACTATGAATCCGGCAAATCTGAATCAAGAATATGATACAGCAATATATCCGGAAAAAGATTACCATACATTATATTTCGGTGAGATAGTCGATTGCTACGAAATCGATTAATGTCCGATGATTGGTGAATCGGGGCGATTTCACACTGTTTGGAAAGCCAATGGGGTAGCATATCCATTCTTGACGTGGAGAAAAAAATGAAGACGCGCCCCCTCTGTTCCGAAAAGTCGGTGAAAAGCAGACCGCTGTCTTTCTGCACACTGGCGGAACGCCGGCGCTCTTCGCCTATGCCGAGGATTTCTAACTTGCCGCCGGTGAGGCCCGCTAACTGCATCGTTTCATAAATGCTGTGACGTATTATTGTTAGATGTTATAAATAACTATTAAAACCTAGCTCTATAAAATTCCAGCCTCGGGCAAAGTGGTGAGCTATGCTTGAAATTGCCCAAATTCGCATATTCTTTGCTAGATATCGATAATAACGACAAGGTCCGCTTCCGTTCTTTGGATTGCTATCTGATTCGATCGAGAGATGCCTTAGTTTGCTGCGATGTCTTGTAGATCGAAGCTGTATAGCGAAGCCCCAAACTCGAAGAACAGAGTCGGACCTGTCGCGGCGTCGCATCAGCGACGAAGGAAGCTGATCCACAATTTTAGATCATTTGTTACTTTCGAAATAGAAAGCCTCAATTAATATCGACAACAAATTGTCGATATGTTGCCGCTAAGCGCTTAGGCTGCTTCCTGAACTGTAGTACGGGCGGATACTGAATTATACAACCAGGCAAAAATCGCTCCAATTATCAACCCGTCCGCAAAAGCCCAAACAAACCCGATCAAGCTGCCCGCTGGTGATATGCTGTATCCGCGATATAGCTTTCCGATCAATGTCGGGTCATAGGTCGAACCATCAAACCCAATAATCCACCAGGTTAGCAAGAAAAGGCCAAAGCCCCAGACAAGACCACAAGTGAGAGCAAATGCTTTTATGTTGATTTTCATTATTTGCCTCCTTTCCTCAAGAGTTACTGGTTTCTGCGAGCGCTGCCAGACCGCCGATAGCGCCCATATTCATCGATTCCAACGCCGAACTGGGAACGATAATCAGAGATCCCTTTTCTTTGAGCCCTTCAAAAAGCATATTCATTCCGCGCAGCTGGAGTGCGACCGGATTGTCAAGGTATCTCTTGCTGGCATCGGCAAACTTCTCCGCTATTTCAGTCTCAGCCGTACCCAGAATAATTCTGGCCTGGCGCTCGCGCTCCGCCTGAGCCTGTTTGCTCATAGCATCTGAAAGCGCTTCCGGAATAACAATGTCTTTAATTCCGACATTTTGACAGGTAATCCCCCAGGGATTGGTATGTTCATCGAGAGAGTGCTGCAGCGCCTCAGCAATTTTATCGCGATGCTGCAGCAGATCGGCCAACTCGTGTCGGCCGATAATGTCTCTCAGACCGGTGAGAGCGATATAGGTAACCGCATGCACGTACCTTCTAACCTCTAAAGCCGCTTTTTCCGCATCCCATACCGTCCAGTAAACGACCGCATCGACATCCACCGGCACCGTATCCTTGGTTAAGGTCTTTTCGGCACTGAAATCCGTTACCCGCACCCGTTGGTCGATATAATTGTCGACCCGATCAATAATCGGGATGATGAAAAATATTCCCGGCCCTTTTAAACCAACAAATTTTCCCATTCTAAGGACAACTCCTTTTTCCCACTGATCGGCAATTCGAATCGAAGCTGCAAATATCGCCAAGATTATCGCAAAAAAGGCTGAAATGCCCCAATGGATGATGGGGAAATGAACCGCTGATGCAACCAACGCGCCCGATAGAATGATGAGGGCTATTGATATCGGATTGACACTTTTCTTGTTTTCCTGATCTGAAATCACGACGCTACGACTATCGGCTTGCTTTATGTTTTGTTTGCCTAAATTCATGACTTTCCTCCCTGGCTGTTTTCTAGTTCATTAATCATTTCCTCAAGACTGAACCCATAACTGGAGGCGATACTTAAAAACTCGGAACAAATGTTTGCCAACTTGGCTTGACGTTCCGAATCGGGAATTTGAACACTCACCGGCCCGATAAATGTTCCAGTGCCTTGCTGTGTCTCTAACACACTCTGAATTTCAAGCTCTTTGTAGGCTTTGTTGACGGTATTGAGATTGACTTTGAGTTGAACGGCCAGTGCCCGGACCGTCGGCAGCTGTTCCCCAACTGTCAATCTGCCAGTAGCGACCCCGTAGCGGATCTGATCGATGATCTGTCGATAAAATGGAACTCCCGATTTCGGATCTAACTTAAACTCAATCATGTTTCGTCTCCCAGATTATATATACATATAAACATACAACTAAACATTTATTGTTATGTTTGTATATGACAATAAAACATACTTGTCAACAAAAAAATTAAAAATCAAACTCCGGGATAGCTGCCAACCTTCAGGTTATCAAGATGTCCGTATATAAATCACTGGGATTTTTATTTTTAGGACTGGGCGTATTGGGGCGATTTCATTGGTTGTTCTATCTGGTGGGTATTCGACAGTTTTTCTATTAACGGATATTAAGTTGAGGATTCTTTGTGTTTTGCTGGTTGGGATCGGTTTGTTTTTTGTGTGTCGGCTAAAAGTATGCCGAAAAGAATTGCAATGATCTATGCAAAAAATAGCCCCGTTTTCGAGGCTTAAAGTGGTTTTTTTTCGATGACGATGCGGGGCGCGAGATCGGCGAAAAGTGAAACCCGGAACCCCCTGCTGCCGGAATATCAAGCAATTCGTCCGGTTTTTTGACCCAGACGCCGCCCACTACTCGAACGCCACGCGCAAAACAGGGCATCGGGCAGCACGCTGGCCGTCGGCCAGATAACAGCAATTTCGGCAGCCGTACGAGCGGTCTTTAAAATATCCTCCAGGGTCTGATTGACGAGCGTGACACCGGTGATAATCAATACGTCAGTCGCAGCAATCGTTTCTTCAGACCGGTCTGCGGGTATAAAGTGAGACATCTCATCGTCCTTCTGCGTTTTGGGGTCCTGCTCGATTACCCACCACTTGTTGCTGCGGCCCATTAGTTTTACCAAGACCGGAACGAATGCTCCGATCACAGTGATTGAACTATCAGTCGGCATCCGGACAGCATCCAACACATCCGCGTCTACCCGAATACGGTAGTTGTCGACAAATCCCTGATCCCAACAGCAGGCACTGAGCGCGTTTAAGGTTGCAATGGCAACCGTCGCCTTGAGGGGTTCTATTGAGTTTAGCCCTGCCAGCACATCATCAACTTTCATTTCGTAAAAAATCACCCCCCCAAATCACCCTTTAGGGTGATGACTGCCAGTTTTGATTTCCCTATATATTCCCAAAACGTCAAACTTAACTTTTAACCTCAACAAATTATTGAAAAGCGGGGGGCTACAATGTCCACAAATTTCTTAATCCGAGTCGTAACCAAAGCTTCTACCTTTATTCCGATTCCCACATTGCTGACCTTATTGATTGTTACCATCCATGCTTCAGATGCCCTGTCCCTTGACACCTCTTTTAACGGCGATGGTAGGGCGACCATTAGTTTTTCCGCCGGAGATGACGTCGGGTCAGGCATCGCCGTTCAATCCGACGACAAAATGGTTGTTGTGGGTACCAGTGACAGCGGCAGTGGCAACTCGGAATTTGCAATCGCCCGTTTCAATGTCGATGGCAGCCTTGACACCTCTTTTAACGGAGATGGTAGGGTGACCACATTTTTTTCGCCTGCTGATGACTTAGGTTCAGGTATTGCCATTCAATCCGATGACAAAATTGTGGTTGCGGGTACCAGTGACAGCGGCAGTGGCACCTCGGAATTTGCAATCGCTCGTTTCAACGTCGATGGCAGTCTCGACCCTTCTTTTGACGTCGATGGTCTGGCAACCATCAGTTTTTCCGCCGGAGATGACGTCGGTTCAGGTGTCGCGGTTCAATCCGACGACAAAATTGTCGTTGTGGGTACCAGCGACAGCGGCAGTGGCATCTCGGAGTTTGCAATCGCCCGTTTCAACGTCGATGGCAGCCTTGACACCTCTTTCAGCGGCGATGGTATGGCGACCGCCAGTTTTTCCGCCGGAGATGACGTCGGTTCGGGCATTGTTGTTCAATCCGACGACAAAATTGTCGTTGTGGGTACCAGTGACAGCGGCAGTGGCATCTCGGAATTTGCGATCGCCCGTTTCAACGTCGATGGCAGCCTTGACACCGCTTTTAATGGAGACGGTATGGTGACCGCCGGTTTTCTCGCTGGAGACAATGTCGGTTCAGGCATTGCCGTTCAGTCCGACGGCAAAATTGTCGTCGTGGGCACTAGTGACGATACCAGTACTACCTGGTTGGCAGTGGCAGGCTTCACCATGGATGGCAGCCCTGACACTTCCTTTGCCGGTGGCGGCCGAGTGCTCATCAAATCTTCATCAACCGGCAGGGACATAGGGTCAGGCATCGCTGTTCAATCTGACGACAAGATTGTTGTCGTGGGGAGCGGCGACGATATAAATGGCGCCTTGGAATTTGTATTAGCCCGTTTCAACGCCGATGGCAGCTTCACCGGCACCGCTATGGTCTTTGGTAAAAAGACCACCAGTTTTTCTGCCGGCGATGATGTCGGTTCAGGCATTGCCGTTCAATTCGACGACAAAATTGTTGTTGTGGGCACCAGAGATGATGGCAGTGGCACCTCGGATTTTGCAGTGGCACGCTACCTTCCGGATTTGAAACGGTCTGAGCGTTCCCTTGGTCACGGTGCCGGCGGCGGCGGTGGAGGCGGCGGCTGCTTCATAACAACTGCGGTCTATGATTCGCCAATGCAATTCTCCCTCAAGATATGGCGCGAGATCCGTGACCGATTTTAAAGCTGTAGAACACCTGGTTCAACATACTATTTTACAGATTCGGGTATCATTGGATCAAAGACGGCAAGCAGACTAAGATCTTCGATGCAATCGAAAAAAATCCTTAGGCGGGAAGAAAGTCTTTTTATAGCCAATATCCACCTTTTCTAGCCGATATTTGCCAATTGTAAAGTTGACATTATGATCTCTGCTCTGTATAGGGTTCTTTGTCGGATAGAGACGGTTGGAGCCTCGAAAAGCGAATCCTTATCCTTTGAAATCACTCGATACCGACTGATTGCATGACAAAACACTTTTCCTTTGACAACGTCCAAACTGAGCGATAGGATCACCGGTATCCTTCCGCGAAACTTTCTAACCCTTTGACGATAATTTGATCGATATAAATACCTGAAGATGTCCTTTCTCCAATGTGGATGAGGTATAACACCACCTAATAACCCTTAAATGATGGAAAGGAGGAATGTTATGTCTAGGAAATGGCAAATTTCACTGGGTATTTTCTTAACGGTCATTCTGATTATGGGGGCCTGTTTTGCGCCGGCGGCTTTCGCCGCGAGCAAAACGGCAGACTACCAGTTCAAGTGGCGTATGTATCAGGTCATGCCCGAAGGTGACGATCATGACAGGCGCGCCAAAGCCTTCGCCCAAGAGGTCAAGGAGAGGACCGACGGACGCGTCGATATAACGGTATACTCCGGCTCGGTGCTGGGCGATTGGGTGGAATGCTTCGAGTTGCTGATGCGCGGCGATCTGGAGGTCGGTCTGTCGTCGGCACCCGACACCTTCGACCCGCGGTTGATTATCTCCTATTACATGCCTTACCTGTTCACCAATACGGCAGAAGCCAAAGAAGCCATGAAACGCGGGGGCTGGGTCTACAACATGGTTGACAAGCTGTTTTTGCAAAACGGCGTTAAAGGTCTGGCATTGTTCCCCCAGGGCTGGGCCGGCATGACCGCAAGAGCCGAGCCGGAGGGCTGGGGTGAGATGAAGGAGAACGGAATGAAAATCAGGGTGATGCCGTTGAAGGCCTGTGAGTTGACATGGCAGCGTCTGGGCTACATCCCGGTGACAATTCCTTATAGCGAGGCTTTCAGCGCCATCTCAAGAGGGGTTGCCGACGGCCAAAGCGGTGGACCTCCGTACCAGGGATACCAGTTCCGTGACATTCAGAAAGTATGGATCCAATACAACGACTACCTGGAGCCCTGGTGGTTTTTCATGAACCTGGATTTGTGGAACAAGCTGACCGAACACGATCAGCAGGTTATGATGGAAGCAGCGGAACGACAGGTTCAGGGCCGCTGGGATTATTTTCTCAAAGAGGCCGAGGAATTCTCTCAGAAAATGGCTGATTTCGGCTTGAAAGTCATTCAGCCCACCGATGCGCAATTGAAAAGTTTCGCAGACGCCGTTCGCAAAGACGTCTGGCCGAAGCTGGAACCGTTAATGGGCAAAACCCTGGTGGATGAATGCCGCAGGAACGTGGGAATCCCGGTCAAATAGAATCCTGCTGTCAATTCCTTAGATCTTCTATCCCCGAGGGGACGCCATCGATACGTCCCCTCGGGCTCTTCCATTCTAATTTCTGGTGAAAAAATGAAGAAACTCTTTCTGTTTTTCTGGAACGGCGTGGTTCGTTTGCAAAGATGGTTTCTGATTGTCGCCGGCTGCGTGATTACGGTATTGGTCTTTATCGAAGTCATGCTCCGCTATGTGTTTGAATCGCCTCTTTTCGGCATCGAGGAATTGATCACCGTCATAGCCATGTGGCTCTATTTTATCGGGGCATCTTTAGGGGCTTATGACCGGACGCATATCAAGGCGGATGTGATTCACATCTGGGTCAAGTCGGCAAGAGGCATGGCCATCATACACACCGTAAACAGCCTGGTTACCGTATTTTTGTCTGCCGTCATGGCCACTTGGTGCTATGACTACTTCATTTTCGGTATCAAGCGGATGGGCGCAACACCGGCCCTGCGCCTGCCCCTGGTAATCCCGCAGAGCGCGGTCTTTGTCGGCGCGATTCTGATGACTGTCTATTTCTTCGTCGAGCTGGTGGACAACTTTAAAAACGCCATCTCCAAGGAGCCGACCATCACGACATATTCTTCATAGGAGCTGTGACTCATGGATATTGTTCTCAACCTGGTGATATTGATCGGGCTGCTTATTCTGGGTGTTCCCGTCCCCTTCTGCTTTATGGCAGCGGTTTTTTCTACTTTCCTCATGGGAAATTACAGTACCATGTTCATCATCTCCACGGGATTCAAGCAGGTCAATTCCATGGCCGTCCTGGCGATTCTCTTTTTCATTCTCATGGGGGGACTCATGGGGACCGGAGGGATCGCTTCACGGCTGGTGGCCATCTCGGATTCGGTCCTGGGCCGTAAAAAGCATGGTCTGGGAACGGTCACGATAATCAGCTGCGCCATTTTCGGCGCCATATCCGGAACCTGCAGTGCGGCGGTGGCTTCCATCGGCAGTATCATGATTCCCAGAATGATGGAACGGGGATATCCAAGGGGTCAGGCCACGGCCCTGGTGGCCTGCCCGTCCGTTCTGGGGCAGCTCATCCCCCCCAGCGTGCCCATGGTGCTCTATGCATGGGTGACCTGGCAATCGGTCGGCGCCTGTTTTCTATCGACGGTGGTTCCCGGACTCATCATGGTTTGCCTTTACTGTTTCATGAATGCGTTTATGATCCGCAACGAACCGATAGAAGTGCTGCCCGATGTTCCCACAAAGCAAAAAATAGAGGATTTCGGCAAAGCCACCTTCAATGGGTTCTGGGCGCTGCTTATGCCGGTGATTGTTCTGGGAGGCATTTACGGCGGGATCTTCACCCCCACGGAAGCTGCCGGTGTGGCTGTGATCTATTGTCTACCGGTTGGATTCTTCATATACAAGTCCATGAATTTGAGGCAGTTTGGCGATGCATTGATCAGCACCGTCACCACAACGGGAGTGGTGATCGTGATGGTCTTTTTCGTTATGGTATTGAGCCGGATGTACGTCATGGAAAACGTACCTCAACGTCTCATCGCAACCTTGACGGGGTTCACCTCAAACAAACTCACCATTTTGCTGATGATTAATCTATTTCTGTTGATCCTGGGCATGCTGGTGGATGATTTCAGCGGCACCCTTTTGGCTGCGCCGCTATTGTTCCCCCTGATAACGGAAATCGGTATCCATCCGATCCATTTTGCCGCGATTTTGGGTACCAACCTGGGCCTGGGAAACAAAACGCCTCCCACAGCGCCTATCCTGTATCTGGCAGGTCGGGTCGGCCAATGCAGGTTCGAAAAACTGGTAAAACCCGCTGTGACCTTTATGACCACCTGCTCGGTGCCGGTGGTGCTGCTGACGACCTACTGCCCGATGGTTTCCCTGTGGCTGCCCCATCTGCTGATGCCGAAACTGGTGCCGGCCGAGTATGTTACCTGGACCGTGTTCTAGGTGCTTAGCGGGACCAGATCGACAATTGGTTGTCGATTTTAATTGAAACATAAAATATTAAAAGTGACAAATGATCTAAAATTTAAAATGACTAAAATGATCTAAAATTGTGGAATACTATCGATTTTAAATAAGACAGAATACATAGTTCTATGATTGGTTTTCAGAATTTGATCTTGATCGTTTTGAACATTTGAATTTTCGGATTTGATATTTGTTTCGGATTTCGAAATTCGTGTTTCGGATTTTTACAAGCTTCTTTTGACCCTCGCCGGGACGTTAAAATCTTTTCTCCACTGCGAGACGTGGTGGTTAAATGTCGGAGTTGTGACCATGACAAATGACGAGCATATTCTTTCCCGGGAGATTCTGCAGTCTCGCATCGATAAATTTGACCGGTTGCAGATTGCGCATTTGCCGACGCCGCTGGAGTTTTGCCCGCGCCTCACGGAAGCACTGGGGGGACCACAGATCTGGATGAAGCGCGATGACTGCACCGGTCTTGCCTTTGGCGGAAATAAAACCCGCCAATTGGAATTTATTTTGGCCGAGGCCCGGCAGCAAGGGGCCGACACCATTGTCATCGGTGCCGGCTCGCAGTCCAACTGGTGCCGTCAAACCGTGGCGGCGGCCTGCAAACTAGGGATGCAGGCGGATTTGACCCTGGCGCATGGGGTCAAAGGTGCCGCCCTGCAGGGCAATCTTTTGTTGGACCATCTCCTCGGCGCTGAGGTTACCATCGTGGCGGGTGAAGATTTGCAGCAGCTCCCGCCGCTGCTTGAAGAAAAAGTGCAGGCGCTAAAGCGGCAGGGGCGCAAACCATACCTGATGAATCCTTTTGGTCTGCCGACGCTCTCGTTGTCGGCCGTCGGCTATGTAAACGCCTTTCTGGAGCTCGATGCCCAGCTCCGGCAGCAGGACCTGGAAGCCGACTACATCTACCTCGCCGGCGCCAATATTACACCTGCCGGCCTGGCGTTGGGAGTCAAAGCGCTGGGTCGCAAAACCAAAGTAATCGGCATTACACCCATCCACTGGGATGAGGACCGCAGCACGGATATTGCCCGGATTGCAAGCGCGACTGCGGAACGACTGGGGCTCGATATCACTTTTCGTCCGGAGGAGATCCACAATGAGGATGGTTATGTGGGCGAGCGCTACGGTATCATGACACCCGAATGCCGCCAGGCAATGATACTGGTGGCCCAAACCGAAGGGATCATCCTTGATCCGGTATACTCGAGCAAGGCGATGGCCGGCCTCATCGATCACATACGCCGCCAAAAAATCGGTGAAAAGGAGACCGTTGTCTTTCTGCATACCGGTGGAACGCCGGCGCTCTTTGCCTATGCCGAGGATCTCCAACTCGTAGACGGCGAGGCCCGCTAGAGTAAAGATCCGGGACTGAGGATCCGGCTTTGACTTCATCCCAGAGAGGCAGTTTGCTTTAGACATCGCGTGGAATGATGGGATGGTGGCTTCCGGCTAGTAGAGCCTGCATATCGGAGAGAACAATGCAATATTGACAGTCTCATAAAAAATCAAAACGACCTGTTTACGAGAGTGTTTAGTATTTGGTGTTTAGTGTTTAGTGGTATAACATCTCGATATGACGCGGCAAGTGTTTTACCAAACACGAAACACCAAACACATGATGAATTCGACCTATGACGAATTCATCGATTTTGTGTTTTCCAGGGGGTATTATGGTGACTGATCCAAACGCATATGACATTGACACGCCGGCGCTTTTAATTGACCTGGACGGGGTTGAAAAAAATCTGGCGAGCATGCAGAAAAAGGCCGATGCCGCCGGAGCCGTGCTCCGTCCGCACATCAAGACTCACAAGATTCCCGAATTGGCCCAGGCGCAAATTCGGATAGGTGCCGTAGGGGTAACCGCGGCCAAGGTTTCGGAAGCAGAAGTCATGGCGAATGCGGGAATCGATGACATCTTCATTGCCAATCAGCTTGTAGCCCCGGCCAAGCTTCAGCGCCTGCGCGCCCTTTCAAAAAGGGCGAAATTGTCCGTGGGCCTGGACAGCCCGGCCGGTGCCAAACTCCTTTCCGAGGCGTTTTCAGCCGCCGGAGAAAAAATCGACTATGTCATTGAAATCGACAGCGGGCTGAACCGCTGCGGCGTGCTGCCGGGCCGGCCTGCAGTTGAGTTGCTTAAGGCCATCAAAGACTTTCCCGGCATACGGTTTAAGGGTATTTTCACGCACGCCGGCCATGCTTACGGCAAACAGAACATCGAACAGGTTAAGGAAGTCAGCCGAGTCGAAAGTGAAACCATGGTAGCAACCGCCAATCTTCTCAAGGACCTCGGTGTTCAACTCGAAGTCGTATCCGTGGGTTCCACCCCGACTATGCGGGTTTGGGAAGGGTGCGGCGGTGTCAACGAGATCAGACCCGGCAATTACATCTTTTTGGATGGGATGCAAACTGCCCTGGGCGTTGCCGACCCGCCGGAGTGCGCCTTGACGGTAATTGCCACGGTGATAAGCCGGCCGGCGCCTGACCGGGCCGTAGTCGATGCCGGCAGCAAGGTCTTTGCGCTGGACAAAGGGGCTCACGGTCAGGAGATGCTGAAAGGGTTCGGCCTGGTTTTGAATAAGAAAGCCGTGCTGGACCGGCTTTCGGAAGAACACGGTGTCATGGTATTGGCTCCGGATGAAAAGCTGGAAATCGGTGAGCGGGTCAGAATCATTCCCAATCATGCCTGCACGGTCATCAACCTGTCAGATAAAGCTTACGGAATCCGGGGTGGCAAGGTAGAGAAAGAACTTATAATTGCCGGAAGAGGGAAGGTACAATGATTGAAGATTGAAAATTGAAGATTGAAGATTTGTGGTATCGCTTCGCTCTGTCTTTTCTATTTAAATCGATAGCATTCCACAATGTTAGATCATTTGTCACTTTTGAAATACAATGAATCGATTCAAATCAAATCTAATTTTGAGGGAGGTGCGGAAATGATTGAGCGACCATTATGGCAATGGAGCGCATATGAACTGGCCGATGCAATCAAAGGCAAGCGGATTTCTTCAATCGATGCGGTTGCTTCAGCCGTAAAACGCATGCGCAGTCGCAATCCAAAGATTAATGCCGTTGTCGATGATCTCGGTGATGACGCCCTCGAAGAGGCCGGAAACCTCGATATCGCGATGGAACGTACCGGTCCGGTGGGACCGTTGCACGGTGTTCCGGTTACCATCAAGGAGAATATTGATCAGACGGGCCGTGCCACCCCCAATGGTGTTGCAGCCTTCAAAGATATCATTGCTCCGGGGGATTCACCGGTCGTGCGGAACCTTAAGCAAGCCGGCGCGATTGTCATCGGGCGCACCAATACGCCGGAATTCTCGTTTCGCGCCACAACGGACAATGAGCTCCATGGCCGCACCTTCAATCCGTGGAACGATTGGGCTTCAGCCGGAGGTTCCTCGGGGGGCGCATCCGCCGCGGTTATGTCCGGAATGGGAGCCATTGCACACGGCAATGATATCGGAGGTTCATTGCGCTACCCTTCTGCCGCTACAGGAGCCGCTACTGTTAAACCCGGCTTGGGAAGAACACCCGCCTATAATCCGTCTCAAGCCGCTGAGCGCGGCCTGCTGGCCCAACTCATGTCGGTGCAGGGCGTAATCGCCCGTGAAGTGCGTGATGTGCGCCTCGCCATGCAGGCTCTGATAGAATATGATGCCCATGATCCCTGGATGGTGCCGATGCCTTTTGAAGGCCCCGCTGTCGATGGCCCGACAAAGGTGGCCTTCACCCGCAATATGTTTGAATTTGATCTGCATCCGGCCGTTGAAAGCGCCCTTGAAATTGCGCGGGATGCATTGGTGAACGCCGGTTATGTAGTTGAGGAGACAGAGCCGCCCATGGTCCGTGAAATCGCCCAAGAGGGCATACGATGTCTGTTTGGCGAAGTAAAGGCGCTCTTGAACGATGATATCCGCAAATACGGCAGCGCCAAGATCAATGCGATATTCGACCATTATTTTGACCTTTTCCCACCCTATCAGGGAGAAGAGCTCCTTCTTGGATTTGCCAAGAGGTCTTACTATGTGCGCCAATGGCTCCTGTTCCTTGAGGAGTATCCACTCGTCTTGACTCCTTTTCTGCCGGCGCCCACGTATGAATGGGATCGTGATGCACAAGGAACTGATGGTGTAATGGAAGTGCTCGGTTCCGGCATCTACAGTTATTCAATGAATTTTCTCGGACTTCCAGCCGGTAATATCCCTGCAAATTACAATGATGGCTTGCCCGTGGGTGTTCAGATTGTTGGACGACGTTTTAGGGAGGATATGATTTTGGATGCATGTGAAGCTGTGGAAAACCGTGTCGGGGTAATGGCCGAGAAATTGTTTGAGAAGGATAATGGGAATTGATATGGAATTAATGGGTTATTTGTTTAATATAGAAACCTGGCACTAAATAGTGACGCTCCTCCCGCTGAGCGGGAGGCCTCAGGGATCCCTTTACCAGGGGGGGCGAAGACTACTATCACAACTATTTAAATCCGAAATTCGAAGCACGAAACTCGAAATTCGTGCTTCGGATTTTTGTACGTTTTATTCAAATCTATCCGGATCGGTAGAACCCTTTCGGGTCCACCACTGGTAGTGTCGGTTTAATGTCGGAATTATCTACGGATACGGCAACAGCGACAATAATATTCCTATGATGTAGCTAAGCGCCGAATGACCAAGGGGGTAGCATGAAAGATTTCTTTCCCATCATTGAGCTCAAAGGAAAGCCCTACGAATTGGGCGAAGCCCACGGCCGCATCCTGGCCAAAGAAATCCGGGCCAATCTGGAGCTCTATTTTATGATGTTTCGGGGACTCACCGGTTTGGAACCGGAAGAGTGCCTGACTCACACCGGCCGAATTTTTGACGTCATGCAAAAGGATGCCCCCCACTTGCTGGAGGAGATGGATGGCATCGCCCACGGAGCGGACGTACCTTTGCAAGAGATCCTGTTTCTCAATGCCCGCAGCGAGCTCATGTCTATGGGAAGTTCCGCCGGCAGTGCGCCGGGCGAATGCACGGCCATCGGGCTGACCGGCGAGCGAACTCTATCCGGGAGGCCGCTTTTGGCCCAAAATTGGGACTGGCACGAGCGGGTGAGCCAGACCACGGCTGTTTTCAGAATCCAGCCGGCGCAGCGGCCCAACGCAGTTTATTTAGCGGAAGCCGGTCAGGTGGGAAAAATCGGCGTTAATGAAAACGGTGTGGGGGTATTGCTCAATATTCTCATAATCGATGGGATGCAGTATGGGTTGCCGATCCATGTCCTCTTGCGCATGGTTCTGGAAGCCGGGGACACCGCCGAGGCTGTGGCCATGGTTGAAAATGCCCGACGGGCCGGTGCCAGTCATTTCTTGATCGGCGACAAAAGCGGCGACCTTACAGGCATGGAGTTAATGCCGCAGACCCTCAAAAAAATGGTTCCGAGCGAGGGGGCCCTGATCCACACGAACCACTATTGTGACACCGACCTGGCTCGAAAAGACGTGGGGCGTCAGATGATGCCCGATTCTTTTGCGCGATTAGACCGTGCCCAGGCCCTGGTTGCAAAACATCGGCGCTGGGATGATCTAAAACTTGCGGAAATTTTTACCAACCATGATGATGCGCCCGGGTCCATCTGTCGGCATGCAAATTCTGAGGATCAAGAATATTTTCGGGTCGATACCATCGCTTCCTGCATCGTTGATCTGGCCGGAAGCAAGATGTGGGTATCCTACGGACAGCCCTGCGGCGCACCTTACCGGGAGGTGGCCTTGCATTGAACCATCATTGCTGATTTCCGGCCAAACAGCCACCATTTGATTGTGATAGTAGATGAAAAGAGCAAAAATCCGGGCCCAGGCGACTCGGCTTTGGCTCGTCTTAGAGGGGATCTGAATAATTACGATTAGTTGAAGTGTTCAGGTGTCAGGTGTCAGGTGTCAGAAACAGACCTAAACCCGTTTGGTCCAAGTCGCTCATAAAATGACTTTGCTGACGCGAGCGTTGTGCCTTCTGCTTCACGCCAATCAGCACTCAGGATTTGCTTTTGCTGACACCTGACACCTGACACCTGAAACCTGATTCCGAATTATTCCAAGGCAGAGCCAAGTATCTCTGACCCCCGTAAAGAACACGGGATCAGTGACCGGCCCAGAGGACCAGGTATTCTGCACAAAATAACAGTAGTTTAGGAAACCGATGAGGAGGGGTGCGCATGCGGGTGTTGAATGAGAGCGATCTCGAACATATCCTCCTGGGATGTGCCGTGCTGGGCACAGGGGGTGGCGGCGAATTCAAACAAGGCCTTGAAAGGGTCAAAACGGATCTTAAAAACGGAAAAGAATTCAGACTGGCAAACCTGAATGAGGTGCCGGACAATGTGATGGTGGCTTCCCCCTACTATTGTGGTTCCCTGACTCCTTCGAATTTACACGAACAGGCGCAAACGCCGCAGGAGCTGCTGTCCTTTATCGCGTTGCAGCAATATCTGAGCGAAAAGTTATTTGCCGCGGTTTCAACGGAGCTGGGTGCAGGCAATACCGCGGTGGCACTCTCTGTGGCGGCAAATATGGGTATCCCGCTGGTCGATGGAGATCCGGCGGGAAGATCGGTTCCGGAGCTTCAGCATACAATCTTTTATCTCAACAACGTTTCAATCGCACCACTGGGAGTGGCGACCAAATCCGGTGATGTGATAATTGTAAAAGAAGTCGCGAATCATCTCAGGGCAGAGGAAATCGTCAGATCCATTGCGGTGGCCAGCGGTGGTACTGTCGGTGTCACTGATCATCCGATGCGAGGCAAAGTACTGAAGACCGCTGTCATCGCCGGTGCCATATCCCGCGCTGAAACCATCGGCGCGGTTCTCAAAACGACATCGGACTATGAAAAAGTGGCCGAGGCGGGCGGCGGCTGCGTCCTGTTCATGGGGGAAGTCGCAAAATCGTGTTGGAAGGATGAAGGGGGTTTTACCATTGGAGAAATCCACCTGACGGGAGCTAACGATTATAAGGGATCCATTTATAAAATCTGGTACAAAAACGAACATTTGATGGCCTGGAGAGACAATCAAATCGATATCACGACACCGGATCTTATCTGCATTCTTTCTGAAAAAGACGCGATGCCTGTGATCAATCCGCAGTGCACAACAGGGATGAAGGTCGCCGTAATCGGCTGTCCGGCATCGAAGGAATGGAGAACCGAGGTCGGATTGGCGGCCTTGGGGCCGAGAAGTTTTGGTTTCGACTGCGATTATCAGCCGATAGCCGCAAAGTTGAAAAGAAGATTTTAGAGGGGCATTTTATAAAGCACGATCTCGGAAATTCTCATGTTCCCGCCAGCATCCACGCGATCATCCATTGTCATCGTTACCATGCCCCAAATGTTTTATCTTGACATACCCGGCGAATTTCTTTATGAATTTTTCTGAAAAAGAAGATTCTTATCACCACTTATCCTTTTTACTCCCCGGCTCCGGAAAGCAGGTCTGACTATTTCGACGTGGGGGGCAGGTCCCGGGGAGCGCACCATTGGCAGTATTGGCTCAATCGAAATAGCTATTTCTAATGAAGGATCTCTGGTCGGCGGCTGTGCGGGCGTGGAGAGTTGGAAGTCGTACTTCATTGGTTGGCGCGGAGGTGGCAATACCAGTGGTCTTTGTCCGGTTCGAGGCGGCCGCGGCCGGAGTCGATCTCACGACTTTGGCAGTGCTGCACCGGTATCTCCAACCTTCCTTTGAATTCAATCTCCTCGTTTATTCCAGCGGTTTTTTATGCCGCCCCGAGAGTTCCTAACCCTTTAACCCGGGCCACCGATCTAGCAGTTTATGGGGGCTAAGCAGAAAGGAGGACTCAGATGATTTCGAGACGAACTGTCAAGGGGGTTTTTGTGCTGGCGCTTATCATGGCGCTTGTTTTCAGTTTCGGCCAGGCGGTTTGCGCCGAAAAGACGCTGCGCGTCGTGATGCATTCCGATCTGAAAATAGTCGATCCGATCTGGACCACCGCCTACATGTCGCGGAACTACGGCTACATGGTCTATGACACCCTGTTTGCCATGGACGAGAAACTGGCCATCAAACCCCAGATGGTCGACAGCTACACGGTCAGCGATGACAATCTCACCTACACCTTTACCCTGCGCGACGGGCTGCTCTGGCATGACGGGGCGCCGGTCAAAGCCGAGGATGCCGTGGCCTCGGTGAAACGCTGGGGTGACAAGGACAGCATGGGGCAAAAGCTGATGGAATTCACCAAGGAAATGAAAGTGGTCGATGACAAGACCTTTCAGCTCATCCTGAAAGAACCCTATGGTCTGGTTCTGATGTCCCTTGCCAAACCCAGCTCCAACGTGCCGTTCATCATGCCCAAACGCGTTGCGGACACGCCGGCCAACGAGCAGATAACGGATTATGTCGGCTCCGGTCCGTTTGTTTTCAAGGTCGATGAGTGGAAACCGGGCGACAAAGCGGTTTTCGTCAAGAATAAAACCTACAAACCGCGCAGCGAACCGTCGAGCTGGGCCGCCGGCGCCAAAATTGTGAAAGTCGACCGGGTCGAGTGGATTTCAATGCCCGACCACCAAACAGCGGTCAACGCGCTGATCGCAGGCGAGATCGATCACATCGAATCACCGCCCCACGACCTGCTGCCGCTTATGGAGGCTGAAAGCGATACGATCGCCCTGGTTGCGCTCAACCCCCTGGGCAACCAGTTTATGTTCCGGTTGAACCACCTGCACCCGCCCTTCAACAACGTCAAGCTGCGGCGGGCGGCCCTGGCGGCCATTCAGCAGGAGGATTTTGTGAAAGCCGTGATCGGCGATCCGAACTGGTACAAGACCTGCCCGGCGATGTATGTCTGCGGCACCCCGCTGGAATCCAGCGCCGGCACCGAGATTGTGATGAAATCGGATTTCGAGCTGGCCAAAAAGTTGTTGAAAGAGGGCGGGTATGACGGCACGCCGGTTGTGGTCATGCAATCCACGGATGTGGCGGTGCTCAACAACCTGGGCCCGGTTGCGGCCCATGCCCTGAAACGGGCCGGATTCAACGTCGATCTTCAGGCCATCGACTGGCAGACCCTGGTGTCGCGTCGCGCCAAAAAGGAGCCGCCGTCCGAGGGCGGCTGGAATGTGTTCTGCACCTCCTGGGTGGCGGCCGACATCCTCAACCCGATCATGGCGGCCGGATTCAATGCCAGTTGTGACAAGGCCTGGTTCGGCTGGCCCTGTGATGAAAAAATGGAGCAGCTGCGGGATGCGTTCGTGCGTGTAACCGATCTGGAAAAGCAAAAAGAGATTGCCGAACAGATCCAGGTTCGTGCCATGGAGATTGTCACCCACGCCCATGCCGGCCAGTGGTACACCCCGGCAGCCTGGCGCAAGGACCTTACCGAAGGCTATCTCGAGGGGCCGGCGCCCTATTTCTGGAACGTTACCAAAAAGTGATGTGAATTGAGTAAATGTTAGGTTTTATTCTCAGACGCCTGCTTGCCACCATCCCGGTTTTAGGGATGGTGGCGCTTTTCGTTTTCTTCATGCTGCGGATGACGCCCGGCGACCCGGCGGCGGTGCTGGCCGGCGACAACGGTACGCCGCAGCAGATCGAGGAGATCCGTGAGCAGCTTGGGCTGAACAAGCCGATTATTACCCAGCTGACGATCTGGGTCGGCAAACTCCTGCAGGGGGACCTCGGCGAATCTTTCTATTTCAAAAAACCCGTGACGCAGCTCATTTTGTTCCGGGTGGAGCCGACCCTGTCCCTGGCCGCTGTCACCCTGGTCATTACAATTCTAATCGCCGTGCCGCTGGGCATGCTGGCCGCATATCGCCACGGCAGCTGGATCGACCGGTTTGTCATGGGCTTTTCCGTGATGGGCTTTTCCGTGCCGGTTTTCGTGATGGGATATTTACTGATTTACATTTTTGCCATCGAGTTGAAGATGTTTCCGGTTCAGGGCTACAAAAGCATCGCCGATGGTCTGGGGCCCTGGCTGCAGCGTTTGCTCCTGCCGGGTGTGACGCTGAGCGTCATTTATATCGCGCTGATCGCCCGCATTACCCGCGCCAGCATGCTCGAGGTGCTGGACGAAGAATACATTAGAACCGCCCGTTCCAAGGGCGTTAAGGAGCGGGTAGTGCTGCTGAGCCACGCCTTACGCAACGCCGCTGTTCCCATTGTTACGGTAATCGGTATCGGCATTGCCCTGCTGATCGGCGGCGTGGTGGTCACCGAAAGCGTGTACAACATCCCGGGCCTGGGCCGGCTAACTGTCGATGCGGTCTTGGGTCGGGACTACCCCACCATTCAGGCCGTCATTCTGGTTTTTTCTTTCGTTTATGTCTTTATCAATCTGATTGTCGATTTGATCTATTGCCTGCTCGACCCGAGGATTCGCTATTGACCGAAAACACTGAAATAGTTGTCGATTCAGCTGCCGCTGCGGCTGCTTCCGCCCGCTCGACCAGCACCTGGGCCCAGCTCATCCGCAATCCGAGCGTCATCATCGGCGGCACGATTATGCTGATCATGGTGTTGATCGCCGTCACGGCACCCTGGCTGGGCACCATGGATCCCACGTTCATCGATCCGACCTATCGCAACAAGAAACCCGGTGCCGAAAGAATGACTGTCGACGATGACGGCAACGAAAGCGTCTGGATTTTCTGGATGGGCACCGACACGCTCGGCCGCGATGTCTACAGCCGGGTGATTTTCGGCGCCCAGGTGTCGCTTGTCGTCGGTATCTCGGTGGCGGCGCTCAGCGTGGTCATCGGCATGCTGATCGGGCTGATGGCCGGCTACATCCACTGGGTCGACCGCATTGTCATGCGTGTTATGGACGGGCTGATGGCCATCCCCGGCATCCTGCTGGCGATCGCCCTGGTGTCTCTGTGGGGCGCCGGATTGATTACTGTTATTTTGGCCATCATGATTCCGGAAATACCGCGGGTGGTGCGCCTGGTGCGCTCGATCGTGTTGTCCATCCGCGAAGAGCCCTACGTGGAGTCGGCCATATCCGTCGGCACCCCGCTGCCCATGATCCTGGGGCGCCACCTGCTGCCCAACACGATCGCGCCGATGATCGTACAGGGCACCTATGTGTGCGCTTCGGCAATCCTGGTTGAAGCCATTCTCAGCTTTCTGGGGGCCGGTATCCCCCCGGAGACACCGACCTGGGGCAATATCATGGCCGAAGGCCGCATGCTGTTTCGAATCTATCCGCACAACATTTTTTTTCCGGGTGTTTTTCTGGCGCTGACGGTGTTGGCGGTCAATATGCTCGGCGACGGCCTGCGCGATACCCTGGACCCGCGCCTCGCCAAACGTCTGAGGGCCTGATATGAAAGATGCGGTGCTGCAAATCAGCAACCTCACCGTGCGGCTGCCGCGAGGCGCCGATCGCGAGAATGCCATCGAAGACATCACCTTGGCTGTCAAACCGGGGGAAACACTGTGCCTGGTCGGCGAGTCCGGCTCCGGCAAATCTGTGACCGCCCATGCTGTCATGGGGCTGCTGCCCAAAAAACAGCTGGTCGCCACGGCGGGAGAAGTGCTGCTCCAAAAAGAGGATTTGTTGCAAGCCACACCGGAGCGGCTGCGCGATCTGCGCGGCGTCGGCATGGCCATGATTTTTCAGGAACCCATGACGGCCCTCAATCCGGTGGTGCCGGTCGGCAAACAGATCGAGGAAATGGTGCGCACCCACACCAAGATGTCGGCCGGTGACCGCACCCGCAAAGTGATCGATTTGATGGCTTCGGTGTACATGCCCGAGCCGGACCGGATGCGGCGCTCCTATCCGCACCAGATTTCCGGCGGCCAGCGGCAGCGGGTCATGATCGCAATGGCCCTGGCCCTGGATCCTCCGTTGCTGATCGCCGATGAACCCACGACCGCCCTGGATGTCACCACCCAAGCCCAGATTCTAAAGTTAATCAAGGAGCTCCAGGCCCGGCATGATACCGGCGTGCTGTTTATCACCCACGACTTTGGTGTCGTGGCCGAGGTTGCCGACCGGGTAGCGGTCATGCAGTGGGGCCGCATCGTCGAAACCGGGACGACCGAGCAAATCCTCGGTCAACCGGAACATCCCTATACCCGTATGCTGGTGTCCTCGGTTCCCAGCCTGAAGCCCAAAGCGCGCGAGGATGACGACCACGCACCGGTCGTTTTGTCCACCAAGGGTATGCACAAAACCTACCATGACAAAGGCTGGCTGCAGCGTGGGCGTTCGGTTAAAGCCGCTCAGGATGTCAATATCCAGGTCCGGCGCGGCCAGACCTTGGGAATTGTGGGGGAATCCGGCTCCGGCAAATCCACCGTCGCTCGCTGCATTGTGCGCCTGATAGATCCCACCTCGGGCCAGGTGTATCTTGACGATGTTGAAGTCGCCAAATTAACCGTCGGTGATCTGCGACCTTATCGCCGGCGTATTCAGATCGTATTTCAAGACCCGTACCGTTCACTCAACCCGCGTCTGACGGTGGGAGCCTCCATCGTAGAAGGTCCCATGAATTTCGGTGTATCCAAAGCAGATGCCTGGCAGCGGGCGCGTGAACTGATGGAGGTGGTGGGCCTGGACCCGACTGCGGTGGATCGGTTTCCCCACCAGTTTTCAGGAGGCCAACGCCAGCGCATCTGTATCGCCCGCGCCCTGGCAATGCAGCCGGAAGTTCTCATAGCAGATGAACCGGTTTCGGCCCTGGACGTGTCGGTGCAGGCTCAGGTCTTGGAGCTGCTGAACGACGTGCGCCGGCGCTTTAACCTGGCCATGTTGTTTATCACCCACGACCTCAGGGTTGCCGCCCAGATTTGCGATCAGGTCGCCGTCATGCACAACGGCGAGGTGGTGGAATACGGAGCCGCCGCCGAAGTCTTCACCAATCCCCGGCAAGACTACACCAAATCCTTGTTCGAAGCCGCCCCGGGCAGAAACTGGGATTTCGGAGTGCTGCGCGACGCTGCAAAAATCAAATTACAAGCATCAAGTTCCAAGTAAAGATCCGGACCCGGAAGACCCAGCTTTGCGTTGCCCCTGAGGGGGCTCCGGCATTGACCGTCAGAAGTACTGGAGTATTGGAGTGTTGGAGTACTCCATTCCTCCGGTCCTTCTTTGCCTGCACAGCCGACTGCTTATGACCTGGCTCAGAGGACCCGGCTTTGGCTCACCCCAGAGAGGAATCTGAATAATTACGATTATTTGAAGTGTTCAGGTGTTCCGCCGAAGGCGGACCAGAAACAGACCTAAACCCGTTGGGTCTGAATCGCTCATAAAATGACCTTGTTGACGCGAGCGTTGGGCCTTCTGCTTCACGCCAATCGGCACTCAAAATTTGCTTTTGCTGACACCTGACACCTGATTCCGAATTATCCCACGGCAAAGTCAAGTATCTCTGACCTGACCCAGTGGACCAGGTTTTCTGCGACAAATTAAAGTTAAAGCTGCTTGTTTGGGATTTTGAATTTTGGTCATTGTGAATTTGTTTGTTATTTGTTTTTTGTTATTTGGGATTTTTATTACCGAAACCCAAACAACGATTCACCCGAGGCGAATAGCCTTCAGTTTATTGGGTAAGGCACTAAAGTGTCATATCCCCATCTAGTGGATAAATCGGACGGCGCACTTTTTCGAAATTGAACTGGCCGTAGTCCGAGCCGGTTACGCCGACACCGCTGCATTCGACGATGTGCCTGGCGATCGGCTTGAATCCCGCACGGTAGTGGATACGGGATTTTAGCAGCAAATACTGCTTGGCGGTGGGTTCGATCCCGACGCTGCGAAACATTCCCAGGTCGAAGGGCTCGTGATTGTTCTCGATGATCACAAATTGGATCGAACCCGAGTCCAGCACGACTGTTTTGCCCATGTGCATCTTGACCCCGGTATACATGGGTCCCCGGACGATAAACTCGCCGTCGGAAATCAGCCGGACAGTGCCGGACACCTCGAGGGGTTCTCCCCGGCGGCCGATGCTGGGCATATCCATTTTCCCGCCCAGCGGCAACGTGATGTCGGCGCCCACCCCGGCTTCGATGCACATTTTTACTGCCTGCTGGTCGCGAATGGCCCCCACGGCGACATCCTTCAATTCCTGGCGCATCACCTCAGCTACAACCGCCATGGTGTCCTGGGTTCCGCCGGAGGCGCAATTGTCGGCATGGTCTATCAGCAGGATGGGCCCGTCCGACAGCTCGCCGGCGCGGGCCACCGAATCGCTTAACGGTTCCAACTCGTAAACAAACTCCCGGCGGCGCTGCCAGGCCTCATCAGCCAGCAGGTTGCTGATGTCTTGAGCCCTTTTTGGATCATTGTCCGTGACGGTAACGACGCTGAGGCCGGCGTCCTTGAAATCAGATAACGGGAACCCGCCGAACACGGTAACGGCCAAGGCGTCCTGTCCCTCTATTTTTCCGGCCTTGGCAACCAGATCCCCCATGGGCTCATCGTCCGTACCCATGCGCAGGGTGTGGGCAAGCATGGGGCGATTGGTCCAATCCATGGTCGGTTGCACTTCACCTTTGAGGGCGTCGATCAGGATCTTGCCGCATCGAATACCGGTTTCGTACATATCGATATGGGGATAGGTCGTGTAGCCGGTAATCACATTGCAATTTGAAATCATTTCAGTAGTTAAATTGGCATGCAGATCAAGCGCGACTGCCACCGGGACATCCGGTGCAATTGAACGAATGCGTGCCAGCAGTGTCCCTTCTCCGTCATCGGTGTTCTGGCAAACCATCGCGCCATGCAGGTCTAGAAAAACCGCATCGCAGCCTTCGGCCACGGCATCACAGATGGCATCTGAAATGCGGGTATAGGCGTCGGCCGCAACGGGCCCGCTCGGCCAGGTCTCGGCGGCGATGGGAATCGTGAAGTCCGCCCCTTCTTTCTCCGCCAAATCGACGAAAGCCGCCAGAGGGGTGTTGGTGCCTTTAAAGGCCTGATAGGCTTCATCACCGGAAAAAGCCCCATGGCTGGCAAAACTCTCAAACGGCGTCGGCACCGGCGAAAATGTGTTGGTTTCGTGCTTCATCATCGCGATTACGAAATTCATTACTATTCTCCTGTTTTTGGGGGTGAGATTGTCATGAATTACCTCCGATCGATGCAAATTTAAGATTTTAGATTTTGGAATTCGGATTTTGGATTTAAGGAATTATTCCTAATTTTAATAATTGGATAGAGCGCAGCGATTCCGCAAATCCAAAATCCGAAATCTAAAATCCAAAATTGGATCTAAAGCGCTGGATAGCGGAAAGTTATTTTGACGACTATTCATTTGAGAAAATTGGGATATCGCAACATCTATCCCCAGCGCAGTACCCGCCCCGAAGTAGCGCCGGTTACCTGACCATCCTCCACGGCGATGCTGCCATTGACGATTACCCGGCTGATGCCGGCCGGCGGCTGTGAGGGATCATCAAATGTTGACCGGTCGATAATTGACTGCGGGTCGAATATTACGATGTCGGCATCCAGGCCTGCGCGCAAAATCCCCTTACGGAAGAGGCCGAACGTCTGGGCCGGTAGAGACGTCATTTTGCGCACGGCCTCCTCCAGCCGGATGACGCCCTGCTCCCGCACATAGCGTCCTAAAATTCTTGGAAAAGTCCCGATCATCCGGGGGTGAACTTTACCGGCACCGAATCCTGGAATCCCGTCGGTGCCGACCATCGTAATCGGATCCTGCATAATCCGGACGATATCGGGTTCATCCAGCATGAATACCACCATGATGACTTCCAGCTTCTCTTCCACCAACAGGTCAAAGAAGGCATCATAGGCGGTCTTGGACGTGATTTCTGCAATTTGGGCTATGGATTTGCCGACGAATTCCTCGTGCTGCGGCGAAACGCTGACGATGATGTTTTCAAAACCGGCGCCTTTGATGAAATTCTCCCATTGGACATCACCACCGTCTTCGATTTCGTCGATGATGGCCCGGCGCACGGCGGGATCCTTTAATTTTTCGGCAAACACCTGCGGTCCCTGAGCCTGTATGTGCGGCGGCAGGGCCGCGGCCAGAATCGTGCTGCCGGCCGGATAGGGATACTGATCACAGGTGATCTGCAAACCACCGGCGCGCGCCGCTGCCAATTTTTTCAGGGTGTCTTGGCTTTGGCCCCAATTCTGGCGCCCTACGATCTTATGATGAGAAATATGGGCGGCGATACCAGCTTCGGAGGCGATCCTGAGCGTCTCGTCAATCGCCGCCATCTGCGTGTCACTCTCATTTCTCATATGGGTGGTATAGATGCCGTTGAATTGACCGGCCACCTGGGCCAACTCGATGATTTCCTCCGTGCCGGCATAGTTCGCCGGGACATAAATCAAACCGCTGGACAGGCCGAAGGCGCCGGCCTGCATGGCTTCCGCCGTGAGCTGCTTCATTTCCGCCATTTCAGTCGGGGTCGGTGCCCGGTTATCATAGCCGATAACCGCGATGCGAATGGTGCCGTGTCCGACCAGGGGAACGACGTTGATGCCGAGTTCGGCGTCTTCCAGGACGGTCAGGAAATCATGAAATGAAGACACCTCCCAGAAATCTTCTGAAAGGTGGCTGCCGCCCATAATGGCGACGGTCTTGCGCAAATCATCGCGGTGCTCGTCTGTGATCGGGGCCAGAGAAAAACCGCAGTTGCCGATAACATCGGTGGTTACGCCCTGACGCACTTTTGCATTGCCTTGGGGCTTGACGAGCAGGTAGGCATCATCGTGGCTGTGGGTATCGATAAAGCCGGGGCAGACCGCCATGCCCTCGGCATCGATGATCTGAGCAGCGTCCGAATCGCTGATTTTACGACTGATGCCGGCGATTTTACCGTCCACTATTCCGATGTCGGCCTCATAGCTGGGGTTGCCCGTTCCGTCGACTACACTGGCATTGGCTATCAACAGGTCCAGTTTTTCCATTGTTCGCTCCTTCTGCGAATAAAGCTGCTTAAGGTTGGTATAGAAATCGGAATTGACTGGTTCAAAAGGGGTATGAATCTGTTTACGAGTAAAACTTAATGATTTCGCAAAAAGTCGAATTTAACATGTGTTTGGTGTTTCGTGTTTGGTGTTTGGTAAAACCCTTCGCTCGTCATATCAAGTTGTTATACCACCAAACACTAAACACTAGACACTCTCGTAAACAGGTCGTTTTTTGACTTTTTACGAGACTGTCAAACTTGGTTTCTTGAAATGTAATTGATTGAAAAAAAGAGACAGGCAACTGCTTTTTATGTTTGAAATACAATTAGCGTCATAATGCGTCGGATAAGTTTAAACCACCATCTTGCGGTAAAGTCAACCTTAAGAATCTTCACGATTACATTCCTGTGTTTACTTTTCACTTCAAGACCAAGTCGAGACGTCAGCAAACAAAAAAATGTTAAACGGACGGATTTCTTCTTGACATAGTGTAATTGTCACACTATACTTAGTGTAAAAGTTACACTTAAGAACAAGAGGAAAAAAATGACTCATACATATAAATTTGCAAGACCGGCTTTAACGGCGGATTGTGTCGTTTTTGGGTTGGATGATGAAGATCTCAAGGTTTTATTGATTCAAAGGGCTCTCGAACCATTTGCGGGACAATGGGCGCTTCCTGGCGGGTTTGCGGTCGTGGGCGAATCAATTGAAGAAACGGCGAGACGCGAGCTTGCCGAGGAGACAGGGTTAAAGGGGGTTTTTCTTGAACAGCTCTACACGTTCGGTGATCCGGACCGGGACCCGAGAGAACACGTTGTTACCGTGGCATACTTTGCATTGGTCAATTTGTCTGAACACATTGTAAAGGCCTCGACAGATGCAAGAAATGCGGCATGGTTCGAGATCAATGACGTGCCTAAATTAGCTTTTGATCATGATCGTATTTTGCGGACTGCATATGAACGGCTGCAAGGCAAAATCCGATATCAACCTGTCGGGTTTGAACTTCTTCCGCAAAAATTTGCATTAAGGCAATTGCAGCAGATGTATGAAAAAATACTGGATCGAAAACTAGATAAAAGGAATTTTCGAAAAAAAATTTTGAAAATGGGAATTATCGAGGAGCTGGATGAAATTGAAACGGATGTCGCACACCGCGCTGCCCGTTTATATAAATTCGATAAACCAAAGTATGACCGTATGGTAAAGCAGGGATTTAACTTTGAAATATGAGGAGGACATCGACATCGGTTGTCTTTGGTGAGATCACCGAGGATTCCCCGATGAAGCTGCTCTCACAAATGGCGGGCAATGGCGTTATTTTTAGCGATGGAATGGAAGCCGACTTCCTCGAATTCAATTCCGGGATGACCGCAACGATAACAGTGGCCGAGAAATGCGGGCATCTTATAATCTAGAAAAATCATCGTGCCTGAAAAGCAAACGGAGATTGGAATGAAAAATTATTTCGATTACGCCGCTAAAAATTCAATAAGGATCAGAAAGCTGCTGGAACTGGAGGGGCTGACGCAATTTCCCGGCTCGTATTCAGACTTCCTGAAGCTTGACAACTGGCTGCGAAAACTAATTGGGATAAATCTGCCTCTAGTTCTGAGTGACAATTATGAGCACTTCATGGCATGCTTGCCCGGTAAGCGATATGCCGGGCAGCATGCGATTGTCAGAAAACAGATCGGAGGTTTTACCGTCGCGTGTGGCTTCTGGAAATGGCTGGAGTTTCTAAGCCATCAAATTGTTAAAGAAGAAGTGGAATTGGTTGCTGACTTTTTCTCCGGCAAACACAACGATTTTCCGCGCCAGTTCAATAAAGACTACTGGTTGCATGTTGTTGATGATTTTGATGGATATTTGCCGATCAAGATTTCCTATGTGGGCGAAGGTGTGACGTTTACCGGCGTGCCGTTTCCGGTAGCCGAGGTTTATGGAGAAACCCCTGCTGTCTGGCTCAATGAGCCGATGTACATACAGATAGGCCATTTGTCACACATTGCCACTATTGCGGCTCAGTTCTCAGAAATATTAGGTGATCCCTGGAGATTTATAGAAGTCATGTTCAGGGCTTTGCACAATAAAGAGGAAAGTGACGATGTGCTTCTGGCGATCCTTATCGGCGGTGGCATCATTTCCACATCAAATGATTTGGGAGCCTTCATAAACGGGGCACCATTTAAATCGGCCGGTACCACCGGGCACTGCTATTATCAGCAGTATAACACATTGAAAGAGGCATTAAAGGCACTGCTTCAATCTCCATTGGGAAAATACAGCACGGTTCTGCTGGATGTATACAAACATGAGCACGGCTTTGAAGAACTTCTGGAACTGCTCGATGATGGATATGCCCCGCCATTTGCCGAAAGACCCGATAGCGGCGACACTTTGAAATTGGGTATGCATGATCTGACGGTGCTGCAAGACCAGGGCAAAATAATAAATGTAGTATTTGAAGATGGATACAAGCCGGCTGACGTTTTGAAAGCGGAAATTATCCGAAAACAATATGGGCTGTCCAAGGAGCGTGCTTTGTACGGTGCCGGGAGTGCATTTCTCGGCCCACGACGTGCCCTGGAGACGGCCTATAAGGCTTGCTGTTTCCATGACGGCACCTTTAGCCAACCGCAGAACATTGTAGAAACCATGAAGATCTGCCTTGACGATAAAATGAAACAATCCATCCCTGGTTTTATCAATTGGTTTCATAACGAAAAGACCGGGGTGTACATGCTGGGTTGCGATTCAGACGCGCCCCCGGACGGCACGAAACCTGAAAAGAGAGTTTTATACGACGGCATTACCAATCCGGGGGAACCTTATTTCGATCCGGATTATAATCCCGGAAACCTGACGACATGCCCGGCCATTAAAAAAGGAATTGAGAGAACCAGGGAAACAAGGGCCAAATTAGGACCTGATTTTACCCGACAGGTGGGTGAAAACAGAACCGGCATCTCGATGTCAAAATCCCTTAGAGAAAAACGGAAAACTATTTACAAACGGGCACTTCATATTGTCGGAGAATTTAAATGAAAAAAGAGCATATTAAACGAGAATGTTGTCAACCATTTTTACATTCCTTTCGAAGCAGATCTCGATATTTGTCTACTTGGTTGCCTGTCTTTTCCGGTCATCAAAATCACTATCCTAAAAGTTAAAATGCTGAAGTCAAATATTAATTGTAATAATTGAAGCTTAGCTGAAGTCTAAAATTATTAGTACTACATAGTGCTATCTGGCACATTAATTGCTATTTGTTTCGATTAGCGATAGCCCAGTCCACTGAAACAATCCGTCATGCTGCGGCAGTGTGTCGATCCTTCGCCGCCCCCTCACTTGCACATGCTCTCACGCACTGCTTCCCGGCATGTAATGGTACTCAAATTGCCACGCTGGGGCAAAACACCACAGGTGAATGAACTTTGACAATCACTCCATTGACACCCAATTGAGTAATTCCCTTCCCATTTTGCCTTGTCCCAAGGCTGTTGCCGGTGACGGCATCTCGGGAGGACGACGTGGAGCGAAAACATCAGAAGGAGCACAAGCGTCTTGATCAATCGTGTATAGGAGGACAAGCCATGAGCAGCACGGATAAAGAATTCACTGATGATTTTACCGAAGTCTATTTGGCGGAGCTTAAAGATCTGTTAAAAAGATCAAATCGGCCGTCTAAATCCACAAAACGGATTGATAAAGAAATCAAAAGGATTCATGAAGAGCGGGAAAAAGCAAATAAAGGGCATTCGCCCGAGTCGACCGATAACCGCTTGAATGAAGAGCAAGACCGCGGCGGTAAATTTTCCGTAAGACCGAGAGCAAAGCCGGGCTTAGTCGGTTTGGCGCTTTCCGGCGGCGGCATTCGCAGTGCCACCTTTAACCTGGGATTGCTGCAGGCATTGGCCAATAAGAAGATTTTACCTAAAGTGGATTACATTTCCACGGTCTCGGGGGGCGGTTACATCGGCGCCTGTCTGACCAATCTGCTCAGTTCGAATACAGATAAGGATGAAGTCGGCGTGCAGGAAGAAAACTTTCCCTTGGGTCGCGTCAAATGCGTGGGCTTCAAAGACTACACGGCCTAGAAGGAATCCGTTCGGCACCTGCGCTATTTTTCAAATTATCTTACCGCCGAAGGCGGTTTTGTGGGCAAGTACCTGCACCCGGCCATGGTCTTTATAAGGGGTACGATGTTGAATTTCTCTCTGCTCATACCCTATCTGATTCTGATCGTATTGGCGCTGTCGGTCTTATTCAATCTCAAAACCTTCTTGCCGGTAAATCTGAACAACCGTATATTTTTCGACCTGACGGAGTTCCGGCAAACCCTGCGCGAAAGCAACCAATTGTATGAAAAGTCGTTGGCCGAATTCAAGGCGGCGGCGCTCAGAGAAACAGCTGATTTGGGCATCGCCGACGAGACCGGGCGCGTCGGAATAGCCAAAGGGTTGAACGCATCCGACCCGGTGTTCGAAGAAAAAAGGAACAAAATTAAACACGCCCGAGATTCACTGAAAGGTGAATGGTATACCATATTTATTTTGCCCGGAAGCTTTTTTGGGGTGCTACTGTGTTTCGCCATTGTATTGCGGTCATCCTACAACAAACCCTATCCTTCTCGGCAAAGGTTTAGGGATATTCTTGCCACGCTGCTTTTTATTTCCGTTGCATTGCTCGCCGTCCAGCTCTACGGCATTCTAATTGCTTATTGGGAGGTCTGGGATATCAGTGGATGGATTGCTTCAACCTCGTTGCTTTCCCTGGCAGTTCCGAAACTTCTCCGAGGAGCGCCTTCAGCCGATACCGACAAAAAGGGCCTGGTAGAACCGATCAAACTCGCTACGGCTTTCGTGCTGCTGGCGCTCGTGCCGTTGGTTTTGCTTTTTCTGATCGGTGCTGCCGTTTCCTATGTCTCAAGTGATGAAATCAGGATTTTGTTCTGGGCGCTCGTCGTGCTCGTCGTCGGGTTGTTTGCATTTTGGCTTGTCAATCGGTATCTTATCAATCTCAATGAAATCTCTTTGCATAACTTTTACCGGGATCGTCTGAGCCGGGCGTATTTGATCCAATACGATTCTCAACAAGGGCCGTCCAAGATTTCCCAGGTTGACGATCTGCGACTTTCCAAAATCAAGCCCCGGCGGGGACCCTATCATATCCTGAATACGACCCTGAACCTCACCAAAAAGATGCCGGAAAGCAATGGTGATGGCATTTTTCGCAATGGGGAGAGTTTTGTTTTCACGCGCAATTGGTGTGGTTCCAAACAAACCGGTTATTGCCGCACTGAAACTTATGAAAAAGCCGACGATCATATCGATCTGGGAACCGCCATGGCCATCTCCGGTGCGGCAGCCAACGTCGGCATGGCCCAAAAGAACATTTTCGTCCTGCGCAAGCTGATGGGATTGCTGAATGTGCGCCTGGGATACTGGGCGCTACGTCCGGAAACCGCCGTAGGCGAAGCAAAGAAGAAGGGTTTTCATGGGTTTCCGGGCAGCCGGGAGGCGGTCCGGGAAATCTTTGGGCGTTATTCGCTCCAGGATCGTTACATCAATCTGTCGGACGGCGGGCACTTTGACAATATCGGCGTCTACGAACTGCTGCGGCGCCGCTGCAAATACATCATCGTGGGAGATGCCGAAGCAGATCCAACTATGAAATTCGAAGCCTTGTCATATATAATGCGGCTGGCGCGAATCGATTTCGGAATCGAGATTAAAATCGACACTTCCGATATCAAGCTGAATGCCACAGCCGGCCTCTCCAGAAATCACTGCGCCGTGGGCAAGATTGTTTACCCGGAAGGCGACTACGGCTACCTGCTGTATTGCAAGGCATCTTTGACCGGTGACGAGCCGGAGCATTTGCAAGAATACAGGATCAGACATCCAAAGTTTCCCCACCAGACCACTGCCGATCAGTGGTTTGACGAAAACCAGTTCGAGGCCTATCGCGAGCTGGGATACCATACGGGCAGTGAGGTCCTGCGGCCTTTAGGCCAATTTGATTCTTTGGAAACCGAAGACCTGTTCGAACGCCTTAAGGAACACTGGTATCCTCAATCCGAAGCGGTCGTCAAAAATTTCACCCAGCATACATTGGAGTTGAATCGGTTGTTTGAGGCGATCAAAGAAGATGACCGGTTAAAATTTATGGACGAACAGATTTACCCGGAATGGAACGAATTGCTGCAGGGAGCCGATTTGGCCCCGACCCAGGCACGATTGTGGCTGCCCCAGGACACCGACCAGATCCGCCAAGGATTTTACCTGTGCAACCTCATGATCCAATTGATGGAAAATGTCTACCTCGATTTAAACCTCGAGCACGAAAGCAGTCATCCGGACAACCGCGGCTGGATGAACCTCTTCCGGCACTGGGCCTGGTCAAGTATGTTTCGGGTGACCTATGCTATTTGCGCCTCGACCTATGGTGCGCGGTTCCAGATTTTTTGCGAAAACAATCTCAATCTGGGAATAGGCAGCATTCACATCGATACTTACGAAAATGAGAAGCCTGAGGATCTTTTTGCGATCGTGAACCCTCTGGAGCGACATGTCCTGCAAAGTTATTGTCCAAACGGTGATTTTCAGTTCCAAAAAATGCACCTCTTCAGTCTGTTGGTTTCCAACGCAATCGATCCCGACGATCAAATAAAAATTAAATTCGGCCTTGCCCTGACAGACCAAAACGATTCAATTATTTATTACCGTGTTCAGGATCATCTAAGAAAAATGGGGCTAGGGAACAAAGCCCTGAAAGAATTGACCCGGAAACCGCACGAGATTTGTACTTATTCAACGGCCCTGCTCATAGAGGGCCAGGAAAGATTGGCGGACATAAACCCGGCCCTGGCGCAGGAAATGAATTTCATCCGTTTCGAACAGATGTGTGAGCGCTCAGGTCTGGCAAGAGCAGATAACGGTGATGAAAGCCCGCCGCGCGAAGCCGGGCGAATATCTGCTGTCGGGGATCAGAATTCTGCTGCAAAAAAGGATTCTGAATTGAGTGTTCACTAAACACCAAATACCAAACACTCTTGTAAAAAGCTCGATTTTCAGCTTTCAGAACACCGGTCCTTCCGGGGCCGGGCAAGCCGTTTGGGGAAAAAACCATCGGCCACATGGATGCCGGCGCGATGTCGTGCTAATTTGTTCTGCAGTCGCCGGCATCGGCGGCTACAGATTAGATTTTGGATTGTTGATTTTATAAAGCAATAAGCCTTGAATGGGAGCTCTGTGCTGGTCCATTTCCTTAAAATAGTCTTCCAGAAGCTCTTTTGAAACTCTCCAGGGCCTTCTTCTAGGGGCATGATAAAGATAGAGTATAGAGTCTTCTTTTACAAGAAGCCCCATATGAGTAACGAGAGTCGGAATATTCGGCATGTTTCTAATGAACATGATAACACTAACTTTTGGAAGCATGGCATACATTTTACCAGTATTATCTCTAAAGTAATTTGCCCGTAAGAAGTCAGCTTCTTCTTTTCTGCCATTAGATTCCGGTACTTCATCAAGCGCTGAAATTATTTCTTTGGGACCTTTTCCCTTTTTATCCAACAAATCGATAACTCGATGAAAAAACCATGTGGTTTTGTTGAGCCGCCTGCGCCCTTTTTTTAGAGCCTCTTTCGGAAACACATTGTTCATTAAATCAGGTGATAACAATCCTGTTTTAATATTTTCCGGTACCCATTCAGAAACCATAAAATGGTTGCGATTATAATACGAGACTTTCCCGTCTTTATATCTAATTTGATTCAAGTTTTGAATGATTGAGCCTTCATTTTTTGAGAGAGAAACTGCAAGCACGACTTCAACATAAGTCGTACAATCGAATTTCGTGGTTGATATTAAAGGGTCCGGATCAAGGCCGAAGCCTTCACCAAGGGGATCAATCGACACCTCTCGATTTAGAAAAAAATCTGCTGTTTTTATGACCCTATCTTCGAAATTAAGTTTCAGTATACTTGAATCAAAAAGAGGGGCTTTAGCTTCTGCCACAAGAACAAAAAAAAGACACATGATACAAACATAAATGGTTCTCATACTTCAAACCTCGTATTCTAGTTTGAAAAAATGGCTGTGAACCTTTGTACACCCTGCAATTCCGGCATTAAAACAAAAGGCGTGCTAGCTGAAAAGAGCCAATACAACAAACTTGATATTTTCCCACCAGCGTTTCAAAGTACGGTACAGTAATTGAGGATTTCTCGCCCAGTTTCGTTTTAGGGCTGACACTTCTGTTTTTGAAAGCCTTCTGCCGTTAACAATGAGGCCACCATTCGGATTCCAAAATGCACCCATGAATCACCTCGCATCATTCGGTATATCTATCGTCGACCTTCCGATTGGTATATCGGCAATCCAGGGAGGACCTTGAGCGAGTGACAAACGGTAATACAGCTACCAAATCAATTTTACGCAATTTGTGCAAAACATTTGTTGGCATCTTTGTAAAGCACTAACAAAGCAGCATTTACATAGATTTGAAATGAATTCAACTTTGTCATGACGGTAATTACGTCTGAGACATTTGAATTTTGGAACTTCGGATTTGTTTCGTATTTCGTATTTCGAGTTTCGTATTTCCGGTTTATCCGGGTTAGGGATCGAGGGCCGGACATTGCAAATTCCTATCTTTGACCCTAGGAATCATGTCCCTCTTATACATGAATTCCAAAAATGATGAATTCGTAAAAAGTCGAATTCATCATGTGTTTGGTGTTTCGTGTTTGGTATTTGGTAAAATCATTCGCACGTCATATCAAGATGTTATACCATTAAACACTCTCGTCAACAGGTCGTTTTTCGACTTATTACGAGATTGTCAAAAATATATTAAGAAATTTAAGCTTTTTCCCGATAAATAGATTCAGGTAATATTGCAAATATCGAAGGAACTCGGATTCTTTCATTTTATAGGATTCCCGCGGTGCGGAAGAGACAAAAATATACTTAATGTGAGATATATAAAAGGATTCGATTGTTGATCCAATCCAATAAACAGGGCCAATAGGAGGCGGTCAATAATGAGAATATTATTGATGATGAACAACACCTTACTCAAAGAGTATGTAGTCGATCAAAAGGAAATAATTATCGGAAGAGATACCGGCAGCGATATCCCGATAGATAATATCGCTGTATCGCGAGAGCATGCCCGCATTACCAGAGAGCCATCTCGCATTACCAAAGGTTCCGATGACTTTTTTATCGAAGACATGGGCAGCCAAAACGGCACGTTTGTGAATGGACATAAGGTCTCTAAAAAATCACTGGTATCCGGCGATGAGATAACCATTGGGAAATATTTTCTAAAGATCTACTTAGAAGACGATCCGGAGACAGCGAAGATCAGAAAATTGGATGAAAATGATCAAACCTACCGGATGCGGGCCAACGATTTCGAGAAAATTTTTGAAAAGCATTCCAGGTAAACGCTTTTCTACCATGCATGACGGCTGTAATTTGAGCTCGAAAAATGGGATTTCATTCTTCTATTCTGAAATCGGCGACACTTAACAGCTAAATTTTGCGCACAACGAGACTCCCGATGGAGTAGCCGGCACCAAAGGAGCATATGACGCCGAGGTCGCCTGGGGCCAGGTCCCGCTGGTGCAGGTGAAAGGCGATGAGTGAGCCGGCCGAGGCCGTGTTGGCGTAGCGGTCGAGAACTACGGGGGCTTCTTGGGAGGTTGCTTCCCGCCCGAGTAATTTCCTGGAAATCATATTGTTCATGTTGAGATTGGCCTGATGAAGCCACCAACGCTTGATATCGGGGACGGTAAACCCCAGACTCTCTATATGGCGGCGCAAATGATTTTCGGCCATTGGGCAGACCTCCTTGAAAACCCGGCGGCCGTTTTGATGGAATAGCTTGTCGGGGCCAAACGGATCCACATCATTGACGCGGCTGAGGTATCCCATGTTGGAGCGGACGTTGCTTGAAAACTGAGTCATGGCTTTGGTGCTTAAAACTTCATAGCTGTGAGGGGCCGAGCAGGAGTTCTTGAGCTCCACGACCGCTGCCGTGGCCACATCTCCAAAAATAAAATGGCTGTCCCGGTCGCAGTAGTTTACCTGGGGCGAAGTCAATTCCGGATTGATCAAAAGCACGCTTTTGGCAGTGCCGGCAGCCACCATCTCAAAGCCGCGATGCAGGGCAAATGTCGCCGCCGAACAGGCGACCAGCATATCGAAGGCGAATCCGTCAATCCCCAGTTCGTTTTGTACTTCAATGGCGATGGCCGGATAGGCGCGCTGGGTATAGGCACATGAAACAATGACGGCATCAATATCCGCCGGGCTTTTCCCCGCTGCCTCGATCGCGTCCTGTGCGGCGTGAATTGCCATTTCAGCTTGGTCGGAAAGGGCGGTTTCCGGTCTCTCCGGTATGCGCGGACGCATCCGTCCGACATCCAGAATACCCTCTTTAACATAGGCAAATCGCTGTCGGATGCCGGAAGCTTTGAGAATAAACTCGACGGAGGATTGGGGTTTGGCCTCGAGATCGCCGCTCTCGATTTGCGCGGCGTTCTCGGCATTGTAGCGATCGGCCCAACTGTTATAGGCGGCGACCAATTCTTCATTGGTGATGATGTGCTCGGGCGTATAAAGGCCGGTGCCGCTGATGACTACTGTATTTGGTATAGTCGAAGACATGATCAGATATTGCCGGTGAAGGTTTAAGGCATTAGCGATTTATAATAGAAGTAATGTAAAGCACCATTCCGGCAAAGGCAAGAAAGGCTGCTTTTGCTGATCGGTGGATCTTATTTGGGTCTGCCACCGTAATTAGCGGTTTAAACCTGAATTAGATCGACCATACCAACCATGAAGTTAGTAAGCAGTAAATAAAACTCCCATCCTGCAACCATTCAACGAGAATGCGGATTTCCCTTGATTCTACCCAACAAACCATATAATATTGGAAAAAATATGGTTAATTGGAGGTTTAACCCATGGGCAGATTAGTAAAAAAGACGATTGAATTAGACCAGGACTATATCGACAGAGCCCGTGTGATTTTCGGGGTAAGAACAGATAAGGCGGCAGTTAACAAAGCTTTGGAATTGGCCGTAATCGATGACGAAATAATTAAGGCTCACAAATTGATCGGGGGAAAAGGGGACCTGGTTGAAGAGGTTTTCGAATGAGGATTTTGTTCGATACGAATGTCTATATATCATTCATTCGGAATCGCTCGCATAGCCTGGAACTCCAGCGCCACTGTACCGTAAAGTACCTTTCAGCTATTGTTTTAATGGAGCTTTGGGCCGGCGCTAAATCAAAAAAAGCAAGAAAACTAATCCATCAACTTCAAAAACCATATGTGAGCGCAGGACGCATCGTGACGCCGGGTGTAAATAATTACATCGCCATGGGACAAATTTTTGCTGATCTTCCTACCCGGTATGGTGCGCTGGTGAAGAATGCAGGATTTTTAAACGACCTGCAGATCGCCTTTGCCGCGCTTTCCATCGGTGCTTTGCTCTATACTGAAGATAAAACACACTATCAAATTATTAAGGGAAGAATACCCACCCTTAAGGTCGAATACGTGTAATATTTGTCCTATTGATACTGTAAGAGCATATTCACCTTACCGCCTCGTAGCCTTCCTGAGGGAATGTCCACCCAAAATGCTGTAGTCAGTCGACTATTTGAAAATAAAAGTAAAAATAGATCCCATTCCACTAAACCCAGCATTCCATCTTTCCAGTATTCCATCATTCCGCTCCCGCTTGCAGCAGGTTTCACGGCAAAGCCGATTGTCTATGACCTAATCCAGCTTCCGGCCCGTATGGAGGACCATGTTTTCTGATACAAAATAGAGAATGAAAAACCTCTGTTCCGTCTGATTGTAATTCAATCCGGATTGTTGTATTGTCCAGTTATTCAATATCGACAGTCTCGTAAAAAGTCGAAAAAAGACCGGTTTACGAGAGTGTTTAGAATTTGGTGTTTAGTGTTTAGTGGTATAACATCTTGATATGACGCACGAAGTGTTTTACCAAATACCAAACACGAAACACCAAACACATGATGAATTCGTTTTTTTACGAATTCATCAAATTTTGATAAGCGAGGTCGATATGAATTATGAGCAGGCTCTGCAATATGCCCGGGACCGCGGCGAGGAATGCATTCCGACTGTATGCGGAATGTGCGGCCCAGGCGGTCCCGGCGGCGGCTGCGGTATTTATGCCTTTGCCCAAAAAGGCCGCTTTACAAAAGTGGCCGGGATGGACGAGTGTCCTGTCAACCAAGGCGCAGTCTGTGCCAAAGGCCACGCCGCCCCCCAATGGGTTTCATCGTCTGATCGATTGACCCACCCCCTGAAGCGCATCGGTCAAAAAGGGGAGGGCAAGTTCGAAAAAATCGGCTGGGACGCGGCCATCGATCACATCGCCGAGGTGCTGACCCGGCAAAAGAAAACCTTCGGCGCCGAATCCCTGGCGATTCTATCCCCCGCCAAACGATCCTATTGTGACTATCTCCATCGTTTTCTGACCGCCCACGGTAGTCCCAATTATGGCCACAGCGGAATCTGTTACATGCAGCGCGAATTCGCCTACTGCTACACCGTGGGTGATTTCCCGCGGCCGGACTACGGCCAGGCCGATCTGATAATCTACTGGGGGCGCCAACCCATCTATTCAGGCCCGGTTGCCCGGCCGGCCCGGGCCTTCATGGCCGCCAAACAGCGAAAGGCCAAAATCATTGCCATCAAGCCCTCGGTTGAACCGGACGTCGGCTTGTCGGATATCTGGTTGCCCGTACGTCCCGGCACAGATGCAGCTTTGGCGCTGGCCATGCTGCATGTGGTGATCGGCGAAGACCTGATCGACCATGCATTTGTTGATAAATGGTGTTATGGATTTAAACATCTTCAGGCCCATGTCCGACAATATGACCCTCAATGGGCTGAAAGCATCAGCGGTGTACCCGCTTCGCAGATTGAACAGGTGGCCAGACTCTACGCGACAACACCCCGCGCCGCCATCGATCTAGGCAATGGTGTTGAGCATACGCCCTCCGCCAGCGACGCGATCCGCGCCATTGCCAGCCTGATGGCCGTGACCGGCCACCTGGATCGGCCGGGGAGCAATATTTTTGCCATGCCTCCCAAAGCTGCACCCAGGGATATCCTGTTGCACGAGCGCTATACACCGGAGCTGATAAACAAGCTGGTGGGACCGGAGTTTCCCGCTGCGTTTCAGCCTTTTCTGGAAGGCCCTACATCGGCCTACTATCGGATTCTGGAGAGCGTGCTGACTGGAAAGCCTTACCCTGTGCGGGCAGTGATCGCCCCGGGTACCCAGGCATCGGTCAGCAACCGGGGGACTAAAAACGTATTGGCAGCCTTACGGAAACTCGACTTTTTCGTGGTCGTCGATGTGGCCCGCACGGCAGATATGCCCTATGCTGATATCGTCATGCCGGTGGCCACCAGCTATGAGGTCGATCATCCCTTCCAGATGGTGCCGGGCTGGCTGATGGCGACCAACCGCGTGATCGAACCCCTGGGGCCGAACAAATCTATTTTCGAATTTTTTCTGGATTTGGGCCGTGCCATGGGGTACGGTCAAGATTTCTGGAACGGCGACATCGATGCGGCCATGGATGACCAGCTCGAGCCGCTGGGAATCGACATGGCGGAACTAAGGCAAAAGCCGACCGGTGTCGTGTATCCGCCGGAGCCGCCGGTGTATGAAAAATTCGATGAGGTTTTCAACCGCCGCAGTACGCGCCTAACCCGGGAGCCCTACCTTCCGCAAGGCAAGGTGGCCTTGTATAACGTCAACTTCGAAAAAGCCGGATTCAACTCATTGCCGGAATGGAAAGAACCGCCGGAAAGCCTCAGTGCCACGCCCGAACTGACAGACAAGTATCCATTAATCCTGTCCGATTATCATACTTCGAAAAACTTCAGCGCGTCATGGCAGCGCAATGTGCCCCATTTGAGAGAAATTCAACCGGATCCGGTCCTGCATATTCATCCGGAGACCGCCGCGTTGCGCCGGATCGAAGAAAATGATTGGGTGGTTGTAAAATCGCCCCATGGGTGGATGAAAGTCAAAGCGGAAATTTATCCGGGGATCCGGCCTGACACGGTTATGATCCTGCACGGCTGGTGGCAGGGTTGCCGGGAACTGGGCGTTGAAGATTTTCCCCTGGCAGACGGGGGCGCCAACGTCAACAATATGTACAGCGTGGACCCGGAGAAAGCATACGATCCGTTGGTGACGGCCATGACCAGCCAGACCCTGGTTCAGGTAGAAAAGTGGGAGGCAATATGATGCCGGCGAGTGAAAAAGAATATCTCATAGACTTCGATCCCGGGAGATGCACCCAGTGCCACGGCTGTGAAATAGCCTGCAAAGCGTGGCGGGAGCTGAACTATGGGGTGCAATATCGGCGTGTCCTGAACTTGTGGCAGGGTGAGTATCCCAACGTGAAAAACGCTTCCATTTCACTGGCCTGCCTGCATTGTGTCGAACCGGCCTGCGCGGCTGCCTGCCCGGAAGATGCCATTTCAAAAAACGATAAAGACGGATTAGTGGTGGTCGACGTAACGATTTGCAATGGCTGCGAAACTTGTGCCGATGCCTGTGCGTTTGGGGTGCCTCAATTCGGAGAAAACGGGATCATGCAAAAGTGTGATCGGTGCCGGCATCAGCAATCGGGCCATGGTTCGCCCCCTTGTGTCGATACCTGCCCGGGAAAAGCGCTGGCATGTATCGAGGTCAGTCATGCCGATAAAAAGGCTTGTGAAGAAAGAATCATGCGCCTGCTTGGCTGGGTGTACCATGGATAATCGTTTCAATCTGATAACGTGCCTTTTTTTTAAGATTTTGACTCCAATACCGATTTAATTCTGATAAAGTGCACCTTCCTATTCTATTCGCCAGGAACGAGCCATACGCTATGCGGAGCAATAACGACTATTTGTCGCATTTTTTTATGACCGCTATTACCAGATATACTTGCCGGCAACTGCCATGATCTTCTCGCCAAGGCTCAATTCGAAAGGCTTCAGAACACGTTCGCACCGGCTGATATCCGCTTCTAACTGATCGCGCAGTCCCGAAATAAACGGATCGTTTACCGGACCATGGGCAAAAAGCGTCAATTCCTTGCTCGTAACCATGCTTCGCGGCGTTAGATTGGCGGATCCGACCGATGCGATTACGCCGTCAGTCATGACAACCTTGGCATGACTCATGCGTGGGTAAAGATAGATGCGTGGTGAATTTTTTGAGTTTCCATCCAGCAGTTTATTGATTGTTACACGGTTTGCATAAATATGGGTGTCGGGCTGCTTCGGTAGTATCACATCTACCTGGACTCCTCTTTCAACCGCCCGCCTGACCGCCTCAATAATTCTGTTATCGGAAAAATAGGCATGCTGGACAATGATATGCTTTGCAGCGTGATTGATAATCTGTATCAACGCGGTCCGGATTTCAGTAGCCCTGCGGTCGTTTACCGTCACAACAAACGGTGACGGTTCCGGCCAGGCCGCACCGTGAATCGCTTTTTGCTCAAATGCCTTGGACCAGCGGCGGCCCCGAATCGAAACCATGTAGTCGTGCCACTGTTTGTGATACTCATCGGCGATGTTCATGCCGCCAAAGACAGTGAGCTGATTATCCACGATAAAGTATTTGCTGTGATCTGTGTCCGAAAATATTTCGTTGTTTATGTTGATATTCTTATATCCTTTTAACCCGGCGCCGGTAAATACAGGACTCGGTTTGCCTTTGAGCATATCTCCGAGTTCGAACACCGTGCCGAGCACATCCTTGCGAATCGTTATCACCACTCCTCGATCAGCGGCTTCTTTGAGTTTTATTACCATTTGTCTGCCGATCTGATCATCTTTCCAAATATAGGTTTGGATATAAATCGACTTTCGGGCACTATCGATGGCAGCAAAAATATTTCGAAAGGCGAGATCCCCGTCTACAAGGAGTTCCAGCTCGTTAAGGTCTTCGGCGGGTGTGTTGAAAAAGTCTTGGGATAGGACAAAGTTCGGCTCCGGGCCCAATCCAAGAGGATTGAAAATAAGGAAAAAGGCGCCCACCAGTAACATTGCAAAAATACCGGATAAAAGAAGAATAATTTTTTTATGACGCTTCATGATCTGTTAAATTTGCGTAGTGGATACAGATTAATCATCCCGGATACTGAGTACGGATCACCGGCTTCTGAATAAACCCGCCAAATTGTGAATTTCATGCTCCGCGGCAGCCAGGTTAATCAGCAGCGTTAGCAAAACCAAAAGGATTACGGTAATAGATTTTGGTCTCATTATTCGAATCCTTTGATTTTATAGTTGTGATTCGATCGGCCAAATGCTCATAAAGCTGATGCCAAACCGGCGCCAAAAGCCGGTGTGAGGCTCATGGGTATAGACCACCGCTTTGCCGTTTTCCCAACCGTGCCAGTAAAGCCGTACATACCCGTCTTGGTCTTTCTTTAGTTCCAACCGGAAAGCAAGCTGTTCTATATTCTCATCAAACCAGGCTGTCATCTCTTCCGCGATTGCCCGTACGTCCAGAACGATGCCAATTTCGGTGTTGTGTTTGACGGCCCGCGGATCGAGATTCAAAGAGCCGATAAAAACCTGTTGGCGATCGATAGCCGGCCGGGGCGGAGATCAGGGTCATCGGGCGTTTGTAGCGTTGATCGAGCTGATCTAACAGTCGCTGGCGGTGTATGTGCGCGACATAGACCGGGGGCCTATGCAGTTTTGTATGGATGAGAGAAATTGGGGTTGAAACGTCTGTCATACCTGCTCCCCGACAAATATAAAATTACGAATAATTACGGAGTACTAGCCCGGAGATCCATTGAACGGACACGATTAGGTATATAGCATTTATCAGACTGGATTCCAATGAGATTTGCAACCTGAGCGTTTCAGTGAGATCCATGATCTGAAGAGGGGTACGGGTTATATGACAAGTCTATGTACAAAATGGCAGGATGGCAAACAGGTCGGCGTCTGGCCCAACAAATGGAAAGCGGACCCAGGAGCGCCGGAAATTACCTACCAAGGCATTGTTCCGTATAAGCTAGCGCCCTGGATCGTCGAGGCCTATAAAAAATAGAGGCGGAATCGACGACTTGACTTCAGCTTTATGGATAGCCGGATTAGATTAAATCCAACAAGCGCCAAATTGACAAGACCGCCTCACAAACGAAGCGCGGTCTTGTCATGCCAACATAAAATCTTATTTTGCTATGCCGAAGTTCAAACTTGCAATTGTCTCATTGGAAAATGAACCCAGGATAATCGTTTGTATCTGAATTGTTATCCAGGACGAGATTTAAGACCAATCACCTTCAATGATTTGATTGAACACAACCAAAGATGTTCCCAGCTCCTCGGCTTCTTCATGGGTCAGCCAGCCTGCCAGATGTCGAATCTTTTCTTCGCGATTCTTTTTGAGACCCAATCATTCACTCCCTCAATTAATTGCAGGAAGGGCCAGAGTTTGACTTAGGTCAATGTAAAGTGTCTCAATAAGATGCATTTTGATTGCCACCATGACCTTTTTTAACAAAAGAAATAACCATCAAGCCAACAGCGGGCTATTTCCCGGCCGCGGCACCTTTGCCCGCGGGGTTCATCCTCCGCAGCGCAAAGATCTGGCAGCCGACGCTCCCATCGAAATCCTGCCGACGCCGCCCAAACTGGTTTTGCCATTGCTGCAACATATCGGCGGGCCCTGCACTCCCATCGTCAAACCCAGACAAACGGTAGCTTTCGGCGAATTGATCGGCAAAGGCGAGGCCTTTGTATCCGCATCCTTACATGCTCCGGTCACCGGAATCGTCCAAAAAAATGAAGTGACCACCCTGGCCAACGGCCGGCACATGCAAGCCATTGTCATCCGCAGTGAGGGCGAACAGCTTGGCGGCCAGGCCCTGTGGGACCAATTGTTCGGCGGCCAATGGCCTCAAAAGTCTTACCAGACGATGGATCCGGCCCAGATCAATACCGCCATCAACGATTCCGGTATCGTGGGTCTGGGCGGAGCAGCCTTTCCGACCCATGTCAAAATCATCCCCAGTGATCAAAAACCGATTGACACCCTCATGGTCAACGGGTGTGAATGCGAGCCGTACCTGACAACGGATTACCGCCTGATGGTCGAGGCCCCCGATGCGGTGGTGGCCGGAGCCCTGCTGGCGGCCCGGGCCGTGGGTGCGCCCAAGGCCTATATCGGCATCGAAAACAACAAGCTGGAAGCGGTGGCCGCCCTGCGCCGTGCAGCCACCGGCGCAGGCATTAGAATTGCGGTGCTCAAAACCAAATACCCCCAGGGCAGCGAGAAACATCTGATCAAGGCCGTCCTCAATCGGGAAGTTCCATTGGGGGGTCTGCCTTCGGATATTGGGGTGGCCATGACCAATGTGGCCACGGTGACCTCGGTGGCCCGAGGAGTTATGCGCGACATTCCGCTGACCCACCGGGTTGTCAGTGTGACGGGCGGCGGCATTGTCAATCCTAAAAACCTGCTGGTTCCCCTCGGCGCCCCGATGGGTGCCCTGATCGACTACTGCGGCGGTTTGCGCAAAACCGCCGCCCGGATCATCGCCGGCGGCCCCATGATGGGTTTTTCCTTTACCAATCCCAACATACCGGTCACCAAGGGCACCAGCGGCATTACCGTTTTGACTCACGAAGAAATTCGCCGGGTTGAGCGGACTGTCTGCATTCGGTGCGGGCGGTGCGTGGATGTCTGTCCCATGAATATCGTACCGACCAAGGCCGCCATGGCGTCACGCTTCAAGGATCTCAACCTGGCGCACAAATACAACATCATGGCCTGCTTCGAATGCGGCTCATGCGCCTTTGTGTGCCCGGCCGGACTGCCCCTGGTGCAGCACATTCGAACCGGTAAAGCCCTGATCGCCGCCCAGGCCAAAAGGCAATAATGAAACCGGAAAGCAACATGACCGATTCAGCACCTGCCATCCATGTAGCGCCGTCGCCCCATATTTTCAGCATGGAAATGACGACCCGCGGCATGATGCGCGATGTATTGATAGCGCTGGGGCCGGTGGTTGTCGCGGCCATGTATTATTTTCGATGGCCGGCAGTCAAACAGCTGCTGATCAGTGTGATTGCCTGTCTGGCCGCCGAGGCGATTTTCACCCGCCTGCGATCGCGGCCGCTGTGCCTCGGCGATCTGTCGGCTGTTGTCACGGGCATTATCCTGGGCTTGTCGCTGCCGGCAACGGCGCCCTGGTTTGTGGGGTGTATCGGGGCAATCGTCGCCATGGGCATCGGCAAGATGGTTTTCGGGGGTCTCGGCATGAACATTTTCAACCCGGCCATGGTGGGCCGGGCATTTGTCATGATCGCTTTTGCCGGCAACCTGGCGGCCGCAGGCTATGTGGACACGGCCGGCACGGTGGACATCATCTCCCAGGCGACCCCCCTGACCGCCTATAAACAGACCGGCGCAGCAGCCCCACTGAAATATCTGTTCTTGGGGCTGACCAATGGGTCACTCGGTGAAACCAGCGCTTTGGCATGCCTGCTGGGAGGGACATACCTGTGCCTGCGACGCGTGGCATCCTGGCAGATACCGGCCGGCGTTCTGGCCGGGGCGGCGGCCGTCGCCGGCATTGTCAACCTGGCAGATCCGGCCGACCCCTGGACAACGCTGCATCATTTGCTCAGCGGCGCGCTGCTTTTCGGTGCTTTTTTCATCGCGACCGACCCGGTGACGAGTCCGCTCACCCCCAAGGGCAAATGGATTTTCGGCATCGGTATTGGTGCAATCGTTATGCTGCTGCGTCTGTTGAGCGGGTATCCGGAAGGGGTCATGTTTGCCGTGCTGTTGATGAATGCGGTATCGCCCCTGATCAACCGCTGGACCATACCGCGGCCATTCGGAGGTGTTTGAATTTGGAACAGACGCTTAAAGGTCCGAGTGCCGGATTGGCCGGCGGATTCAAAAACAGCAATTTGGCCCAGGCATGGCTGATTCTGGTGCTGGCTCTCATATTCGGCGCGGCCCTGGCTGCGGTTCAAATCAACCTCAGCCAGACCATTAAAAACAATCAGTTGAAGGAAACCCTGCAACGGATTCCTGAAGTGGTATGGGGTGCGGCCGAAGCCGACAAAATCAAAAATCAAGATCCGTCGGCCGAAATCACCCCCGGTACATTGTCAGTCGAAAAAGACGGCCAGGCAGTCTACTATCACATATACCGCGTATCCCGGGCCGGCCGGCTGGCGGGTTGGGTAGTCAAGGCCGGCGGACAGGGCTACGCCGATAAAATTGAGTTGCTAATCGGTCTGGATCCCGCTGCCAAAACGATTACCGGTATCTATGTCCTGGAACAAAAAGAAACTCCGGGGCTGGGCAATAAGATCAGCCAGCCCGGCTGGCGCGACCAGTTCAGCGGGAAAAGCACTGCTGAACCGCTGACGGTCGTAAAAGGCAAGCGCCCGGCAGCCAACGCCATTGACGCCGTGACCGGCGCGACCATTTCATCGGTCAGCGTTGCCGGTATCGTAAACTGCGCCGTCGACGATATTAAAGGACAACTCAATCCGGCAGCCATCCGGTTTTCTGAAAGGCGGCAGTAATGACGGAACTACCGACACCATCGGAACGCTTTATCCAGGGCATTTTGCCCGAAAATCCCGTGTATCGCCAGCTGCTCGGCCTTTGCCCGACCCTGGCGGTCACCAGCGGCCTAAAACCGGCATTGACCATGGCCGCTGCGGTGGGCGTGGTCCTTTTGTGCGCCAACATCATCATCAGCCTGATTCGCAACCTGCTCAAACCCCATTTGCGGATTGTCGTCTTCACCCTGACCATTGCAACATTTGTCACCATAGTCGATCGTCTGCTGGCAGCTTACCTGTACCAGATGAGCAAAACCCTGGGACCCTATATTCCCCTGATTATTGTAAATTGCATTATCATCTGCCGCTGTGAAGTTTGTGCCTCCCGGCAGCCCGTGGCGGCAGCGGCATCCGATGCGCTAGGCCAGGCCCTCGGATTCGGCCTTGCGCTGGTGAGCATCGCCGCGATCCGCGAAATACTCGGCACCGGCATGCTGGGCGGCTATCAGGTAATGCCGCCGGCCTGGCCCCAGTGGGTCATCATGGTACTGCCGCCCGGGGCCTTTCTGACATTCGGCCTCCTGTTGGCCCTGGTTAACTGGATCGCTTCCGCCCGATCTAAAAAAAGAGAAATGGAAGGTTGATGAACTCGTAAAAAGTCGAATTCATCATGTGTTTGGTGTTTCGTGTTTGGTAAAATACTTCGCACGTCATATCAAGATGTTATACCACTAAACACTAAACACCAAATACTAAACACTCTCGTAAACAGGTCGTTTTTCGACTATTTACCGAGACTGTCAAGGCTAAGCCATGAATTATCTGTTCGACATATTCCTGATTTCCATCAGTGCGGCCTTAATCAATAATTTCGTATTCTATTATTTCGTCGGCATCTGCCCGTTCATCGGAGTTTCGCGGCGGGTGGACATGGCCGTTGGCATGGGCAGTGCCGTCACATTCGTAATGACCATTGCCGTTTTTATTAGCTGGACGATTACCACCTTCATCCTGAGGCCGGGTGCTTCCCTGTCCCGTTGGGTGGCGCAATTTTTCATGCCGGCCGAGCAAGCGGCCGGCGTCGATCTGACGATTTTAACCTATATCGTGTATATCTTTGCCATCGCATCTTCGGTGCAGTTTGTGGAAATGTATGTTCGCAGATTCTATCCGCCGCTGTATAAATCGTTCGGAGTTTTCCTGCCGCTGATTACCACAAATTGCGCCATCCTCTTCGCCTGCCTGACAGTGATGAGCAAAATCATCGGTGTCGACAACCCCCTCGAGGCCTGGGACCTGGGACGCGCACTGGCCCTGGGCGTCTTCGGCGGGGCCGGCTTTACCATTGCCATCGTGATCATGGCCGGCATCCGGGAGGAGTTGGACTTGTGTGACATTCCCGCACCGTTTCAGGGGGCGGCCATCACCTTGATCGTGGGCGGCATCCTGGCCATGGCCTTTATGGGATTTACCGGGGTCGACAGCGGCTTGAGGAGCGTACTGGCGGGGCTGCTTTGAGAATTGCGAATGACGAATGTCGAAAGTCGAAGGAATGTATACTGTCAATTTTATTAAAAAATGTCTGAGCGAAGCGAAACCATCCTTCGAAATTCGTTATTCGATATTCTGCGGTTCTGCGGTTCGCTTTTAACGTAGTTTCACAAGAGGTGCCAGGATTCGGCGCTAGGTTTCCTGACACCCGAAACCTGACACCTTCTTTTGGAGGTTCAATGACCTGGATAACCATCGGCCTGTCCGCCGCGACCATGCTGACCATGGCGGTCGCCTTGACGAGCATCCTCGGATGGGCCAATAAAAAATTTCATGTGGATGTGGACCAGCGGGTCCTGAACATCATCAACGTGCTGCCCGGCGCCAATTGCGGCGGCTGCGGTTATGTTGGCTGCGGTGAGTACGCCGAAGCGGTGGCCCTGGAGCATGAGGCGGTCAACAAATGCACGGTGGGCGGGCAAAGTTGTGCGACGGCCGTGGCCGGAATTATGGGGGTCGAAGTCGGCGAAACTCTGCCCTACCGGCCGATTGTCCATTGCGGCGCCGTTTACGATGACCGCCTGGGGCGCAATGAATACCGGGGCGAAATGCGCTGCTCCGCCGCCAACCTGGTGACCGACGTCCAGGGCTGTACCTATGGCTGTCTGGGATTCGGTGACTGTGCCCGGGCTTGCAATTTTGACGCTTTGCATGTAGTGAACGGACTGGCTACCGTCGACTACGATAAATGCGTGGGGTGCGGGGCTTGTGCCAAAGTCTGTCCTCGCAACATTATCACCATCACCCCATTTAAATCGGACCAGATGCTGGCCGTCACCTGCTCCAACAAGGACAAAGGCAAAGACGTCATTGCCGTGTGCAACGTCGGCTGCATCGGATGCGGTGCCTGCGCCAGGACTTCGAGCCTCTTTACGCTGGAAGATAATTTGTCCACCATCAATTATGATGCCTATTCACCGACCTGCTCGCTGGACGTTCTGGAGGCCTGTAAGAAATGCAAACGACATCGCCTCGTTTTTGTCGGCAAACCCACCACCGAGGACCTGCACAAATCTGCCGACCTGGAAGTCCCGGCCGTGGTCGAACCTGACTTTAAAACCACGGTGGACGATACGGAGTGGCGAGGCTAGCAAACAGCATTTGGGATTTTGGATTGCGGAATTTGGACTCTGGATTGCGGATTGCGGATTGCGGATTTGTGGTATCGCTGCGCTCTGTCATATATTTATAAAGTCTACTATTGTCGATCCGCCGACCTGCGACGAGCTCAGTCGAGTTGAGGCGAACCTTAGATAATCAATTTTCAATCTTCAATATTCAATCAAATTAAGGGGGTCCTCTTGGGTACCACTATCAGACGCAAAATTCTGTTGGCGGTTGACGGCTCCGAACAGGCCCTGGAAGCGGTCCGCTATATCTGCACCGTGGTGGCACCGGACCGGACCGACATTGTATTGTTTAGTGTCGGCATCGGATTTCCGGATGTGTACTGGGATATGGACAACAATCCGCTGTACCGCTCCAAAAAGACCAAGGTCATGGGCTGGCTGGCGGATCACCAGCTGGTGATCGGAGAATTCAAAGAAAAAGCATATGGCATCTTTGCCGCTGCCGGGTTTCCCGAAAATGCCATCGAGGTCAAAATTCAAACCAAGAAAGCAGGGATCCTGAAAGATATCATTCAGGAATCCTACCGGGATTACAGCGCGGTTGTGGTCGGCCGGAGCGGCGTCAGCCGCCTGAAGGACCTGATCATCGGGAGTATGGCCTACAAACTGACCGAAAAAATTAAGCACATCCCCACCATAATCGTGGCCGGCCGCCCGACATCACGCAAAGTCCTGATCGCTCTGGATGAATCCATTGAAGCCATGCGCGGCGTCAGCTGCATTGGTGCGCTGGCCAATGCCGGGGATCTGAAAATCTCCCTTTGCCACTGTCTCAAGCCGCCGACACTGTCCCGTTTCACTTCCGAAGGCCCCAATAAAACCGACAGTGAGCAGGAATGGCGTAAATATCATGTGAACCGGTTCAAGCCTTATATGGATGAGGCGACCCAACGTTTGGTGGATGCCGGTATCGTTGCCGACCGGATTAGTCGTGACTACATATTCGTAAAAATCAATACAATCCAGGAAATCATCGAAACGGCCGTCAACGAAAAATTCGGCGCCATCGTCGTGGGCCGCCGTGAGGCCGTGAGTTTCACGGAAGAGCACCTGAGAGGCCGCTTCAGCGAAAAAATAATCAAATCCCTCGACAACATGTCAGCCTGGGTAGTGAGCTAATGGCCCGTGTCACTGGATTTATGATGGCTTTTAAAATAAAATCCCGTTTTCTGCTGCTTAGATCCCATTGGAAATTTTGGAATTTAGATTTTGGATTTTGGATTTGCGGTATCGCTGCGCTCTATCAATTTATAAATCAGACCACGACTAAATTACTCCAGCACTCCGGTTTCTCTTATCGGTACCCCCCTTCCCGTCGAATCATCTACCAATCAAAATAACTATAATAACTATAACTATTCTATATTTCATTTTTAACCCAAAATACCCATAATTTATTATAACAATCTATAATTTATTATAAAAAATATTTTTTTAGGGAACCTAAAAAATTCACTTGACAAACTATTTTATTTAAAATAACTATAAAAGCTATAATAACTGTAATTCTCGGAAGGAGTCGATCATGGAGGACGTACTTACCGTTTTTAAGGCCAGTCAGTTCTGCAATGTGTCTCCCAAAACCATCATCAACTGGGTCGAATCAGGCCATATCAAAGCTTACAAGACCGTGGGGGGCCACCGCCGCATTAACCGCTCGGATTTGTTGGCGTTTATGCACAAGCAGGGCATCCCGGTACCCGATCAGGAACCGGCAGAAGTCAGGCAAAAAATTTTGGTGGTCGATGATGATCCCATCATCGTCGAGACCATTGTTCAGGCCCTGGAGGAAGACGAGTTCGATTATGAGGTCATTTCCGCTTCAGACGGCTTTGAAGCCGGACTGCAGGTCAATCATTTTGCCCCCCATCTGCTGATCCTCGACATTATGATGCCTGATATCAAGGGCTATGAGGTGTGCAAGAAAATCAAAGAAAACCCGGAAACCCAAAACACAAAAATCATCGTCTTATCAGCGTATCTGGACGAGGAAAAATTCAAAAAAATGAAGGAGCACGGCGCCGACGCCTGCTTCTCCAAGCCATTCCCTTTACCGCAACTCAAAGAAGAGGTGGCGCGGCTGTTGGAACTGAAATGAATGAAGAATGTCGAGTGTCGAAGGACGAATGAAAGTATTCCATCGGTTTAATTATTTTAAGGATAGAGCGCAGCGAATTCCATAATTCGTCATTCGTCAATCGCCCTTCGTCCTTCCAAACGGGGGTAAATTATGAAGCTTAAAGAAGCCTTGCAAAAGAAAAAATTTGTGGTCACTTCGGAAGTCCAGGCGCCGGTGGATCAAGAGCCGGAAGATTTGGTGCGCAGTTTGAGCCAGGTGCGCGGACGCGTGGATGGCGTGTCCCTATCCGAGGTGGAATTTGAAGGGATTGTCGGCGACACGATCAAGACCTGCGAACTGTTGAACACCAACCAGCTCGAGCCGATTTACCAGACAACGACCCGGGACAAAAACCGCCTGCAGCTGCAAAAGGATCTGGTGGAGGCCCACCGGGCCGGGATTGACAATCTGCTGGTCTTTACCGAAGACTACCGCATCACCGGGGACAGCTTGCAGGAAATGATGTTTTTTCATGTCGATGCCGGCAAACTGCAGTCCGTTCTGGAACATATCCGGCAGGGTGAGACGGTCGAGGGCGATTCCCTTGACGCCAAGGCTGACTTTCTGGTGGGCTCCGGCGTAGAATCCTCCTGGGGCAAAAATGTTCCGGATCTGGAAATGAAAGAAATGGAAGAGATGACAAAAATGGGCGCCGGGTATTTCCTAACGACGCCGATTTTCGATGTGGATCAGTTTGCCAAGTTTTTAAAAAAGGCGGAAACCTTTGGCGTCCCCGTAATTGCCGAAGTTATGATTTTGCGCACCGCCGGCATGGCGCGGTTTCTCAACCGGCATATCAAATCCGGCATGGTCCCGGATTGGATCATCCAGAAGCTGACCAGGGCCCCCAACCGGCAAAAAGCCAGCATTGAAATTTTTAATGATATCGTTAGTGGACTTAAAAATCTGTGCCAGGGGGTCCACATCATCACCATCGGTGCGGAGGAAAATCTGAAACTCTACCTGGATGCAGCGAAGCTGAAATAGGAGAAATAAAACCAAAAAGTCGAGCAAATGAAGTCTGTTTCTGCTGATACCAGACCCGGGCAAACCAAAGGAGCTGATAGCTGATAAGTTCATAAGCTGATAAGCTCATAAGCTGGCAATAAAAGGAGTTTTAGCATTATAAGCTTAAACGCTTGAGAGCTCACGAACTCACCAGCTTACCAGCTCAGCGACTTTTTGCCACGCCGCTGCTGGCCAACGGTCCTTATTCGCCTCAATTAACATATCGCAAAACTTGAACTTGGAGGAGCCAATCCCGTGGATACCATCCCTCTGACCATTGACGGCAAGAAGATCACGTGTCCGGCCGGAACGAGCATTCTGGACGCTGCTGAAAGAAATGGCATCAAAATCCCCAAACTCTGTCATCATCCGGATCTCAAGCCCTTTGGCGCCTGCCGCATGTGTCTGGTGGAAGATGAAAACACCGGACGCCTGATGGCCTCCTGTGTTACCCCGGCCGCCCGGGACATGGCTCTGCAGACTGCGTCGGCGCGCATCGTCAAACATCGCCGCAACATCGTGCGGCTAATGATTGCCGAACATCCCGAATCCTGCATTGTGTGCAGCAAGGGCAATCGCTGCCAGCTGCGCCAGGTGGCCGCCAATCTGGGTGTCGGCGAGACCGATCTCTACCACATGCCCAATTTTAAGCCCCTCGAACAGGCCAATCCGTTTATTATCAGAGATCTCAGCAAATGTATCCTGTGCGGCAAATGCATCCGGGCCGACCATGAGCTGGTGGCGGTCGGCGCCATCGACTACAACCTGCGCGGGTTTGGGTCCCGACCGGCCACCGTCCATGAACTGGGCCTGGAACAGTCCAGCTGCACCTTCTGCGGCACCTGTGTCAGCCTGTGCCCGACCGGCGCCCTGTCCACCAAAAACACACGCTTCGTGGGAAGCCCTGAATACGAATCGGACTCGATATGCAGTTTTTGCGGAGTGGGCTGCGCCCTGGCCATGGGCGCCGCCGGCGAGCACGTTATCGAGGTCAATCCGGCGCATTCGCCCCAAAGCGTCAACGGCGCAACCCTGTGCGTGCGGGGTCACTTTGCCCACGACTATTTGAATTCAACCGAGCGCCTGGTTGCCCCCTTGCTGCGCAAAAGCAACGCCGACAATGAAGAAACCCTGGTCCCGGCATCCTGGGAGGAGGCCCTGGCGCTGGTTGCCGGCCGTTTGACGGACATTAAACATGAAAATGGACCCCAGAGCATTGCCTTTTTGGGTTCCTCCAAATGCTCGAATGAAGAAAATTACCTTTTTCAAAAAATCGCCCGCCAATGCATCGGCACGAATAATGTGGACAACGGCGGCTACATCTTCGGCCAATCCCTGCTGAAGGTGTTCGATGAGAAAACCGATGGCGGATATCGCGTTAATCGTCTGGCCGACCTGGCTCGGGCCGAAGTTATTCTGACCTTGGGGGCGGATCCCAACCATTCGGTTCCGGTGGTCAGTTATCATCTCAAAAGAGCGGCGCGTCAGGGGACTCCCCTGATTGTGGTGGATCCCCGCCGAACGGAATTAAGCAATTTTGCCGACCAATGGCTCTCCATCCGACCCTGCACCGACCTCGAACTGCTCAACGGTATCGCCGCCCTGCTGCATAAAAAAGAAGCCTATAATCCCGCCTTCATCGATCGCTATACGGAGGGTTTCAGCCTGTTTCGCTACGGTCTGTCTTCCCTCGACCTGACCAAAGTCAGCGGCATAACCGGCCTGGCAACGGAAAGCATTCAGGCCACGGCCGATTTATTAAAAGGCAGGAAAATCGCCTTTGTCATCGGCCACGGCATTCTGCAGCAAAGAAACGCGATGCACACGCTGGGGGCAATTCTCAACCTGTCGTTAATCACCGGCAGTTTGGGCAGTGTGGGTGCGGGAATTTATGTCCTGGCCAAAGAAAACAACCAAGCCGGCGCCATGGATATGGGCGCTTCACCCGATCTGCTACCCGGCCGCCAACCCCTGGGGCATGATGCCGCCCGCAAAAAATGGGAGAAAAACTGGAACATTAATCTGTCCCCGGATGCCGGACTTAACCTGGTGCGTATGCTTGAAGCCGCTGAAAAAGGCAGTCTGAAGGCCCTGTATATCATGGGGGAAAATCCGCTGCGCGCGCTGCCCCAAAGTGATCGGGTGCAGCGGGCGCTGCAAAAATTAGACTTTCTGGTCGTGCAGGATATTGTCAACAGCGCCACGGCCCAAATTGCAGATGTCGTCCTGCCGGGGGCTGCCATCAGCGAAAAACAAGGGTCTCTAACCAACCTCGAAGGCCGCATTCAGTCCTTTGACCCGGTGGTCCCGCCCCCCGGCAAAGCCAAGGCGGATTGGCAGATTCTTGACCTGCTGGCCGCCAGGCTGAGGGATGGCAAGCCCCAGGAATCCCTCGCAGATATCCGGAAAGAAATGCGCCGGCTGATACCCTGGTATGCATCGCTTAATGGCAGCCACGAAGCCTGGCTTGAAATGACCAGCACCAAATCCCTGTTCGATCCCAAAGGCGGCGACGAACTGATTTCGTTTTATCCGGTGGTTTCACCGGAAGACCAGCCGGCCGATCCCGAGTATCCGTTTACGGCGATAGTCGGCACCCAGCGCTATCAGCTGGGAAGCGGCACCCGAACCGGAGCCTCGGAACGGATTCGGGAATTTGCTTTAGCCGGTGATATCGAAATGTCACCCCGGGACGCTGCCGAATTTGATCTTGCAAGCGGCAACGCCGTTGCCGTCACTTCGCCGCACGGCACGCTGACGCGCACAATTCAAATCAAGTCGGGCTTGAACCCGGGTCAGATATTCATCCCCACGGGGGTCAAGAGCAATGAAGCCATGAATCTTTTTAGTCTGTCCGATTTGACGACCCCCAAGGCTGCCGGCTGGAAGACGTGTGCGGTGAAAATTGAGAAGGCGTAGAAGGCGCGAGCGAGATTAGCTCAAAGCGCAATTAGCTCAAAGCGCAATTAGCTCAAAGCTGAAAGCGCAATTAGCTCAAAGCTCAAAGCTGAAAGCTGAAAGGGATATGATTGTTGGGTAGAAGGTAGATAATAGACAACTCAAGGAAAAGTATAGTCTCTGGCCCATAATACCAGGCGAAATACCTAATGCGAACGACATTTGGGGGGGAAAAATAAAATTAGATTATCATCATCTACCTTTGAGCTTTGAGCTTTCAGCTTTGAGCCTCTTGCTTTCAGGCTTTTGATATTAGTTATAATTTCAACCAAACTAAAAATCCAAATACAGTGATTCGAGGCTTACCCATGCAACCACCAGAAATTGATCTTGGCAAACTCGACGCGATTATTGACCGGCACCAAAAAGAGAAGTGGGGGCTAATTCCGCTGCTGCAGGAAGTGCAGGAAACTTATGGCTACGTCCCCCCGGAGACGATTGAACCGATTGCTACAGCCCTGAACCTGTTCCCGTCACAGGTTCAGGGAGTCATCACGTTTTATTCCGGTTTCTCGCTGAAACCCAAGGGCAAATATGTGTGCCGGGTCTGCCGCGGTACCGCCTGCCATGTCAAAGGCGGCCGCAGTATATTGCGCCTGATGCAGAAGGAACTGGACCTGCAGGAGGGCGAAACCAGTCCGGACTACCAGTTTACCCTGGAAACCGTGGCTTGCCTGGGCGCCTGCTTTCTGGCCCCGACCATGATGATCAACCGTGATTATTTCGGAAAGCTTTCCCCGACCAAGGTCAACAGTGTCCTGGGAGAGTATCAGAAAAAATGAGCTAAAATTATAAATGAACTAAAATGAGCTAAAGTTTTGGTATTCTATCAATTTTATAAAAAAGACAAAGCGTAGCGATTCCTTAATTTTAGTCATTTTAGGCAGTTTAGATCAATTTAGTCATTCATTCATTTAGCGATTTCAGCCTGTCAAAACGCAGACTGAAGCTAGAAAATATCTAAGAATGTAGGATTAGCCAGAGGGAGAGAGTGGCCTAAAATGGAGAAGCTTGCATCCATCGGACAGCTGGAGTGGCTCCGCAACAATATTTTATCTCGCCGAGAAGAAGGCATTGTCGAGGTGCACGTGTGCATGACCGGCTGCCGCGCCTATGGTGCGGCCGGCGTCCTGGAAGCATTGAACGATGAGGTCAAAAGCCAGGGTCTTGGACGCCGGGTCGAAGTGCGCGCCACCGGCTGCCATGGATTCTGTGCCAAGGCACCCGTGATCGCCATCGAGCCCCTGGGTGTTCAGTACCAGGAGGTGGAACCCAATGACGCCGTTGAAATTGTTGGCCGGACGTTGAAAGAAAATCAGTTGATCGACCGACTGGCCTATCGCGTGCCCAAAACCTTCCAGCCGATTTTTTACCGCAGCCAGATCCCGTTCTACGCCAAGCAGGAACGCCGGGTTCTGGCAAACTGCGGCCGCATCGATCCCACCAATATCGAACAGTACATAGCCGCAGGCGGCTACCAGGCCCTGGTTAAAGCGCTTTCGAAGATGAAACCCGAACAGGTCATCGAAGAAGTGCTGACTGCCAAGCTCAGGGGCCGCGGGGGGGCCGGTTTTCCCACCGGACTGAAATGGAAATTTGCCCGCCAATCCGATGGCCGGCCGAAATATGTGGTGTGCAACGCGGACGAAGGCGATCCCGGCGCTTTTATGGATCGAGCCATATTGGAGGGCGATCCCCACGCCGTCCTGGAAGGCATGCTGCTCGGCGCCTATGCCATGGGCAGCGAATACGGCTACATCTACGTGCGGGAAGAATATCCCATTGCGGTCGACCACCTGACCCTGGCCATCGATCAGGCCAATGAACTGGGCCTGCTGGGCGAAAACATCCTCGGCACGGGTTTTAATTTCGACCTCTCGCTCAGGTTGGGCGCCGGGGCTTTTGTTTGCGGTGAAGAAACCGCCCTGATGGCATCGATCGAAGGCCAGCGCGGCATGCCGCGGGCCCGACCGCCTTTTCCGGCCCAGGCGGGCATTGACGGCAAACCCACCAACATCAACAACGTGGAGACCTGGGCCAATGTTCCCTTGATCATCAAAAATGGTGCCGAATGGTACGGCGAGGTCGGCACCGCGGACAGCAAGGGCACCAAGATCTTTTCCCTGGCCGGCAAGGTCAACAATACCGGCCTGGTGGAGGTGCCCATCGGATCCACCGTCAAAGAAGTTATCTACGACATCGGGGGCGGCATTCCCAAAGGACGGGCCTTTAAAGCGGTTCAGATGGGCGGGCCCGCCGGCGGCTGTGTGCCGGCCCAGTTTTTAAATCTTGAAATCGATTATGATACCGTCCAGCGGGTCGGCGCCATTATGGGTTCGGGCGGCATGGTGGTGATGGATGAAAACAACTGTATGGTTGAAATCGCCCGTTTTTTTCTGAGCTTTACCCAGTCCGAATCCTGCGGCAAATGCGCCCCCTGCCGTCTGGGCACCACCCAGATGCTGGAGATCCTCACGCGCATCACCCAGGGCCATGGACGTCTGGAAGACATCGATGCCATCCAGGAACTCGGCGAGACCCTGACCGAGGCTTCCCTGTGCGGACTCGGCCAGGCCTGCCCCAAACCGGCCCTGTCGACTTTGAAATACTTTCTCAAAGAATATGAAGATCACATTAAGGAACACCGCTGCGCCGGAGCCGTGTGCGACTCGATGGTCATTTCCGCCTGCCAGCACGCCTGTCCGGCCGGCATCGATGTGCCCAACTATGTGGCCGCCATCGCCGAAGGTGATTATGCAAAATCCGTTGATATCATTCGCGAACGCAATCCCTTTCCGGCGGTCTGCGGCCGTATCTGCATCCATCCCTGCGAATACAAGTGTCGGCGCGGCGAGCTTGATCAGCCCATTGCCATCCGGGCTCTCAAACGCTTGGCCTCCGACTGGTATTTCGAAAATATCGGCGCCCAGCGCGATCCGTTCCCGGTGACCCGCAAAGAAAAAGTTGCCGTCGTGGGCGCCGGACCGGCCGGCCTGACCAGCGCCTATTTTCTGGCTAAAATGGGATATCAGACCACGGTCTTCGAGGCCGAGCCCATCGCCGGCGGCATGCTCGGCATTGCAGTCCCCGAATTTCGGCTGCCGCGCCAGGTGATTGAAGAAGAAATCGAGTACATTAAAAATTGCGGCGTCGAGATCCGCTACAACTCACCGATTGACGCCAAACACACATTTAGCGATCTGCTAAATGAAGGCTACAGCGCCGTATTCATAGCGGCCGGAGCCCAGGCCAGCAAAAGCATCGGGATACCCGGTGAGGAAGAGGATCTCGAAGGCCTTTACTACGGCCTTGATTTTTTAAGCCAGGTCCGCGCGGGCCGGGATATGCCGCTCAGCGGCAAAACGGTGATTATCGGCGGCGGCAACGTGGCCGTGGACGTGGCCCGCACCGCCCTGCGCTCCGGCGCCCACGACGCCCACCTATTTTGCCTGGAACCCCGAGATGAAATGCCGGCCTGGGAGCAGGATGTGGATGAGGCCATCGACGAGGGTATCGTCATCAATTCCGAAGCATCACCGAGCAGAATCACCCATGAGGACGGCCGCGTCACCGGCGTCGAATTCACCCGCTGCGTCTGTGTTTTTGACGACGAAGGCTGCTTCAATCCCACCTGTGATCTGGATGACACCCGCTTTGTGGATGCCGACAACGTGATCGTTTCCATCGGCCAGGCGGCCGACATGTCATTCCTGGACGCCGACAGCCAACTGGAGCGCGAGCTGTGGGGCACCCTCGTAGTCGACACCAATACCCTGGCCACCAATGTGCCGGGTGTGTTTGCCGGCGGCGACTTCACCACCGGCCCCACCTTTGTCATCCGCGCCATTGCTTCGGGCCGGCGCGCGGCCATCGCCATCAACAAGTACCTGACAGGCGACGACAGCCCGGTGTACATACCGGACGAGAAATCCCCCCGGCACACAACCACGGGACTGGCGCTGGATGAGGAAACCACCGAAGACCAGCCCCGGGTCGCCGTCGAACTGGAGGATGCCGGACAACGCATTGCAGACTTTCGTGAAGTTGAAAAAGGATTCACCGAGGAGGAGGGCCGCCGCGAGGCCACGCGCTGCCTCCGCTGTGATCTGGAAAAAGAGGAGAATGGCGTATGATTCGATCCATCACACAAAAAAAATCACCGGAAGAAATAGAACGACTTCTGAAAGGCCTCAACCGGATCTTCATCATCGGGTGCGGCACCTGCACGACCCTGACGTCTACCGGGGGTGAGCCGGAGGTCCGGGCGCTGAAGCAGGAGCTGTCGGAAAAGGGCAAGCTGATTACCGGAACCACGGTGATGCCGGTGGCCTGCGACAATCTGACCCGCGAGTTTCTCATTGAATTCGGCGAACAAATCAAGCAGTCCGACACCCTGCTGATCACCAGTTGCGCTTTCGGCGTTCAAACCATTGCCCGGCAGCTAGAGAAAATGGTGGTGCCGGCCCTGGATACCCTGTTTATCGGCAAGGAAACCGCTTTCGGCACCTTTGATGAGGTCTGCACCCAATGCGGCACCTGCATTATCGGGGAGACCGGCGGCATCTGCCCCGTGACCAATTGCCACAAGGGCCTGGTAAACGGTCCCTGCGGCGGCACCAATCACGGCAAATGTGAAATCGATGTCGACAAGGACTGCGTCTGGACCCTGATTTACAATCGCCTCGATGAACTGGGCCGCCTGGAGTCCATGCGAAAATATCAGAAACCTCGCAACCACCTGGGCGAGCCCAGTCCGGGGAAACTAAAAATGGAGTGATGGGGCGTGACGATTTTGGATTTTAGATTTTGGATTTTGGATTTGATTTCTGTAATACAAAATTCGATCAACTAATCCTTCAATAAAATCCGCAATCCGCAATCCGAAATCCGCAATCAATTTCACTCCAACACTCCAGATTTTAATTTGCCACGCGTATAGTAAGTAAACCAGGTTGAGCGTTCTCGATAAATAGAAAGGAAGCACCCATGCCGACTCCATTCAAAGAAGCTTTAGAATCAGGCAAATTTGTCGTCACCAGTGAAGTTGCACCTCCCAAAGGGACCAATCTCGAAAAGTTCAGGCACCACATTGAACTGTTGAAAGACAAAGTGGACGCCATGAACGTTACCGATCACCAAAGCTCGGTCATGCGCTACCCCTCCCTCGGCGGCTGTCTGCTGGTCAAAGAACTTGGAGGTGAAGTCATTTTGCAAATGACCTGCCGCGACCGCAACCGCCTGGCCCTGCAGGCTGATCTGATGTTTGCCTCTTATATGGGCGTCCAGAATGTCCTGTGCCTGACCGGCGACTCCGTGATGCTGGGTGACCACAAACAGGCCAAAAGCGTCTTTGATCTGGATTCCAGCCAGCTATTGGCGACCGTCCGCACCCTGGAAAAAGGCAAGGACTTGGGCGGCAACGAGCTGGACGGCGGGGTCGATTTCTGTGCCGGTGCCATTGTTACACCTGAAGCAGATCCGCTCGAGCCCCAGTTGATCAAGTTCGAGAAAAAGATCGAATCCGGCGCCGAGTTCATTCAAACCCAGGCCGTTTACGACCTGGATCGCTTCAAAGAATTCATGGACTATGCCCGCCAGTTCAAGGTCAAAATCCTGGCCGGCATCATCCTGCTGACCTCGGCTCCCATGGCGCGCTTCATGAATAAAAATATCGCCGGCGTGTTTGTGCCCCAGGACTTAATTGACGAAATGGCCTCGGCTCCCAAGGGTCAGGCCCTGGCCAAAGGTATTGAGATTGCCGGCCGAATGATCAAGCGCATCCACGATGAGAAAATGTGCGACGGTGTCCACATCATGGCCATCGGCAAGGAGGAAAAGGTGCCGGATATCATGGCGGCGGCGGGGCTGATATAAAATCAGCGAGCAACCATTATCTGTCGTCCCACCTGACAAGTCCACGTACGCCTTAAGTTGGATCTTAATCGATTACCGCAATTTGTCAGGTTCACAGGTTGAACAGTCACTGACACCCCCTCTCTGTTAAGCGGCACAAAATGCCTTCTGATGCTTTGTCCTGCTGCCTCGTCGACCGAACCGGTTCCTCCCTGACTATTGAAAATGATATTTAACATCTTAATGAACGTTGTTACAGTAATCATTTTGGAATTAGACGTAACCGGTCAGATGGCTTTCGTCTGTCCACGTGAGGATGGGACAATGAACCGCATTTCTCAGAAGAGGCCACGAACGAACACCAATAAGGATCAATATCAGGATCGTAACCGGCACCCGGAAAGAGATAGAACACCTTCAATTCCTTAATTCCTAAATCCCTGAATTAAACCCATGGCCAATTTTCAGGAAATCCCTTGAAGGACAAAGTTGCACAGCCGTTGTTTCAAACTATATGACGATGTCTGTACAGACCTTATCCCCCGCATTTGGTGCTTGCTTTTCATGCACTTAAGTTCTATCATCCTGCCCGTCAAACGCACTTGTTACCAATCTTATTCCAACGGAGCCTGATAATATGAATATAAAAAGATCGACGATCTTGCTGGGAATTTTAGCGATTTTGATATTGACCGTAGTGGGAATCATTATTTCCATATATCCCAATTGGTTGTGGTTCGTGAATCTGAACTTCGCACCGGTTTTCTGGACCATGGCAATGGGCAAATACGGCGTTGCCACAGTGATCTGGTTTCTGATCATTGTCACCCTGTCAGCCAATCTCTACGTGGCCCAGCGCTTGAATGCCGGAGGCGAGCAGAAAATCACCGAAATCGCCGGCATGCCGGTTTCCGCAAAGTCACTGAACACCATGATACTGGCCGCTATCCTGATAGTCAGTTTTATCGTGGCCTCCAAGGGGTCGGTGCACTGGAATATGGTACTCAGCTATTTAAACCAGCACCCCTTTGGCAGCACGGATCCCGTGTTCGGCAAGGACATCGGTTTCTATGTCTTTTCGCTGCCTTTTTACCTGTTTATTCGGGAGCAATTGCTGATAATCCTGCTTTTTGCCGCCCTGGTGACCGTGATTTGGTACGTGATTGACGGTGGGATTCAGATTATCGGTGAACTGGTGGTGGCCGAAGACAAGCCGATCTCGCTTCCCAAAGTCAAGGTCGCCGGCAGCGTCGGCAAACATCTGCTGGTGCTGGCCGGGATCATGATTCTGCTGGTTGCCTGGGGCTATCACTTAAAAGCTTACAGTGTGCTCTACTCCACCCAGGGCCCTGCTTTCGGCGCCAGCTACACGGACGTCAACATCAAGGTCCTCGCCTACAGGCTCTTGACGGCCCTGTCGTTTCTGTTGTGCCTGATTGTGATCTACAACGCTTTCAAACTGAAGTTTAAACTGCTGTTGATCAGCGCCGGCATTTGGGGTGCCGCCATCGTGATTTTTGCCACCGGACTACCGATCCTGGTCCAGCAATTCGTGGTCAAACCCAATGAGCTGGCCAAAGAATCACCCTACATCGCCTATAATATCGATTTTACCCGCAGGGCATACAACCTAAACAACATCAAAGAAGTCGACTTCGAGGTCAATGACAATCTGACTGCCGACGAAATCAAAAACCATGACGCGACCATTCAGAACATTCGGGTGTGGGATGAACGGCCATTGCTCCAGACCTATCGCCAGATTCAGTCCATAAGGCTCTATTACGATTTTAACAATGTTGATGTCGATCGATACCGGATCGACAATCAATACCGCCAGGTCATGCTGGCCGCCCGGGAGTTGGTGGTGGATCAACTCCCACCCCAGGCCCAGACCTGGGTCAACCGGCACCTGATCTACACCCACGGATACGGTCTGGCCATGAGCCCGGTGAATGAGGTCACCGCCGAAGGATTGCCTGAACTCATGATCAAGGACGTTCCACCTGCCCTGGATATCGATCTGAAAATAGACCGGCCGGAAATCTATTTCGGCGAAAAAACCTCTGAATATATCCTGGTGCAGACCAGCGCCCAGGAATTTGACTACCCCAAGGGCGACAAAAACGTGTACGCCAATTACCAGGGCCAGGGCGGCGTGCCGATCAGCTCTTTTATGCGAAGATTGTTGTTCGCCATCGAGTTTCAGGATCCGCAAATACTGTTTACGACCTACCTGACCCCGGACAGCCGGATCATGTTCAACCGCCGCATCAGAAACCGGGTGATTGCCATCGCACCGTTTCTGGCCTATGATACCGATCCGTATATGGTGGTCTCCGGCGGCCGGCTCTTCTGGATCCAGGACGCCTACACGGCCTCCAACATGTATCCGTATTCCAAACGATCCCGCACCCCGTTCCGCAAAAAAGAGCTTAACTATATTCGAAATTCGGTCAAGGTGGTCATCGATGCTTATGACGGCCATGTCACCTACTACATGATCGACACCCAGGATCCCATCCTCAAAACCTACGCAAAAGTGTATCCGGCACTTTTCAAAACCCTGGATGCGATGCCCGCCGATCTGAAAAAGCACCTGCGCTACCCCAATGATCTGTTTGAAATTCAGGTGCAAACCTATGCCAAGTACCACATGCAGGACGTCCAGGTATTCTACAACCAGGAAGATCTCTGGGAGCCGCCGGATGAAATATACGGCGACAACCGGCAGATGATGAAGCCTTATTATATCATTATCAAGCTGCCGGATGAGGCCAAGGAGGAATTTCTCCTGATGCTGCCCTATACCCCCTCCAAAAAAGACAACATGATCGGTTGGCTGGCAGCCAGGAGCGATCTGCCCCACTACGGCAGCCTGCTGGTTTATAAGCTTTCCAAAGATAAACTGGTGTACGGTCCTATGCAGATCGAGGCCCGCATCGATCAACAGACGGATATATCCCGTGAACTCAGCCTCTGGGGCCAGCGCGGTTCACGGGTCATCCGGGGTAACCTTCTGGCCATACCGGTGGGCGAGTCGTTTATCTATGTGGAGCCGATTTACCTGGAGGCCGAGCAGGAGCAGCAGCCTGAATCCCAGGCCGCGCCGGCGCCGCAAGGCAGGCAAACACAGCAGCAACAACAGGCGGCGCGACCGGCCCGGACCGGGATTACGACGACCGCGGCCCTGCCGGAATTGAAACGAATAATCGTGGCCCTCGGCAGCCGGGTTGCCATGGAGGAGAAGCTGGACCAGGCCTTGCGTCGGGTGCTCGGCGCCGCGGTGGTCTCCGAAGACCTCGGTTCCCCAGAAATACCCGAATCCGGCGAGATCTCCGATCTCGGAAAACAGGCCCTAAAATACTACAACATGGCCCGGGAATATCTGCGCCAGGGGGATTGGGCCGGATACGGCCGGGAATTGGACAAGTTGGAAAATATTTTGATACAATTATCGGAAAATACGGATTGAGGGATTGAGGGATTGAGGGATTGGGGGATTGGGGGATTGATGAATTGAGGAATTGGGGGATTCAGGGA